>Ga0307513_10011132_pt1 | contig 11207 bp, 14 predicted proteins | sample 15_EM_MG_FD_202174 | JGI IMG/M metagenome (GOLD analysis project Ga0307513, IMG submission 202174) | Populus trichocarpa ectomycorrhiza microbial communities from riparian zone in the Pacific Northwest, United States - 15_EM | ecosystem: Host-associated > Plants > Roots > Unclassified | place... | reverse complement strand
GTCCACATCTGTGTCGAGGTGGGCATTCGCGATCCCGGGGCCAGGGGCAGGGCAGTTGATTGAGCCGTCAAATATCGGGAAGTTCTTATGGACATCGAGGAGGTTATAGGTGTGTTCGCCGTCTTTTTCCCATTTCTTCACGACAACACCACTGGTAGTGGTGTGGTTCACGGACGCGATGTTCACCCGTGGGATATCAGCCGTGATCTTGTTGTTCTTCACAAATTCGTCAAATAGATCGCGCTTGCGGACAAATGATGGCATCCCAGTGCTGCGCCTAAGTGCGCTATGCAGACGAGAAACCTGGGTGGAGGGCTGTTGGAGGGGGTTCGTTGTTGCAACGGTCGTAAAGGTCACTTCGCCACGCCTGAAGAACGGTCAGAGGGTGTGTTGGAACGAGCCACTGTACCCACGAAGCCGACATCTTTCCGAAGTCGTAGTCGAACTCGAGCGAGAGCACCTTGGGCTGCATGTCGCGTTTAAAGAGCTCCGCCATGATGAGATCAGGAACACTCTGGTCTTCGTCGTCCTGGGTCGAGACGACGCGCGCAAATGGCGCCGCAGCGCAATCGTCTGGCAGACGTACGATCGTGTTCTGCGCACCACCGAGGAAGAGATCATCGCAGCCGTTCTCCGGCTTAGTGCACACAAGACGTATGACCTGTGATTCTGTCGATGTCGCGTCACAGCCAAGAATGTTCCAGCCCGCAGCCTGGCTAATGTCCGAAATGGCTTCTGGTGCGCCGTCCTGTAAACGCATTAATGCGCGAAACCACGCACCCCTGTCTGCTCACTATTACGATGGAGCTCCATGGCGTGGTGACTCCATCGCCCGACTCATACGAGCAACTCCCGCGACATGGGGTTGTAAAGTCGTTTGCGGCTAGTGCGAGGGGCAAAAACCTCGCAGTTAGAAAGCAAAGCAACGCCGCCTTATTTAAATTCATGAGATAATTGGTTAGATAATGAGTGAGGGGCTATCAATGAAGGTCGTATAGAGAGTGGACGCGCGGAGGGCGCAGCTGGCTCGAGAACAGACAACTGGCTGAAGCGAAGGTGAACGTAGGAGGGTTTCTGGGGGTTAGTGGAACCAGCCCCAGTGGTATATAGCGATCTGGAGAGGACGGCAAGTGTTTTGGGATGGTATATGTGGGTTTTCGCCGTGCAAGAATGCGCTTATATCATGAAAACCCACAGAGGCTATGTTTTAGAAGCGCAGTTTATTCCCGCTTCGCGCCGGAATCTTTTTTCCCTAAAACGCCCGCATATTACTTTGTTGTTGCCCCCGTCGACTCCGATGCCGCCGCATCACTTTGGGCCTGACAAGAAATAGGTGAGAGGATTGTCATGGTTGTGACTAACGGAGAAGGGAGAAATAGGAGGTCGATCGATCAAGGTCAGGCAGTCTTGCTTTGATTTGACAACTGTAAAATCATGACGTCGCCCCGTTCCCTAGCTAGGTCGTCCAACGGGCTCCTTGGGCTAACTTGTTCGAGTTTGGTATGCTAAAGTACTAAGCATATAGTATTATCTCCCTGTATGGACACGACCGCATCCGACTCTTGTCCGGCGATGCTCTGGCTCTCGCCGTGTTCGGATCAGGCGATATGTGGTTCTCAAAGCAACGACTCATGCCCGGCGTGATGGCGAACTTGGTGCCCCCGAGTCTACGCGCGATTGGGGATCCCCAAGCCAACTGCCTCGAAACTACAACTCCCTACACCATACCCGTCGCCTGCTTTCGGGATTTGCGCAAATCGTTCCAGTCACCAACTGCTGCTGCTTCTGGGCCATGGGAAAGAGTCGCAGTGGTGTCGCCGATCTCGGTGAGGGTCTCGGCACAGTTTCCTTCTAGAGCAGCAAGGGTACCGTTTTTCTAATAGATCTGCGCGCATGGTGCACATATTTATCGTCTTTGCCGGCCAGTTCTTCCTTATAGAAGGAAAGTATGTCGTTCACCGACTCATGCTGGTCAAAAATAGAGGGCTTACTCGATGAACGCTAAGAGGCCGGGTATCTCCTTCAAGTATGGGTACCTGTCCTAAGGGAACGGTCAGGAGGCGTATTGCACAGGGGCTCCGGACCCGAGGTGCACGAACTGGGGGAAGTTCGATGCTGTGGCATCATTGATTTAGCCTTCCATGATTGTACTGTTGATAAACTCGAGGAACCCAACAACAATATGTTGATGTTGATGTTGATGGTGTGTTATCGCTATGTGTCTTGTTTACTCTTATTTTGTATCTCGTTATATCCTTGTAGTGCGTTTACTTGTGTTTGTGTTTGTGTTTGTGTTTGTGTTTGTGGGTTTCTTATTTGGCTTTGGCGTACATAGGGGCACACAGGGGTAGCTAGAGCACACGAAGAGCGAGGAGTAACCCTCACGGTTCTTGCTCTCACTCTTCATGTGCTAGACTCCAACACAATGGCATTAGCCGCGAGCGGGTCGAAATAGTCCCACATCTGGAAGAGAAGTTTCTGCACAAGTCACTCGAGGACTGGGTCTTCTTGTGGTCCTCCTCTCAAGAAGTTGAGTTGGAAGTTGAGTAAAGTTCCTGGGTTGACGGAGAGGTTAGAAGATAACGAGGTTGCAAATAACGATGAGGACCTTTAGGCCAAGAGGATACATCGGGTAGAAGCACTCAGCGACCTGACAAGCCCAGCGGAGCCAACGTTGGATAGTTGCGAGTGGGGTTCCCAGTGCATCGAGTTCCTCAACGACTACGGCTTGCAAATTACCGACTGGCGGCGAGTCGTAGCGCACGGCGGCCTGTGGAATGCAAGAAACGAAGTGATCGATGACATTTCGAATGTGCTCCTCCTGCAAAGAATGCATCTTCCGTGTAGCGAACGAGCGACTCAAGAAAGGCTTAGTCCCTTGGATGCAAGGAAGAGGTAGGAGGCCTCTTGTTGGCTTTGGCGAGACAAACGCGATGATAATTGTCAGGTTTGTATTTTCCCGAATTAGCTTGCTGCTGTATGTTCGTATTACTAAATATTTTTTTTGCATGCTAGTTAGACCCGACCACAGTCGACCAGCGCCCGACGATTGCTCTGGCCACCACCATGCACACCGTGCCACAACTGTGAACAGCGTACCTTAACCATAATCGAGGACGAATGGCCCAGAACAGCGGGGAACAAGGGGGATGAGTGACAATCTGAAGGCAAGCCGAAACATACAAGGCGCGGGAGGGAAGACAATGTGGGTCCGGACCCTGGCCTGGGAAATAGCCAGATTCATTTGGCAGAAGACCACCACTAGAGCTTGGCCCGACATATCGATAGGCTTAATAAAAGGTATAGCCGCCCTATCATTTGAAGACGACCTAAGCAAAGACTCCGAAACTACGCATCCAGAATTTCTATGACAATATGGGCAATATGGAAATCTAGAAACAAATACTCAATACTCAATCAGGACGTAGCACCTAGCGAGACAAGAGAGACTCTAAAGGAACTCATCTGGGAATTAGTCAGAAAGACCTGGAACGCGACGCGTTTCATGGAAGGCGGAGGGAGGTTGGCTCGTCAACGCGCTATCAAGACCCTATGGGCGGATAAACGTTTTGCCGATTTTAACCTCAAGACAGATCCGTCCATCGACTTCACATAAAGGGATGTGGCCGGGTTTCACCGGCGTAGGGGGGTTTAGTGGGTAGGACAGGCGGCAAGCTGTCCAATCGGTAAATAGACCACTGGCAAGCCATATTGGAGTCCCATACACGGCGCCTCTGGGCGCTACAGTGCATGACGCATTTCCCTCCTTTCCCCCAACCAAAAAATTAAATTAAATGTGGGTCCGATGGTCTGGGGCCACATCACCCCGCGGCCTACTCTTTTGTCTTCTGCGGCCTACTCGCCCTACTCTTCTGCGGCCTACTCTTCTGCGGCCTACTCTTCTGCGGTCCCGCATATATGAAACCCACCGTCGCGGTTGCAAGACCATCAATCCTTCCCTCGCGTCCATATGCCCGCCAACACCACCACCGACGCTGCTGCATTCTCGTTCAAATCATATGACATCCTAATTGTCGGTGGAGGCACCGCTGGTCTTGCTCTCGCTGCCCGGTAAGTCACTGGACTGGAACGCGAGATCATCACGTTTTAGCGAGCGTCTACAGCCTCTCGGAGGATTCCAGTATCACCGTTGGCGTTCTCGAGGCCGGTCCGGACCTCTGCGGAGATCCGATGGTTGCCTCCGCCGGTGAGCGTTTTGTCTTAATCCGCCTCTCACTAACCTGAACGCCCACAGGTGAGCATGCTCTAAAGTTAAATTTAGTGACACCGCGTGTGCCTCTGACCAAAAGGACCTCAACAGGTGGGTGGTTAGCCACGACCTATGGCCCGCAGTACAGCTGGGGGTTATCCACCGAGCCACAAACCGCTGCAAGTGGCCAGAAAATGCTACTTCCTCGGTCAGTCTGTTCTCCGTTCCCTTCCAATCAAGACGGCCGAACCATAGCACAGGGGGAAGCTTTTGGGAGGATGCAGTGCTATAAATGCAATGATGTGGACAGTTGGTAGCACATCTTCTCTATATGTTCCGTCTACTTACTGTATCTTTCTAGCGTGCGAGTAGGCAAGAATACGACGCCCTGTCCACTACTTTTGGGAACCCTGGATGGTCCTTCGATACTCTCCTTCCATATTTCAAGAAGGCACAGGCTCACACACCGCAAGAGAATGACATCCTCTCTGGCACTGGACGTATCACGACTCACCAAGGCACCGATGGCCCTATCAAGGCTAGTCACCCATTTCCAATATGCTTTACTTCTAATATATATACCTCGCAGACCTCCTACAACACATGGTACTCATCGCTCATCAAGCCGGTCGCTGCTGCTATTACCAACCTTGGTTTCAAGATCAATGAAGATCCTAATGGAGGCGACGTGACTGGTTTTATGAACATAGCCCGGGCCGTGGATGGTTCAAAAGGAACACGCCAACACTCTGGAGTGACCTATCTCGAAGAGACGGCTGGAAGAAGCAATATCTCCGTGCTCTTGGGGGCTCGTGCCACCAAAGTCGCCTTGTCGGACGCCTCTGGGGAGCTTACGGCTACCGGAGTGGAGTATGACGCTAATGGAGTCAAATTTACTGTCAACGCGACTAAACAGGTCGTTCTCTCCGCTGGCACGTAGCCTCGTCTCTTTATTGACGAGTGAGACTAAAACAGCGCTTAGGGACGTACCAGACTCCACAGCTTCTCGAGCTTTCTGGGATCGGAAAGCCGGCGGTCCTCAACCAGTATGGTATTGACACCAAGGTTGAGCTTCCAGTTGGAGAGAATTTGCAGGACCATCTCATGCTATCCCTCAACTTCGCATTGACTCCAGACGGCTGCGGTATGTGTTGTGCAGGTGGAAAATACAACCAACTGACCACGCTGTAGCGGACCTCAAAGTAGTTCCGACCGCTAACGCCAGGTCTGAACCAGGCTTTGAGTAAGTGGGCAACAATTTTATGGGCCATAGTCTCATCCGTCTTCAGTGCCCAGTCGACCTCCACCGGTGGTCCCTTCCTCTTTGCGCCTCTCAATGCTGTAGCTGATCCTAATGCTCACGATGAGCTTGTCAAGCTGCTCGACTCGTACCTCGCTTCGGGGGACTTGTCTCCTATGGAACGCACTCAGTTCAAGCTGCAAAGGGAATGGCTTACCAACGATGGGGGTATTCCAGATGCACAAGTGATGTACGCGAACCTTCCAGGAGCAGTGGGCCTTCCACTACCAGACGGCACCATGACACTTTGGCTCCCTGTGGTACATTTATTTTCCTCTTTCTCTCATGCCAGACTTTTGACAATACTTCTCATTACAGGCTCATTTGGTGTGTAACAGATTTACCTGCGGGCGGACCGTCATTAAAATTTTCTCCAGCACCCCACTGGCCGTGGCTTCGTCGTAAGTCTGGCAAATATTACAATACCGTAGTGTCGTTTAAACGCATTGCAGCACATTGGCAGTACTGACCCCCTGGCCCCACCTGTCATCGACCACAAATTCCTAACTCGCAGCTACGGTGGGCCGATCGTCTGGAAAAGCTCGAAAAAGCTCGAATAAAGTTCTGATATTGGCATTTACTGCAGATCTCAAGGCCCTCATGGAGATTGTTCGCCTCGCACAAAAGATCACGAGGACGGAACCTCTGGGCGGGATAGTGGCAGGCGGTGCAGTTCCTGGACCAGACGTCCAAACTGACGAACAGCTCGGAGCGTATGTCGTTTCTCAGTGATGACTTTTTCATCGTTGTTCCTGTTTCGTGGCTTCTCCGGGTTGACACGCCATTCGCAGCTGGGTTAAGTCCAATATCTCGACCATGTTCCATCCAGTTGGAACTGCTCCGCTCGCTCCCAAGGAAATCGGCGGTGTCGTCGACCCCAGCCTTAAGGTTTACGGCACTAAGAACCTTCGTGTCGTCGACGCCAGTGTCATCCCTCTTCAGATCGGTGTCCCTCCCATGGCTACTGTCTATGCTATTGCAGAAAGGGCCGCAGACATCATCAAAGCGCAGCTCTGAGAGGCATTTTCACGCTGTCCGGCGTCTTCGTCGATGAGACCGGACATGCTGATCGGTATTGTTTGTATATGGCCTTGCTGACTCTGAATAAATGACTTGTTGCCAAACAACACGGCCATCGCCTTCGCTGACTAAGAGAACTCAAGCAGACAAGTGGATGTCACCTGCGGCAACGCGAACATCACCAGCCCCACCTCGTGGCCATACTGTTCACCCTTGCTGTACCTTCGGGGAGTGTGGACCCACGGAAATTGTAATAAGAAGCACGTAAGCAATGAGTCTCAAAAATAGGGTCAATTGCCTGGGAGGGCTCATTACTGTGTACCAATTCGAGGCGAAGGGTAGGCGTTGACCACAATGGCTTTCATGTTCGGGAACCAACTCCCAACCTCTTAACGGGTAAAGGGGAAGTGATTGTGAGGGTAGTGAACACTATGCAACCTCAGTTGAGGGGTATTACAGCACTCTTCACTTTCGACTGATATGGATTTGATACTCCACGAACCTTGTATGATATTATACACCGTGACGAGAGTGGACTGGCTCTGAGACTTGTACATCATAGACTGGGAAATTAGAACTTTGGTATATGACCGTCCCTTACGATATGAATTCTTAGATCCTGGCAGAATGTGTGAGCAAGAGGACGCTCCGGAATAAGTACTAAGCAACTCACTTCACAACGGTCGAAGATTTGCCCGCACAACGCGTTGTCGTCTTCGACCTGCCACTGACAAACGTAGACCATACGTTGCGAGCCGGTATCCACAAGCACAGGCCCAGCCTGCGGGTTTGAGGGCGACCCTGTGGGTGTGGGTGTCTGCGATATGACCGATATGACCTCGGAGCTACTGTCGCTCATGCCGGCATCTGAGATGACCAGTCCGTAGCGATCGTCAGTCTGGTCCTCCGCTTCCTCGTGAATCGCGAGTCCATATTCCTGTTTGATTCTCTGCAACTCCCTGCTGAGCTTTTCTCGTTCTTCCTCGCCATCGAGAACCTCCTTCAGAAGTGTCAACCTCTCATCCTCCATTTCCCGTAGCTTGAGCTCCACCACACTGTACCGAGCAGCCTTTCTTCTGATCTCGTCAGCTTGCGATAGCTTGTTTTGCTCTAAGAGCAGCTTGACTTGTGCCCGTAGCCGCTCCGCTTCTCCTTCCGCTGCACTAACTCGAACAGCGAAAAGTGCCTCCGCAGCTTTTGGTGCAGTTTGTAGCGTTTCCCGCATAATTCGCGCGTTCGACATGAGTTCGGTCTTGGATGCTTCGGCTCGACCAGCTATCGCTCTCGCCTCCTTCAACATATCCGATAGGTAATCGCGCTCGACTTGCAACCGGTGTTTCGAGTCACTGAGGTCGTCGAATCGCTTCTCAAGGCCCTTGAATTTTTCGTCATTATCGGTGGGTTGATTGAGGACGATGTCCAATTGAGACGACGTTGGTGCTTGCTCCAGGGGTTTCTGCTCAAACGAGGCCTTCTCTTGTAACGCCTCAGCCCGCTCCTTCTCAAGAGCCTCAACCCTAGACCTCAGGCTGACCACTTCCGAAGACGTAGCGTCTACAAGCTGTTTATTCTTGTCGAGTGCTTCAGCGGTGGTTTGGTTGTCCGTTTTGAGCTTATGGACTTGCTCCTCGTACGAACGAATTCGCGATTCAAGGGTTTGGATCGTATTGTCGCGTAAGCGAAGTGTGTTCATCAATTCCTGTACATGGTCAGATGGTCTTGACTGGGAATTCTGAAGTCAGCCGAATATTACCAATACGAAAGAGTCCCCTTACCTTGGGGTTTGCGGTATCGGAAGGCTCTGGCGCAATTGGGAGGGCTTCACATCTTTCGATTGGGTCACCGTCGTCTCGAAAGGCAAAGTAGTCCTCGAAAGGCGACGGGACCTATTTTGTGCGGCGAACAAACGCAAATAATATGTCATTGCATCGGCATGTACAAGAGAACGAGATTGTCGCGACAATTGAAGCGTGGAGAAAGAGTGCGTCAGCACTCTCTAGCATATAATACATTGCCGACGGTTGCTCACATCCGATTTTGTCTGCGCATTCGCCTTGGGATCTTGCGAACCTTCAGCATCCACTCCGGGTCGACCCTTAGCCGCTTTATGTGGAGTGCTTTTGGAGGGTGGAGGAGGTTGCGAAATGATAGGTTGAAGGGTTGAACTCTTCATAGGGTCGACGGTTCGCGACTTCGACTTGGAAAGGATATCTTCTAAAGGGTGTTTCTGAATTGGAGGTTTGGCTTTCTCTGGCCAGCTTATTCTTTCAGTGAACAAGGTCTCCAGTTTCTCAGGCGAGCTGTACTCTTCTATCTGCGAGGCCGGTAATTCTTCTTCTCGTTTGAATGCTTCGACTGGAACTGCAGGAACAGGTCGCATCGGAACAGGCTTTTTCGGTCGCGGACTTTTGGGCACGGTTCGGGCACGGTTAGACAACTCGCCCTGTGACCACTCTGTTTGTGTTTGTGTTCCAGAAATGACACTTGGGCTGCTATGTACGACGTTAGATGGCTTGATTGGAGGCCTATGAGGTGCAGGCGTTGGAGGGGGAGGTGTCGCTGGGAGCTTATATCCATTGTCATCTTGTTCCATCTCCTCCTGGTTGTCAATCAATTCGGGGGAGGACCCGAGTTGATTTCGGGACTCGGTAAGATCTCGCGAAGCGATCCTCCTCCTCTTGCGTAAGGGTTTGACTTGCTCTTCCTCCTCTCCCTCGTCTGAGGCAGGAGCTGAAGTAGCCCCAGAGGCTTCTAGGGATACTCGCCGTCGTTTCCTTGAGAGGACGGGTCTTGTGTGAGAGGTAGAACTAGTAGGGGCCGAACGGTCTGCGGTGCTGGAGCGGGACGTACGACGGCTTCGAGATGAACCAGCTACTGAAGCCCTTTTGGAGCCTTAAAAGGTTTACCCCTGTCAGTATATGATTGGCAACGGACAAGGGAGATGGTTGGAAGAAATTATTCGCTGATCTCAAGCCTCACACATCACTATGGCATCGTGCTCCTTGCTGACTTACAACGAGGACATAACATTGCCATGGCGCATATTGACCATTTGTCAAGACGCGATGGAGGAGAGCTGGTGCCTGACCACCGGAACTTATCAACCCCGGTCCAGGTCGAACCTTCGTAGAGACAATACAGTCGTATGTTGGCTTATGTCCAGCTGTTGGATTGCCTCTCACATGCAGGTCGCCTTGGGCGATAATAGGCGAATCCACATTCAAGTGAACGAGCAGAGCGCACCATGAACACTTCCTGAGCACAAATAAACGCGTACGTACTGCGTTTTGGATATTTGGCGGCCTTGGCCTCCTCTTTCTTCTTCCTCCTCGCGGCTTTCCACTCTTGAATGAGATCGTTTGTGCAATCAATTTTGGCGACCCATGAAGGCGGCCATGGGTTTCCGGTAGCCGGGTTGACGCCATCCCAGTCGACGAAATAGAAACCTGGCTTTTCGTTGAGGATACACTTGACGTCCCAGAATGTTTCTGCACTGTCCGACTCGTGCGGTTCGAACTGGGTCTCTTCTTGAACATGTGACCCTTCGTCTCCCGAACTTTTTCCCCTTCCACGCCTCTTTGAGGGCATCCCGGATGCGAATGGCTGTGGACAAAACAACTTCGAGCCAAACAACAGATGCCACTTGCCCCCAATCTCGCTCGTGTGGGAGCAGCTGCGAACACCAGAATGTCAAAGAACAAGCCTTTGACTTATAACCGTGAGCATACCTGAACAGCGTATCGTTTTGCCACTCACCCCTCCTCAGAGACACTTGTTTCGATGCTCGAATTCCGTCAGCTACACGATTCCTGTCACTACGATCGTATAATAACCCTACACTTAGTGGAAGTTGCTGTTCACACCACCCTTTTCGTTCGCCGACTCTATCCGGTGGACCTGTTCACGCGCAAGAAGAAGTGGGACGCGCCAGTATACCAGTCACGGCACCCAGCTCTCAACGAATACATCTCAGGTGCTGTCAAGGCCGTCGGAGAGGAGCTCAGTCGCGTAATGCTTCAACAATCGTGTCTCGACAAAACATAACTGACATCGCGGTAGGGGAATGTGGAACGCGTCGTCATCGTGATTAAGGATAAACACGAGGTGGCATTGGAGCGCTTCGTGTTCGAATTTCAAACCGTTCTCGATCCCCCTCCGACTTGGCAGCGAGACGTCAGGCGAGTCTCTTCGCTTGTTCATACTTTCTTCAACTCCAGAAGGGCTTATATCCACCTTATAGCATCGAAGGTGCTCTTACTCCCCCGGTACTTGCACAGTACTTCCGATCTTTCCTCATTCGACTCAGTCTCCTTGAAAATCGACTTGGATTGCTCGGCGCAGCAGGTCCGTATCAATGGCATCTCTCCGTGTCATTAAAATCGTTAAATTTGACATCGTAGATGACCCCACTTTTGCCATCGTCCTGGAGATGAAGGACACTGTCCCTTCAGAACCTATAGGCAAAGTGCGAATGGGTGATTTGAGCTATGAAACACCACTGGACCCGCTGAACTACTCTTATAGAGCAATGATCCCGCACCCTGGGTACCCGCAATGGAACAACATACTGCAAGTGGAACCGCTGAACAGTCAGAGGTACATGTTGTGCGCGCAGTTGAGACTGGAATTATCAATGTGAGACCGTACCTTGTTGACTGTTGTGCACCTTCATTGACC
>Ga0307513_10011130_pt1 | contig 11208 bp, 12 predicted proteins | sample 15_EM_MG_FD_202174 | JGI IMG/M metagenome (GOLD analysis project Ga0307513, IMG submission 202174) | Populus trichocarpa ectomycorrhiza microbial communities from riparian zone in the Pacific Northwest, United States - 15_EM | ecosystem: Host-associated > Plants > Roots > Unclassified | place... | reverse complement strand
GGGAGGCCTGGATGCCGAGGAACACCAGGTTTGTCTTCTTGAATTGTTCCAGGTTGGGGATAATCACTTGTTGCTCGGCGCGGCGCGAGTTCTTGGAAGGAGTAAACTCCGACCAAAGACCGTTGGCAGGAGAGGATCCTGTCGAGGAGAGGAGGTTCTTGGTGGTGGTTGATGTGGATCCAACTTCAAGAACGCAATACTTTCCACTGTCGGATTTGGTGCAGACGGCCTTGGACAGCGGGTAGAGGACGTAGAGGACATCATAGGCGCGGATCACGTCAGGGTTGGGGGACGAGGTGAGTTCGTTGGAGCAGGCGGCGTAGAAGTCGGTGAGCTGGCTGCGAATAACACTCTCGGAGCAAGCCGACAAGCCTGATGAGAGGTTGTTCAAGGCGGTGGTGATGGCCGAAGCATTGACGTTGCCAGAGCCGCTTCCAACACCGAAGTTGGCGGCGGCGGTAGTGAAAACCTTGGTGCAGGACAGTATCTGGGGATCGCTATCGAGCTTGGCCATGTATGTCTTGCACCCGTCGCTGATTCCCGAGGGAATGAGAGGGTTCTGGAAGAGGCAAAGTCAGCGTCGCCGGCTTCACTCGGGTAAGCGCTCTCTAGGCTGTCTCGTACCGTCTGGGCATAGGCGGCGGCCACGAGAAGAGAAAAAACGGCAAATGATTTCATTTTCCTCGAATAAAATCAAAGAGTGGACGAGTTCTTTAGTGTCGACGACGACAGGGAGGGTGAGAGCGATGGACGAGGGAAAGGACAATGAGGTGAGAGCCGCAAGGGGAAGCGGTGACAGAATCAACGCCCAGTCACCCTCCCAGTCACGGTCACACGTCGACCATCAGATGCGCCGCTTCCGTCCGGGGACCGTCCCGTCCGTCTTCCCACGGCCGCAGCCGCGCTCACATGCTGTCGGTCACGACCTCGGCGCGTCTCCTCCTGCGTCGTCACCGACCTCTCCCTCTGCCAGCCCGCATCCGCAATGCCTCCAGGACTTCCCCCGGCGACATATCCATCCTCGGTCAGAAGTACGAGATTGACGGCACCACGAACATCACCCAGAGTATCATCACAAAACTTCCATTGAGGTTACACAACCGGCCTGCACATCCCTTGGGCATCTTGCGCTCGAAGATCGAGTCGCATTTTCACGATTTCGCTCACCTATCTTCCGTTCATCCTGTGGTTACTCCCGCCCAAAACTTTGACTTACTTGGGTTCCCTGCAGACCATCCCGGCAGGTCTGCTACGGACAGCTACTATGTCAACAAGGACTGCATGCTCCGAACTCACACTTCCGCTCATGAAGTTGAAACGTTCGCCACCGGGCAACCCAAGTGGCTTTTGACGGCCGATGTCTACCGAAGAGACGAAATCGATTCATCCCACTATCCGGTTTTCCACCAGATGGAGGGTGCTCGTGTATTCAAGACCGACCAAGCTGCAATTGAAGAAGTCAAAGCGGACAATGAACGTCTGAGTCAATATCTTGACCAGTCAAACATCGTCATTGAGGACATTCCCCACGTATCCCCGACGAATCCAGTCCAGCCGACTCATGATCCTGCACACTCTGAGCTCGTCGCCCTTAACCTTAAACTCTCCATCAATAGCCTTTTATTAAAGCTCTTTGGTGGGGGGGCGAGAGACGCGCCGCTCCAAGTCCGTTGGATCGAGGCCTACTTTCCCTTCACGTCACCGAGTTTCGAGGTAGAGATCCTCTACCAAGGGAAATGGCTCGAAATCCTCGGGTGCGGAGTTATCCAACAGTTGACTCTCGATAATGCCGGTGGGTACCAGTGTCATCTCCTACTTTCTGCTCGACCTCATGACAGTCTAGGGATCCCGGATAATATCGGTTGGGCATTCGGCCTTGGCCTCGAACGAATTGCTATGATCCTCTTCGGCATTCCTGATATTCGTCTCTTCTGGTCCACCGACCCTCGATTCCTTTCCCAATTCTCAGAGAACCAGATCACTACATTCAAACCGTACTCTAAGTATCCTGCCTGCTTCAAGGACGTCAGCTTCTGGATCCCGGAGGCAGGGTTACATGAGAACGATTTTTGTGACTTGGTGAGAGACGTCGCAGGAGATCTAGCAGAAGATGTTAAGATGGTGGGATGTCGATAGTCTCGCAGATTTCGCCTGCTGACTTGTACTACCGTAGATCGATTCCTTCACTCATCCTAAGACAAACCGGAAGAGCGTTTGCTACAGGATAAACTACAGGTCGATGGATAGGTTTGCGCCTCCCCACATTACCTTCGTCCCTTTTCAATCCCTGACAACAGTGCAGATCCCTATCAAACGAGGAGGTCAATGATGTTCAAGAAAAAGTGGTCGATCTGATCAAAGATAAGTTTGGTGCTGAGATCCGGTGACCACGATCCTTCACCCGTTCAAAACGGTGCATTGCCGCACCTCTCATTCTCTCATAGATGTCACCATAATCGTCGCTCTTTATAAGTAATCTAATGTTGACCCCTCGTGTTCCCTGTCAGCGTTCGAATCCGGGACCTCCGGTTTAATGCAATGACGGGTAGTGGTTAGGATGAACTACGATCATTCCCCGGTGACTGGACGAGCGTCCCATGGAGGTTCCTGGGGAATGACGCATTCTCCAGATCCTGACTGAAATTCTGTACCAAACTCATTTGGTGGTCCGTGGCCTGAACGATGGATAGTTCCAGGAACCCAGAATGAGCTCGAGGATTCGTTATGGGTCTTCGTCGACGACACCTCTGGAAACTTCGCTGTTTCGAAACCCAACACTGCAAAGAAGTCGTCTAGTACCGTTTGCCCTCTCGGGTTCTGACAACTGGTCAGCCAGTCACGCACTATGGCTCGCGGACACGATTCTGGGTTCCAAACCTGTCGACGGGGTTCGGCGCTAACTGAACGATGTGTTTTTCGAAAATACGCCGTTGGTTTACAAACAACTTTGACTACGATACATCGCCACAACAAGGGGTACACAACGTCGGATCATGGAAGGGGATGAAGGAAATGCTGTCTCGTACTGTTTAGCTCGGTGGGAATCGCTTCGTCCTCAACACGCACGCCCTGTCGAAAGCCCATCGTGGGTGGGAGCAGTGCGGTATTGGTCCTCCTCAGTGGTGTGTTGAGGTCTGGGGAGTGCCTCCTGCCTTATGTTAGATGCGACTATCCCGTACTGTAGAAGGGGACTGACATAAATCTGACAGCGCATGGTCACGTAATCCTCATCTGCCTGAGCCACCGCAGCACGAACTCTAGCCGTTCGTGAGGGAAAATCCTGCTCTTGCACGAGCAGGGCGGACTTGATGCTCGAAATGCACCTCCGCCGTGGGTAAGCATCGGGTAGTTCTGGGAGTGAAATGCAACCTACTGCTCAACTAATTTGGAGAGTTCGGTCGATGTGACCCCGTTGCGACCTTGAGGATTTTGCGCGACTTCGTACTCTTGGAAGAGAGGGATCATCTTATCAGACATGCCGATAGCGAATTCGTAGTTGGCCCAAAGGCGAGCGCGTTTGGAGCGATAAAGGGACACAGAAGAAGCAGAGATCGACGTCACAAATATAGCTAGTGAGACCACGACGGCCCACAACGCCAGGACCACCCCGATGAAGGAGCTGGAAGTCGACTGAGAAGCAAGCGGCGCAGACATGGTGTGGTGCTAAGCGGACTGAGAGGTGTCGATGAGAGTAGAAGAAAAGAGAGGCAACGCAGGCCCTCGCTCGGAAAGCTGCTCCTTATAAACTTCAACCATCCACATCAGGTGATCGTCGTCCCTCGAAACGTCGGGCCCAACTCTCCTGAGTTGAAGCAGGGAATTCACAGGTTCTGTCGCCTGACATAGGGAGTGTGGCATGCCCAGATTTATAGACATTGTGGTTGGCGGCGAAAGCAGAATGCGAGCACGCTAGAGTAGGATTTACAACCATCGTTTACCCAGAGCCAGCCAGATTAAGACGGGTAAGTGCGACCGCTCAATAGTTTGTGGTCTGGGTGAACAGACTTATAGGTCCAGGCCGTTCGAGGACTGACTCATACATCCCACATAGATGGATCAGACAAGCGAGAGCAACACCGGCGGAAGAAGCGTGCAGGCGCGATCCCGCAGAACGAGGATGATCGGAAATGTCCGGATCCGCTGGGCGGCAATTCTCCATGAGGGTGTTCGCGGCATGACCTCCCCCAGGTCGTGCGCGTGAGGTCCTAGAGGAAGGATCGAGACAATACTAGGAATTCCAGCCGGCCTTGCCGCACCTCCAAAACCGACCCCTTGCGATCCTGAAACCGGAAACTACTGCGATCGTGTGATATGAGGCCGATTCAGGTGTTCGGTGAGGACATAGTCCCACCTGTTCCCCACCTTGGCCGGTATATTTATACGAGAACGGAGGGGCCACTTCGTCTCAAACTACGAACCTGGGTTCATTTTCAGAACAACGCAGCGAAGAGACTGCAGGTGACCCGACAGCATTTCAAGGACAATCCAAATCTAGGGGGAGGCGTACTTCTCAATCCCGGATGGTGGGAAGAATTCACTCGCTTCCCTATCGTAAAGTCTCCAGCTGGATCTCAGTCGCTATGTAATGTATACAATCAGGTCAAAATGATCCGCGGGTCCGGTGCAGTCCTCCCTGGAGTGCTACACCCATCCCTTCACGTTAACTCCAGTAATGGCGCCAGGTGCTGTATGGGCTGTATATCACCGCCGGCTCGGGAAAGTGATCGTCAAACCCATTTTTCGCTTTCTCCTCCGCTACCGCCTCTTCCAACATTCGCGTCGAGTACTCCGCCACACGACCTGAGACGCTCGCACTCAGCGTCAACCGAAAGTCCCGTACCTTGTGCAGCTCGCGTAATACCTCGAATCGCAGATGGTGTTGTGAGGCTTCCTTTGCTCTCGCAGCTTCTGACAGCTCGCGGAAAGGAGGCCAGTCTGAGCCACGGGGTTTGATACCACAGAAATCGCGATTCCAATAAAGGACAATGATCTGGAAGGGTGCGGAGGATTTGATGGTCGAGAGCACGTATTTGAGGAAACTCAAGGTGGTGTCTGGTTGGCCATTATTCGTGGCGCAACCGATGCACGACGCCGGGATTTTGAGTGTATGAAGCACCTTGTTTCGTGACAAGTTGAAGTCCTGAAGAGAGGATCGAGCTGCAAAACCGTTGGTCAGAACTCGGATGTATTGCAAGGGAAATTACCCACCACGAGAGTCGGTTGGATGCAACACCACAACCTCCAACGTTTTCGCACAAGCATCTAACAGGAGCCTCATCCCGTACACCTTCCAAAGATACATGTAGCGGAATTTGATTCGCCCAAACAGGTCAATCATATCCTTTAGAAGATCCACCCTTGTGAAACAAAATAGCGTAAGCCATCCCCGCAGTGGTGGAATGAATGGTGGGGTGAGGGTTGGGTCATCTGCTGGCTCCTCCTCAAATTTGGCGCCATCATAGCTGAATTCGAGGTCCTGTAGGTGCTGGAACAATCCGATGAAGTATATGATCTCCCGACGGGACCCTCTTGGTTCCCTTAGAGTGAGAGATCGGACGGTGGGTGGGAAATGTCCAAAGTACCGTTGAATTCCTGGCAAGAAGCTGGGGATGTCCAGGAAGTCGATCTCGAGTTCACGGACATTGGTGAATGTGAGAAACGGGCGCAGGACACGGAAATTGAACAACTTTTTGGAAAGCCAGAAATTGGGGTAGTTGTTGCCAACGACTTGTAACTCCCTGACCAAAGGGAGCAAGCCGAGCATGTGCATGTGCCAGAGGGGATTGGGCCGCCAAAACCTTTGGTTCAAAGAGTGCGTTTCGATTGAGAGGGAGTAGTGGAGATGAGGAACGGCGGCGATATACCAAGAGTAGCAGGTCAGGGTGCATGCACGGAGAGAGTGTGTGTCGTAAGTAACATAGGCGATAATGATTCTGATGATTTCCTGGGGAAGCCTGGTGGCGGGGGACGAGGATGCCGTAGAGGTCTCTGGAGGGGTACCTCCTGACCACATTTTCCGGATTCTGGCTGGGGTTCGGTACCAAATTCGCTTGACGAGCAACTCAATCACTGTAGCGATCACATATGGTTAAATGGAGCGACGAGGTGTGGGTAGTATGGTTACCTGATAACGAGGACGTCGGGGTCTTCGTTGGCGGCATCGTGTTGTTGGTTCAGGAGGTAGAATTCAGGTGAGACCATCGTGGGAAGACCCCCTCGAGAGTTTTTGGTTGGCTTGGAGTTGTCGGCTTCTCGGGGGGCCGGGCCGGACTAACCGCCGTCGGGCATGCTAACGTTCTACACTCGTAACGCAGTACCCGTTGGATCAGAATCACTGCAAGTATCCGGAATCAAGTGTCGCGAGTCGCGTCCTCCGAGTCACTTCCAGTCCAAGCCACCTGTCGTGCCATATGTGTTCGTTGTACCCCCCTCGGATCTCAGTTTGCTGCCGCGGCTATCAGGAGTTTGCGGGAAGGATGGAGCATGGTTGGCAATCCACCCTTGGATGTTTCCGGTACGACAAGCGGGCTATTTTGTTTTCAGAAACCCCTGTTGGATCGGAAACCCTGGTGTCCCGCAGTCTTACAAGACTTGTATACAAACAACCCACTTGACACCGTCGGTGCTAATATCGTCCACATTTCCGTCGCACCACCTCTTCCCGTTGATTATTCATTTCACCGCTGAAGTGGGCTGGGAGGCCGGGCGAGCGCTGTTGCCAACTCTCCACACGTGCCTGGTATTTTTTTTTTCGGGGACACGCGCGGTTCTCCTGGTTGCATCCTAGTGGTGATACAGGTCTACCTCATCCCCCGCCCTGGCCAGGATGTTTATACGAGGGCGGAGACACCATTTCGGCTCAAACCCCGGACCGATATTCGTTTTCGGAATAACGCAGCGAAAAAACTGCAGGTGACTCGACAGCGTTTTAAGGACAATCTGAATCTGAGGGGAGGCGCACCCTTCGCTCTCGTATGGTGGAAAGAATTCTCTCCCTTCCCTATCGTAACGTCTCCAGCTGGATCTCAGTCACTATGTAATGTTTACAGTCATGTCAAAACAATCCGTGGGTCCGATGCAGTCCTCCCTGGAGTGCTACACCCACCCTCCAACCTCAGTGAGCCGGGCGCCAGATCCTGTGTGGATCGTACAACACCACCGGCTCGGGAAAGTGATCGTCAAACCCATTTTTCGCTTTCTCCTCCGCTACCGCCTGTTCCAACATTCGCGTCGCGTACTCCGCCACACAACCTGAGACGGCCGCACTCAACGTCAACCGAAAGTCCCGTACCTTGTACAGCTCGCGTAATACCTTGAATCGCAGTTGGTGTTGTGAGGCTTCCCTTTCTCTCACAGCCTTTGACAGTTCGCGGAAAGGAGGCCAGTCTGAACCACGGGGTTTAATGCCGGAAAAATCGCAGTTCCGATGAAGGACAATGATCTTGAAGGACGCGGAGGATTTGATGGTCGAGAGCACGTATTTGAGGAAACTCAGGGCGGTGTCTGGTTGGTCATTATTCGTGGCGCGACCGATGGACGATGCCGGAAATTCGAGTGTACGAAGCATCTTGTTCTGTGATAGGTCGAAGTCCTGAAGGGAGGACCGAGCTGCAAAACCGTTGGCAAGAACTCGGGTGTATTTCAACGGACATTACCCACCACGAGGGTCGGTTGGATACAACACCACGACCTCCAACGATTTCGCACAAGCGTCTAACAGGAACCGCATCCCGTCCACGTTCCGAAGGTGCATGTAGCGAAATCTGATTCCCCCAAACAGGTCGATCATGTCCTTTAGAAGATCCACCCTTGTGAAACAAAATAGCGTAAGCCATCCCCGCAGCGGAGGGATGAAGTGTGGAGTCAGGGTTGGGTCATCTGCTCGCTCCTTCTCAAATTTGGCCCCACAGGTGAAGGTGAGGTCCTGCAGGTGCTGGAACAGTCCGATGAAGTATATGATCTCTCGATAGGACCCTCTGGGTTCCTTTAGAGTGAGAGATCGGACGGTGGGTGGGAAATGTCCAAAGTACCGTCGAATGCCTGGTAAGAAGCTGGGGATGTCCAGGAAGTCTATCTCGAGTTCCCGGACATTGGTGAATGTGAGGAACGGCCGTAGGACATTGCGATTGAACAACCCTTTGGAAAGCCAGATGTAGGGGTAGCCGTTGTTAACGACATGTAACTCCCTGACCAAGGGGAGCAAGCCGAGCCTGTACATATACCAGAGGGGATTGGGCCACCAAACCATTCCGTCCAAAGAGCGTGTTTCGATTGAGAGGGAGTAGTGGAGATGAGGAACGGCGGCAATGTACCATGAGTAGCATGTCAGGGTGCATGCACGGAGAGTGTGTGTGTCGTAAGTGATATAGGCGATAATGATTCTGATGATTTCCTGGGGAAGCCTGGTGGCAGGGGACGAAGCCGCCGTAGGGGTCTCTGAAGAAGCTCCCCCTGACCACATTTTCCAGATTCTTGCTAGGATTCGGTACCAAATTCCCTTGATGAGCAACTCAATCACTGTCGCGATCACACCTGGTTAAATGGAGCGGCGAGACGTAGGTATTATACTTACATGTTAACGAGGACGTCGGGGTCTTCGTTAGCGACATCGTGTTGTTGGTTCAGGAGGTAGAATTAAGGTGAGACCATCGTGGGAAGACCCCCTCGAGAGTTTTTGGTTGGCTTGGAGTTGTCGGCTTCTCGGGGGGCCGGGCCGGACTAACCGCCGTCGGGCATGCTAACGTTCTACACTCGCAACGCAGTACCCGTTGGATCAGAATCACTGCAAGTATCCGGAATCAAGTGTCGCGAGTCGCGTCCTCCGAGTCACTTCCAGTCCAAGCCACCTGTCGTGCCATATGTGTTCGTTGTAGTACCCCTCGATCTCAATGTGCTGCCGCGGCTATCAGGAGTTTGCGGGAGAGACGTCAGAGCGTAGTTGGCAATCCACCCTTGGATGTTTCCGGTACGACAAGCGGACTTTTTTTTGTTTTCAGAAACCCCTACTGTATCGGAAACCCTGGTGTCCCAGTCTCACAAGACTCGTGTATAAACAACCCATTTGACACCGTCGGTGTGGATATCGTCCACCTTTCCGTCGCACCCCCTCTTCCCGTTGATTGCTCATTTCCCCGTTGAAGCGGACTGAGAGGCCAAGCGAGCACAGTTGCAAACTCCCCACACGTCCCTGGTGGTTTTTATTCGGGGACACGCGCGGTTCTCCTGGTTGCATCCTAGTGGTGATACAGGGCTACCTCATCCCCCGCCCTGGCCAGGATGTTTATGCGAGAGCGGAGACACCATCTCGGCTCAAACCCCGGACCGAGATTAGTTTTCAGAATAACGCAGCGAAGCGGCTGTAGCTGATCGGCGGCATTTCAAGGACAATCTGAATCGGGGGGGATGCGCACCCTTCGCTCCCGTACTACGGGAAAAATTCTCTCGCTTCCCTATCGTAACGTCTACAGCTGGATCTCAGTCTCCATGTAATGTTTACAATCAAGTCAAAACGATCCGCGGGTCCGATGCGGTCCTCCCTGGAGTGCTACACCTACCCTCCAACTTCAACAATGGCGTCAGATCCTGCATGGATTGTACAACACCACCGGCTCGGGAAAGTGATCGTCAAACCCATTTTTCGTTTTCTCCTCCGCTACCGCCTCTTCCAACATTCGCGTTGCGTACTCCGCCACACAACCTGAGACGGTCGCACTCAGCATCAACCGAAAGTCCCGTACCTTGTACAGCTCGCGTAATACCTTGAATGGCAGACAGTGTTGTGAGGCTTCCTTTGCTCTCGCAACTTCCGACAGCTCGCGGAAAGGGGGCCAGTCTGAGCCACAGGGTTTAATACCAGAAAAATCGCGATTCCAATAAAGGACAATGATCTGGAAGGATGCGGAGGATTTGATGGTCGAGAGAACGTATTTGAGGAAACTCAAGGTGGTGTCTGGTTGGCCATTATTCGTGGCGCAGCCGATGGACGATGCCGGAAATTCGAGTGCACGAAGCATCTTGTTCTGTGATAGGTCGAAATCCTGAAGGGATGACCGAGCTGCAAAACCGTTGGCCAGAACTCGGGTGTATTTTAAGGGACATTACCCACCATGAGGGTCGGTTGGATCCAACACCACGACCTCCAACGTTTTCGCACAAGCGCCTAACAGGAATCGCATCCCGTCCACGTTCCGAAGGTGCATGTAGCGAAATCTGATTCCCCCAAACAGGTCGATCATGTCCTTTAGAAGATCCACCCTTCTGAGACAAAATAACGTAAGCCATCCCTGCAGCGGAGGGATGAAGGATGGAGTCATGGTTAGGTCGTCTGCCGGCTCCTCAGGTTTGGCGACATCATAGCAGAGCTTGAGGTCCTGCAGATGCTGGAATAATCCGATGAAGTATATGATCTCCCGACGGGACCCTCTTGGTTCCCTTAGAGTGAGAGATCGGACGGTGGGCGGGAAATGTCCAAAGTACCGTCGAATGCCTGGCAAGAAGCTAGGGATGTCCAGGAAGTCGATCTCGAGTTCCCGGACATTGGTGAATGTGAGGAACGGCCGTAGGACATTGCGATTGAATAACCCTTTGGAAAGCCAGATGTAGGGGTAGCCGTTAACGACATGTAACTCCCTGACCAAGGGGAGCAAGCCGAGCCTGTACATATACCAGAGGGGATTGGGCCACTGTCATCGCGCACGATTTTCGGACTTCTTTTTCTTTATGTCTCTACATCTTTTGGACTCTTTTACCTTCAAAACCCCCACACTCTTTTATTTCTCTCACACTTCGCATCAAGACACCAAGATCACATTGGACTACTCGGGAAGATTGGGAAGAACAAGATGAGTATCTACAAGGGAATCGACCATGCACTCCATTTCCGCCTCAAGACGCACGGCCTCTCGGAACTCGGCATACGAAGACCACCTAAGGACGTCGTACCCCAACAAGACCCTCTCCACCTCGTATCTACTAGGCGGACCATGCTCTGGCAACTCCCCCAGACGACCCGGACTCTCCACTCTTGGAGGAGTCACTGTAGGACAGTCCTCTAGACGTCCCTGGTCGACCACCCTCCGACGACGCCTGTCGCTGCTCCCAAGACGACTGGCCTAGAAAGGAACACCCCATCAGAGGCTGCTTACGCCCAGTACGACGAGCGCGCTGACCGATACGAACCGGCAGAATCTCAGCCATCACTGGCACCGG
>Ga0307513_10011128_pt1 | contig 11209 bp, 14 predicted proteins | sample 15_EM_MG_FD_202174 | JGI IMG/M metagenome (GOLD analysis project Ga0307513, IMG submission 202174) | Populus trichocarpa ectomycorrhiza microbial communities from riparian zone in the Pacific Northwest, United States - 15_EM | ecosystem: Host-associated > Plants > Roots > Unclassified | place... | reverse complement strand
GTGCCGAGCACTCCGTTGTTGCGACCGTGGATGCGCCAGCGCGACGCGACCCGGCTGCCGTCCTGGTTCTGGAACGTCTCGACGACCTCCAGCCGCAGGTCGTGCACCTGCTCCAGGAACGCGGCCACCCAGGCCTTGAAGGCCGCGCGCCCCTCGATCCGCCGGCCGGCGTTGGTGATGACGAAGTCCTCGACGATGTAGTCGTCGACGGCCTCCGGGTTGTGCGCGTTCCACACGTCGCGCCAGAACGATTCGACGACGTCCACCGAGTTCATGCCGACCTCCACCCAGTCATGTTTGACAGTGGTGTCAAACATAGCGCGTCAGAGGTGGGCCGTGGCCTTGAAGAAGGTGTAGTGGAAGGTGCCGTCCGTCTCAGTGGTGCGCAGGAGATCGGCGATGCCGGCGTCGAAGTGCGCGGGAGTGGTGAGGCCGGCCGCGATGGCGGGTTCGCGGACGCCGGCGATCATCGCCGTGAACGTGCGGCGGGTGAAGCCCTCGACGAGATCGGGATGGTCGGCGTCGACGTAGACGGTCCGGGGAGCCACCGCGATGTCGGTGTAGCCGGCCTCCGCGATCAGGGGGCGCAGCCGCCGGCCGATCAGGGCATCCCCGCCTGCCCGCTGCTGGAGCGCGATCTGGCAGGCGATGGCGTCGCGGGCGGCCGAGCTGTCGGGATGGAAGTACGCCGAGCCGTGGTCGCCCTCGATGACCGTCAGGGTGCCGGCGGGGCGCAGCATCCGCCGCAGCCGGATCAGCACCTCGAGGGGATCGGTGAGGTGCTCGAGCAGGAAGCAGACGAAGACGTGGTCGAATCCGTTCTCCTCCAACGGTCCGTCGTCGTGCGGCAACCTCGTGACATCGGCCTGCACGAACTCGACGGTGGCCTCGTGGTCGGTGCCGGCGAGCCGCCGCCGCGCCTGCTCCAGCGCCGCCGCGGACACGTCGACGGAGGTGATGTGGGCGCCGGGGCTGAGCCGGGCGAGGGTCGCGGTCTGCGCACCGACACCGCAACCGACCTCGAGCACCCTGGCACCGGCGGGGTAGCCGGTGTCGGCGTGCAGCAGGCGGGTCAGGGTGTCGGCCTGGTCGGCCAGTCGCGTGTGCTCGATGGGACGGTGCCCGTGCACGTAACCCTCGAACATCGTCATCGACGCGATCACCTTCATCAGCACGTCCTCCTCGCCCGAGACGGGTGGGTTGTCGATCGCGTCGAGCGCCTCGGCGAGGCGATCGCGCATCCGCTGCGTCCGCGCCAGGTCACGCTCGATGCGGTCGAGGTGGGCTCGCAGGGTCGCCGCGGGTGTGGCGTCCCGGGCCGAGAGCAGGTCGGCGATGCGATCGAGCGGCAGCCCGGTCCGGCGCAGCGCCAACGCCTGGTAGAGCCGGGTGACCTCGGCCGGGCCGTAGCGACGGTGCCCGCTCGGCGTCCGTACCGGCGAGACCACACCGAGCGCGTCCCAGTGCCGCAACACCCGCACCGACAGGCCCGCGGCCGCTGCCAACTCACCCACCGACCACGACCGCGGTTCCACGATCCCCGACGCTAAGCCATGACACGGTGTGAGGATCAAGCCCGAACGGTTGCCGGGAGGGAAGAAAGACGTGCGGGTTCACCACGCGTCTTCCGCCGTCCACGAGGGTGCCGTCGAGCGCGCAGGCCGCCCACGATGGGAACACACCGATCCGAGGAGCAGGCCGATGAACGCGCTAATCGCCGCCGCATTCGCCGCCATGTTCCCGCTGGTGGTGTTGCTCGCGCCGTTGCTGCTCGAGGCGCTCGAGCGGAAGCTGCTCGCCAAGCCCGGCCCCGTCGAGGGCGCCGAAGTCGACTAGGCAGCTCAGGAGCGGCATGTGCGCCGTTCACGCTGGTCCGTAGCGTGCGACAGGTGATCAACGAGGGCATCAGCATCGTGCCGGCGGGGGCGGTGTCGGCTCGGCCGTGGGGCCGCTCTGCACGAGGGGGCGAAATGACGAATCGACTGACGTGGCCGGCGCGAGCAGTCGCCTTGTCGGCGGCAGTGGCTGCCCACTGACCGGTTGCGGTGCTGCCGGCGCAGCGCCGGTGGGACCGGGCCTCGGAGCGCGGACCGTGCGCCCGAGCGACGGCCGCGTGACGTCCGCGCCGGCCATGAGCCATCCCGCCGCGGACCCAGCGGCGGCCTCAAGGCGAGCGCTCGACCGCCTTGCCGCCCAGCAGGGCGGCGAGGCCCGCCCCTGCTGCCGAGACGACGCCCATTACCGCTCCCTCGAGCCCGAGCGCGGCATCGGCGATCGCACCCCCGGCGCACCCTTCGGCGAAGGACCCAAGCGTTGCGGCGATCGCGGCCGCCTTGATCTCGGTCCCATCATTCCTCCTCGCCGTAGGTCGATGCCTTGCCAGGACGGTCGGCTGTTCGAGCGCGCACCAGCCGTACGCCGATCGCAAGCAGCCACACGAGCCAGGCAGCGAGGCCGGGCAGCCCCACGAACAGGAGCGCCGAGCCGTCCGCGATCGCGAGGTTGGCCGCCCCGGCGGCGAGCAGCAGGCCTCCCCCGGCCACGCCGAGCAGACGCTGCCACGGCGGCGTCAGCCGGCTCGTGTGCGCCGCCAGCGCAGTGCCGATGAAGGTGGTGCCGAGCGCCGGCAGCGCCAGCGCGAACGCTGCTGCATGCAGCTGCCAGACGAGCTCGAACGTCGGGCTCGGCTCGGCGAGCTCGCCGGCGGACAGCACGACTCCGATCCACAGAACGGCGTAGAGCGCGAAGACCGCCGAGAGAGTCGCGCCCGCGGCCACTGCGAGGCGCGACCAGTCCGCGCCCGCACCCCCGCGACGCCCGACGAGCCCGTGGAGACCGGTCAAGAACCCGAGCAGCAGCGGCAGGTTCAGCGCCTCCTGGCCGACCGCGATCGCGACCGCGACCCGGTTCTGCGCGTGGAAGGCGAGCACCTCCTCGATCGGGTCCCCGAAGGCGGGAGCTCCGGTCCAGACGACCAGCGCGTTCTGGATCGCCATCGACGCTGCGAGCGCGATCGCCGTCGCGCCGACAACCCGCATCGTCGCCGCCCCGGCCGGACTCGACCCTGGCACCACGCGTGCTCCGGCATTCGATCGCTGTTCGGTTCCCACAGGAGGCTCCTCACGTCCGAGCTTGCGGCTTTCGCGGCTCGTACACTGTACGTCGTACACCGTACTATCGTCGTACGGTGTACGATTGTCAAGCCGTTCGAGGGAGCGAGGAGACCAGCGTCTGTGAGGGAACAACGCCAGGTCGCGTCAGGCGCGGGGCTGAGCAAGCAGCGGGTGGTGGTCGAGGCGATCCGTCTCGCCGACCGCGAGGGGGTCGACGGGCTGAGCATGCGCCGGCTGGGCGGCGCGCTCGGCGCGGGCGCGATGTCGCTCTACCACTACGTGGCGAGCAAGGAGGAGTTGCTGGACGCAATGATCGACGTCGTGTTCGAGGAGATCGAGCTCCCGCCCGAGGAGACCGACTGGCAGTCGGCGATGCGACGGCGTTCGGTATCCGCCCGACAGGTTCTCGCACGTCACCCGTGGGCGATCGGCCTGATGGAGTCGCGGACATCGCCGGGGCCCGCGCACCTCCGCCACCGCGAGGCGGTCACCGCCTGCCTGCGGAGGGCCGGCTTCTCGGTTCTGATGGCGACGCACGCCAACTGGTTGCTCGACGTCTACGTCTACGGGTTCGCCCTGCAGGAAGCCAGCCTGCCGTTCGACACCGTCGATGAGTTCGCGGACATGGCCGAGGGCATCTTCCTGCCCCAGCTCCCGCCTGACGAGTTCCCCTACCTCAACGAGTCCGCCGCGGCGCTCGTCGCTGCCGGCTACGACCCGGCGGAGGAGTTCAACTTCGGCCTCGACCTCGTCCTAACCGCCCTCGAGCCCCTGAGAACCTCCGCATAGCGACGCTCTCGGACCGTCGCCCGGCCCCTCTGCACCACAGCTCCGATCCATGACCGCCGCACCGGGTGGTCCTACGGGCGTTCTTCTCGAGGCCGATGGGATCGTCAGCCGGACCGTGCACACCCAGGTGCCCCCGCACGTCGTCTACGACATCGACCCGGACGAGCGGGTACCGCTGCAGAACGTCCTGACCGCCCGATGCGACTGGGGTCTCTACTGGTGCGACAAGACCGGGGCCCAGGCGCTGGTCAGCCACCCCGCACCGCAGGCCCGTCAGGCCCGTCAGGCCCGAGGAACGGAAGCAGCGCGGCAGCCAACAGAACCCCGCTCAAGAATCTCCCTCGAGAGAAGCGACAGAATCATGGCGCGAAAGCTCGCCTTCCGCCGAGCAGGCAGCGGAGCCCTCTCCTACTCCTCCATGGCGCCCTGAGCGACGGAAGGGAGTGGAGAGACCAAGTAGCAGGCCTCTCCGACGAGTTCGACGTGATCGCATGGGACGCCCCCGGCTGCGGCGGTTCCGACGATGATCCCCCGATGACCGGCATGGCCGACTACGCCGACGCCGTGGCCGACCTGGTCGCCGAACTCGGTCTCGAGAGCGTGCAGCTGTGCGGGCTGTCGTTCGGCGGCGGCCTGGCGCTGGCGGTGTACGAGCGCCATCCAGGCATCGTGCGGTCGCTGGTGTTGGCCTCGGCCTACGCCGGCTGGCGCGGATCGTTGCCACCGGAGGAGGTCGAGGCGCGCCGCGCCCGGGTACACGGCGACCTCGACCGACCGCCCGCGACCTGGATCGACAGCTACCTGCCCGGGTTCTTCGCCGGACCGGTTCCACCGGAGACGCGAGACCTGGTCCGCGAGATCATGCTCGACGTCCGGCCCGCCGGAACGCGTCCGATGCTCGATGCGTTCGCCGATGCGGACCTTCGTGCCGTGCTGCCGACCATCACCGTGCCCACGCTGCTGATCCACGGCACGGCCGACGTGCGGGCGCCGCGTCCGGTCGTCGACGCGCTCCACGCCGGCATCCCGCACTCCGAGCTCTCGCTGCTGCCCGGGGTGGGCCACGCGTGCAACCTCGAGGCGCCCGAGGCGTTCAACACCGAGTTGCGGCGATTCCTCAGAAGCGACTGATCGTGAGCTCGTTCGACGTGCCACCGCTGAGCAGCACCCCGACGTTCCCGCTGAGGATGTAGTCACCGGAGGGCGTGAACGCCACGGTGGTGGGCCCAGAGAGCGGCCACGGGTTGGTCTGCCGACGAACCGACGCCGACGTCCAGCCATCGGCCGAGCCGTAGACCGTCACCGCATCGACCCCACCAGGCACTCCGACGGCCTCGCCGATGGAGTTGGTCACGACCACCAGCTCACCGCAGCTGTTCAACCGCATGCCGTCGACGCCGGTGATGGGCCGCGGCAGCGCGACCTCGGTCATCTGCTCCGGCGCATCCAGCGGGATGCGGTAGAGCACGCCGGTGTCGTAGCGGGCGACGAGCAGGAACCCGTCGGGGTGGTAGGTGATCCCGTTGGCCCCGACGATCTTCGCGGCGAACCGGGCGTCGGTGCGCCACTTCGTCAACGTGCCGTCCGGCGTCACGCGCACGATCGTCTGTGACACGGAGTTGGTGACGTAGGCGTTGCCGTCGGCGTCGAGGGTGAGGTCGTTGGCGAACGTCGGGCCGGTGTTGCCGGGATCGAGGTCGATCCGCTGGAGCACTTCGCCGGTGGCGAGGTCGAACCTGGCCAGCGCCGACATCGGCGGGCCTTGAGCCGGGAGCTTCTGGCGGATCCAGAAGTCGCTGTAGGCGACCACACCCTGGTTGCGCGGCAGGTCGAGCTGGATGCCCAGGGTGGAGACGGGGCCGAGCGGCGGCACGAGCTCGGTGACCTTCCCCTCGCCGGTCACGACGGACACGTTGCCCCAGCGCGCCGAGCCGACCAGGAAGGCGCCCCGGGTCGGGTCGTAGGTGAAGCCCTCGGGGTAGAGCTCGGGGGCGACGGCCACGATGGAGGCCGGCAGCGCCGGGTCGGCGACCGTGGGTGCGGTGGCCGACGCCGGCGCGATCAATGCTGCCGCCCCGGCCATGGCCACGATCGCCAGGCCTGCGCCGGCCAACACGGAACGGCGGGAGAGCTGGATCTGGCTCACGGGATTTCCTCTCCGACGGGGTCGTTCGAGACGACCACGCGCGACATGGTCATGGTCTGTTCGCCGCCGCAGAAGGCGGTGATCCGAAGGCGCGTGCCCTCGTTCGTCACCGCCGTCACCGTCGCGTCGACGGTGATCTCGGTGCCTTCGGCCGGGACGACGACCGGGCGGCTCCACCGGGCCTTGCACTCGCGCACGATTCCCGTGCCGCCGACGCTGGAGAGCGCCAGCCCCATGACGAGCATCCCGTGGGCGATGGTGTCGGGCAGGTTCGCGTCCATCGCGGCCTGCGGGTCGAGGTGGATGGGGTTGTGATCGCCGGAGGCCACCGCGTAGTCGCGGAGATCGTCGCGGGTGATGCGGTAACTGCTGGTCAGGGTCTCCCCCAGCGCCATGGTCATGCCGCCACCTCCGCCATCTCCGGGGCGCGCGACACCAGCGAGGCGCGGCCCGTGCAGACGGTCTCGCCGTCTCCGCTGATCTCGATCGCGAACGTGGCGACCGCGTTGCCGCGGACCAGCTCGATCGCGTCGAGCACGATGTCGACGGTGAGCTGGTCGCCCGGGCGGATCGGGCGGTGGTGGCTGAAGTGCTGCTCGCGGTGGACGACGCGGGAGTAGTCGTAGGCGAGCGCCGGGTCGGCCAGCATCTTCTCCTGCTCGCCGATGAGGAACACGATCGGGAACGTCGGCGGGGCGACGCGGAGATCGGACGCTCCGACGGCGGCGGCGAAGCGTGCGATCGAGTCGTGGCTCACGACGTGGTTGATGGTGACCGTCGAGATCATGATGGCTCCTAGGCGAAGGCGTCCGGCCGGCCGAGCGGGGCGCCCCGCCGGGCCGTCCACGAGTTGGGGGCGCGGTAGCGGGCCGGGCGCTCCCACGCGACGACGGTCCGCCGCGCCGCAGCAGCGGCCAGCACGGTCTGCACGGCCAGCTGCACGGCCTGCGTCTCCTCGTCGGTGGCGTCGCCGAGGATCCGCACGGCGGCGTTCACAGCGGCACGTTCCCGTGCTTGCGGTGCACCAACGGCACGTGCTTCGTGCGCAGCGCGGAGAGGGTGGAGGCCAGCACCGCGCGGGTGGCGACCGGGTCGATGACGTCGTCGACGAGTCCGCGCTCGGCGGCGTAGTACGGCTCCATCAGTTCCTCGCGGTACTGGGTGACCCGCTCCGCCCGCGTCGCCTCGGGGTCGTCGGACGCGGCGATCTCCTTGCGGAAGATCACGTTCACCGCGCCCTCGGCGCCCATCACGGCGATCTCGTTGATCGGCCACGCGAACGACACGTCGCAGCCGATCGAACGGGAGTCCATCACGATGTACGCGCCGCCGTAGGCCTTGCGCAGGATGACCTGCACGCGCGGCACCGTCGCCGCGCAGTAGGCGTAGAGCAGCTTGGCGCCGTGGCGGATGATGCCGCCGTGCTCCTGCGCGGTGCCGGGCAGGAAGCCGGGCACGTCGACCAGGGTGACCAGCGGGATGTTGAACGAGTCGCACAGCGACACGAACCGCGCGCCCTTCTGCGACGCAGGCACGTCGAGCACCCCGGCCAGCACGAGCGGCTGGTTGGCCACGATGCCGACCACGTGCCCGTCGATCCTGGCCAGCGCGCAGAGCAGGCTGGTGCCGAAGCCCTCGTGCAGCTCGAAGTACTCGCCGTCGTCGACGATCTCGGCGATCACCGTGCGCATGTCGTAGGGCATGCGCGGATCGGCCGGCACCAGGTCGAGCAGTGCCTCGCAGCTCCGATCGGCCGGGTCCGTGTTCGCCACCACCGGCGGCAGCTCGCGGTTGTTGGCCGGCAGCATCGAGACGTAGTAGCGGACGTCCTCCAGGCAGGAGACCTCGTCCTGGTGGACGACCGTGGCCACGCCGGAGACCTCGGCGTGCACCTTCGCGCCGCCCAGCCCCTCCTGGTCGATGGTCTCGCCGGTCACGGCCGTGACGACGTCCGGCCCGGTGATGAACATCTGCGAGATGCCCTGCACCATGAAGATCACGTCGGTGAGCGCCGGGGCGTAGGCCGCGCCGCCCGCGCACGGGCCGAGCATCACGCTGATCTGCGGGATCACCCCGGACGAGCGCACCGCCCGCTGGAAGATGCCGCCGTAGCCGGCGAGTGCCTGCACACCCTCCTGGATGCGGGCGCCCGCACCGTCGTTCAGTCCGATCAGCGGGGCGCCCGCCGCTTCGGCGAGATCCATGATCTTGTGGATCTTCGCGGCGTGGGCCTCGCCCAACGAGCCCCCGAACACCCGGAAGTCGTGGGCGTAGACGAACACCCGTCGACCTTCGATGGTGCCCCAGCCGATGACGACACCGTCACCGTGCGGGCGCTTGTCGCCGAGGCCGAAGCTCGTCGACCGGTGGCGCCGCAGCGCCTCCAGCTCGACGAACGAGCCTTCGTCCAGCAGCACGTCGAGGCGCTCGCGGACGGTCAGCTTGCCCTTCTTGCGCTGCAGCTGCGTGGCCCGCTCGCCGGGCCCGTCGAGCACCGCGGCGCGCAGCCTGCGCATCTCCTCGACCCGCTCGCGGTGCGTGACCTGCGGCAGGATCTCCAGTTCCGGCTCGCCCTCGAGGATGGTCATGGTCAGAGCCCCAGCGCCGCGGCGGCGTCACCCGGGGTCGGGTGCTCGGGGGTGAAGACGCCGATCTGGCGGAGCAGGCTGAGCTCGTCGCGGGCGCCCCAGTGCTCCACGGCCTTGCCGTTCTCGACGCGGTAGAAGTGCAGGTGCTGCACCTCGACGCGCTTGCCGGTGGGCGCCACGCCGAGGAAGTCGCCGGTGTGGATGCCGCTGAAGGTCACCCGCACGACGAACTTGTCCTCGACGAAGAACAGGTCGTCGGGCTTCCAGGTGGCGTCGGAGAACGCGCCGTGCATGTAGCGCGCGGTGGCCAGGTACCCCTCGGGGCCGCCGCCGATGCCCGGCGAGGCCTCGTGATCGACGAACTCGGGCGCCAGGTAGCGGTGGGCCAGCTCCTCGTTCAAGGTGCCGAACGCGCGGCCCACACCGATCGCGACCTGGACGATCTCCGGCAGCGCGGCGAGCTGCTCCGGGGTCAGGTTCGGAGCCGACTGGGTGACGGGCACGGACTGCGTCACGGGAATGGTCTCGGTCATGATCGGTGGGTCCCTTCGGGGTTCTACAGTCCGGTGCCGCCGCCACCGGTGACCGGCAGCGTCGCGGCGGTGATGTACGAGGCGTCCTGGCTCGCCAGGAACTGGACGGCGGCCGCTACCTCGTCGGCGGTGCCAGAACGCAGGGCGGCCGTGCGGCCGATCAGCGCGTCGCGGCGCTTGTCGGTCACCGCGGCGGCCATGTCGGTGTCGATCAGGCCGGGGGCGACCACGTTCGCGGTGATGTTGCGGCGGCCCATCTCGAAGGCCACCGAGCGGGAGAACCCGATCAGCGCTGCCTTCGACGCGGCGTAGTTGGTCTGGCCGGGGGCACCCATCAGCGCGGTGACCGAGGAGACGTAGACCAGGCGGCCCCAGCGGCCGAGCGTCATGTCCGGCAGGACGGCCTGCGTCATCCGCACGGCGCCCTTGAGGTTGGCGTCCATGACGGCGTCGAAATCAGCTTCGGCCATCTTGAGGAACAGCTGGTCACGGGTGGTGCCGGCGTTGGAGACGAGCACCTGCACGGCGCCCTGCTGGATCTTCACGGTCTCCACGGCGCGGCGCACCGACTCGGTGTCGGTGACATCGCACTTCACGCCGAACAACCCGGCCGGCGGCTCGCCACTGCGGTAGGTGATCGCGACCTTGTCGCCGGATGCGGCGAACCGCTGGGCGATGGCCCGGCCGATCCCCCGGTTGCCACCGGTCACGAGAACCGAGCGGCTCATCGCAGCCCTCGCTTACGCTCGGGCAGCGCTTCGCGCACTCGCTGTGCCGATGATTCGCTCGCAAGCTCGCTCATAGCGCCACCGCCACACCGAGCATGGCGTCCAGCTCCGCGACGGCCTTGTCGGTGTCGGTGAAGTGGATGGCCTGCCAGCCGGCCGCGATCGCGCCGGCGCAGTTCACCGCGAGGTCGTCGATCAGCACGCACTCGGCGGGCTCGACACCGGCTCGTCCGGCGGCCAGCTCGAAGATCGCGGCCTCCGGCTTGCGGCAGCCCACCTCGAAGGAGAGCACGAGGTCGTCGAACATCTCGCGGACCGGGACGAGCTTGCGCCAGTACGGGTCCCATGCCGGGACCATGTTCGAGAGCATCCCCACGAACACGTCGTCGCGCTTCGCCGCGAGGAGGCGATCGACCCAGCCCTGGTTCGTCTCGCGCTCGTTGAACCAGATCGGCCCGAGCGACTCCAGGTGCACGGAGTAGCCGTGCTCGGCCTCGAGGATCGTGCCGATCTGGGCCAGCCACTCGCGCTCGGAGACCATCGGCGTGTCGAGGGGCTCCATGAAGTCCTTCGTGCCGTAGCCCGCGGACACCCGGATCACCGTGTCGAGCAGGATGTCGGGGTTCACGCCGAGCTGGGCGCAGAAGGCACCCCAGGTGTGGCTCATCGCCGGGGTGACGACGCCGCCGAAGTCGGTCCACACGGCGCGGACTGGCTGCTCACTCATGACTTCTCCACGTGGTCGGAGGGGATCAGCGTCACGACGATCTCCGCGACGGTCGCGCCGTTCTGGGTGAAGGCGGTGGCCACATCGGTGGGGCCGGTCAGGGCGCCGGGCGTGGTGAGCGGGGTGCTCACCTCGACCGGTGCGTCGAGCTCGGCGAAAGCCAGGAACCGCGCCTTGATGCCGACGACGTGGCTGCGGGACGCCTGCGAACCGGTGCCGCCGTCCGACGCCAGGAAGCTGATCTGACGGGCCGCCTCGGTGAGGACCATGGCCGGCAGGTGGTCGTAGGAGTGCTCGAACAGCCCGCGGTTGGCCGGGTGCGGGGTCACCTGCGCGGTCACCGCATGCGACCCGACCTGGACGGCCGACAGCACGACGTTGCGCGGATGTGCGCGGCCGACCAGCGCCGCTGCGACGAGCGAGCGGCTGTCCGGCGCCACCATGTCGACGGTCGAAGGGGCCACCGTGCCGCGCTGGGCCCGGCGCATCGCGTCGTACTGGCTGCCGCGCAGCATCACGACGTCCATGGCGTGGAAGCCGACCCGCGGGCCGTCTGCGGAGCCGAGGCGCAGGGTGTGCTCGACC
>Ga0307513_10011127_pt1 | contig 11209 bp, 15 predicted proteins | sample 15_EM_MG_FD_202174 | JGI IMG/M metagenome (GOLD analysis project Ga0307513, IMG submission 202174) | Populus trichocarpa ectomycorrhiza microbial communities from riparian zone in the Pacific Northwest, United States - 15_EM | ecosystem: Host-associated > Plants > Roots > Unclassified | place... | reverse complement strand
CGTGGCACGGGCCCTATGCCTCCCATGCAAGAGCATCTTACACGCGGCCCAAGTTTCAACAACCGTGGCTATGATATGGGGGTGCCCATCCACCATCAAGCATACCCAACTCAAGACGCGTATGGTGTGAGGTACTGAGGTCGGAGATACACATAACGACAACACCTTCTACAACGGTCTCGAATGCGTGCAATTTTCGCATAGCCATTCAACCGGCATTCTTCCTCATAGCATTCTTTTTCATAACGCTCATTTTACTTCCTCGTAGCGCCGCTGGATTGTTCGCAATTTTTTACGGCCAGCCTCATTTTTCTGCCATTTAATAAACTACCTCGATTTCCTCGTGATCCAATCAAGTCATTAATGCCCTTTCAATATACCCGGACAGTTCAGACTTTTACAGAAAAGAATACCTACCGTTGTATTACCCCGTTTCTTCTACTTGGTGGGACGCAATTCTTACCTCCCAACGTGGATAGACTTATTTTCGTTATCTGGCGTGTTAGAATGCCCAGTTTACCAGGGCTGTCCATTTCATGGTATACGTTACGCTAGCAACAAGGAGTGCGAGAAATAATATATACAATGGACCCCATTTCCACAGTTGATCGGGCAACAAATGTGAACGAGAGCTTATCTGACGTTGGTCGTTCTCATGGAATGTCATGGGTTCATCTTGTATCCGTGCGCTTTCGAACAGCCCTTCCAAACCCGTGGGTTTCTCGGGTGCGAAGAATCGTTGGGGCCGTAACCAGTTGTTATCGTTATCTGCTTCCCTCTTGATTGGCGCAGGGTGGGTTGGTGTCCAATCCATCTCGTCACTATTTGGTTCATCCTTGGTAACTATTGGAGGCGTTGCTGAACCGGGTAGAGAAGGGAGACCGAAGACGGGATTGACGCGCGTGATAACTGGGTTTGAAGATAGGGATAGAGAGAGAAGAGCGTCGTGCTCTGAGATCGCCGGGAATTTTGGAACTGTGGGGGTAAGTGTTTGACCATCAGGTAGCGGGGTGCCGGAGCGTGATTTGTCGAATTTGTGCGTGTGGGTGTCCACCAGACGGATGGACGGGGGTTGTTGAATATTGAGTACATACAATGAAAAAAACATACACTAGGAACAAATACATTAATAAAAGAGCATGTTGATCACATAAGAAAACCCACAATAATTTCGAGGGAAAAGGTTGTTAGTAAATATATCCGGTTTGGTCCGTCCAATTGAAGTATGGACAAGTGTGGCCGAAACCAACGGATGGAAAGGAGGATCGACGAGACCATTCGGATTGCCCATGTGAATATTTGGAGAATCTGGAAATGCCAATGGACCAAGTCAAACAACGGAATCCTGGATGGAAGCGAATAACGTACGTTATAGGTTCGTTTGCCTTGCATTCGAACGTCCCGACCTTGCAATTGGGCATTCCGGTAGGAAGCATACTTGAAGTCCCAAGCCGTCCAGAGTAACGACACTGCCACCAGCAAGGGAAGAATAGGGTGCAGGAAACCCAGACGACGAAATGGATAGAAGCCATAAAAGGCTATTGAAAGTTGTCAGCGATGACGGGAAATATTGGAGATTATGCAAGCTGCTTACCACCAAGGCTGCCTATGAGGGATATTGAAAATGAAAGTGCCCAAAGGCATCCCCTGACTCTCCACCAGAACAATATCTCCGAGGGAACTGTTTCCAGCTTCTGGCCATTGGGTCCAGAAACGCGTCTCTGGCGGTCTTTTCCCTTGCTCAGCCATCCGCCGAGAGCCTTCGTACGGGCCATGTGTTCTTTCTGGCGGATTTGTTCCTCGACTTGCGGGAGACATTGGTCGCAGACGGGCGGGTATCGGACGTGAAGGGACTCGCGGTAGGCGGGCAACATTTCGACGCGAGCCTGATATTCGGAACTCTGTCGGAGCGATAGGTACATGGATTCATAGCAGGAGGTAAAGAGGGTGTACGCACCTCAGGGGCCGGGAGGTAATTGGAGAGAAGGTTCACGATGAGCATTTGGTTGGTCTGACAGGAATGGCAAAAGGGACCGGGGCCATATAACGTTGGAAGACGGTTCTTGCTAGGGGAGGCTAATTAAATATGAGAAGAGGGATCGGCAGAGGATAAGTGGGGGGGTGCTACATACCACGCTTTGCAAAGGACGTTGAGTTGAGATGCTCCTCGTGCATGGCTGGTTCGTCCGAGATAATTTCGCCGTTTTGATCGAACCTGTTCCAACAACTGCAGGAGGGACATTTAAAGCTACGGATGTTGGCTGGGAACGGTACAGGAGACTGGCAGAAGAAACATTCGATGGTGCTGTGCCGCCTGAACAAGGCGGGCATCGAGGTTCAAGAAAGAGGAAGACAGCGGTCACGTGGTCACGTCATGTCCCTTGCTCCCGCCCCATCAGCAAGTCGCGGCGATATCGTTCTCCAGCCGTCTTATTTCACGTCCTCCGTCTATGTCAAGGCTCTGCGCGATGACATATCCATGCTTATCCTTCGCTACCACGAAGTCCACTCCCAGCCTCAATCCTTAGGGCCCTTTGCACTCTTCAAGTCCATCTGGCTTCGAATGGGCTGGCACTGGCTTCAGTTCAAAGTATTTGATCATCGGTCTCGTCAATCATTCCTTGATGTTACCATGCGTCTGTTTCTAGGTCTGTTTATTTCTGTTTCTGTTTGAAGCAACCTCACATCTTGTATTGTAGAGAGATCCGTCAAAACGGAAGCGCCGTTCACGAGATCGGTCGCACTATTTGGGTTCTATACCTTTTTCTACACACAATTGAAAGATACGGCACCCCCGCTATATTGCCTAAAAAACATTCCAATTCCTTATGGTATGTGACATCCATATTCTGCCTCAAATGCATGCTGATGGATGTACCAAGACCATTATATCAACTTGACATCTATGGCGGAGACGCTGTCGAGTCCTCAGATGCAGCCGCTGCGGCCCTATGTGCAATTTATCTTGTGTCGTCTGCAAAAAGAACGCGTGTTTTTCATTCTTCCGAAAAGCGAGCTTGGCGCCATGAAACCGCGTGACCTTCCCAGAGAGGTGCTTGCCGACGATAGTACCATCTTCTCGGACCAAAGAGGCCAAAAGCGAAAAGGGCGACCTGCAAGACGCGAAAAGGGTAAGAAGGCAAGACTAGCGCTTGAAGCCGTGGATGGATGGTTGTCGAGATCTGGACCGCACGAAGATGCGACAATCAACAAGGTCCAAGGCGACTATCAAACGATCAAGATGGCCATGTTGAAGGACGGAGGGGTGCCAGCAGAGACGATTGAACGCATGACCCAGAGTGTGCTCGAGCGTTTAAAAGCCGCGCAGGCGGTAATAAAGCGGTGACGCCGACATGGGTGGCTTAGGTAAACTTTCCTTGGCAAAAGTTGAGATCAAAAATATCCTCCTGAGATATGGACCCATAACTGCCTACAACTGCTAGGAAGAGGAGGACAGAGGTCGGGGAAGAGCGGGGAGCAGGACTCGGGAAAAGAAGGGAGTAAAATGAATGATGCTCCAACGCGCTGAAGTAAGCATGGAGCGAGAAATGTACTAGCGTCGTTGTCCTTTCTTCTGTACTATAATGTCCTTCTTTGCCACAAACCGCCGCTTCTATTCGACCCCCTCGCCCTCCGTCACGAACCTCCTTCAACCAACATCCCAGGTCTGTCCCTCTCATCGTTTCTCCTCATCCCCGTCCTGACTTTCCCCAGCCACCCTACGGCGTTAGCAGAAGCCCGTCTGTCACACATTCTATATCAGACAAGGTGGCCTCCCATCCTCCAAGGTACCTAAGCCAACCGCTAACTTGGAATATCCTAGTTCTCGCTTTCGCCAGACCCCACTGCATGGGGCTCCAACCTCTCGCCTGATTTTAAAGAACCAGACGACTACCTTCACAACCCCGACCCCCGGCGTGATAGAAAGCTTGATAGAGGCGTCAACATATTCACTTACCGAGGCCTCACTAATGTCGGTTGTCTTTTGATCCTCTGTACTGGTCTCTTGGCCCTATTGTATGTATATTCCACTCATTCGCCCCGTCTCCTTACGCTAACTTAACCCCCCAAGTGCTGGATACCCTCTTATTTCTCACTTCACGAGCAGGACTCAATCAACATTGGGTGGTTTCAACCTTGGTGGAATCAACGCAAGCGGGCAGGTACGTCATTTCGCCAAGCGAGTCCCTCCCTAAATCCATCTCCTCCATTTAGGTTCCGTCTATGTCTGGAAACTGGGGTCTTATAGATCCCGACACGCCCCAGTCAGCGTATACGAAAAAGTCCTATGCAGATTCTACCACAGAGCTTCAGCTCATCTTCAGCGATGAATTTAACGTCGATGGCCGATCCTTTTATCCTGGAGATGATCCCTACTGGGAAGCCATAGACCTTCATTATTGGCAGGTATGTCATTAACTCCCTGTCACCACTCCCAGACTCCTCACCTTGCCGAATCCAGACAAACAACTTGGAATGGTACGACCCAGCAGCGGTTACCACAAAAAATGGCGCAATCGAAATCACCCTTTCTAAACAACAAACTCATGATCTCAACTACCAAGGTGGCCATATAGCCACATGGAACAAATTTTGTTTTACTGGGGGCCTTGTTGAAACTTCGGTGACATTGCCAGGCGCAAACAATGTCGTCGGTCTCTGGCCCGCAATTTGGACTATGGGAAACTTGGGTAGAGCTGGCTATGGCGCAAGCCTTGAGGGAATGGTAAGCATCCAATTAACATTATTTGGCATCAAATCCCTCATCCAGCGTTTAGTGGCCGTACACCTATGACGCTTGCGACATAGGTACCGTTAAGAACCAAACCGTGAATGGCCTTCCTACCGCAGCCACCATCAATGGTGACCCCACTGAGAACGGCGTGTTATCCTTCTTACAAGGCCAAAGGTTATCCCGGTGTACTTGTGCAGGAGAATCGCATCCAGGGCCTAAGCATAGCGACGGTACCTATGTCGGCCGCTCGGCACCCGAGATCGATGTCTTTGAAGCTCAGGTGAGTAATTAGTTGCACAAAAATTAGCGACGAAAATCTTATAATTTCCAGATCACTGGTGACCCACTCACTGGCCAAGTCTCTCAATCAGCACAATGGGGGGTAAGTATCAAATTTAATTCGAGGCAAGTGCGCTACATAATCGTCTTTAGCCTTTTAACGCGGGATATCATTGGTTAAATACAACCGACAATCTCATCATCAACAATGCCTCAAAGTCTCTCCTGAATGAGTACGCTGGAGCTGCCTTCCAACAGGCAACGTCCGTTGTGTCAGAAACAGGTTGGTGCCCTTTGTCCGCTTGCCCTCGAGAGTGCCCACAAAATTCCTCAGATCAAAACTGCTACGAGCTGACGAAGGGATGCTTTGCTACATACGGGTTTGAATATCAGCCAGGTAGGCGCGATATATATATTTTATAACTTCACCAGGAGCTAACTATTATTAATCCCGTAGGCTTCGACTCGGGGGTGCGTTCATCGCAAGACATGTAGTTGATACCGCTAACTTCATGAATGCTTTCAGTATATCACCTGGTCATCGAATGGCGTTGCCGACTGGACTTTGAAAGCTCCTGGCATGGCAGCTGATCCCTTGGTTCAAATCTCTGCTCGACCAGTCCCTCAGGAACCAATGGTAGGCTTCTATGATACACAGTGTCAAGTTGCTCACCCACATCCTGTAGTACTTGATCATGAACTTGGGGATATCAGAGAATTTCGGGGTCATCGATTTTGAGCATCTCACCTTCCCGACTACGATGCGAGTGGACTGGATCCGTGTCTATCAGCGCTCGGACTCGATCAATATTGGGTGCGACCCCAAAGATTTCCCAACTGAGGCGTACATCAATGAGTTTGTTATTTTTTTCATTTTTCTATTTAACGACCTTCTCATATACGTTCACTCCACAGGTATATTGAAGCGTATACAAACCCAAACCTGACGACATGGGTGGATGATTTTAAGCAGCCTTTCCCCAAGAATAGCTTCCTGAACCAATGTTAATGTATTCTGCTTTGTAATCCTACTGCTTCCTTTACAGGAGGCGTCCCTTCGTTTGTTTGACAATGTAGATATTCTGTACTATTCATGGGACATTTCTCTTTCAAACTAGATTTGACCTTTTTTTATTCGTCTGTTTTTTTATAACATCTAATTTGCGATGGCTGGCCAATGCGTATTTCAAAAAAGTGGCTGTGCGTTTATATTATTATGACTGCGGTGGCAATCATGATGGGGTCGCCTGAATGTAATTTCGTAGTTTTATTAATATCCGTTCTAAAGCAATGATCCCTCCAGCTGTGAGCCTCGGTATAGCAAGATCTTGGTCCCCTGATCCTATGTCTGGGCTATCTTTGCTTTTCTGTATGAGGTGTTCCGCGTCGTCCATAATCTTCTGGAGGCGTCCTTGCGTGTGATATAAGTATGTGATTTCCGACTCGAGGCCGCCAAGCGGAATTTCAAGTGCACGGCGTACAAATCCTCGAGAGAGCACGAACGCCTTCTCGTTGTATAGCCGGCTGGGAAAAAAAGGAGTGTATTAGCGGAAAATAGAAGCCGTAACACTTTAATTCTCTCACCTGTTCACAGTTCCTTCCTCTGTTCCTCTTAGTTTGTCGTAGGCAGGTTCACAAAACCAGCTACACACATACACAAGGACGGATTGGATTCAATCATGAGAGCGAAATAAGATATCAGACTCACGGCTCCTTTACCAGAACAAGTCCTTGTATGGATACAAATGCTTGGAGTAGAGAAGAGCGCGAGGCACTCCAGACTTCATGCTTGTCGCCCGTCCACGTTCCAAGGATGGAAAGGCAGACTTTACCCTCTTCGTAGAGATTACTGGACGGCAGCCCTATCAGCTTCCAGGGCATACCCGGTAAAAGTAAAATGTAGAACTCACGGATTCACTGGCGTAATAGACTTGAGTTTAGAAAGGTTTCAAAGACAGGATAATACTTCGGAGAAATACCTCGTCCATTTCCGTTTGTCCAGCTCAGGAAATGTGCGACCGGGGGACTATGGGGAAAGTTGGAGTCGAGCATCCAGTCGATTACAAAAGGTGCATCCTGATAAGGCGTGTTTTCAGGACCAATGATTAAGCACCGGAGTAGGTCTGTGCGATCCTCGTATGCGCGCACAAGGATAGAATCTAAATTTGAAAAGGAGTAAGGTCGACAAACAAAAAAGAATGCTTTATGAGTACACGGACCAGGTAAACTGCTTGTCAAGACTCGGTATTCTTTGCTTAGTCGCCCCAAAAATGACTTGGAAGGTAGAGCAGGGGGGGAGGAAAAGAAAGCATGATCAGGTGGGGCGGACGATAATATTTCAAACCGTTTCCATTGAATTCCTTCGCCGAGGTCATCTTGCTGAACTCCGACGACCTCAACAACTGCAGCCCCTTCTGAACCTTCTAATGGACGGAGATTGGTATCCGCGGATGCATCTGACCCCATGCTCTCTATTTGGGCTGCTTCAGAGGGCGAAATAATACTGTCCACTTCCATGAGTCCTTCAGCTTCGTCAATCTCGATATCTTCCTCGGCTTCGACCCCTTGCATTGAAATGTCTTCCCATTCATCGTTTTCCTGGGTTTCTGGCCGCCAGATCCCATCTTTGTCCATTGTCCAGGTTTCTTCTTCCTCGCCATGTGAGTGGCCATCATCAGACCCCGCATCGAAAGCATCTTCCTCCAACTGCTCAATACCATCATAGAGCCTGGTCAGGCGTTCTAATGGATAGGTCATGACTGTCCAATCGGGATGTGTCACTTCGACAGTTCCATCTAAATTCAACTGGTCAAACGAGGTGTGAGACACGGAGACACGGAGAAAAGAAGAGAACAGACCGCTGTGACCTCGCCACACCAGGAAATTTTTCCATCTCCTCTCGCTGGGCGTTGTATCATCTTTTCTTGAGGAAAGTCGGCACTTCGTTTAGCTGCAATCGCGGAGCCGAGTTCCTGTAACTCCTTCCTCCATCCAGAGTATTCGCCATCTGTGAAAGGGTTTTCGCGTACCCATGGCTCAATCTCTCCAATTCGTGGGACCCTAGGCTTCAGCATGCCATTCGAGGATCCTGACGCATGAATTAATACAAAATCGCCACGACGTACACCAAATCCATCGGGAGATGCTGTTGGGTTAGTTGGGTCATGATCTGAGTGTCCATGTGCGTCAAGTTCTAACAACGAAGCCAATTCGATTACGCCTGTATCTGGAAATAATATCAATGCTGTGCGTTGCACTGCATTCACAGACTGGACAATGGCTGGTCGTGTATCTCCTTCGTTCTTCCACATAACATGGTCGCCTGGCCTTGAAAAAAAATTAGGACGTTATGGTGACACCTGTTGGCTATGACTCACCAACAATCGTATTCATCGGGGTTTAGGTAAGGAATAACTTCAGTTGCTCTCAGTGTTTCCCTCGATCCATCTTGCCAAAGGACATCTAATTCAGTAGATGTTTGGCTGACAAGGAACGTCTGCACGTTGAGTACACCCGTTGCATCTCCTACTTGGCCATGGGTGGTCATGGGCAAGCCTTTTGCATCCTTCAGAAAAACACGATCGCCAACCCGCAATTCCATATCGGATAGACCTCTAACTAGGGTGAGTTTCCCTAGATCTTGTCCAAACCAAAATCGCTTGGGCCTTAATTTATTCTCTGCAGCAGCAATGTCGAGCTATTGCCAAGCAAGTCAGGTGAGAGTAGAGGCTACACTGTAAGGTTGGCTTTTCCTACCGATTGATTCACGGCGAGCCATGCAACTGCATAAACAGTGTGTTTTACGGCTACGACCACATCATTGTTATAGTTATTTCCTCGCGGGGATTCAAAGAGAGTCTGTGCGTTAGTTGCCAGTGGAGGAAGAACGTCCTGTAACCAATAAATATTAGAATCGTGGATCGAAAGGAACAGATCCAGACGAACAACACCAGTCTCTCCAACAGTCAATCTTGATCCAAGCTCTGGGAGCCGAACGAGTTGTCCTGCCTGTTCTGTCAAAACCTCGACGATAGACTCATCAAACACCTCGAATTGAGTTTGCATAAGCAACTTCAATGATATTAGGAGTAACATTAAACACCTCGATGATCTAAAGGCCTGTCAGCATCATAAACAACCTACTGAGTTGAGAGTGTGTAAATACCTGTCCTATCCAATCATCATAAACAAGGTAGTCTCCAATTTCAGCATCTGCGCGATCGTCCACATCCTCCAGAGTGCGCCATCCATCCACTTTCTCTGCGCTAACGGCATGGGCGATTCGACCCTTAACCTTAATGTTGGTGACTACGCCAGCCCGTACATCATCAAAAGAGCGTTTGCAATAATCACCTGGCTGAAGGGTGCGGTCTAAGAGCTGCAGCTCGGACTCTGGAAGAATCTGCCGCTCCCCTTTGTGGGATATGAAGGTTACGCCAGCCTCGCCGTATGCAAGGGGTCGCATCAATGGATCCACGCGAGAAATCGCGAGCGGAAAGTCTTCGGCATCGTGCCAACATCTCTGTGATGGCGGTTGGATGAGAAGAGTTCTTGACCGAGAAGGTAGTTCCTTTACCAAAACAATTCCATGGTAATCCGGCGACGAAACCTTCTGCACGATATCCTGGTGAAACAGCTGCACACCGCCTTGGATAAGGTGAACAAATGAAATGATGCCTAGATCAACTAACCTTGGTTCCCTTGCCCTTGGATGCATCAGTGGGCATGGCGAGAGCCAAAAAAAACAAACACTGAGACGATTGGTGGACGACAACAACGAGTACTACGAGGATTATTGATGTCACGTGAAAGCAATTACAAGATCAGAATTTTATTAATGGATGTAATTTATTATTACCAACATGATCAGGCTTCCCACTGAAGTATATCTTAAGATATTCCAGGACCTTGAATTCGAGTGCCTGTTAATATGCCAACAGGTATGCACCTGCTTCGCCTCAAACACCACTGAAGCCCTAATTTTCTTTCTACATTTATTATTTCTGATAGGTTTGTCATCGTTTCAGACAGATGATCCTTGGTTCTGTGGCCTTGCAATATATCATCCAGCTGGCGGCGAATGGTCAAAAAGATGGCCTCTTTAGTTATACTTGGACATCGGCTGATCGTTTGGCAATACTCAAAAGCCACCAAACCTCTTGGAATAAGCTTGCATGGAGTCGAGAGATGATAATTCCAATGGCGGACGGTACCTCCTGGGAGCTTTATGGTGGCGTCCTAGCGCAGACCACGGCCAATGGGAAAATATCCTTTTACCAGCTCCCCTCAGATTTGAGATGCATAAAAGAAGAAGAGTGGTCGGTGGATGGCAACATGGGCCTCGAAATCCGTGACTTTGGTATGGATCCATCTGTGGGACTTCTTTTATTGGTCGAAGATCCCGACTGGTGAGGGTCATTCGAACACTTTGGTAATCTAAACTCAGAGAGAGAACTAGGTCGCTTCCAGGTTCGGTGCACGAGCAACGTTTTCACTTGCGATCCATGAAAACAGGACAACCACACCCACTTGCTGCTTGCCCGACGCTCACCCTTTGCCAACAATTCGAGGATGAACATACTTCATACGATTTACAAATCTTGGGGGATCTAGTCGCCATTCTTTGTATTCCTTTTTCAACCGAAATATTTGAGCTGGCGATATGGGATTGGAAGTCGGGGACATTACTCCTTGTGAGTCACCAAACGCCATCCGTACTACGCCCGCTAATAATCAACATATAGAATCTCGCAAGTGAGGATATTATGTCTTTTACACTTTTGTCCGATAGATGGGTCATCCTGTGTGTCTGTCTCGCCTACGATGACGCATACGAGGACGGGACTCCCAGTCTTCTTGCCGTGAATTTCAGGGAAGAAAGCAACAATCGAAAGGATCTGGAAGATATAAAACATCGTCGCATCTTCCTGTATCCAGAGTTCGCGGATGTGTATGACCTCCACATGGAGGTTCGTGCTGACCCTGGGACCTCATCTGCAACCGATTCTAGAGTTCCGTTTGCGTCGGATACGCAAACCTTCATTCTCGTCGTCACGCTGTGCGTGGTAGGAATAGACTCTTTCAGTAGGAACTTCGTCCACTTCATACCATCAGAATTCCTCTTGTCTGTGGTCGAATCCAGCGATGGGAAATCAGCCGCTCCGTTGGACTGGTCTAGATGGGGTCCTCTCAACA
>Ga0307513_10011126_pt1 | contig 11210 bp, 12 predicted proteins | sample 15_EM_MG_FD_202174 | JGI IMG/M metagenome (GOLD analysis project Ga0307513, IMG submission 202174) | Populus trichocarpa ectomycorrhiza microbial communities from riparian zone in the Pacific Northwest, United States - 15_EM | ecosystem: Host-associated > Plants > Roots > Unclassified | place... | reverse complement strand
CCAAATTTGAGGGCTCTACGCGTTTCTTCGGCTGGAATTACCACCTCAGGCGAGGACATCGCTGATAACATCGCACCCCTTGCCTGGAAGGCCACTGGGTACAGATTTAGGTAAGCAGCGTCCTCAACGTTTCCTTGCAGGTTGTGGTGGCTCATTTTTAGTACCTTTCACAGGTTCTATAATTCAAAAGCCACTTATAATGGGCTATCAACCATCACTGTTGCCCGAGGAGCCTCGAATGACAGGGACAAGCAACCAGCTGTAGGTGAGTGACAGCTCCTCCTGCTGCTGCTCTGGGTCTACTACATTGGCTTAGACGGTATTATCCTGAGTCGCAGAATTGCTTACCTCTTACCGCGTCGCAAAATCTGGGAAGTAGCACTCATAGATCCCTCTGTATTTGATGACTGAACCGCTTGCAGGTATCCTCCCCTCAAAACGGCTATAGAACAGGAGCTACTATATATGCTATTTTCTACTCTCGTCTGTTCATCATATTTGCACACCTGCCCATCGCGGCGGCACTGCAGTATAATCTGTAATATCACAGTAATTCGACTGCAAGTAGTATACAAAGGAACAATGAATGCTTTCACGACGGCTTTTCGGCTGCCAGCACGCGACATTGCATCCGGCAGGCCGGCAGGGTCTCCACCTCAGTCAGGCCCCCCCAGCTCCACTGTCATATGCCAGCACGTGTTGCTTCATGTGACAGCTGTCCTGGAATTCCACCCGCTCGAATGTGGCAACAGCCAAAATGATTCACGTCCTCCCTGCCAACGATCTCCCGTCCGCCTGTTCGCTCGGCTATATACTCTATTGCCTACGAACGAGCTATACCCCCTCTCGTCTTTCCTAACTTTGCACCTCGTCTACGGACCTTCTGACTATTACCAGGATTTGTGGATTGGGTCTTCTAACAATGGAGTGGCACGATCGGTAGTACTCGGCTTAAAAGCTCCAACAGTGTTGGTACCCTAAGTGACAATCCTAAGGAAAGCGAAGGAGCCTCTCTGATGGGAAAACGAATGGCCCACGATATTGACCATGACGAACATGGTACTGTACCCCAAAACTCAGCTTGCCCTCATATCACTATCTTGCTACATACCAATCCCGATCGTTTATACGACGCCCCACATGCTCAGTTGATTTGCCATGCTATTTTGGTTGGAGATCGGACTTTGGAGGGCGCATTTCACCTTCCATGCCTGCGGTACTTGCATTGAGTCTCGTATTTGCATATCTGCAGGATCCGCACGAGTCTCTGTCTTATATTACAGATTTGTAGTTTTATTTTCCCCTCCGTTTTCACATCCGTTTCGTATGCGTTTCACTTGTCGACTACTATATAGGCCGTCCTAGTTTACAACGTAATATACAAGGGTTTAATATTCATTCCCCCGTCCCCGTATTATTTCGACAATTATATTTCTTTTCATGTTGAATTGGCGCCTAATCCTGACACGGCCACCTCACAAGGTACCTCAAGATGGATAGTCTTCCTATCGAAACAACCTTCCACATTGTTTCCTTTCTGCCTAGAAAGGACCTCAAACATCTTAGTCTTGTTTCGACAAGATTTGCGCCTCCAGCTCAACAAGCCCTCTTCAAGCGCGTCCAAATCCTGAATTGGAATAGCCGAATACGTTCTGGGAACTTCCTCGACTTTGTCGATGTGGTAATCAAGTGGCGACATATCGGAGTTTGGATAAAACGCCTCACAATCGGTCCAATGTTTAGAGAAGGTCTTCACTACCGACCACTTGTCCAGCTTCTGGAGTTGGTTCATGACCTTAGAGAGCTTTTGTGGTATTCACCCAAATTACCTGCTTCCATTTCATTTCGGCCCCACCAACTCTCTCAACTTCGCCTCCTGCAATGGCCCCTATCGGGCACCAAAATTGACATATTCCATACTCTCTTACCTTATTCTTCCATCACCGATCTCTATCTCTTGGACGACCCGAACCGCCTCGAAACCAAGGCCACATTCGCCTCCCTACTTGAGCCCAGCTCCTCGGGATGGATCAATAAGTTAGTGAGGTATACGGGAAGCTCCTATCTTATCGAAGGGCTTAGCGAAGACGCAAGTTTACTGCATTTTTGCTCCGAAAACCCGCTCTCTGAAGGAACACTCCGCGGTATAGCAAATAAACGTCTTTTAAGTCTGCATGTCCACGTTCCGTGGTATCGTCAGACTTCTATCGAAGACCTGCATATCCTTCCCTCACCTCTTCCATCTCTCTTTCCAAATCTTCAGTCTGTTGCGTGGTTCAACGTCCAACTAAGATCTGCGGTATGTTACCTCTGCCAGAAATGTCAAATCATTCACTAATGGTCGTCTTCAGTCATGGGATGCATTTCAAGACCCCGTAAATGAGCCTTTGATTGCGTGCTTGCAGCAACTCCGGGATTTGCGACTCGTCGCATTTGCCATCGGTTCCTTACCAGATAACCGAGACGACCCTCTTTGTCGGTTCATCTCAGACTTCCAAGATTTTGTCCAGAAACATGGTTTGCGGTTAGAAAGCTTTTGGACACGGGTGGTACCTAGAGATTGTTTGCGGAAGTATACCAGGGAAAAAAGTGATATGTTGACCTGGATAATAGAAACCCGTAATTGGGATGTACCGGAATTTGTGGATCGATGGTGATTTTTACAGCAGTGCTCAGTGTGTCCATTTGCGGTTCTTACAGTATGGTGGGCCGTCCTGACAATAGGATGGCAATAGGTTGGCTCTCTCAGCTAAAAGCCTCCAACGACCTTGGTACCAGGGGAGGGAATTGAACGCACGTACTTCCCCTAGAATTCAAAACTCACGCCCATAATAAGTCTATCCATTGTACATTTCCTTCCCTTGCAGAATGGACGTATTCACCTCACCAAACCACGATGGATACGTCCCCTCCAAGAAATAAATACGGATAGTCCTCAAAATTAGTCCCCATGAATGTCACTGCAATTTGGTTCCGCTATTGCGCTATCACGCAACCAATGTATAGCTGTTTGAAAGGTTGGTGGTCCTGAAAACCTGATGATAGACAGTATTCCGACTTTGTTGGGTTCACGAACATGCTGTGACAGAGAGCAAGACTCCCATCGTTTACTTAACGGGGTAATCCTATCTTTTGGGATGTTTTGCCTCGCGGCTGACATGAACGAGCGCATCCTTCAGGTCATATTTGTGCTGCAAAACGTCCACTGAAAACGAGATCACCGGGGTCGGCGTGGTCCAATCGGTGTGTCATTTAACGGTAATCCGAACAAGCGCCAGGAACGAGAACACCAACGCGGCAAATCCGGGCCTCGTGGAGCACCGATTACAGCCGGCAACCTACTTTGCAGCAGATGCCGAAATCTATGCGCATCCGTGCCATGCCGGCCGGTCCTCCGATGGGCCATTCATACGGTCAATTCAAATCGGCTTCCATACCGTACCGTATATTTCCACCCACGCCATGACAGGTGGTGGAGTATCGCTTGATTGACCCTTAAAACCAGACTCCTCATGTTTCCATCCGATAACACTTACTCCCCAGCATGTCCAAAATCGAAAGGCAGATTCCGCCAGAAATCCTCTTCGACATATTCTTGTATATCCCTAGACTGGAGCTTTCAGCCGTTACTCTCACGTGTTCCTTCTTTTTCACCATCGCCCAGTCACTGCTATTTCAGCGTGTATGGGTCCTTAGATGGGGAACGGAGCGCACCATTCCTTTCGTCGACGCGATGGAGCGTCACCCCCATCTCGCCCAGATGATTCGAGTCCTCAATCTCGGGCAATGCTTTTCGTCCAGGTCCTTTGGGCTTGTGAAGCGCCTCCTCTCTGTGGCCACAAGAGTCGACGAGCTTCTCATCGCAGGGCACACCTATGGTATGACGAGCGCATTTCTGGAATACCCTCCTGGGCTTCTCTGCAATATCCGCCGTATCAGGTGTTGTGTGGATAGCGACAAGTTTTTCGCCAAGCTTGTCCCCTCACTCCCGTCCATACGCTGCCTTCAAGTAGACTACGTCGGTCGAGGGGTAGCCGAAACCACAAACTTTGCCCTCCCTCTTGATGGACCCGCCCAGCGGAGTCTTGATCAGCTGGTGAAATATTCTGGCCCTTCTTTCGTCCTGCAAAGTTTGAGCTCAGGCTCCCATATCCGGCATATCACATCTCTCGAACCCTTTACGACGCCCCTCCTTCACCACCTTGGCCAAATGGTCGGCAACCAGCTCGAGAGTCTGCATCTCCAACAAGGGAAGTCTGGTCATTTCCGCGTTTACGAACACCACTGCCTCCCACCTACTTTTCTGCCTTCACTATTCCCAAACCTCCAGTCCGTCGCATGGTTGAGCATCGCCCTAATTACCCCTAGTTTGAATGATCAAGTGGGTATCCGTGTTCGCCTCGTGCTGAAGACATCTGACCCCCTCATGGCTACACTCGCAGGATACACCCCCCGACTCTCCTAACAGAGCTGTCCTAGATGCTTTGAAGCAACTTCCTCGTCTGCGCCGTGTCTGGTTCGTAACTCAATGCGACGGTATACACAGCAAGGGCACGTTTCACACATTCGTAGATGTCTTGATCCATACCCCACTACACGCTCTAGAGTTTATTTTCGCCTATACACCCGCCGCAGGTACGGGACAGATCTGTACCTATATCAAAGACCACGAAGATCCTCTGAATGGCCCGGCAAGAGAAGTTTGGCGCATGCACGAGTATGCCCCTACCCTCATTACCTTTGACCTAGAAACAGAATTACGCTGCCACCTTTAGAGGTTATAGTAGCATTTATAGAAAGGAACAAAGACCTTGTACGATATGGTACCAGCAGAGCCGACGCCAGAGCGTCCACGTACATAGACGGCCCCATAACGCTTTGATGTAGCACTAGCGTATTTAAACCCATCCTTTCGTTCGTCTTCTATGAGCACACATCCAGCAAGGCGAAATTTCTCTGCCCGAGTAGGTAACCCCGTTCGTCACTTCTGGAGTCGAAAATTCAACGAACACCTCCCACTGTCCGTCGGCATCAACGGATTGGATCTCTACCGTAGTTGAGTTGACCCAAGGGTCTATAACAATGCCATTGTGCCTCCAGAGTATGGCATAGCTCTCCTCATTCCCCAAGTGTTTCTCTCCTGGCTTCCTGAGGTGTGCAAGCGAAAGTAACTCCAAGCCGACCGAGATGGGTTCATTAGCGGCAGCGGGACAGGTGATAGAGATATTATCGATGAGGTCGACTCGCTTGAGGAGGTGCAGCCAGAGTCCTTCGATGCACACGGGACAGAAGTTGGGATAAACGACCTGACGCATGAGGCAGCCTTCATTCGTCGGGCGATACGTTGTGGTATTCCACATGGAGAACCTATGAGGAGAAAATTAGATATGGGAGATGAACGCTTGTCGAGACATATACGTTGGGTATGCCCCGATGGTGCCAGGAGTCATATCAAATCTCGAGAAAAGCATGAGAGATGGATCAACGAGCATAGTGAGTGTGTATACGCACTCGCTGTCCGAGCCGTACTCGATTATTTCGAAGCTACAGAGCTGAAGCAAGCCTTCCTGTGCCGTCGGGCCGAGGGTGAACCCCAATTCATGCTCACCCTCCGCCAAAGCAGAGTTGACCATGATATCATAATGCCAGCGGTCTACGCCAATGTCCTTCCTAGGTGTCCAGCCCAAGTCCTCGCCATCAAACTCGACGAGAAGATCGGACGCGCGGGGCGCACCAGAAAGGGAGAAACGGACTAGGTGCTTCGAATACGTCCCAGAGGAACTGAACTTGGCTGAGTAAGGAGAAGTGAAATTCAGTAGTTGCCAGGGATACGACTGGAGGGGAGAAACAGATCGCTCGATGCGTGGCATCGACTCTACTGATTCTAGCGGCTGGGAGAGCCAGTGAGCCCACTTGAAGGGTGGTTTATCCCTCGCGGCGTTGACTCCGTAGTACGCATAGCCCCCATCGTATTCCTCCCCAACTGACGACGGATGAGCGGCAGTTTGGAAGGGCAATTACCGCCTACCTTCGATTATGGAGTGACCAAGTTCATGTCGAAGAACGAGAGCTCCGTTGAGGATAGACGAAGTGGTTATTCTGGGTTTCTTTCAGGAGTGACAAATGGTCGAGTGGAGCGTACCAACGTAAATTCACCACCGAGTCCTGCACCGCGGATTAGTTCAGTAACGATTGCCAACGGTTGCTAAAGCACACCTCCATAGAGATCACTGTTTCCTGTGGAGACCACGAATGAGCAATTATATCGAGCGTCTGAGCTTAACTAACCCAAGAGAATGGGATAGTCGCATTGAGTTCCAAGAGAAGTACATGCAGATCGTGCCACTGGTTTCTTTTTGCAGTAGATGGCCCGGAGTTCTGTACCTTGACGGAACAGTCCAAACGTGGTGCTAAATTATGGAGGGGTTAGAGTTGGATACGGACCAAAGTCACAGGTACCTACTTGATTGGCTTGGTTGAGGTACTGATGCCGCTCTGTGGGAATGTCCGTCATTATTCCGCTCCCCAAATCATGATAAACTCACATTTTCGCTTGGTGAGAACGCGGCCCATATGTTCAACAGCGGCTTCACCGTGGCGAATGTTTGATTGGCAGCGATATCGTAAGCCAGCCTTTTCGCATCCGCGACGAATTTACTCTCTTCTTCGGCGGTGTCTGAAAAGCAAGGTCATCAAAGGTGGGTATTTCAAAACACAATACTTACAGCCATCTCCAAAGAATACGAGGTCGACTCGATTTTCAGAGGGACCCGACACCAGCAGAGGAGTCAGAGTCAATCGCGGTGGTGGAGGCAGAGGCCTCGTTGGAGTGCTGGCCAGCGTGACTTGGTCCTTGACATGATTTTCAAGAGCAATAGTTCCGCTTGAATCCTGCTCTGCGTCCTCAAACGCGATACAGAACTTGTACGCTTCAATCCAAAGGGTTTCTTCCTTCTCCGCGTAGAGGCGCACAAGACGTGTCGTTACATGGGAATGGTCATGTTCGGACGGCCCAATATCTTCAGTGACTATTCGAACTTTATCAGTCAAACCCTTGTGCATTTGGACCACCCGCGGTGGTGTAGCGATACAGCGACTGTCCGAAAGCACATAAAGCGATAATTCCAGACTACTGTGAGCGCATGCGACCCGAAGCAGGAAGGCTGCGACATAGCCAACGTGCAACAGCTGGCGAAACATAGGATAAGGTTCTTTGCTTGCTCGTCACCACGCTTTTCCATCGCAGAATCTAACCAGTTCCAAGGCATTGGCGCCTAGACACTTGAATGCCTTTACTTCCTTCGGTACGAGTAATGTATGATGTTGGTCTCACTACTTTCTCTGTGCCGGTGCAAGCACGAACATTTGGGACCGCAAAACACCAGGACGGTACACCCGCGCTCCATCTCGACCACGTTACCTGGAACGTATTCTATCCTTGCGATCTCACAGGGGCCACCAAGCACGAGTACCGCCCAGTGCCTTGGTTGACCCGGTGTGTATTTCATTTGAAACCCTTGCGTTAAACCAGGACTGATTTGGCAATACAGTCCGCTCAACCAGTGGGCAAAGGGGTACTCTACCTTTCTTGGTACCTTGCTCGTATGTCCTCCGCAGTGGGGTATTTCGACTGACTGTTTGGAGTCCAGGCCGGGGCTGGTACATTCTTTTATGTGAGCCGAAGGTTCTTCACCCATGGAAACGTCACTCAAGGGGAGTATAAGGGCTGGGTGTCCATTTAATCGGTCGGTTCCTCAAGGTAATGAGCAATTGTTGTGCCGGTCGCCGTGAGTCCCTGACCGGTGTTCTCAGATTCCAGTGCATGAAAATGCTCCTATCCTCTTTCCGAGAAATGCGAAAAGGGACAAACCCTGGCCTCTCGTAATCTTCTCTCATGGAATGGCGGGATCGAAGACCACATACAGGCAAGTGAAATCCTCATCAACCACGTCGGTATTTACACTCACGTCAGTCAAATCTGTGGGAAGCTTGCATCTGAAGGGAGAATTGTAGTTGCAATAGAGCACCACGACGGCAGCGGTCCAGCATTCGCCTCTTTTTCGACCGAGGGAGATGTTCGGCATCGCCTCTATGTTCGAGACGATATTCTAGAGTAAATTACCCCACCCTACGAAACTATTCGACCCTTAATCATGTGCCTAGATGGGAGCAAGGCCGCCCCGAGGGGTTATATCCCCTTCGAAATGACCAACTCATGCTCCGGCACGACGAGATGTACGAGGTATGGGTGGTGATGAAGAGGGTATCATTAAGAGATATCAAGGGTCTCCCGGTGCAACGACTCTCCGTCGCCTTACTGGAGCAATGGCAAGGCACTTTCGACCCGGAAGAACTTTACTTGGCTGGGCACTCAATGGGTGGTGCCGCCTGTGTAAGTTCCTCGGCATGGTACCATAGCAGCTCGTTCATTGCTGTATCCACCAGGTATACGTTCTTTCCAACGGCCCTCCAGAAGGTTTTGACCTCCTACCGATCAAGAAGGCAGTCATGTTCGATGCGTAAGCGGTCTAACACCCTATCATTTTGCCCGACTCACCGCACTGCACTCAGTCCTATGAGAATGACTGACGTACCAACGGCGGTTCACGACGTTCCCATCTTCTGCATCAACTCGGAGGCGTGGACTATTTGGCAAGGTCATCTTACCCTTCTCGAGGCCACGCTCTCACAATGGTCAAAGGGTCAGCCAAAGGGTTCATCAATGCTGCTCACCATCGGTATGAGGATAACCGCCTCTGTTTTCCTCGTATTTGTCTGACTCCTTCCCCAGTGGGCTGCGAACACCAATCCTTCTCCGACTTCCCCGTCCTGTTCCCAGCGTACACATCCGCACGCGGGTTCCTCGAAGACACCCACCAGCTGGCCTCTGCGTTCTTGGAAGGCCGACTCCAGGAGTTCCTAGATGCCAACTCCCACCGGGTATCTCACGGATTGGAGATTGACGATCCAGGCGACCCCAAGCGGAGGAAGATACGAGGACGAAAGCGGGACTTCATTGTTCACGATCTCGGCTAATCAACTCTTTTGGAATGGATTTCATCGGGACTTGGGTTGGAATAGTGGCACGCTCGTCGCCCACGTTGTTACTACTGTGTCCTCTGTGTGCTCATGGGATGGTAGGATACTGGTGATTGGATGACATAGATACGTCTATTGGACCGGGTATATCGCGACCAACGCTACTACCCCTGATTGGTTTCATACTTTATCGCTCCCAACCTCAACTTGCCCATTTTTGCTATTCACCGCACCATGTTCTAAATAGCTTATGGGCGTTCCTCGTTCTAAATTTCAAAAGTCCGATCCTAGTTTGTAGCCTGATACAGTGATACATAGTTTGTTCCAGAGAGAGTAGAAGGTGGAACGACGAATAGAGGGGATATGAGAGTAGGTCTACAAGGCTTACATGAAGAACATGAAACATATCGAGAAGGGTATGTGGATGGAGATGGAAGCTACTTCGAGTACGAATGTCACTGAGGGGTGCGACGGCGTATACTTCCACTCTTATGAACGTTCAGCGGAGGGGTGAGGCCGGACAATGTAGAGGCGGGTTGTCGTACACTAGTTGGACGGACCCTCTTCACAAGGCCACTAGAAGAGCTATTGAGCGTAGACGTCGAGGATATATTCGGTGGCGTGAAGGCCATTGCGGAGGCTTCCGATGCAGCGCGCCGGTTGATTCGTTTCCGAGGAGCCAGGGTGGTGATACCGAGTCGAGAACTGTTGGGCCCAGGGGTGTCGCTGCCGCTCAAGTAATCGAGCCTTGGCAAAGCAGGCCGAATTCTGCGCATCGATGAAGCGTCTCCCCGTCCTTCTACATCTGAGAAGGACCGTTCAGAGCGCATTGAGTTACTATTTCCAGGTCTGGTGGCGTGTTGGGGGGATCCCAAGATGGGGAGAATATCCCGGGCCAGTTCTCTGACGAGGACCGCGTTGTCACTCTGGCTCAGTTTCTCCACTACGTCGTACAGACCGAATCTGCGGACCAGAATGGCTTTATCAGGGTGGACGTCGCAGATGGCACGCAAGATACGCAATAGGTTCAGTCGAACGACGGGTTTGTGCTTGGTGTGGGTAAGCCGGTCTACCAGACGGGTAAAGAATTCCTCCCGAGCACACCCGATGCCTATGGGAATCGGACAAAGTCGAATAATCTTTATGAGTGGCTCTAGGATGTTCTCGAACGAATTTGTTTTTGACGAAGTGAAGCATTCGACGAGCCGATCAAGCGACCACGGCTCTGTAAGAACGTTCTCGACCCTTGCCGTGTCGTCTTGGAGCCATTGGACGATCGCTTCCAAGGCACTGATTTGGAAATACGGGTCTGACAGGAGGCCAAGGTAGATATGAAGGCCATCATGCTGCCAGAGCATCGTTCGACAACCTTTCCCAGCACTAGCGAGGTCGCAGAGGATCGGCAGGGCGAATTGCTTCAGAGGCGAGTTCGCTTCAATAACTCGTTTCAGGCAAGGGATAATGCCGGCTTGCGCAGCTTCTTCCTGACGGCCCTTGTTGAGCCGACAAAGGTTATAGCATGTCTGGAAGATATGGTTCGATGACTCCTGCCAGAAAATGAGACACAATCCCAACACCCATATGACACAAACATACTGTGTAGTGGGGACTACTTGAGTTGTACTTTTCGAGGGTCTCAATCAGGATTTCAATCGCATTTGCGTTCTGCAGAGTGTCCAGGAGAGATTGGCTCATCGAGAGGTGCTTGATGGCTTTGAGAAGCACTACCAGGTACTCTGGCTCGAGAATTTCGCAGCCCCGGAGTAAGCCTATACCATGATCAGTATTGAGATACCAAGCCAAGGAGAAGTACACTTACGTCGGATGACCTTTCGAGTACCTATTGCATTCCGAACGTACACATCTGACTGGCAAACTTGACTGAATATCAATATGATCTGGATGATCCTGGTCTTCATTTCCCCTGCAGTGTCGCATCCTTTTCCATCTGTGACGTTAATCAAGGCAGAAGACAGGGGATCGAGGAGGCCCTCTCGAATGAACATCCGACAAAAATCATTCTTCGGCATCGGGCTTTGGAGTTCGAAAACTGAAGTTATACTGTTCAACGCGTGCGAAACGAGACTAGCATTTTCGACGTAATCTTCATCCAGAATCTCGACGAGGATCTTGAGCCCACGACATCTAAGTGCAAGCTTAACTCATGTCAT
>Ga0307513_10011125_pt1 | contig 11211 bp, 11 predicted proteins | sample 15_EM_MG_FD_202174 | JGI IMG/M metagenome (GOLD analysis project Ga0307513, IMG submission 202174) | Populus trichocarpa ectomycorrhiza microbial communities from riparian zone in the Pacific Northwest, United States - 15_EM | ecosystem: Host-associated > Plants > Roots > Unclassified | place... | reverse complement strand
ATGGATGTCTTACCTCTAAAATATCCCTGAAATATCCCTGAAATATCCCTGAAATATCGCCGTTTATCCCTGTATTATCCCTGTTTTCCTTCTAAATGTTCGGGTACTTGTTGCCTGTGACAAGTAGATTGCATCGGAGAGCCTCATATCCAGATCCTCTTGTATGGTTATAATTCGGGAGAGCGTTAGCCTCTCGCGATACTAGTACCGTATAAAAAATGACATTGCCAGTGCACTGTATCAACTTGGACTGCCAGATGGACACCTCTCTGAGAACTGATTATCGTAGAGTAAGTCCATATTATGGCATATAGCGATGTTGCAAGCAAAGGCGAGTCTTTATTATTGTGTATTTGAGCTGGTGGGGTTGATGAGTTTATATTTTGGGTGGAAAAAATATTAGACCAAACGTTCTCGTGGCCTAGGAATGCTATGGTAGGTGTGGAGTAAGCGGTAGAACTGTCGTTCCTTGATACTGCACTTGTATTTTCTACGGCTATTGCGACAACCCCTCCGCGCTCTTATGGTACTGTACCGCTGATTATAGTACTACGGAAGGAGAAGGGCATAAATAGTCCTCAAGATCAGTCAGCATAAACTAAATCTTCTGCTAATGTCTTCAGAGCAACTAAGCCTTTATAGGATATGGGAATTTTAAGGACGGGATGAAAGTATCATACAGTACTGTACTCATAATCTATGGCCCAAAGACGGTTCTGAGGGTAGTTTATGAGGGGGTGCGGGTAAACACTTGAGCTTCTCTTCCTAGCAGGAGTGCTTTAAAGGCCCTTTTAGGCTATGATAATATATTATTATGATATTTGGCGCAGCTGTTTAGAGTGGTACTGCAGAGCGAGTGACACCACAAGTTACCGGACTTGGACTGCAGAAAAGTCATGCCCGAGCACTCGAGTACTGTAATACGATACAGGCATCGTACTGGCACCGGTCGAACCACAGCCTAGACACTTGGCGAGGGGGGCCTTACTAAGCCGCCCTAGCGTCATCATACCAAGTACGCAAGCTCTCCGTCGGCTTTCTCTCCACGTCAACACCTCTCCGATCACCTCTTAGTTTCCCCACCCTACCCACTGCCCACGATGGCCCTCACTTCGGAATTATTTTCGGGGCTTTGCTTGATAACACTAGCCGGCGTTGTTTTGCTATTACAGCGACACTATCTCCCGTTAAGAACCACTCCAGAGTATCTGATTGTTGCTACATTCTTTCCTCTATTAATCTCGTGCTCGATCGTCATCTTAGTGCCTATAGATCTCGCCTCCTCATCAGCGAGGGATAGCGGCTCTCGAGGTACTTCTCTCTACCCCTTGTTGGGCCTTTGATTTAGTAACTTATGTTTTGGGCGCAGGTGTTGTATTGCATGAACGAGTTCTCCTAGTCGCCTGGCGAGTTGCTTACTGGCTATGCTTCGTTTTGACATGGTGGGAGCCTCCTGGTAGGCTTTGGACCATTGCTTATGATTAATTTTCTGTCATAGGGCTGTTCTTCCAATCCTTCAGTCATACAGTAGTTCCGGTCACCGTTCCCCTCGGAATCGGTTCGTAGAAGCGCTCGGCGAAAATGCTCGATATCAGCTAATGGTTTTATCTGTCGGACTTGTGGGACTTGTCTACGTTTTTATCACCTCCGGTGTGCATCTCTACTCGCTCAAAAGCCTCGTTATGGCATTGTCATACTTTTATGCCTTGTCCATCGCTATCTTCCTTATGGGTCATGGCCTCGTCGCTGTGCCACGTGGTATAATGCGGAATGCTAGTATTTCTGGGAAATTGAGGAGAATGCAGATGCATGCACCTAGAGCTTACGATAAGCTGCTGGATGCAACAAACGACTTGGAGGATGTTGAAGTGGAGATTAGAGAAGTAATGAAACGGAGGCATGGATCTGCAAGAGAGTTTCAAGATTGGATTGGAGAGCTTGGTGATATGCTCCAACTCCCAGAGTCGGCGATTCCCATACGGTCACGGACTGGGGCGCCCCCGGTGATCACCGAACAATATCTGGCATCGCTGACACGGCGGTTCAAAATCGCGACTCATAAGAAGGCCAGATTCAACTCTGAGTGGCAAGCGCTGGCGCAGTCTGCGGCAGATGCACAAGCGGTTTTAGACTCGTCAAGAACCAAACGATTGAAGTTTACAAGGCATTTTTCCGGCCCATCGATTTTTGAAAAGATACCCTTTTTGAACGCTTATACCCGCCACGTTCTTCATTATTACATTTTACCCTACGCCTACCGGGTCATCGCCGCCTTTCTGGCACTTGCCTCTATCTGCATAGTTTGGTCAGAGTTGGTTCATGGATTTGCTCCAAAACTCTCGCTGGTTAGCTATACAGTCATTCACCACCCGTCTTCGACGAGCGGCCAGGTCGGTCTCGCCGGCCAAGTGATTGCGGCGGCATGGATAGCGTATATGTGTGCATGTGCCTATTCATCCCTGACGACAGTTAAAGTCTGGGGGACCCATGCACTTGTCAAAAGGATGACCTCGGGAAGCTCAGCGTGCTTTTATGCATCATATGCAGCACGACTAACTGTTCCATTGGCCTATAATTTTACGGGATTGCTCGATAGGGATGTCCTCGGAGATGAGACTGTTTTTTACAAGTTCCTCGGAAAGCTCATCAACCTTACTCCTCTTGGAGAGGGTTTTGATGGATACTTCCCTGTACTGATACTGCTCCCTGTTGCGGCGACAGGATTCGGCTTTTACGGGTGGGTCAAGGGCATGTTCGGGATTTCTGGGAACGTGATGGAAGGCGAGGATGAGGACGAGGATATTGGTACTGGAGGATGGAGAGAAGGCAGAGATTTAATTGAACGTGAGCTCCTTGGCGCCTCTGGCGGCTCAACCAGCATAAGGAGTCTCCTCCCAGCAGCTCGAGCCCGGTCACCCGTCGTTGGTGCCGGGACCTCGAGGGCTTCTGGAAAGCAGCCCAGGTTAGGCCGCACAGGCCCTATTCGCCTGACAGATGACGACGAGGCGGACACCGCGCTGCAAGAAGGTTTCCTAGGAGGGTTCTTCCATAGGGTCAAGAATACCCTCGATTCAGTCGAGACCCCCGGGTGGCTCGAAGGTTTAAAGGAAAATGTCAAGAAGCCAAAGTGGATGTCCGGGGAGGGAGGGAGTAGCAGCAGTACGCCAAGACCCAGATGGCCGCGGTTCGAAGATGGTGACGAATCTAGTGGGCTACTAGGGAGGCCGTAATGGGATGCTTTATTGTTTTCTGATTGTTGGTTTCATTAGTCCGGCGTTTTTTTGATCTGTGGATAGAAAGTTTGGGAGGGGTTAGGGTGATTGTTTTTATTCGTGTTTCGTTTTCCTTTTCTTTTTTTTGCGGATGGGCTAGAGCTTTGTGAAATTAATTGGTGTCTGTTGGAGGAGTGGTATATTGGCTATGGGTAATAGCGGTACTGACACGAGTATCCTTGTAAAATCGTTGTTGGGTGCCTAAAGCTTGAGAGTATCAAACTACTCGTACTCTACTTGTCAAATTCAGAAGTATTGGGAAATCTGCTCGGTTGCCTTGGCGCCAAGTGTCCAGGAGGTGAAGAATGAGAAAAGATTACGATTGAAAAAATCAATCATGAAATTGTTAAATTACCAGATATCATGCTACAGTGTATTACCATCAGTGGGGGGAACAAATTTCAGGCCTAAATTATATGTATATTTAATCGTTTCCTTCTCTTTGTCTTCTTTTCTCTCCACTTATCACCCTCCCATATACTTCCCCGGCTGTAATATCTTGGCGCCAAGATTTCCCAATACTTCTGAATTTGACAAGTACCTGAGCATCACTCTTATGAGGCGCCATTGTCATAAAACCCATAATAACATACCAAAGTGGTCCCTCCCCTCCCCCTCCCCCTCCCCCTAACCCCACAGGAGTGATCTGCAGCGTTCCTAGCAATGATATCACAATTTTGTGAAACCCCTAAATTGGGTTAAAATGGGTTCAACCGCTGTTGGGTCAAGGATCACCATCTTCTAAACATCAAACCGCGTCCCGTCCCTGTTCTTTCCTTGCTTCTCCGCCGGGATCCGCAAACTCCCTCACCGCCAATCTCATCGTCCCACGCGAACCGCCGCACTCTTAAGTGAATTATTGTGAACCTACAAAGGCTCCTCCCCTCCCCATCTCCTTCACCACAGCAACAAGTTGTACCATATCCCACAAACACGACCACACCCCTCGCGGGAATGTCACTGGAAATCGGTCACTGAGCCCCGCTCCCGCTCGTACTAGGGGTAGGGGTAGGGGTGAAGTATTGGGACAAGCCGGGGTAGTGGAGGCCTGTGTATATACCCCGAAAGTAACCCCAAGGGGTAAAATAAGATTCCTAATTTGAGCAATGATGTATTTTTTAGTTATGTCGTTCCCAATTGTTCCGAATATAGAGGTTAAGCACCACCCTGCGTTCTTAAATCACCATGGCAACCACACTAAATCTCACTTGCTAAACCATTTTTGGAGACATAAGCACTGCAACGACCTTCTCTTGTGGCATAATAAGAACGGAAAAAAACTTGTTCGTGCTTATAATGTGAGACATAAACAAAGCATATAATTGGTTTAAGATCAGGTTTTAGGGAGAGGAAAAACAACTCTTACCCTATTCGTACTAAAATTCCCCACTACCTTTCAAAAGCGACCGCCATAAGAATACACGGTCGTGCTTAACCTTGCTTTCTTCACCCTGAGATCATGGCATATAAAAAAGCAAAAAAAGCAAGAACGCATGCTGGTGCTTAACCTCGATAATGTTGGTCTACTTGACTGTGCTCATCCCGAGCTTTTGCTTTGCTGTAGGTGCATATGTGTCCCAGGCGACAAGTATACAGAAATACAAGTGGTGAATTTGTGATATGCACAGATATTTTGGCATAAATTTTGCGAATTCCTGTTTCCGGAAACTGCTTGCCGGGGACAAGTATGCAGTACCTGAGCATATCAGCACCGAATATGCAATAAATGTCAGAATACTTGGAGACCGTAGAGAGCCGATACCGGCAATGAGAACCAATAAGCAAGGACCAAATGGCTTTAGGCCGGTTAGCATAGGATATTTGGGCGAAAGGGATAGCTATTGAAGGTATCTCGGATACTTTCCAGTTTTGAATATTAGTATTCAATATATATATAAAGGTGAAAAGGGTGAAGAATAGAAAATCAGGAAACGGGACGGGTTCCCACCATACTCATTCTTTAGTCTCAGCTTCCTCCAACCAGCTGGTATAATCCTTTCCACCTATCCGGAATTATCCTTTTTTTTTGCTTCACGTTTTACTATTCCTTTACCAGTCAGTATGGAGGAGGAACTCAATAGGATACTTGCTCGGTCCTTAGAAGGGATGAGCCTCCAACACACTCCCAATATCCCCGCTGTTACGGGGTAGCTAACACGGTAGGATTCCGAGCTAACTAGGTATTACCCTAGCGGGAATAGCTTGCATAATTATGCGCGAGGTATATGCCACTATGGGAGAGAGCATATATCCGAACCCAAGCTTCCTGAGTAGGGATTACCCGGAGGCATCTGGGAGACTACTCAGAAACCACAAAGAGTTCACGTTTCAAGATATGGCTAACTGATTGGAAGGATGATTAGAGAACCAGTTCTCTACTCTGACTAATGCATACGCATTATGCATTAATAGATGAATATCGGACTTGATCACTCCATATTCATGATACTATTGGTATGTAGCCATTTAGACTGCATACTCCATTATAGTCTATCAGGACGAAGAGATCGAAGACTGAGTACTGGTGGAGTGGGGACACCCTCAGAAGAAATAGCAGTCGGGAGATTATCAGAGTCAAGCTGGGCAAGATTCAGGGTCAAACAGTGTTCGCACTTTGTTCTGACAAACTGAACTCTTAGAAAGATACTTCTTTACTAGAGAAGTCAAAGTAGCGTGAACATTAGTATAAATAGTAGGGCTCTCCCCGATGGTTGAGAACATCATCAAGCACCGGAGAAGAGACCTTAACAATATTATAAGTTATTACGATATTCTTCTATTACTTTATCGAACAATTCTTCTTGAGCCTTCCTGACCTATATTCCGTTGTCTCGAATATCCTCGGCCTAGTTAGCCCAGAATCCTACCATGTTAGCTACACCGTAACACTAGGCCAAGGATATTTGAGACAACGGATAAATCGTCAGGAAGGCTCGTAGGTAATAGTTCGGTAAAGGTAAAGTAATAAAGTGAGGTCAAATATCAAAGAGTTAAAATATAACTTGTTTAACTTGTTATATTGTTAAGGTCTCTTCTCCGTTGCTTGATGATTCTTCAACCACCGGGGGAGAGGCCTACTATTTATACTAATGTTCATGCTACTTCGACTTCTTTAGTTAAGAAGTATCTTCTTAATAATTCAGTTCGTCAGAACAAAGTGCGAACACCGTTTAACCCTGAAAACTTGCCCAGCTCGACTCAGAGAATCTCCCGAACTGCTATTTCATCTGAGGGTGTCCCCACTCCACCAGTAGACAGTCTTTGATCTCTTCGTCATGATAGACTATAAATGAATATGCGGCCCAAATGCCTACATACCAATAGTAATATGGAATATGGAGTGATCAGTTCCGATATCTAGCTATCAAAGCATTATGCAACCAACGCATATGCAACTAGAAAATAAGCGGAGTAGTAATCTCTAAACATCGTTCCAATCAGTTAAACATATCTTGAAACGTGCTCTTATTTAGTATTCCGAGTCGTCTTCCAGATGCCTCTGTGAAGCTCATAACTCGGGGAGCTTGGGTTCTGATATATGGTCATCTTATGAAGCCATATATGGTTCCGGCCATCTATACACAACAGTTTGATTGATGCAATGGGGGACGCAACCGGGGACGCCTTGGCAAGAAAGTCTTGGAAACAGAACATAGTTTATGTCCAAATTAGGGTTATATCAGAACTGTTTTGCATCATATCTAATTAACGGTTATAATATAATTATAATAAAAACTCTTCTTTCAACATAAATTGAATGCAATTGAATTTTTAACCCTAACCTTTATGCCAAGGCGTCCCCCATTGCGTCCCCCGTTGCATCAATCAAACTGTTGTGTGTAGATGGCCGGAACCATACCTCGCTCTTAATTATTAGGTAAGCGATTCCCACTAGGGTAATACCCGCCCCCAGATCCCAACAATGGGGAAACGAACAGTCCCAAGCACGCCGTTATGCTATCCACAGCCTCCGGGTCTATGCTGTAACGAGGTCTTGGCACTAGACGTCAGTCCAAGGCACACAACAACAGGAAGGTCTTAAATGATAACACTCGTTTAGCCTGAGGGTTCGGAGATGACAATCTCAGGTCAAGGCTGATCGCGTAACGGTACATCAGGGTCAGGGTTCGTAGGTTCTTGGCGTAGATCTTAGATATCAGAATAAAAGATGGTATATTCTGAAGTACAAGAGTCGTGAAAGAAATACCAGGTAGTGTAAAAAATCAAGGAAATAGGGGGCTTTTTTTTCTTTTTTTCTTTTTTTCTTTTTTTCTTTTTTCTTTTTTTTTTTTTTTTATATCATATTTTCGTTGATTAAGGTACAAGAAATCGCATGGAGCGCTAGCTATGGCGAAAACAAAACCAATAAACAATCCAACGACCTGCTTCACCCCCTCATAGGAAAAATCAATCCCCTCGAAACTAGAGCCCATCCTCCCCCCTCGCAGCACCTTAGAAGAAAGCAAGACGAAGCAATTCCTTCCTCCAGACACGTAAGGAAAGACAAGTATAAAAATGAAACCAGAGAAAGATACAAACCCTTCGGCAAGCCCCCCATAACAAAAGAAAAGAATCATACGGCCCAAGGCGGACGGAGTAGAACGGATAAAACTACTGTAGCCGGCTGCCCTAACGGAAAAACGTACTGAACCCCAAACTCAAAGGGCTACAGAGGCGAGCGGGTCGGGGACAGACTGTCCCCAGTTGTTGGTGACCTTTCGGATTTTAGGACAAGCCAAGGAGGTAGTGCTATACCATGACTCGCCGTAACCTACTCGGGGGGTGGCGACCGTAGAGCAAATCGCAGGAGAGGGAGAAGGACGAGGGGAGTCACCCAGCGAGGAGAGCCACTCAGCAGTGGAGATGCCAGCTATCGTGAGGGGCAGTAGGGTGCCAGCCGAGGGGGCAGATAAGGTGCCAGCTAAAGAAGGATGTAGCAGTACTGTGCAAGCGGATCTGACGTGTGGGGAGCGGGAGAAGGAAGGCTCGCCAAACAACTGAGAAGTACGAACATAGAGGACAGAGACGGGGTCACAGTTTTTCAAATGCCGACCGTACCGATCCTGCAACCCAGGAGAGAGTGCAATACCCGAGAGAAGGGCCACCAGGGCAACTACTTCAGCGATTGTCCGAAACTAGCGACCGTGTGTTGACGGAGGAAGGAGGGTTGCCGACCGTGCAAAACGCTAAGCGAGACGCGTCGCGAAGTGCGGGGTAAAGGGTAGGAACATCAATGCGAGCGTGCTCAACGAAGACGAATGGAACCAGAAAGGAATCCATAACCCCAAGAGGGGAGGCCAAAGGCCACAGAGAGAGGAAGGAGATGAAGGCGTGATGAACCCCTGAGCAGTTGCCATGGGCGGGATAGACCAGAGGCAGAGGATACTCTCACGACGATTTCCCATGGTGTTGAGATTTCAATCGCTGGAGGTGGAGCGGACGAGAAAGATGAAGGAAATAGGGGGCTTTTTTTTATATTTATTTTTTATTAATATCATGTATTCGTTGATTAAGGTACAAGAAACAGTGTGGAGCACTAGCTATGACCGAAACAAAACCTGCAAACAATCCAACGACCGTTTCACCCCCTCATGGGAAAAATCAAACCCCTCGAGTCCAGAGCCCACCCTCCCCCCTAATAGCACCTAAGACGAAAGCAAGACGGAGCAATACCTTCCTCCAGACATGTAAGGAAAGACAAGTATAGAAACGAAAACAGGGAAAGACACAAACCATTCGGCGGGCCCCCCGAAACAAAGGAAAGGATTCTCACGGCAACAAAGTGCCGACAGGGAGGGAAGATAAAACTACTATTGCTCAACCTTAAACGAAGAGTAGATTGAACCCCAAACTGAACGGCTACTACAGGGGCAGGCTATAACCCAACAAGGCAAAAGCCAGGGGGCCGCGCCGCTTCGGACTTTTAGCATGGGCCAAGGAGGTAGTGGTATACCATGACACAGCGTAACCTAATGCGAGGTTCGCGACCGTAGAGTATAATCGCGGGAGAGGGAGGAGAACGAGGGGAGTCACCCCGCGAGGAGAGCCACTTGGCAGTGGAGGTGCCAGCTATCGTGAAGGGCAGTAGGGTGCCAGCCGACAGGGCAGATAAGGTGCCAGCTAAAGAAGGACATAGTAGTACAGTGCAAGCGGATCTGACGCGTGGGAAGCGGAAGGAGGAAGGCTCGTCAAACAACTGAGAAGTACGAACACGGAGGACGGAGACGGGGTCACAGTTTTTCGAATGCCGACCGTACCGGCCCTGCACCTCAGGAGAGAGTGCAATACCAGAGAGCAGAGCCATCAGGGCAACTACTTCACCGATAGTCCGAAACTAGCGACCGTGTATTGATGGAGGAAGGAGGGTTGCCGACCGTGCAAAACGCTAAGCGAGACGTGTCGCGAAGTGCGGGGTAAAGGGTAGGAACATCAATGCGAGCGTGCTCAACGAAGATGAACGGAACCAGAAAGGAATCCATAACCCCAGGGAGGAGAGGCCAGAGGCCCCAGAGACAGTAAAGGGATGAAGGCGGGATAACCCCCCGAGCAGTTGCCACAGCCGGGGAGATCAGAGGCAGAGGACACTCTCACAATGATTTCCCATGGTGTCGAGATTTCAATCGCTGGAGGTGGAGCGGATGCGAAAGATGAAGGAAATAGGGGGCTTTTTTTTATTTTTATTTTTATTTTTATTTTTATTTTTATTTTTATTCATATGTTCGTTGATTTCTAGATAACTAAGGTACAAGAACTCGCGTGGAGCGCTAGCTATGGCGTGAACAAAACCATCAAGCAAACCAACGACCCGCTTCACCCCCTCATGGGAAAAATCAAACCCCTCGAGACCAGAGCCCATCCTCCCCCCTCACAGCACCTAAGACAAAAGCAAGACGGAGCAATACCTTCCTCCAGACACGTAAGGAAAAACCAGTTTAGAAACGAAAACAGGGAAAGACACAAACCCTTCGGCGGGCCCCCCAAAACAAAAAAAGGATTTTCACGGCACCGAGGGCCGACAAAAGGGAAGAAGATAAAACTACTATTGCTCAACCTCAAACGAATAATGGATCGAGATTTTAAACCAACAGGCTACAGGGGCAGGCTATATCCCAAACAAGGCAAAAGCCAGGGGGGGGCAGCGCTTCGGACTTTAGCATGGGCCAAGGAGGTAGTGCTATACCATGACACAGGGTAACCTAATGCGAAGTTTGCGACCGTAGAGTAAATCGCAGGAGCGGGAGGAGGACGAGGGGAGTCACCCGGCGAGGAGAGCCACTTGGCAGTGGAGGTGCCAGCTATCGTAAGGGGCAGTAGGGTGCCAGCCGAGGAGGCAGATAAGGTGCCAGCTAAGGAGGGATGCAGCAGTACGGTGCAAGCGGATCTGACGCGTGGGAAGCGGGAGTAGGAAGGCTCGCCAAACAACCGAGAAGTACGAATACGGAGGACGGAGACGGGTCACAATTTTTCGAATGCCGACCGTACCGATCCTGCAACTCAGGAGAGAGTGCAATACCAGAGAGCAGGGCCACCAGGGCAACTACTTCACCGATAGCCCGAAACTAGCGACCGTGTATTGACGGAGGAAGGAGGGTCGCCGACCGTGCAAATCGCTAAGCGAGACGCGTCGCGAAGTGCGGGGTAAAGGGTAGGAACACCAACGCGAGCATGCTCAAACGAAGACGAACGGAACCAGGAAGGAATCCATAACCCCAGGGAGGGGAGGCCAAAGGCCCCAGAGGAAGTAAAGAAAAGAAGGCGTGATAAACCCCCGAGCAGTTGCCACGGGCGTGGTAGATCAGAGGCGGAGGACACTCTCACGACGATTTCTCATGGTGTTGAGATTTCAATCGCTGGAGGTGGAGCGGACGAGAAAGATGGAAGGAAATAGGGGGCTTTTTTTTTTTTTTTTTTTTTTTTTTTTTTTTTTTTTTTTTTTTTT
>Ga0307513_10011124_pt1 | contig 11212 bp, 9 predicted proteins | sample 15_EM_MG_FD_202174 | JGI IMG/M metagenome (GOLD analysis project Ga0307513, IMG submission 202174) | Populus trichocarpa ectomycorrhiza microbial communities from riparian zone in the Pacific Northwest, United States - 15_EM | ecosystem: Host-associated > Plants > Roots > Unclassified | place... | reverse complement strand
CACGCGCGGCGCCCGGCCATCGTCGCCAACGGGGTGCCGCTGACCTACGCCGATCTGGCCGAGCGGGTGCGGTCCATCACCCGGCGCCTCGGCCCCGGGCCCGGCGTCGTCGGCGTACCGGCGACCCACTCCCCCGGCACGGTCGCGGCTCTGCTCGGCGTGTGGGCGGCCGGCGGAACCTACTGCCCGGTCGACCCAGCGTTCCCGGCGCACCGGCGCGCGGCCATGCTGCGCGCGGCCGGCTGCCGGACCCTGCTGGACGCCGACGGGCGGCCGGAAAGCCTCGGAGACGGGGCGGCCGGGGCGGTGGCGTACACCCTGTTCACGTCCGGCTCCACCGGCGAGCCGAAGCCCGTGCTGACCCCGCACATCGCGATCGCCACCACCGTGCGGGCGCTGCGCCGGCTCTTCGGCATCTCGCCGGCGGACCGGGTGCTGCAGTTCGCCTCGCTCAACTGGGACACCTGCTTCGAGGAGATCCTGCCCGCCCTCACAGGCGGGGCCTGCCTGGTGTTCCACGACGACGCGTACACCGGCTCGTTCCCGCGGTTCCTGCGGATGGTCGAGCGCGAGCGGATCACCGTCCTGGACCTGCCGACGGCGTTCTGGCACGAGCTAGTCACCTATCTCGGCGACGGAACCACGGCACTGCCCGATTGCGTACGCCTGGTTGTCATCGGCGGCGAGGCGGCCGGCCCGGCCCGGCTCGCGGACTGGTCCCGGCTGCCCACCGCGCACGCCCGCCTGCTCAACACCTACGGATGCACCGAGACGACCCTCATCACCCACGCCGTCGACCTGCACGGGCCGCTGGCCGACCACCAGTGGGACGGTGTGTCCCGGGTGCCGATCGGCCGCGCCCTCCCGCACGTGGTCGAGCACATCAGCGCCGACGGCGAGCTGCTGATCGGCGGTCCGGCGCTCGCGGACGGGTACCGCGATCTGCCGAAAGCCACCGCCGCCCGGTTCGTCGGCGTGGCCGGCCGCCGGTTCTTCCGCACCGGCGACCGGGTCAGCCGCGCGCCGGACGGGACCCTGGTGCACGAGGGCCGGGTCGACCACGAGGTGAAGATCCGCGGCGTACGGGTGGACCCGGCCGAGGTGGAGGCGCACATCGCCGGCCATCCCGGGGTCCGCGCGGTCCTCGTCACCGGGGTCACGGTCGCCGACCACACCGCGCTGGCGGCCTACGTCGTCCCCCGCTGCGCCGGCGGCGGGCTGGCCGACGGGATCGTCGAGCACCTGCGCGACCGGGTCCCGGCCCACCTCATCCCGAGTCGCATCCACGTCGTCGCCGACCTCGTCTACACCGCGTCCGGCAAGGTCGACCGGCACCGGAGCAAGGAGAGACTTTCATGAACGTCGATGGTGTGACCGCCCTCTTCCGGCGGGTGCTGGACAACCCGGAGGTCGACGCGGAGTCGGACTTCTTCGGCCTCGGCGGCGACTCGCTGCTGGCCACCCGGGTGCTCAGCGCGGTGGCCCGCGAGTACGGCGTCGAGCTGACCTTCGACGACTTCCTGCTCGCCCCGACCCCGGCCACGCTCGCCAAGACGATAGCGAGCGTGCCGCGATGAAGGTGCTCGTCGTCGGAGCCGGCCTCGCCGGGCTGACCGCCGCCGCCGACCTCACCGCGGCCGGCGTCGACACGACCGTGCTCGAGGCGCGGGACCGGGTCGGCGGCCGGACCCGCGGCATCGAGGTCGCGCCCGGCGCCTGGGCCGACGCCGGCGCGGCGTACCTGGGCGACCGGCACACCGAGCTGCACAAGACCCTGGCCGGCGTGGGGTTGTCGACCGTTCCGACCACAATGGACGGGGCGAGTCGGTTCGCGTTCGGCGGCCGGGACGAGACCCGGGCGGGCCGGTTTCCGCCGCTCAACGCCGTCGCGCTGGGCGAGATGTTCGACCTGCTGGACGAGCTGACCGCCACGATCCAGCCCGACGCGCCCTGGCTGACCCCGGACGCGGAGTCCTGGGACGCGCTCACCGCCGCCCAGTGGGCCGAACGGCACCTGCGCCACCCGGACGCCCGGACGTTCTTCCCGCTCTTCCTTGGCGAGATGATGGCCGCCGACCCGGCCACGGTCTCCATGCTGCACGTCGCCCTGTATCTGCGCTCGGGCGGCGGGATCGGCTACCTCAACGCGTTCGAGGGCGGGGCGCAGCAGGACCGGATCCAGGGCGGGGCGCACCAGGTCTGCGAACGTCTCGCGGGCCGGCTGGGCGCCCGGGTCCGGCTGAATCGGCCGGTCCGCGCGATCCAGCAGAACGTCCGGGCGGCCACCGTGCACACCGACGGTGAACAGTTCCGGTGCGACGCCGTCGTGGTCGCCGTGCCGCCACTGCTGGCCGAGGCGATCGATTACCGGCCGGTCCTCCCGTCGCCGCGGGCCACCGATCGGACCGGCCGAGGCTGCGCCGTGAAGGTGCAGCTGGTCTACCCGGCACCGTACTGGCGTGCCGGCGGGCTGTCCGGCTGGTCGGTCAGCTCGACCGGGCCACTGCTGTCGACTGTGGACGATTCACCGCCGGACGGCGCGGTGGGCGTCCTGACCGGCTTCGTGACCGGCGCCGAGGCATACCGGTTCGCCGCCCTCTCCGCGCCCGAACAGCGCGCCGAGACCCTGAGCCAGCTGGCCCACCTGTTCCCGCGCCTGCCGCTGCCGATCGGCTTCCACGTCAGCGACTGGGTGAGCGAGCAGTACAGCCGGGGCTGCTACGCGGCGGTTTTCGGGCCGCACGACTGGCTCCGGCTCGGCCCCCGGCTGAGCGCCGCGCACGGCCGGGTGCACTGGGCCGGCACGGAGACGAGCACCGAGTACTTCGGACTCATGGAAGGCGCGATCCGCTCGGGCCACCGGGTCGCCAGGGAAGTCCTGTCCAGCTACGAAGCCGTTGGGAGAGCACGATGACCGACAGTCCGATTGCCCCGCTGGCCGTGCGCCAGCAGTTCATGACGGAGCCCGATCTGGGCGCCGGCAACTTCCTCGACTACGCCGTACGCCTGAACCCGAACCGGACGGCGCCGCTGATCTACACGCACAGCGTCGACCACCGGGGCGAGGTGGCCCTGCGCGGGCACAGCCTGCTCGACCTCGCCGACCTGCGCGACCGGTACGCCAAGTGGTACTGGGCCAACGGGGTGCGCGCCGGCGACCCGGTGGGGATCGTGGTGGCCGAAGGGCTCGAGCCGCTGCTGCACTACCTCGCGCTCACCGCGCTCGGCGCGATCCCGGCCATGATCAACGACGCGATGCGCCCCGACGTGCTGATCCGGTATCTGGAGCACGTCGGCGTTGTGGGCATCGTCGCCGACGACACCACCCGGCTGGCCTCGGCGTACCGGGCCGACCCGGCCCGGCGGCCGCGGTTCCTCGCCCTGGCCGCCGAGATTCAGGCGTTCGACGCCGCGGCGGCGGCCCTGCCCGAGCAATATCCGTACCGGCACGGGCCGGACGACGTCTGCGCCCTGATCCACTCATCCGGCACCACCGGGACTCCAAAGTCGACGATCCTCGGCCACCGCAGCTTCTGGGACGGCAAGCAGCCCCGGATGGTCCGCTTCCCGGCCGAGCCCTACGACAAACTCATGTCGCTGATGCCGCACACCCACGCCGGGGGCCTGAGCTATTTCCTCACCGCGACGCTGCTCGGCCTGCCGACCGTGGTGATGGCCGACTGGCGGCGCGCGGTCGTGGAGCCGGTCATGGAGGCGTTCCAGCCCACGATGCTGGCTTCCTTCCCGCGTACGTTCGTGGAGCTGGCCACCGGCGAGCTGCCCGTCAAGGGCGCCGCAAAGGTGCACTCGTGGTTCAACACCGGCGACTCGGCGCACTACGGCCACATCCGGCGCCTGGTGCGGCTGGGCGAGCGGCCGGCCGGGCTGATCAAGGCCTGGCTGCTGCCCGCGGACCAGCCCGAGGGTTCGGTGTTGCCCGGCTCCCAGTTCGTCGACGGGCTCGGCTCCTCCGAGATGGGGATGGCCCTGTTCGGCGGGCTCACCACCCCGGAGACCGCACGCAATGACCGGTGTGTTGGCCCGGCGCAGGAGGCGGTCATCAAGGCGGCGGTCCTCGACGACGACGGCCGGGAATTGCCGGACGGAACGGTGGGCCTGCTCGGCGTCATCACCCCGTCGCGCACGCCCGGCTACTGGAAGAACCCGCGACTGACCGCGAGCTTCGAGCTGAACGGCTTCTGGCTCACCGGCGACGTCGCCCGCCGGGACGCCGAGGGCAACTTCTACCACCTGGACCGCACGGTCGACGTCATCGACACGGCCGCCGGCCCGGTCTACAGCCTGCCCCTCGAGGAGGTGCTGATCGCCGACTGCGCCGATGTCGTGCGGGACTGCTCGGTGGTCGGCGTGCCCGGCCCGGCCGGACCCGGTCAGGTCCCGGTCGCCGTGGTCCAGCTGCAGGCGGACGCCGCCGACTGGGCCGCCGAGGCGATCCTGGAGAAGGCGAACAAGGAGCTCGCCACCGCCGGCCTGGCCGCGCTCGCCGCCGTGCTCATCGCGCGGACCGCGGCGGACTTCCCGCTCGGGCCCACCGGCAAGGTGCTCAAGCGCGAGTTGCGGACCCGGCACGCCCGCTTGTTCGCCGGCGAACCGACGCAACCCCCGCACCTGACCAAATGAACGACACGGAAGCCCGGCAGCCGTACAGCTACGCCCGGACGGCCCTGGTCGAGCCGGACTGGCGGCGGTTGCCGGGCTGGCGGGAGGTCACGCCCGGGCAGTGGCGCGATCCCCGGTGGCAGCGCGTGCACAGCGTGCGGAACCCCGGCCAGCTGCGTGCGGTGGTCGGCGACCTGCTCGCGGAGAGCTTCTACGCCGACCTGGCCGCCGACCTCGAGCAGTTCGCCACCATGCCGATTCTGCTCACGCCCTACCTGCTGAACACCATGGCACCGGCGGACGCCATCCACCCGGCGGCGTTCACCGAAGGGTTCTACGCCGACCCGATCCGGCGATACCTGCTGCCCGTACGCGGCGACCGGGATCTGGATTGGCCCAGTCATCCGCATGCGCAGCGGGATTCGTTGCACGAGACCGAGATGTGGGTGACCGAGGGGCTCGTGCACCGCTATCCCACCAAGGTGCTCGCCGAGCTGGTGACCACCTGTCCGCAGTACTGCGGGCATTGCACCCGGATGGACCTGGTCGGAACGTCGACGCCACAGGTCAGCAAGGCGCGGCTCACGCTGCGCGCGGCCAGCCGGCAGGAGCTGATGCTCGACTATCTCAAGCGGACCCCGGTGGTGCGGGACGTCGTCGTGTCCGGCGGGGACATCGCCAACCTTCCCTGGCACCACCTGGAGAACTTCCTGACCCACCTGCTCGACCTGGAGTCCATAAGGGACATCCGGCTGGCCAGCAAGGCCCTGATCGGCCTGCCACAGCACTGGCTGCAGCCGGAGGTGGTCGCGGGGCTGAGCCGGGTGGCGCGGCTGGCCGACCAGCGCGGCGTCAACCTCGCCATCCACACCCACGCCAATCACGCCGCCTCGATCACCCCGCTGGTGGCCGAGACGGTGCGGACCCTCCGGCAGGCCGGCGTTCGCGACATCCGCAACCAGGGCGTCCTGATGAAGGGAGTCAACGCCACCGCCGGGCAACTGCTCGACCTGTGCTTCGCGCTGCACGGCGAGGCCGGCATCGAACCCTATTACTTCTATATGTGCGACATGATTCCGAACGCGGAGCACTGGCGGGTCTCGCTGCACGAGGCGCAACAGCTCCAGGAGTCCATTCTGGGCTACCTGCCCGGCTACGCCACCCCGCGGATCGTCTGCGACGTCCCGTACGTCGGCAAGCGCTGGGTTCATCAGGCGGTCGAGTACGACCGCGAACGCGGCATCTCGTACTGGACGAAGAACTACCGGACGGTCGCCGACGCCGACCCGCGACCCGAGCATCGCTACCGCTACTACGACCCGATTTCCGCGCTGCCCGCGTCAGGCCAAACCTGGTGGTCGGAGCAGTCCGGTGTGCGGTTTATCAAGGAGGACTGAATGTCAAGGTACGACTGGGGCGACACCCACCCGGGGATCGACCAACTCAAGAAGCGGATCGCGCCGACCCGCGACCGCGTGGTGACCCACCCGCTGTACGCCGCGCTCGACACGCACGAAGCCATCACCACGTTCATGACGCACCACGCGTTCGCGGTCTGGGATTTCATGTCCCTGCTCAAGTCGCTGCAGCGCCGGCTGACCTGCGTCGAGCTGCCGTGGGTGCCGACCGGGCCGACCGGCAGCCGCCGCCTGATCAACGACATCGTGCTGGTCGAGGAGAGCGACGAGTTGCAGGGCGGGTTCATCAGCCACTTCGAGCTGTACCTGCAGGGCATGACCCAGGCGGGGGCGGACCGTTCGATGATCGACACGTTCCTCGGGCACCTGGCCCGGGGCACCGGCGTCCCCGAGGCGCTGACCGCCACGCCGGTGGCCGAGCCCGCCGCCGACTTCGTCAACACCACCTGGCAGTTCATCCTGGCGGCTCCGGTGCACTGCCAGGCCGCTGCCTTCGCGTTCGGGCGCGAAGACCTGATTCCGGACATGTTCGAGCAGGTGGTGAAGGTCAACGCCGATCAGGGTGGCCGGCTGGACACGTTTGTGGACTATCTGCGGCGGCACATCGAGGTGGACGGCGAGGAGCACACGCCGATGGCCATGCAGATGCTCGCCGACCTGTGCGGGGACGACGACGCGAAGTGGGAGGAGTGCGCGGCGGCGGTCAACCTGGCGCTGGAGATGCGCCTGCGGCTCTGGGACGGCATCCTCGCCGCCATCGGCTAGCGGCACCTTCGGCCCGGCCGGCCGTCCACCGCGGACGGCCGGCTGACGCCCGTCACTCTCCGTCAAACCAGCTCGGTGGATGCCAAACTTCGATTTACGGGTTCCATCGGAGCCCTCCGTCACCGCATGATTATTAAGGGTGACGAGATGACTGAACGAGGCCTGCCGCCACAAGTGCTGACCGAGATCGAGAGTCCGGTCCGGGAGACTCGTCTGACTGGTGTTGACGAGCTCGCCCGGCTGGTGACCGGCGCCGATCTCGCGATGGCCGCCGCCGCACGGCTCGCGCTAATGCGGCTGACCGAGGATGACAGCCGCAGCGTCGCCGCCGCAGCGGCCGCGGCCCTCGAGCGTACGTCGCTAAGGCTGAGCCCGGATGCACTGGACTTCGGCCAGATCCCGCCGGGAGTGCCGCAACTGGTCGCGGACGTGCTCGTCGAGGGCCCCCCGCTGGCCGTCGCCACCGCCACGGTGACCGTCTCCGGACCCGGCCTGCGCGCCATGCTGCTGGGCCGCCGGCTGCGCGTCGCCTGGCAGCCGCGATCGCACTGGCTCGACGGCCTGGTCACGGTGCGCGGCCCGGCCGGCTGGGCCGACGTGCGGGTGACCGGCCAAGCCAGCACGGAGCCGAGCTGGCAAGCCGCCGACCCGCCGGACGCGTTCAACGACGTCGGCGAGTTGCGCACCGCCCGCCTGCCGGTCGGCCCGCCACCGGACGCCTTTGAGGACATCGGCGAGTTGCGCACGGCGCGTCTGCCCGTCGTGGCCGCCCCGCCCGCACGCCGTCGGGTCGGCGTCACTGTGCTCATCGCCGGCCTGAGCGCCCTCGTGCTGCTCGGCGGGGTAAGCGTCGCCGTGTCTCTGACCAGGGGCGAGCAGACCAAGCGGCCGACCCTGGCCGCGCCCGTCTCGCCGCTCGCGACGACCACCTCCGAAGCGGAGTTGCCGGCGCCCAGCCCGGCGACGATCTCCCGGGTCCCGCTCGCGCGCCGGGTGGCCAGCGCCGACAAACCGACCGTGGTGGGCACGATCCGGGTGGGCGCCGAGCCCGAGGGCGTCGCCGTGGCGGCGGACGGCCGCACGGTGTACGTGGCCAACCAGAGCTCCCGCTTCCTCTCCGTGGTGGACGCCACCAGCCGCCGGGTGACGTCGGTGAAGCTCCGCAACACCCCCCGGTTCGTCGCCGCGTCCCGTGACGGCAGCCTCGTCTTCGTCTCGATGTACGAGGACGACAAGTCCGGCAGCGGAGTGGCCGTGGTCGACACCACCGGCAAAAAGCCGGTCCGGTACCTGGCCAGCGGGGTGCAGCCGTTCGCCCTGGCGGTCTGCCCGGACGGCCGCGTCTGGGTGCCGATCCACGGCAAGGGCCGGATCGAGATCTACTCCGCCACCGGCCAGCGCGCGGCCGGGCGGGTCACGGTGCCGGCCAACCCGCACGCGGTGGCCTTCTCGTCGGATCTGATGCTCGCGTTCACCGCCAACCACGAGTCGAACGCGGTCGCGATCATCGACATGCGCACCGACAAGCTGCTGAAGTCCATTCCGGTCAGCCGGGCGCCGCACAGCGTGGCCGTCTCACCGGACGGCCGGACCGTGCTGGTCGCCGGCTACGAGGCGAACACGGCCGACCTGATCGACGCGGTGACCCAGCAGCGCACCGGACCGTTCAAGGTGGGCCGGCAACCGCAGAGCGTCGCCTTCGCCACCGACGGCAAGCATGCGTACGTGGTGAACGAGGGCGACAACACCGTGTCCGTCCTGAACGGGCGCACCGGCGCGGTGACCGCGACGATCGGGGTGGGGCGCAGTCCACGTACGATCGCGGTGTCGCCCGACGGCCGGCTGGCCTATGTCTCCAACGGCGACGACAACACGATCTCGGTGTTGAAGGTGGGCGAGTAGGCCGCGCGGTCAGGGCACCAGGACGGTACGCACACCCGGCACCTCGGGCGCGGTCCACACGGCCTTGACCTCGGCCAGCGGTGCCGGACATGCGGTGACCGCGAGGCCACCGTTGTCGATCTCGGCGATCAGCGCCGGCAGCTCGGCCAGATACGCCCGGGTCGACACCGCGCCCTGACCGTTGCCCTGCAACCGGAAGTTCGCCGAGCGCAGCGCCACCGAGGGCAGCTCGATGGTCGGGCCGGCCATGGCGCCGATCTGGATCCAGTTCAGCTCGCGACTGCGGTCGGCGCGGGCCCGCAGCAACGCCATGATCGCCGAACTGGCCGGCTCGCCCCACAGGTAGTCGATGACCAGGTCGACCTCGGCGGCTTCCTTGGCCAGCGCAGTGGCGGTGCCGTCCGGGTCATCGGTGAGCGCGACGACCGCGTCCGCGCCCAGGCTCGGCAGGGTAGCCAGGCGGGCCTGGTCGCGGCCGGCCCCGACGACCCGGCCGGCGCCGAGCCGCTTGGCGACCTGGACGGCCATCTGGCCGGCGTTGCCGGTGGCGCCGAGAATCAGCACGGACTGACCGGCCACGATCGGAACCCGGCGGCGCAGCGCCACCCAGGCCGACATGGCCGGATTCATCGCCGCGGCGATCTTCACCACGTCCGCACCGTCGGGCAACACGACACTGCGCCGGGTGTCGATGACGGTCCGGGTGGCCATCGGACCGACAAGGTCGTCATCGGCCACGAAGTACACCATCCGGCCGTCATCGCGACGACCGACCCCGTCGACGCCGGGCACCATCGGCAGCGTTCCGGTGCTGGTGTAGTGGCGGCCGGACGCGCCGGTCCGCACTCGCGGATGCAGACCGACCGCGAGCACGTCGACGACGGCCTGATCGCTGTCGGCCGGGGCGGGCAGGTCGAAGGGTTCGTAGCTGGGCGGGCTGTCGAACGAGCGGACCACCGCGGCGTGGATGTCCATGTCTGTTCCCCTCAGGATTGGTTCGTGTCACGTACCAATTTAGTTTGTGCCACGTACCTTTTCAAGTAGGATCGGGGGGTGACTTCATCCAACGAGCCGCCGGGTCAGGATCTGGGACTGGTGGACGCCCTCGCCCAGCTGTCATTCCTGGTGCAGAACGCCCTGGCCGAGATCGCCGGACGACACGATCTGTCGATCATCCAGACGCGGTTGCTCGGCGTGCTGCGCGACCGGGAGCCGACGATGAACGCCCTCGGCCGCCACCTCGGCCTGGACAAGTCCTCGATCAGCGGCCTGGTCGACCGGGCCCAGCGCCGCGGCCTGGTCACCCGCACCGTCAGCGCAAGCGACCGGCGCGCGTTCCAGGTGTCGATGACCGACGCCGGTCGCCGGCTGGCCGGTCAGGTGGAGGCGGCGTTCACCGAGCGGATCGAAACATTCGTGGCCGGCCTGCCGGAGCCCGACCGGCAGGCGCTGTCCCAGTTGGCGAGCCGGGTCGTGGTCGCGGACGTGGAGCGCACTCGCTGATCAGCGTATTGACGATGCGGCCCAGGATGCCGGGTGCAGTCCGTGCAGTCCGCCGATGCCGGTCGGCGGCATGTTGCCGTACATGCTGTGATGAGCCCCGGCCTCGATGCTGAACATCTCATGCCAGACGCCGACCACGCCGCCACAGTCGGCGTAGTTTCGCCAGAACCGCCGCTGCGCCGACCGATGTGGACCCGCGTCCTGCCGGGCGAACGCGCGAAGCTCGGTGGTCTCGCGCCAGTACTGCACCAGCATCGCCTGGCGTGGCCCGGGCCCGATGAGCAGCCGATAGCCGAGCAATCCACCGTCCGGCGCCGTTCGCAGCTCGCGCAGCATGGCCGGCATCGAAAGCAGCAGCGGCACCCAGTACCGCGCCTTCCACCAGTTGTTGATCCGGACGCCGACGAGAAAAACCACGATCGGCTCGGCATTCCCGCCCACGTGTATCCCGTGTCGTACCCCGGCCGGGCCGGAAACGCCGCGCGTCCACTCGGGCCGAACCAGCAACCGCGCACAGTCCAGCAACGCCGAAAACACGAGTGCGCCCTTCCGCACGGAGACATGCCAGCTCCGCGAAGTCTTTGTCCAGCTTCATGATCGACCCCGAAGAATGTACATCGCTGCACGACGCGGGCTGCCGGTCGATGTTCGAAGACACTTCTTGTGTGCCCGTTCGTGCATCTCTCGACGTGGTCCCGCTCGCTGGTTCGAGCGCCGCACCCGGCGCGGTTGCCCGGCCGACACGCGGCCAGGCCCTGGAAATAGTCGGCGAAAAGCGCAGTACTGCCGCGGAAAAGAATTACCGGTCCGGGACATGACTGCGATTCGTGCCGGCCGGCTGCTGACCGGCCGGCACGAATCGGGTTTCCGGCTTTGTCGGGTCGCCCCGGGCGGGCGATCCGGTGGGTTATCGCGGCCCAGGTGTGCAGAGCGCCCAGGCGAAGTGGTAAACGGTGTCGATGGCGCCGTCGGTGGAGTCCATGGAGATGAAGCTGGTGGTCTTG
>Ga0307513_10011122_pt1 | contig 11214 bp, 7 predicted proteins | sample 15_EM_MG_FD_202174 | JGI IMG/M metagenome (GOLD analysis project Ga0307513, IMG submission 202174) | Populus trichocarpa ectomycorrhiza microbial communities from riparian zone in the Pacific Northwest, United States - 15_EM | ecosystem: Host-associated > Plants > Roots > Unclassified | place... | reverse complement strand
AATGAAGATGAAATGGTTTCTCTTGGCTTACCACTCGCGTACACGTTTCGCGACGAGCAACAGTGGTGTTGAGGCTTTGGAGCCATTTTCTGATACCGCAAGCTCGAATATCATTCTCTCTATATCCTGTGGGAGGCGTGGATGAAAAGAGTTTGCGTAGGGCATCGAAATGGCGGTGTTTTTGGTCATGGATAGCGAAGTGGAGTGCAAAACCCTAAACGAGGACCGACAAGAAAAGAGTTCGGCGTGGTCACGATGAAAACCCTCTTGGGGTCATGTGACACGCGGACTTGTTTTCGAACTTCTCTCACATTTGTCGAAAATGAGTCAAAGACTCAAAGTATTGCTGGCTTTGCCATCGATATTAGTGGCCCCCTCGCGCTCGTCCTTCTTCTTCACCGTCTCCTTGCAATTTCACCACACATTCTCATGCCTAACCATCCTGCACCACCACATCCTCTGTACAATCTGTGAAGGACAGTATCTCCGCGCCCAAGCTTCTCCCACCTCCAACCCTTGCATGACGTCGTCACCACTGGATATTCTCTGTCGCTTGATCTCAACTTGATCTCTCCATCGCTTCGGCTCCAGCAACACCAACTCATGGAATCAAGGAGGCCCCATCAGACTCTCGTTCCCAGGCCATTCTATTCATATTTCGCTCGACAATTTACAGCTCTGTCCACCATTCATCGAGTCGTCTCAAACAACCTCACCCTCCTGTTCCGTCTCCATGACTTCGTCTTTCCATATCGCTGTTTATTGGGCCATGGGTGGGCGAAGTGAGAAATTTCCAGATGGGCTGGACGTCGACTCCGGGGTCGGTTTGGCGGAAAAGGAGATGCGGTGTTCCGTCGATGAGCGAGATTAGATGGGTGACCACCTCGCCGATATCATGATACGTTCGTTATCCCATACAGCGACCACCATTACATCTTAACTGTTTTTATTTTCCAGCCTCGTTCGACATTTGTCATAGTCGTGTGGCTTCTGCGGACATTCGTACATGCTTTACACCACTGCTACACTGCTTCCAAGCGCCGAAGGTTGGACGAGGACTTCTGGCCTCTGAGATGCATTGATATCATTTATTGATGAGGTTTCTGCATGCTTTCGAGAACTTTAGAGTTTAGCGGTTCGAGAGCTTCCTCTACCCACATACCTTATTTTTACGGTTCCAACCCTGGGCCAGACTGCCGAAAGCGATAGGGCTGTGAAGCTTTAGATTGCGTAATCCTAGAAAGCGCATGCGCTCGCATTCTATGCACTAGGAGGACCCCGCTGGTTTCTAGGTTCGATTTTGGCTCTATATCGTGGCATTTCGTGGGATTCCATGGCCATTATGCTTTCGGTGTCCCTGGTGGAAGCTTCGAGTTTGGGGTTGCATAAACAGTATGTACTCGCTTTAGATTGAAACCATCAAACAGACACTTACGGTCTCTCATAGCCCAAAACAATATCAGGAGGTGAATATCTGCCGGTTCGTTGGCAAGTTATTACTATTGCAACCCCCCTCCTTGGACCCATTGACTCATTTAGTCAGAGTGCGCTTGTGGCAATGACACGGATATATTTCCGCCGACTCTTTCGTCATCGAATACCCCTCGACTATTCCATGCGCTCTCCAGCCCGGCCATTTTGGTGAATGTCCATAGCTTGTAGTCGACCATAAATGTCTTTAAAGGCACTCAATTTTTGCCCTGGTTCATTATCTACGAGATGGTCAAACCCTGCTGCCAACTCGTCGGGGCTATTGGTTCGAGACGGCCAACGCCATCTTCGACCATCGCATTACATTAGCAAGAACTCCCTGGCTATGTACGAAGGCCCATTGAGGCCGTGAAACGGGGTGAGTATCCACGTTTGTCCGCATGTTGAGTCGCTAATGTAATTCGAGGGGTGATAGGCATTTGCTTAGGCCACGCGTTGATGTACGATGCATGATGGTGACGAGGATGAGGACAAAGGATGGTGAGTACAAGACGATACGGAGATTGCTGACAGTGAACTTGCCTCGAGCCGATATGCTGAAACAGGTAGCACTTCCGCGTCGAGCTACCCACTTCAATCGTACCTCATTTTCACGACCTTAAATCCTTTCCCATCTTCCTTCCTGCCTTAGTTCCACATCTTCACGTCCTCAGTCGTGAAAATCGACTTGACATTTCTTCTAACGACTCTGAATCAGGCCTCGGCTGAGGATGAAACTGTTGTGCGTCTGCCTTTCTCAACATATATTGTCATCATTGTTCTTTGACACCCACTAGGTGGGGCTCCTTTTTGGACGGTGAAAAAATATTTTTCCCTTCATCTTTCCAGACGCTGATCCCACTCGCCTCTGAATTTCATCATCATCCTGTATGTCCATTTCGGGTTATGTGGGCTATGACTAATCTCGCGCTTGTTGAACGCACACACCACTGCAGCCCGTGGCGACTATGCTCCAGAGCTTTTATGTATAGTAGGTCAGCCGAGATCTTATCTTACATATGTATGATGACGCCCGTCTAAGTTTGTTTTCAATATTCTTGAAAGAGTGAATTTGAAGATCTATTTCTTGATAGGTTTATTCTGGATAGGAGTTACCGCAGTGAGTACGAGTTCGGTAACCGTAGTTGATTGGCTCCATCACTAATTGCAAAAAAGTGGAGGGAACTTGAATCCCCCATAAGGTATCGCGAGGAGAGTTCCTGTGAATTTCCCGTTGGTTTCACTAAACCTACCACGTTCCAACTTTCAAGGCAATGGGACGCCGACGAAACCGGGGAAAAAAGCCTGATTTGGCTTTTCCTTGTCGACTCCCAGGAAAACCGAGAAAAACGAATTTCTCCCGGGGTGACTGGTACTTGCTACCGGCCGTGGGTTCTATAGTGGGTACCACCAATCGTGTCTTCGATAAGTCCTTGAGGTTGGATGGGATTTGCACGTTCGTGGGAGCCGAAACACACATATCGCTGGTGTGCATATGGATGCGCCTGTAACATCACCCGTGAAACTGTCGTTCTGGAGAGTGAAGCAAGCCTTGAAGGTGATTTTCAGCACTACAACGAAGGCGCAACGACCATCATTGATCATGAAAATATAACGGAATTCCAATGCATTGAGAACTATGTTCCAACGACCCAAAAAACCCAAAACTGACCCAAATTTAACCTCCCAAACCCTCAACGCCTAATCGCACCCCCATTCACCACTGCCAACTCATTCGGCTGCCCCCACCGATGAGAGGTATTCGGTATTCGTCATTGCCCCTCCTTATTATCATACCCCAACGGCTTCCTCTCGCCCCGTTCTTGAAAATCCCCCCAGCGCGCTCTTCGTCCCCCTGCCGATGGATATCACCCGGTCGACGCCGATACTCAACCCGCCCACCTTCGTCCACCACCATCACTTCCTCCGAATCGCTCGAACCCCCGGACGCATCGCTACCCACACCCGTACCCACGGCTGGAAGCCCCAACGCAACCCTCAATCCAGCAGACAAAAGGTGTGCGAGCGACTCTCCAGGCATAATGTGCATCCCGCCGCCTTTGGGTAGGTGCTGTTCCGCCTACTTCTTCGATGATGAGGCTGGTGGTGGTGGGTATCATGCCTGCTCCTGCTGTGCGATTCCTCTGATTCATCTGCGATGGCAGGGCCGGAAGCGGGGCAGATAAGGCACTGATACCAGTACTTAAAATGGGGTTGCTGGCCAAACCACTCTCCACAGGGTGTGAGATGGATAAATCCTGGAACTTGTCTGCCCGATCATGAGCACCCTGTGTAATCGTGGACGGATATTTCTGAGGTCTCTTGGGCGTTGTCGGGCTGGTGCTCGGTCCTACTCGTACCCGCAGAAGCTGGAATAGCTGTTGTTGCCGTTGGACTTGGACCCCCCTCATGATGTGAAGACGAAAATGACACTCAAGCTGGTTCATCTCGAATGCGATCATTGGGTTCGGCGCCTATGTGGCCAACGATGCTGGAGGGCACAGCTGGATGGATATCGATATGGATTCAGAAGCTTGGGCTTGTGAGTGTAAGGGTAACCCTGTATAAGGGAGTTGGGAGCGTAGGGGGGAGGCAGGGCTTTTGAGGGCAGGGTTTGATAGAAGTTGGGGAAAGAGGAGAACCGAAGCAGGTCCCAGGAAATTGGAATGCGGCCAAATTTCTATAACCGGTCACGTGTGTCATCGTTTATCCTCTCCGCAAATGGTTGCGGCTGCTTAGTCAGTGCACAGCCACTTCGAAACTGGCAAATCGTGCTCGTGTCGACTCCAAAACGAAATCTCGGGTATTTCAGATATTCTACCCCTCAGATTTGGTACCCGTGTAATTATAACGATGTAATATATAGTATATAAAAAATTAATCTATACATCATCATTGTCCGACTCATATAAGTTGTCATCTCCAGTTTGGGTGCTTTGCTTGACCTTTTTCTTGAGGTTCTCATTCTCCACCTTCAGGTTGTGGATAATTTTGGTAGGTGATTGTGCCCCGACTGTGTTTGTGTGTTCTCCGAGAGGCCGACGCAGACTATTGACCTTTTCTAGGGTGGCAATGCAGGATTTTCGTTGTTTTAAAGACCTTTTGCTTCGCGTTTTCTGATTTCGGGCCATTAAAGATAACAAGGTAACCAATTAAGAGGGGGTATAGTGGGATATTAAGTGTTCTGGGACGTGATTCTGCGTGGCGGGTATGCTTTCGACGCGTCTTGACACGTATTATGTAATCTTTATATTGCCTTTTGGCCAATCAGCAATTTTTACACCTTTTCTCCTTCCTCCCTCGCGTTTTCTCAAAATGAACGCGTCATATTACTTATCCAACATTGCTGCAGGGGGTCTTCGGACTACTTTTTTAAAATTTGCTTTCTAACCCTTAGTTTTTGATGGAATTCCTGGTCCCAGTCTCGAATTTCAAAAAATGAGACCGAAGACCCCCTGCGGAGTCGATATGTAAGTTGATCTGGATACAAATCTGACCCAAAAAAAGGCCAATGCCAACAAAAAGTTGATTTTCCACGAAACTCAAGAAATCAGCAATGAAACAACAAGTGCAAACAACCCACGGCCCAAAGGGGCGGTGCGCCTCTCCACTAAGTAGTTTTGGCTTTCTGTTCTCCTCCTTCCCATTTCCGATGAGTTTTGCCGTCAAAAAACCTGCCTCATTGTGTACATACACCTCTCCCTCGCTCTACCGGTAATTTCACGCCCTTGTCAAATTTTCTCAATAAAGAATCGGCGGACAACGGCATACTTCCAACTTACTTTGCCGAGATAAGGCTCCCTCCGGTGGCCTCGAACCGCTTAATTGGCCCATTACCGATTTCAATTGCTATTGATCGGACCTTGTACCGCTGCCCTTCTGATTTGAGTTAGTTTGCGCAGCGAGGACAAACCAGTTCCAACCCGCACTCATGGCTTATTCCGAGTGTCTTGATCATTCCATTCTGCATGGAAATTTTACGGCATTCACCATCACATTCAGAAAATTTAGCTAACAATTTATTCTGACTCTGACTTGCCGTTGCAAAGCTGCTTCGAATAACCGCAGCAACTACTCATCACGACAACGGCTTCATCGATTTTGGGTTGCTGGTTTCTCGCAGGTAGCCACCGGGTTAATACATTAGTCAGCTAATCCTGCCGATCTTGAAATCTATTCCATTGCGGAGATAGAATAAGGTGAGTGAAGCAATAAATTCCTCATAAATTTGTGAATCGTTCAAATTTGGAACATCCCGCTTCATGAAGCGCCACGAACTCCAGAAACCCCAAGTTGTACTCATACTCTGGGACCGTTGTTGACACGCGTGACCTACCACGTTGAAACCCAGAGACGAAGACGTGATTCAAGGACGTCCATTGTCCCCGAATGTAGCCATCAACTCTTCTACAGCTTTCACACCCTATCCGAGACTCCGAGTACGCACCCCCATCGTTTGCTTATCCGCCCAAAAACTTGTTTTATTAGCCATTAACAAAAAAAGAAAACGATGCGAGCAATTTCATACCCACGATCCATGCCCCCCTTTTTTTAGCTGGTGGGATCGTCTTCATTTTCGGAGACCAGGGACTCGAATGGAGGTCGTCTACGCGTTCCAATTGAAAAGGTCTTGGACACCACAAAGAAGACAGGACGAACACAGCCACAAGAGATGATGTATACCCCAGCAAAAAATACCCCAGAGGCTTAGATACATGATCACCTCTTTCCCCGTGCCTAAATTTATGCATCTCGCCGAACATGAACGGCTGCCCCGTCACCGTTAGTGGTCACCGGTCCTGGATGTTTATCTGAGTCATAAACGGTCCATCGAGATTGTGATAAATGATTAGTTCAGATCTAGAGGCCGAAGTCCCCGCAGACAAATGACATAGACAGGTTATGGAATTTCCTCACTTGGCGCCGGTGATCCGGCGCTTCCCTAGTTGGATGTCTTACTCTATTCACATTTGGCGCTGGCACTTCGCTTATCGTAGGTGCGGGGTTACTCGATCCTAATCTTCCAATTGGTATTCCAATGTCTTGCTTATAATTTCCAGCCTTTAAATTGCCGCCAGCCTTCCATTCAAACCGAGCATCTGTTTGATTTGACCTTTGAAAAGTGGTATACAGAATAAAGAAAAGAGAACCAATTTGAGAGGCTATCCATTCCGCTTAGATATCGATCGCAGCGTTGGGATGTTGAAATGTTGTGATAACAATAAAACCCTGCAACAAAAACAAGCAAAAACATGAATGCAGTGAATTCTGCTGACGAGTTGCCGATAATCATCAAATCTGGGGTTTTTCCAGAAGACCCTGCAGGTTGACGCGGGGGAGAGTCAACTGAAACTTGACGGTGTGGGACTCGGAGGAGGCCGCCGATCCTGGGATTAACGGTTTCGTCCTGGAGGACATTCCCCAATACCCACTATAACCCCGGTTGTGAATAGCCAGAAGCATATCTTAAACTCAGATATGCCATAATCATTTTATAATGGCCGGTGCAATGCTTGAGTCTGATGGATCTATGGGTCAGGCAGTGACGACCCCCACGAGCCATGGAAAGAGAAGACACATCCTAACGCAGTTTCTGGAACGTTATAAATTGTGCTGTGACACGTTCAGCGCTGACTACAGAGGATAAACGGTTCTGATGCACTGCCTCGTTTCTCCACCTGTGTTGTTTAGGCGCCTGGAAAGGAACTTCAATCAGTGCAAATTAGGATACAATCATTTTTCTTTATAAACCCCGGACTTTGGATGATTTCTGGATCAGGTAATAAAGCTGTGCTCGATCTGCTCCAATACGCCACCATCCCTCTATCCGATATCCAATCTCCGAGTCATCTTTAAAATGCTTATAAAGTACAGTTTCTCTTTTTTCAATCCGTCGAGTCCATCTCCTTTCTCCATCCTGGCGACGTCAACGAGCACGCCCAAGGGGTCCAAATCCGCCTCGAGCAAAATTTTGAACCCCCCCAGACGTGGAAAGGTGTGCATGAGCTGCAGGTGAGAATTGACCCGTGGTTTGTCGTTTGTCGTGCCCTGGATTTTTCTGATTTATTGTGCAGGTGCTTGAAGATAGTTCGTTCCTGCTTTCTTTCTGCCGCATTCCCTCGGTAACTCAACATGATTTATAGAAATGCGACGGAGACAAACCGATGTGCGGACCTTGTGGATCACATCCGAGAGATGACACATGCGAGTACGTGGATGGACCAGAGCTGTCTAGGACAGCGGCGTATCGGCACGGAGGGCAAGTATAGCATTCAACAGGATTGGCACTCAGTTCTAAATTATCTCTATGATATAGGTCTTGTCAATCAAATTCACCGCGTATGCTTGCGGCGATTCCTTCCATAGAATGCGACGTAGAGAGCGCGACAAGTAGTCTTCGCGAAGGATCACGTGATGTACCGGCGCCAAACGTTCCTGTCGTTCAGATGCCGGACAACCTTGAAAACGAGTCCCCGACAAGTAATGTTTCGGATAGTGCCAGAAGGGCGTGGGAATATCTCACCATATACCGTGAAATTTCCGCGGCACGTATCCCAGAAGAATTTGCACCAGTGCTCTTGAAATTGCAACGCGAATGGACATTCAACGGAGGGTTTGTAAGTCGATTCACCATTATATTCTGTTTCCAGCTAATTTTTAATTTGACATATAGCTCGTAGCACTCGCTGCGCAAGTTTCCTTATCTATTCTTTGTAGTTGGTCAGTTGACAACGGCATTTAGGGCGAACGCATCGATGTTTGCAATCACCCCGGACTCCGTCTTCAAGATCAACTCACATGCTTCCACCGCGGTCGCCACCAGCAGCACCGCATGTGGTCTTGGGATTGCCTGTGACGTATGGTTCTTGCTTCGTTATAATTGGGTGGACTTGGAGACATTCATTGTGTGTGCCTTCTAACACTACTAACCACCCACACGCTGATCGCATTCACTTGCTTATTGTAGTACCGCTCTCGTGACGTGTACAACTCATATATCTTCTTCTCCTTGTCCTCACGCGTCCCCACTTTCTGTATGTTGTTGTCCACCATCTCCCTCGTGGCCTTCCTGGGACTCGTCGCGTATGATGTATGGCCCATAGGTGCCCTGGTGATTGGGGTGCTAGTCGTGTTGTTGATGGTCTTGCAGTTTATCGTGTATGGGGTGCACCAGTTTGCTGCATCTGTGTTGCGTGTCTGGAGAGCTGGAATGGGAAATATTGTTGCGTGTTTCCGGAGTTCGACTGGTGGAGGGCTCTAACTTCGACATTCCATCTATTATTCCTGGTTAGCGCTTTCGTGTAAGAATAGCTTGAAGGCGAGTCCACTTTAACTTGTTCCGTCATCCACGCCATTGACGCTACTGCGGTTTCCAATAGTTTCCCAGTTTTCTTTTCCCTCTGTCTAATAAAATTCAAGATTTGTAGCTCTGACTCTTCGCCTTCATGATTCCTTTTCATATCCGAACTGACCTCTTTGAGCCCTATGACCGGCCTCTGAATCTTGTATTACCCTTTCGAGATCCAACCCCAACATTAATGAGTAAATACAAGAGTTCGAAGTACAGTGAACGCATTTCAGGACGATAACCTTCCCAAACTGAAAAAAGACCTCTCAAGGTCAAACCCGATTTAAACTAAGGATGGCGCTGCGAAAATATTTCGCACTCCAGATCACTTTCAGTCAATGGTCATATAATTTTAGCTCAGAGAACCATGGTTCCCTTTCCTGGTTCAGATTTATCTCCCAATGATCGAAGCTCCAGCTTGGAACACAGTTCGGTAGCGTCGGTCAAGAAGTCCCATATTCAGTCTTTCAATATCGAAAACTCACTTTCACGAGCAATTGCAGCAAGCTTGGAAAAATCCACGTATCCATACCTCAGTTGGCGCCATTTCCCAATCAAAGATGTCATCAACATAACTTTCAACCACCAGCAACACAAGGCGGTAATCGTTGATTCTGTAAAACGCATCCAAATATTGACGGATACGGTCAGAATTTAAAACCACCACGATCAAGAGGTTTAAACGGGGACAATGGAGGGGAGTTTCAAGACATCGTCGACTAGGACGGTACCTACTACCTTCCATGCCGATACTCATGTGTCAATTACTAGAATTAGTTAAGAACGTCCAACTTTACATAGTATTCTGATACAGATAGGAAGAGTATATCCAAGTGTGTGAGGTTCAAAAAAGGTTGGATGAGCAAATCCATAAGGCAAGCCCATCAGCCGCGTAAGTCGAGGCATCTTTTGCAGAACGGATAGGAGGGAGTTCAACTCTACCTCTCCCTTGGACGCTCCCCAGGACGTTGGTATATAGATCGCGAGGTTACGAACGTTGGGGAAGGAGCATAAGACAGTTTCGAAGTGTATGTACTCCCAGCAATACTACTAACACCTTAGTTAACAGTGCTGTTCCTCCTATGTACTTCCGTGACGATGCTTTTGGTAGTGGATAAATAATTGGCGCTTAAAAGTGGAAATGTCTTACCCCCCACTCTCCAAGGCTGTAGGATAGATAAATCCTGGGAATCGTTGTCCGCCCGATCTTGTCATCATGGTGGTGGATGATACTTCCGAGGTCCTTGGGAGGTTCACCCTTCTATTCCGCCTAACTTGTGTTTGCAGAGGCTTGATACCATGCCTGAACGGGGACTTGGCCATCCCCATTGAGGATGACGACGAACCTTGAGATTGTTCATCTGAGATGCCACCATTGACTTTGACGTGTATGTAGCCACCGGTAGGGAGTTTGTTGTGCGTCGTCCTCTGTCATCCTCAGGAGCGTACGTTGAGCGTACGGCGGTGCTTCACCGGCCCGGGTCGACGAGTCTGTAAGCGGTTAACATAATCAGCTTAACCCTACCGCTGCGCCCTCTTGTAGGAGTGCCAAGAACAGTTTCTCCCTCATTTGTATCTGCTTTTCCCCATCTGCTTTCTTCGAATTTCCCCCAAAGTATCTTTTGCTACGATGCCCCGTCCTTCTTCCCCGTCCCCAATTTATCTCCACTCCCATCCCTAACCATCCTGCACCACCATTTCCTCACCAATGCCTGTATAGTATCAAAATATAAACCCTGGCAAGGGTAAGCCGAGCTCAGGAAGGAGAGGAAAGAGGAAATTGCGCTTGAGCAGGAGGGGTTGTGGTGTGTGGGCGCTTGAAGGAGGATGAAGTCTGTATGCAACTTTGGCCGTTAGTCTAAGCAGATCCTTTTTCCTTTGGTTCCTTCTAGCAGACCTGACCGAGTTGGGATGGCCATCGAATAATTACCATTATGCTCACTCTAAACGCTGATAATTTCAGCATAATTGAGTTAGTACAGTAAGCTCTAGATTTCGGTTCACACTACTTGGATCCCTTCAGCTGATTTTTGTTTAATCTCAGCTCGTGGAACCACTTTTTCCCATCCTCAGTCAAGTATGCCTCCCATTCAAGGTTCCTCGGAATCCGCGCTGGTAACGGCCTCGAGAAATATTTCCCTATCCAATATTTCAACATGAAAAATAGGCGAACGGGAAACCAACTGAGTACTCACTGTCACGGGCACGTACAATAAGTTCGCCAAAAATCCATGTATCCACACCTCCCATAGCGCCTCTTTCCCAATCTAGGATCCGAGAGTCATAATCTTCCTCCTGCAGCAACACAAGGCGATTATCACCCACGTTATAAAATGCACCCATATCCACGTTATGAACGCAAATATATGGCTTCAAGATCAATATTTTTAATCGGG
>Ga0307513_10011121_pt1 | contig 11218 bp, 9 predicted proteins | sample 15_EM_MG_FD_202174 | JGI IMG/M metagenome (GOLD analysis project Ga0307513, IMG submission 202174) | Populus trichocarpa ectomycorrhiza microbial communities from riparian zone in the Pacific Northwest, United States - 15_EM | ecosystem: Host-associated > Plants > Roots > Unclassified | place... | reverse complement strand
CGTGGTCTGGGGCAATCTCGGCAACGACACCCAGGACGGCGGCGACGGGAACGACCAGGTGCGCGGCGGCCAGGGGGACGACAGCATCACCGGCGGGGCCGGCAACGACTTCGTCTCGGGCGACCGTGGGAATGACACCGTCGCGGGCGGGGCCGGCGCCGACCTCTTCCACGGCTCGCAGGACGCCGGCATCGACCGCGTGATCGACTTCAACCTCGCCGAGGGCGATCGCGTGATGCTCGATTCGGGCACCACCTACGCCCTGCTGCAGGCGGGCCTAGACACCGTCCTCGACATGGGCGGCGGCCACCAGATGATCCTGGTCGGCGTGCAGCTCGCGACGCTGACGCCGGGGTGGATTTTCGGCGCCTGACACCGCGCGCGCGCCGTTCTCCCGTCAGCCGTGCGAGCTTGACCACGGCGCCACTTCCGAGTGAGTTTGCACGCGGGGGGAGTTCCGCATGACGACGACGAGCGAGGCCGCGCGCCCGAACAGGCTTCGCGCCGCATGACGACGATCACCCTTGCCCAGCCCCAGGTCTTCGACGGCACGCCGAGCGTGCCGGGCGGTGACTGGCTCCGCAAACTGCTCGGGAGCCCGGCCGCCTACACCGTCGAAAGCACGACGGCGGACAAGGTGGTGCTCAAGGTCACCGGTGCGGCCTTCGCGGGCTATTCGATCGCCATCACGCCCATCGACCATTTCACCCTGACGCCGGGGGCGGCGCAGCCCTTCGCCGGCGCCATCGACAGCGTCGTGCTACTGGACCGGGACGGCGGCACGGCAGCCATCGTCGAGGACTTGCCGGCCAGCGCCACCCTGGCCGGGCTGGGCGACGGCAGCATCCTGGCGACCTTCGCGCTGGAGATCGACGGCTCGGCGGGCGTCGACACCATCGTGGGTGTCGCAGGCGGCGACTTCATCTCAGGCGGGGCCGGCGCGGATCTGCTGCGCGGCGGCTTCGACGACGGCGGCGACACCCTGATGGGCGGCCCGGGCGCGGACACCATCGACGCCGGCGCCGGGAACGACGACATCTACGCGGGCGACGGCGCGGACCTGATCGATGGCGGGCAGGGGGAAGACTGGATCTACCTGACCGAGACCAACGCCCGTGTGGAGGCCTGGTTTGGCCAGCCGGCGCCGGCGGGCGGGCTGCGCATCGACGGCGTCGAGTTGGCCGTCACCAACGACGCCGGATCGAAGCTGCACGGCGGAGCGATCTCCGAGACCTTCATCGGCGGGGCGGGCCGCGACGAGTTCGACGGCGCGGCCGGCGACGACATCCTGGCGGGCCAGGCCGGCGATGACGACCTGCGGGCCGGCGCCGGCGACGACGTGATGGACGGCGGGCCGGGCTCGGACTTCATGGACGGCGGCTCGGGATCCGATCTCGTCGACTATTCGGCGGCGGGCGCCGCGGTGGTCGTCGACCTGCGGATCACGGGGCCGCAGCAGACCGCGCTTGGCCTCGACACCCTGGTGAACATCGAGGGCGTCTACGGCACCGACTACAGCGACACGCTGACCGGGGCGGGGACGGACGATGTCCTGATAGGCGCGGTCGGCGAGGACCTGTTGGAGGGCGGGGCCGGGAACGACCTCCTGGACGGCGACGCGGGGGCTGATCGGGTGTTCGGCGGTTCGGGAAATGACAGCATCGTCGACACCAGCGGGGTGAACTACCTGCGCGGCGACGAAGGCGACGACGTGATCGCCGGCGGAACCGGCTTCGACGACGCCAACGGCAACATGGGCAACGACACCGTCGCCACGGGCGCGGGCGACGACTATGCGGTGGGCGGCAAGGACAACGACATGCTGGCCGGCCAGGCCGGCGGCGACGTGGTCTGGGGAAACCTGGGGAACGACACCTGCGACGGCGGCGATGGGATCGACCAGGTCCGCGGCGGCCAGGGCGACGACAGCATCGTCGGGGGCGCCGGCGACGACTTCGTTTCGGGCGACCGGGGCGACGACACCGTCGGCGGGGGGTTGGGCGCCGACCTCTTCCACGGCTCACAGGACGCCGGCCTCGACCGGGTGATCGACTTCCATACCTCGGAGGGCGATCGGGTGCTGCTCGACCCCGGCACGACCTACACCGTGAGCCAGGTGGGCGCGGACACGGTGATCAACATGGGCGCCGGCCACCAGATGATCCTGGTGGGCGTGGACTTCGCGACCCTTCCGGCGGGATGGATTTTCGGAGCCTGACCGGTCGTGGATCGCCTCTCGCGGGAGCAAGCTAGACTGTAGGCAGCCCTGCCTTTACGTTTCATTAGGGCTTCCAGCGGGCCCAGCTTGTTCGCGAAGGCGACCGCGTGTTCCTCGATCCCGGCACCACCTACACGGTGAGCCAGATGGGACGACCACGGTCATCGACATAGGTGGCGGCCAACAGATGCTGCTGATGGGCGTGCAACGGTCGACCCTACCGGCCGGCTGGATCTTCGGAGCCTAGGCGTCCCGCCGCCCACCGGGCGTCAAGCGGGGCGAGATCCCTTAGCGCGGCGTCGACGAGCCGTCCGGCGGCGTCACGCCCGGCGGGTTGGTGGTGTCGGGCGGCGTCGTGGGCGACGTGCTCGGGTTCACGGCTCCGGGCGAGGGGTTGTCGACCGGCGGCGTGGCCGGGCTGGGCGGCGGCGCCGTGGAGGATTCAGAGGGCTGGCTCGTGGTCGCCGAGGTGTCCGCGCTGGCGCCCGTGTTGGCTTCCGACCACCAATCCTTCGAGGCTCGCTCCTTCGGCGAGGCCTTCATGTAGGCGTCGAGTTGGCTGTAGGGCAGCGGTTGTGACGGCCCCATCACGCTCGCGCCCTTGGCCGCCGGCTTGGCGGCGAGGGCGGATCCGGCGGTGAGGGCGAGGGCGGCCGCGCCGGCGGCCAGGACTAAGGTCTTCATAGGAATGCGTTCCTGACAATCACGCCGTTTAGGCGGCGCGACTCACAACTCGCAGACCCACGCCCTAGGTTCCGCGAATCTGGTCGCCCGTCGGCATGGCCCGTACGTGGCGCAGGGGGGAGAGCGCCCCAATCGTCGGACCGACTAGCAAACCGCCGATGGCGAGTATCAAGGTCTCGCGCAGTCCCAGCGCTTGGCCCAGCGCCCCGCCGATCAGCGCGCCGGCCACCGCCGCGCCGCCGCCCACGGCGCTGAAGGTGGCTCCGACCCGCCCCAGCACAGCGTTGGGCAGGAGGCTTTGGCGCAGGCTGACCGCGAGGATCAGCGGGATCACGCCGAAGGCGTCGCCGAGGATCTGGGACACCACCAGCGCTGTCATGCCGGCCACCGGCTCAGGTGGGGCGAGCAACAGGACCAGGACGCCCAGGGCCGAAAGCGCTCCGGACAGGCAGATCGTGCGACCGACGCCCAGTCGCCGCGCCATCGGCTGGGCCAGCATCGAACCCGCAAGCGCGCCGACCCCACCGGCGGCAATCCCCAGGCCCAGGAGCGCTGGGCTGAGCCCCAGGCCGCGCAGCACGAAGGCGATGTAGAGCGCGCTGAAGAAGCCGCCGAAGAGACCGCCGGTGCCCGCCATCACCAGCAGGATCCGCACGTGCGGCTCGGCCCAGGCGGTGCGGGCGCCGGTGACGATCCCGGTGGCCCAGCCGCGGCCTTGGCCGCGGACGGCGGGCGCCGGCTCCGGTGTGCGGATGCGCCAGAGCAGCAGGGCCGAGACGAAGTAGGTCGCCGTGTTCACCGCCACGGCGATGGGGGCGGTCAGCCACTGGAAGAGGACGCCAGCGAGCGCGGGCCCGCCCATCTCGGCGAGCGACTCGGTGAGGCTGATCTTGGCGTTGGCGTCGGTGATCTGCGCCTTGCCCACCAGGCCAGGAAGGTAGGCGTGGTCGGCGATGCTGAAGAGCACGCTGGCCGCCGCGACGAGCGCCGCGGCGAAGTAGACCTGCAACATGCTGAGCACGTGCAGCCAGGCGGCGACCGGTAGGATGACGAGGACCAGGCCGCGGACCAGGTCCATGGCGATCAAGATCGGCCGGCGCGCGGCGTGGTCGATGAAGTCGCCGGCCGAGAGCCCGACGATAAGCGCCGCGCCGCTGGCGAGCGCGGCGAGCAGGCCGAGTTGGGACGGCGTAGCGGCCAGTCCCATCACCGCCATCATCGGCAAGCCCTCGCGGGTGATGCGGGCGCCCACGTCGGAGACGGTCTGGGCGGACCAGAGCCGCAGGAAATCGCCCTGGCGCCAGAGCGGGCTTTTGGAGGTCATGGGAGGTGCAGGCCGTTTCGGGCGCGGCCCACAGGACCGCAAGGCCGCTCGCCGCGGACGCGGGAGCGAAGCTTCAGGTGAGCGCAATGTCTTCCGGCCGCCGCGCCGCTCACCGTGGCGGCTTAATGGAGACCGGCGTTTGGCAAGTCAAGCTTGCGGCAGGCCGGCCACGAAAGCTGCGATCTCGCGGTCGCTCTTCAGGCGCACTACGCGGGCGTGGCGGCCATGTTGGGCCAGCGCGGTCTCAAGGCGGGGCGTGACCTTGGCCTCATAGCTCCAGATGTAGCGGTAAAACTTGGGATCGAACTTCTCGTCGCATCCCTCCGCCATGTCCGGCCGGGTGCGACGGCCGCGATAGGTGACCACCCGCATCACGGCTCGAAACAGGCAAAGCAGCCGCGGCTGGTCCAGCCACACGATGGTGTCGGCCAGGGGCATGCGCAGGTCCCAGGTTCCGCCGAAGTTGCCGTCGCAGATCCACGCCGGACCTTGCAGCGCCCGCTCCACCTCGACGCGGAACACATCGTCGGCGATCTCCACCCAGCCTGGCTTCCAGAAGATCACATCGAGGTGGATGACCGGCAGCGAGAGCTTCTCGCCCAGCCGTCGCGCCAGGGTGGATTTTCCGCCCCCCGAATTGCCGACGATCATGATGCGGCGCATGACGTCCCCCTGGCGAGCCAGCTATAGGATCAGCGCCTGTCCCGAAAGTGAGAGACCCTGGATGTCCGACCCGGTGGTGCTGATTTCCCACGAGATGCTGTCCCCGGTGCAACAGCGCCTGGAGGCCGAGGGGCTGCGGGTGGCGCGACGGTGGGACCTCGCGGATGCGGATCGCGCCGAGGTCCGGGCCATTGTCCATGCCGGCGAGGTGGTGCTGGCGCCGGAGTTCCTGGCGACCCTGCCACAGCTTGGCCTGATCGCCTGCGTGTCGGTGGGCTACGACGGCGTCGACGTGGCCTGGTGCCGGGCGAACGGGATCGAGGTCACCCACGCCAAGGGGTTGAACGCCGAGGACGTGGCCGACCATGCCCTGGGCCTGCTGATCGCCGCGTGGCGCAATATCGTGGTCGGCGACCGGGTGGTGCGCGAAGGCCGCTGGCGCAACGACGACCGCATGGGGCCGCGGCCGGGACTGAAGGGCCGCAAGCTGGGCATCGTGGGTCTGGGCGCCATCGGCGAGGCCGTCGCGCGGCGGGCGGCGGCTTGCGGCATGGCGGTGAGCTGGTGGGGACCCAATCCGAAGGCCGCGCCGTGGCCGCGGGCCGAGAGCGTGCTCGCCCTGGCGAAGGACAGCGACGTTCTGGTGGTGGCTTGCCGCGCCGACGCGACCAACCGCGGCCTGATCTCCGAGGCGGTGATCGAGGCGGTCGGACCCAAGGGCCTGATCGTCAATGTGGCGCGCGGCTCGATCGTCGACGAGGACGCCCTGATCGCGGCGCTGAAGGACGGGCGGCTGGGCCGCGCGGCCCTCGACGTCTTTGCCGACGAGCCGACGCCCGGTGAGCGCTGGGCTGACGTTCCGGGAACGGTGCTGACGCCGCACACCGCAGGCGGCACGACGGAGTCGATCCCGCGCATGGTCGGCCAGGCGATCGACAACGTCCGCCGCTTCCTGGCGGGCGAGGCTGTGGCCAGTCCCGTGGCGGGCTAGCGAGGGGAGATCATTGTGGGCAAGGTGCTGGGGATCGGCGGCGTCTTCTTCAAGGTCGGCGACAATGACGAGGTCCGCGACTGGTACGCCAAGGTGCTTGGCTTCGAGGTGGCCGAGTGGGGCGGCGTGGTCTTTCCCCACCCGGCCAAGGGCTATCAGGTCTGGAGCCCGTTCAAGGCCGACACTGGCTACTTCGATCCCTCGCCGCATCCGATGATGATCAACCTGATCGTTGACGATCTTGACGAGGTGCTGGCCAAGGCCAAGGCGGCGGGCGTCGACGCGCTGAACCGCGACGACACCGACCCGTCGGGGCGGTTCGCCTGGTTGCTGGATCCCATGGGGATCAAAGTGGAGCTGTGGGAGCCCAAGGAGCCTGCGACCCCTTGACATAAAGATATCCTTATATCTTTATGGTGGCCATGCCACTGTCCACGAACCGAGCGGTCGAAGTCCTGCGCGCCGCGGGCGAAAGCACCAGGGTGCGGATCCTGTCGCTGCTCGCCCGAGAGGAACTGGCGGTGCTCGAGATTTGCCGCGTCCTCGACCAGAGCCAGCCCAGGATTTCCCGCCACCTGAAGCTGCTGGCCGAAGCCGGGCTCGTGGAGCGGTTCCCTGACGGAGCTTGGGTATTCTATCGCCTCGCCATCGGGGGACAAGCGGGCGACCTGATGGCCTCGATCATCGCGCGTATCGACCCGAAGGACCCGGTCATCCTGCGCGACGTCGAACGGCTCACCGCCGTATGGGCGGAGCGGACGGCGGAGGCCGGCGAGTATTTCGCCCGCAACGCGGCGCGCTGGGACGAGATCCGCTCCCTCTACGTCGCCGAGAGCGACGTCGAGGCGGCGATCCTCGACGCCGCGGGCCCTGGGCCTTACCGGCGGCTGGTGGACCTGGGCAGCGGCACCGGGCGGATGCTGCGGCTGCTGGGTCCGCATTCCGAGCACGCGCTGGGCCTCGACCTCTCGCAGCAGATGCTGAACATCGCCCGCAACGAAGTGGCCGAAGCCGGCCTCAAGCAGGTGGAGTTGCGGCACGGCGACATCTTCGGAACCGGCCTGCCGAGCGAAAGCGTCGACGTCGTGGTGGTCCACCAGGTGCTGCACTACCTCTCCGACCCAGCCGCCGCGGTTCGTGAAGCCGCGCGCATCGTCCGCGAGGGCGGCCGGCTGGTGATCGTCGACTTCGCGCCGCACCGGCTGGAGTTCCTGCGCGAGCAGCACCAGCACCGCCGCCTCGGTTTCGCCGAGGGGGAGATGGCCCGATGGCTGGGGGACTGCGGGCTCTCTAAGGTCCATCTTAAGGACCTGCCCTCCAATAGAAGCGATGGATTGACCGTCCGGATCTGGACGGCGGAACGCGGCCGTGAGGGTCGCAGGAGCGCCGCATGAGCCCCGCCACAACAGCCCTGGGTCCCGTCGCGCGCGCCGGCGTGGGCGGCGCGCCGCGTCCCAGCGTCTCGTTCGAGTTCTCGCCGCCGAAGACCCCCGAGGCCGAGGAATCCCTGTGGGAGGCGATCCGCCGGCTCGAACCGCTGAACCCCTCGTTCGTCTCGGTGACCTATGGCGCAGGCGGCTCCACGCGCGACCGCACCCACCGCACGGTGCTTAGGATGATGAAGGAGACGACGCTGAAGCCGGCCGCGCACCTGACCTGCGTGGAAGCCAGCCGCGGTGACGTCGACGAGGTGATCCAGGACTATTGGGACGCCGGCATCCGCCACATCGTGGCGCTGCGCGGCGACCCGCCAGGCCAGATCGGCGGCGCCTACACGCCGCGCGAGGACGGCTATTGCAATGCGACCGAGCTGACCGCCGGCATCCGGGCCATCGCGCCCTTCGAAGTCAGCGTCGGCCTCTATCCGCACGTCCACCCGGAAAGCCCGTCCATCGAGCACGACATCGACGTCCTGAAGGCCAAGATCGACGCTGGGGCGACGCGGGCGATCACCCAGTTCTTCTTCGATATCGACGGCTTCCTGCGGTTCATGGAGCGGGTGCGGAAAGCCGGCGTCACCATCCCCATATCCCCGGGCATCATGCCGGTGACCAACTACAAGGGTTTGAAGAAGATGGCCGGGCCGATCGGCATCCAGCTGCCGGGGTGGCTCGAGAACCTGTTCGACGGCCTGGACAAGGATCCGGAGACGCGCCGGCTGATCTCGGCCTCGGTGGCGACGGAGATGTGCGCCCGCCTGGCCGAGGAAGGCTTCGCCGACTTCCACTTCTACACCCTGAACCGCGCCGAACTGGTCTACGCGATCTGCCGCGTGCTCGGCGTGCGCGAACCCGAAAGCTCGAAGGAGGCCGCGGCATGACCCGGCAAGACCGCATCGCGGCGCTCAAGGCCGCCGCCAAAGAGCGCGTGCTGATCCTCGACGGATCCTGGGGCGTGATGTTCCAGAAGCGCGGGCTGACGGAAGAGGACTACCGCGGCGAGCGGTTCAAGGACCACGTCGGCCAGATGAAGGGCAACAACGACATCCTGTGCCTGACGCGGCCGGATATCGTGGGTGAGCTGCACGACGCCTACTACGCCGCCGGCGCCGACATCAGCGAGACCAACACCTTTTCGTCGACTTCGATCGGCCAGGGCGAATACGCCCAGGAAGCCGCCGTGCGCGACATCAACCTGGCGGGCGCGCAGATTGCCCGCGAGGTCGCGGATCGCTGGACGGCGAAGGAGCCGGGCAAGCCGCGGTTCGTCGCCGGCTCGATCGGCCCGCTGCCGGTGATGCTGTCAATGTCGTCGGACGTGAACGATCCGGGCGCGCGCAAGGTAACGTTCGAACAGGTCTATCAGGCCTATTCCGAGCAGGTGCGGGCGCTGCACGACGGCGGCGTCGACATGTTCCTGATCGAAACGATCACCGACACGCTGAACTGCAAGGCGGCGATCAAGGCGATCCTCGACCTGGAGGAAGAGGGCTACGAGCCGCTGCCGATCTGGATCTCGGGCACGATCACCGACCGGTCGGGCCGCACGCTGTCGGGCCAGACGGTGGAGGCGTTCTGGAACTCGGTGCGCCACGCCAAGCCCTTCGCCATCGGTCTGAACTGCGCGCTGGGCGCCGACCTGATGCGGCCGCACATCGCCGAACTGGCGCGGATCGCCGACACGCTGGTCTCCGCCTATCCGAACGCCGGCCTGCCCAACGCCATGGGCGAATATGACGAGACCCCCGACCAGACCGGTCACCAGCTGCATGACTGGGCCAAGGACGGCATCGTCAACATCCTGGGCGGCTGCTGCGGGACGACGCCGGACCACATCAAGCACGTCGCTGACGAGGTCCGCGGGATGACGCCGCGCGCCATCCCGGAACGGCCGACGGCGATGAGGCTCGCGGGGCTCGAGCCATTCGAGCTGGCTTAGACATCAATACCTGTCATCCCGGGCCGTAGAGCCGATCCGGCACCCAGGGGCTGACGCAGTGCCTTCCCCCTGGGTCCCGGCTCTCCGCTGCGCTACGGCCGGGATGACCTGAATTTAGAACTGCGGATTTGAATGCGACCCACCTTCATCAACATCGGCGAGCGGACGAACGTCACGGGCTCGGCGAAATTCCGCAAACTGGTGGCCGAGGGCGACTATCCGGCGGCGCTGAGCGTCGCGCGCCAGCAGGTCGACGCCGGCGCGAGCGTCATCGACGTGAACATGGACGAGGGCCTGCTCGACTCCGTCCACGCCATGAAGACGTTCCTCAATCTGATCGCGGCCGAGCCGGACATCGCCCGCGTGCCGATCATGATCGACTCGTCGAAGTGGGAGGTGATCGAGGCGGGGCTGCGCTGCGTGCAGGGCAAGGCGATCGTCAATTCGATCTCGATGAAGGAAGGCGAGGCCAAGTTCATCGAGCAGGCCAAGGCCTGTCTGCGTTACGGCGCTGCGGTGGTGGTGATGGCGTTCGACGAGGTCGGCCAGGCCGACACCGCGGACCGGAAGGTCGAGATCTGCCAGCGGGCCTATAAGATCCTCGTGGAGCAGGTGGGCTTCCCGCCGGAAGACATCATCTTCGACCCGAACATCTTCGCGGTGGCCACCGGGATCGACGAGCACAACAACTATGCGGTCGACTTCATCGAGGCCTGCAAGCGGATCAAGGCGAGCCTGCCCTTCGCGCGGATCTCCGGGGGCGTCTCGAACGTCTCGTTCAGCTTCCGCGGCAACGAGCCGGTCAGGCGCGCGATCCACTCGGTGTTCCTCTACCACGCGATTGCGGCCGGCATGGACATGGGCATCGTCAACGCCGGGGACCTGCCGGTCTATGACGACATCGAGGCGGAGCTGCGCGAGGCGGTCGAGGACGTGATCCTGAACCGGCGGCAGCGACACAACATCTCCAACACCGAGCGGCTGGTGGAGCTGGCGCCCAAGTACAAGGGCGGCAAGAGCGAGGCGAAGGGGCCGAGCCTGGTCTGGCGCGAAGGGACCGTCGGCGAGCGGATCACCCACGCCCTGGTGCACGGCCTGACCGACTATATCGAAGCGGACACCGAAGAGGCGCGGGCGCAGGTCGAGCGGCCGCTGCACGTCATCGAAGGCCCGCTGATGGACGGGATGAACGTGGTCGGCGACCTGTTCGGCGCGGGCAAGATGTTCCTGCCGCAGGTGGTCAAGTCGGCGCGGGTGATGAAACAGGCCGTGGCCTACCTCGAGCCCTTCATGGAGAAGGAGAAGGAGGGCAAGCCGCGCGAGCAGGCGGGCCGGGTGCTGATGGCTACGGTGAAGGGCGATGTGCACGACATCGGCAAGAACATCGTCGGCGTCGTCCTGCAGTGTAACAACTACGAGGTCATCGACCTGGGCGTCATGGTCCCGGCGGACCGGATCCTCGACGAGGCGGTGGCGCATAATGTGGATATCGTCGGACTTTCGGGCCTGATCACGCCCTCGCTGGACGAGATGGCCTACGTGGCGGGCGAGATGGAGCGGCGGGGGTTCAAGATTCCGCTGCTGATCGGCGGGGCGACGACGTCGAAGACCCACACCGCGGTGAAGATCGAGCCGAAGTACAAGGGCGGGTCGACGACCTATGTGCTGGACGCCAGCCGGGCGGTGGGCGTGGTCTCGGGCCTGCTCTCGCCGACCGAGCGCGATCGGATCCAGGCGGAGACCGCGGCGGAATACGTCAAGGTCCGCGAGCAGTTCGCGCGGGGGCAGGACAAGCGCGCCAGGGCGACGCTCCAGGAGGCGCGCAACAACGCCGTCACGCCGGACTGGACCACCTATACGCCGCCGAAGCCGAGCTTCGTCGGCACGCGGACCTTCGAGGCCTACGACCTGGCGGACCTGGCCCGGCACATCGACTGGTCGCCGTTCTTCGCCAGCTGGG
>Ga0307513_10011120_pt1 | contig 11218 bp, 9 predicted proteins | sample 15_EM_MG_FD_202174 | JGI IMG/M metagenome (GOLD analysis project Ga0307513, IMG submission 202174) | Populus trichocarpa ectomycorrhiza microbial communities from riparian zone in the Pacific Northwest, United States - 15_EM | ecosystem: Host-associated > Plants > Roots > Unclassified | place... | reverse complement strand
CGCAAGGGGAGATCCTCAAGGTTGGGCGAGGACGCCAGGCCAGAACTGCAAGATCATCACCGAAATGACACGAAGGCGAACGGATCGCACTACGCTCTTCTGTAACGGTGTTTGGCCGAGGACCCCTGCTGTCCGCTATAACATCGGACACGGGGAACTCCCCTGTCAGATCTGATCGTAATATTGTGGTATGACGATTGCGGCCGTTGACGAACGGACATGTGGCGTGGCGTGGCGTGACCCATTGCGTTGGGTCACTATTTTCGACAACCGAACTGAGATGCGATGAGATGCGAGTACGATGGACGGAGCCTCTTTTGTGCAGGGAGGGTGAATGCGAGGCGCCTTGCAAAGTCGCACGGGTGATGATAAGGTGGATAACAGGTGCGCACGCCCATGCGCGGCATGCCCATTTGCATACGTAGATAGATTGCTGACGAACAACGAGCGAGATAGCGAGCGAAGAGAGAGGCTGACGGAGAGCGGTGGTATCGCGGTCGGGTTGCGGCCGTGGCAGAAAAGCTTGTGCAGCCCTTGAAGCTCAGTGGGTCGTGAAGGACTTGCCCTTCTTGGATCTCTGATGTAACAGAATTGGGTCAGTTGGTCTGCGTTAGCGCGCGATAACAGTCATGACTCACCGACATCATGAGACCTGCACCACGGCTCTCGGATTGATAGTGATGATGTGCGCTATGCTGAAGGGCTGCGCGAGGAGCTTGGCGTGCGGAATGGGGTGGTCGAGAGTAGGGATGGTCGTCGACGTCGCAATCCGAATCAGACTCGTCGGAATCGTCATAGCGCATGAAGCGATTCTGGTCTTGATGGGTGCTGGCCGAGCTGGATAGGCGCTTCGAGTTCGACTCAACCAGGCGCCGGAGCTGTGGATGAATTGGGAAAGCTAAAGTCAGTTTCGGGATACCACAAAAGGCAATGCAGGACATGTGACGGTATGGATTAGAGGATGAAATAATGAAAATGAGCTGACCATTTCCTCGCCCTCCGCTCCCGTGCGGGTACCTGCTAGTGAAATCTGTTCCATCGAGGTGATGTTCGCGAGGTTGTTGAGGCTGTTGCTCAACGAGGGAAGTGCTGCAATGCTTGCGGCACTTGAGGAACGTGTCGAGACGTTCGAAGAATATGGCGAGGGTTGAGCCACAGGATCGGGAAACTGCTGCATGGAATGCTTGGATGGTACGCGGCAGAGGAAGGTGCTTGGTGATGCTACTTGTTGTGATGAGGCATTGGGGTTGAGTTGCATCGCAAAGTAAGCTGAGGGGGCTGGTGGAGGGGGACGGTAAGCAGCAGCGGTAGCGGGCATTGTCGCAAGTGTCTGGGGAGCTTTGCAGCTGATGTCGCAGCGTAGAGCCGAGTGATAGTAGTAGTGACGGCGGTGCAAGAGGAGTTGGAGAGGAGGGGACGAGGAGTTGGAGGAGTGCGATGCAGTGGGGGATTTTATTTGCCGTGGAATCGGAGTGAATGATAACACATATGCGGGGGGAATGGTATGTCACAAGCCCGGTCGGGAGGGAAGCACTCAAAGGCAGGCAATCAAGTTGCAAGCGATCGAGAAGCGTGGAAGCTGCTGTGATGACAGCCCCTGACAGCCCTTGTCGCCTGGTGTGACATCTGATGCTGTCCTCTGATCCACACCACGCGCACAAACAATAATTCACTACTGCGTGCCTGCTCTGTCGCCTCGCGCTGGCCGCCCCATTGGTTGTCCCGCTGAGCTTCCACCGCTCCGAGGTTTCCCTCACCACCGCAGGCCGCACTCCCAGCACTCCCAGCTCACCGCCTTGCTCTCGTTGCTCACAGCGGCTCACAGCTCAGAGGACGATCAGAGACAATGAGCAAACCACGGGACCTCAATACAGCCCCACATTAAATTAAACGGCAATAATAATACCAATAAATAATATTGTTGCCGACAAAGCCTATTCTCGGTTGCTTTCCTTTACGTCTCAGCCTCATCCCGTTTCAGCCGTCCCTGGCGATTATTGTCCCTTCATTCCTCGTCTGGTGCCCTGCTTGGGGCCCGTCGACTGCCCTCTGGTGCACACCGTGTCCACGAGTGCGTAGCGATCTTCTGAGGCGTCCCCTCGTCGTCGTACGCGGTCTGGCTGTCGACCTATGCACGCACTATATCAGCCGACCAAAACAAGCGTCTGACTGATCACGCACTAGTCCCATCACACATCACATACAGATGTCGACTTGTAGGAAATTCCAGCACGCAATCCTCATCCTCCGTTCAGAAGCAAACCCAAACCAGCGCAGCCCTCCGAGCCCAGACGCAAACTCCCCTCTGGTCGCCCAGATGGAGGTCAGGTGCCGACCCCCCCACACCAGACCATTGTGGGGATGCAGAGACCGCTATTGCCGGATGACGAACTATGACAAACGTTTATTCGCCGACGCGCGACAGTCCATGCGTCGTGGAAAGACGCGGCGGGATCACTTACAAACTCTTTATTTGCTTTTAAGGAGGCGACTGTCACGCTCTCGGTCCCTGCTATATACTAGTACTTCATGTCACCTCACGTAATGCCAGTGATAAGGAGCAAACCACGCGTAGGCTCTGCGAGAGGCAAGGAGAGAGGCAAGCCCCCTGCCTTGAAGTCTTACACAGACCCTACTTCTCCGCGTTTGCCGTCTCTCCAAGCATGTCGATGAACTCGACTGCAACCCCGACGCAGATTCTCGAGGAGCGTTTGTCCTTGTTGCACGCCTTCTTGCTCGCAGCTCTCCGGAAGGCGCAGAGCAGTCCACCAACTGTACCCCACCGGCGTACGTCCAATGTCCTTTGCATTTTACTCTAGCCCCTACCCTACCCGGGTCTACTCTGTCATCGGGGTGCGGCGCGGGCTCTCCGTTCCCGTTATCGATGTTCCCCGAGGGCTGAAGGTGCAGGTGCAGGTGCAGCGACGAACAGCAAGCAAAGCCACAGGTATATGGTCGTCTGAGTGTTACTATCATTATCATTATCGTTATCATTATTTCAATTATTTTTTCCCCGAATGTTGAACTTTTCCCAGACCCAACTCAGCCACGGCTTTGCGTTTGACTCAGTGAATACAAAAAGATCTTATCGGCCGATGGTCGTGCAGAAATGGTCTCCCTGTATAGCAAGGCATCATCGTCAGGCCCTTGAGAATCCCGTCCGTCGCGCGTAACGTCTATCCCGGAGGGGAATTGAGTCCTAGACGACGGTGAGAGATGTACGAAATCTACGATCCAATCCAGTTCATGTAAGTGAACCTTATTCAGCCGTCTTCCTTCAGTCTGCCAAGGGGAAACAGACTTTATATGTCACCTAGATGTGGTGCTCGAACTTTACTACACGACCGTGTACCCATCAACGTCCGTCGTTGGGCCCTACATACGTGCGGGTACATCGGACCCGGCGGACATGTCCTAGTAGACGGGTCATTCAAACAGCGAACTGCACTCGGCATTGCGTGCCCTCGCTGATTAACCCACCCCCTACCGAATCGCCATATTCCTCCTCGAGAGGTACCCTTTTCATACTGGTTGGCACTGGCCAGGTATGAGCCACGGAGGGAAGGAAAGACGTTAGAATGGCAAGTATTCCATAACCACCATTTGGCAATAGTAATAAATATAATAAGACTGAGGTCCTGAATGTATGAGTAATCACTGTCTGTGGCTTGCCACTTGTCAACCGGCTGTAGATTTCATTCTGTATAATTCACATTGGCTTATGACGATATAGAGTTGCATTCAAACTACTAGCACTGTTGGAGGTATATCATATCCAATTGTGATGTTTTGTATCATTACATCTATTCATCTACACGTTGTTTCCGAACCAAGACTGACCGAATAACCGCTTACTGAGCGGCAATCACCTCGCCTAATTGCTCTCATCAGGTAAGATTTCCCCTTGTCATGCATCTCATTCACTGGCAAACTCGTAGCACCTGCGCCCAAAGAACACCAAATCGTTTGTGAAATGAATAAAGAATGCACCGGGGAACTCAAGTGCTGCAGATGGAGGATATCCCTTGGGTTCGCGTGGATGTATTTCTTTTGGTTTCACCTACTAAAGTGCTCATGCAAGGGTCCTGTCCAATTTTGTGTAGATTGGCCAGCATGGATGCCACGTTTCCTTGAGGGTGAAGCACTGCAGGCATCTCTGTGGATATTGGATTTGGCCAGAGGTCCTTACCACTTCAGGGTCTCCGCTGCTGCTGGAATACATATGGACGTTCTCGCTTTGCAATATCAGATCTGAGGTTAAGCGATCATATATCATTGCAGGACTGGTTTGACAGGTGCATTTCCTGTGTAGGCACCCCAAAGTGGGCACCAATGAGCCTCCCGCCGGCTGTTAAGAAAACGCGAAGAGCTGGTTCACGGGCAGACGGGCAAAAGACCCGAATCAAGCGACGAAAGAAGTAAAAGAAGAAGCATTATCGTCCACAGAAGCATTGTCGATTACGCCCCACCCTTGTGTGGCTGTAGGACACGGCGGAACTGAGCCGCGGCCGCGCGGACACACGACAGGAACCATCGTGTTCCTTTTCCAGGTCGGCCCAGGTCTAGATGTAAAGGGTGGCAATATCGGGCCCCGGCCGGCCGAGAGAAGGAAGCCTCGATCCCCATGAAAGAAGCGGCTAGGCCTTCCCCGCACGCGGGGAATGTGGGGGAAATGGAAGAACTGGCAACTGAGAACGGCACGCACAAATCGCGAGGTGGTCGATCGCATGACACTCGACAAGTGCGCCCCGCGAAGGAACACACGTCTACGGTAGACGATCCGAACACTCTTTTTTGATTGGCAGAACCCCCATCATAAATGATGCGTTCAGTCGTCCGTGGTCGTGTGCTGAGAAGAGACACGTCGGCGTAATGGTCGGCCTCCGCGTCAAGGTACACCAGCCATCATGCACGTCTTCGACGTTTGCTCTGCATTTTCTTGAGTAGTAATGGCGTTGCGCGATCTAGAACATGGTGTCGAAGTGCCTGAATGCCGGAGGTAGCGCGTGACCACTGACGTCGATCCTGTCAGGTCGAACAAGAAGGCTCGCATCATAGAAATGCGTTGTGGCTTCGAAACCTCGAAAAGGTTATTGTCCCGAGTGACCAGCCTTGCGTAACGTGCGTGCATCCTCTCAGAATGTGACCACCCGTCGGGGAATAAATTATTAAGGGTTGAACGCCGGACAGGAGTGGGACAGAATGTGGGAAGGTTAGGAGTTTGGAGTTAGTATGGGATTGCCTGATGAGTGTCGGGATCGGTCCGTGCTGCGGTTTTTGAAAGATTTTCCAGAATATGTCGATCGTTCGGTGAACGCGCTAAACGGGAGGCGAACAAAGGTGTCGGTAAGAAGCTATCTGCAAACGCGAGCGCACCGGCCAAGCGAGAAAGACGGGGTTATCCGATGGTTTTCGTAGGCCGACCGAGGAGGGGAGGGAAGGGAGGCCGAACACACCACCTTGGCTCCCTCTATTCCTTCTTAACATCGTACTCACACATGCAACCCGAGACCTTTATGCTTCTCCACGCAGCACTGTAGTTACCGGCGCTGACAAGTGCGTCCGCATGTCGTTTCCAGGCGTTAACGGCACCCGAGCTGAGGTCGGGACTCAAATCGGGCGAATGACTCAGGCTCTGGCTCGCCAAGTTGGCGTTAAAATTATTTCCAAAGGTCAGTAGAAAGTTGTTGGGGCGAATTTGAAGGAGCTCACCACACCTAAAGTGCCTTGATGACCGATGTCGTATTGGCTTGTCATCCCGCAAGCTCCTCGCTAGACGCACTCGGTGGAAACAACGGGATACGAGCAAATACCTCGAATGTCACCACTCGAAACCACAATACGCCAGACGGCTCGAGTAGGAGCGTTAAAGATAGTGATAGAAAGGAGAGATGAGGAGCCCGGCTAGACCGCGACAATGAGTCAGATCGCAAACAGGAAGACCCCTGGCCTAGATTATTATTGTCACTATCCTATTCCCGCAATGCATCGAACTACTCACTTTTCGAAGACGCAGTTTGGTCCATTAATTTAATCTCCCAGATGCTACCAAAGACCGCTCGTCGTCAAACGCCTCTCTGGCCATGAATAGCCACCGGTTAATCCACACTGACCTCCAGGACAGTCTAGTCACGAAAAGGGGCGAGTTTCGAGCGACGGATGTCGCCTCTGCAGCAAATCGCAGTACCACAGCAAACATAGAACCGCCGAGGAGGTCCGTTTGCTACCCTCTTGGCAGATCACAGCACTACTTGACCCAAAAGAATATCTCGGTCGCCGTCAGGTTACGCTATCGCAGGCTCAATGTTTCAAAGAGGCCGCGAATACGAACAACAACATAACGGCCCGCCCGAGTTGCGCAACCCCACCAACCAGGTGCACCACACCGCTGTCGGAGAGGATTCGACGTTGGGAGAGTGACAGTCCTGATGATGCCAATTAAAGCCGAAGGTAGGGAAGACAAAGACACCTGAGATCAGATCAGATACGGATTATAGCAGTCTTTGTATCTCTCGAGACCTTAAATGGTGACAATCGGTTGTAAACGGTTGCCGTGAACAGCGGTGGAAGTGGGGTGCGGATGGGGTTGTCGGGATGTCTGGTACTCATATACTCATAGGGGGGACAGGCAAACAACGCAAGCGATAACCCCATACGCTCATCTACTCATATCTGCTTCTATGTTCGTATATATGCTCCTCGCGGCCAGTTGCTCCCGGATGCATTGTGCTTTGTGCTGTTCTTTGTCACGGACTTGATCGTGTCCTGGCTATGGCTAGTTCATCCCGTCACTATGCTGCCCACAACAGAGTAGAGTTCGGCAATGGACTTTGCGAACAAATGGAAGTCCTGGCTGCAGACGAATTCCTCGCCAAGCTAGACCAATACGACCCCTTCAAATCAAAGCCAAGTTTTGTAGGCGATCTGGGACTTTTACCTACTTCATAGGGTACGCTGCGATTTCTTCAACCGCCTCCTCCGCCAAGTCTGATGTATGTAATACGCCTTTGAGACGGATGACTGTACTCAACGTGGTTTACGGTTTACAGCTTATACAACCTTCCAACTCATTGTTCCCGGTTCCATCAAGTCAAAAGACTACTGCACGGGCACATCTTGTTGTCCAAACTTGTCGCTGCCCGACAAATCAGCCTCCGTCGCCTTTCAGAGCTACCGAGTATCAACAAGGGACGTGAACAGGCAGAGGAACAAAAAGGGGTCACACCAACCACAGTCCCATTTCCGCCCATACCGCTGACACCAAACCCACTGACTTCCGCCCTTGCCGAAGCCACCAAACCTCCTCCGTGGGGCTACCTGGAGACTGTTGTAGCATATCAGTCAACGGCAAAGTCAATTGAAGATGAGATCGAATGAGCCGTGGCTTATACTGGATATCTACTCACGGCCCGTCCCGGTCGTGTTGCCGTCCTCGGTCTCTACATTGGGCCGGACTATTTTGCGACCGTTCTTGTGGAGCCCACCCGCGTGTGTCGTACTAATTACATCACCTGGGGTGAACCACCGGCAATTCGCCTTCGCTGATGATGGACCCAACAATCTATCGCGGTGATGACGGTACGTTTTCGATAAAAGTCTACGAAACCGTCTACGAAACCGTCTACAAGCGCCACGAACAGCCCTGGTCTCCCGCTCTTGGGCGTCGGACCATGCAAAATCATGAACAAGAAGGACCTGCAATGAACAATCGGTAATATGCACAATAATAACGTACCTTGTCACGCCAAACAAAAGAGGTCAAGCTAAGAGGAAGCTACGAACAATTACATGTTTGAAGGGTCAACAGCTATACTTCATCCGGTGGCCCAGCGGAGTTATATACTGCTGCGTCTAATCAACGGCCTCACTACTAACCTCACTACTCTTGCATACATTAATCGTACATAGTCACGTAAACTCTTGGACATCACTTCTATAAGTGCAGGGTGGCTTGTGCCCCACGTTTTCATTGACAACAAGTACCCAACTGCGAACAATCGAATATTACAAGAAGTAAGGGATACAGACACCCATGGAAATTAATTTACGTAGAAATATAGGGAGGAGTTTATATGCCGCCCGCGAGATGCGCGAGTTGCGGGGCGAACAGTCTCGCTTCGTTTGCTTCCTCTTTGCTTGTAGAGAACGTAATAGAGGACGTAACTTGCTTCAGCTACTTGAACAAGTCTGCGTAGCTGAGCGACCTTCAGGAAATATAACTGGTCCTGGAATTTGCTTTCCTGTGCGGGTGTGTCATCCCTCAGCTCATTACCAGTAGGACCCCTCTAGGCGTTATGCTTCAAATTCGGATGATCTCAACGTGGGGAAACCAAGGCTGCCTCCGTTCGAGACCCCTTCGGAACGGAGGCACTTGCTGCTCCATTGTTCGATTGGAGTTGCCTGCTTATCGCTCGCCACATGCAGGTGTATCTTCCACCAAGATCAGGCTGGAACAGTGGATGGGTGGGTTTAATACGAATCGAGAATGTGGTTCTATCGCCCCAATCTGTCGACCACCTCGAGCGAGACGTTTGTGATTCGTGCACCTCCTCACCCGTGGAGGACCAACCAAGTCTCAAACCGACATTTGTGTGGGACCAAGCGAGGTTTCATTGCCTCAGAAGCGAGGCTATCTACGGTGATAGAACAAGCCGCATCCGCCTCAGGAAGCAGGAAGCTCAGAGTGAGGGCCACACGAAAGAACATATCCTGGCCGTACTGTGAATGGTTATCTAATGACCCTATGGCGGCTTTGGTGCCTTCTATGTCTGATTTTATACCATCCATTGGCCGTTCTGGTAAAAAGGAGAGGACCCATGGGCTACACAGGATAGGGGATCCCACTTATCAGTGTATCAGATGCATTGTCTGGGTTCACCCATGGTGTGGTATCGCCTGGCTGTCGCGCGGTGCCTGGAGGGTGCCGAGATATTGGCGCCCCTCAGTAGTATCTGCCTTCCTCAATAGCGACACACGAGTCCCCTTACCCTGGTGGAGAGGTTCCTTATCTTACCTTCTCTCGATGCGACCCTTTGGTGCGCAAGCCAAGTGACAGCTATCCCGAACGCACGCCTACTCCCCCTCTTCGTTGGTGTCTTTTGCACCCTATCGACAAAATTCTCCACGACCAATAAATGCCCTGGCGACAACCCTCACTGGTGAGAACTACAACTTCATGAACCTGACCGCCTTCCCCCGAAAGGCTGATTGCGCCCACATACCAAACCATCCAGCTACAGCTTGTATGTAATCTCTCCAAGGTCTTTCGGGGTCCCTTTACTATCTGAGCCTCTCTCTTGGTAAATTTGAAAACCATAGAACCCTTCCCTCTGAGTAACTCTGGTCGTCGTTCGGAGGGTGCAAGCACATTGGATAAAGGTCGAATTCTTTACTATCTGGAAATATAGGATTCAAAGTGTTGCTTAGCGTGCTCCTGAAGCATTTATGCTTTGATGAGTCTGACTGAAAGTTCTCACTCAACAGTGTCACGACGATAAATGGGTACACTGAAATATTTATGGGACCAGGTACAGCCAAATGCCTATTTTCTGATTGCGAGATCTCAGGCGGAAATAACGACAGCCTGAGTGACGGAATTATAGAAAATTTCCGCGTTTGCCTAGCCCTACAGAATATAAAGCTCCTTCAGATCCTCAGATGCAAGAATTGAGAGATTTTTACCCGCAGAGCGGAAATATTGATATGAGTTTGGTTCAAGTCTGGCAGCAGCTTACCTAATGCAACGTTATTCTATTCTAGCGGCCCAACTTCTTCTATAGTCCTATATGCTTCCATCACTAGTACTATGCCCTCCCCAAGAGGAACCCGCTCTGCGTCCAAGGCACAGAACGTGAACGACAACCGCAAAAGTCAAACCAATCTCCGCCCACAAATTGATGCGAAAAGAGTACGTCGGTGCAGCCTTACTATCCAATTCTCTACTTGACTGCGCATCTAGGCCAATATTTGAGTCGGCGATTTGCCAACCCTTTCAGACTGGTTGTCAGATGCAAACCGATTTGACAGAGTCTACCAATACAGGCCATCCCCGGTCATATCCCGATAAAATTGGAGGTAATGTTGATGATGACGAAGGAGAGAAACGGAGTCGACGACGAGGCCCTACAGGGACTTGTGCTTCAAGAAAGAATCGGGCTGCATGAGGTATTCGATAAGTAGGCTACATGCCCCATGCCAGCCAGAGCTGGTATCTTTGCGCTCAACGCGGAACGATTAATGCGTCGGTCCTGGCTAAGTTAGGAGAGAATCCCGAAGAGTACCACAAATCGTGATCAGAGAGTTTAAGAGAAAGACAAGGAAAGAAAGGCAGGTGTCAGGCAGAGACCATAGCCGAAGAGGCATGTGCAATCAGAACTTGTTCCCTCAGCAACTCCCTTATTTATTGGATGGTGACATTCAAGATTCAGAGAATCCAACCGAGCAGTGAAGCCTAACCACAAAAGGTGCTGCCATAATGGCGCAACAAAAGCGGAGTCCAGAAGCCACGGAAGCGACACGGAAGCGAAGAAAACCCATGAGGAACCAAATATACTTCAAGGGGTTAATTCTCGTGCAACCAAGCCCTCTCCCGACCTCAAGCGCGAGTGGGGAAGCATTGGACCAGAAAAGACCAGTCCTCCCAGACAACTGCCGCTACTCCGATGAAGCTGTAAAACGCCATAGGAAGTTCATTACTCGTTTCGCATCAGCTAATGCTTAGTTGTATTCCGTTTGCATTTCAAATTTTGTACTTCGAGAGCGCCCCAAGGCAGATCTTCGTGCTTGCTTGCCCTCATATAAGAACACAAGTCATCATGTATAATCATAGTGGCATTTCAGTACCTCCGTACTGTCTCTTGTGAAAGAGAACGCCGATAGTACCAAGAACGGTGGCATGGAAGGCGTAGAACAATCACAGCCCGATTTCTAGCCTGATTCTAGAGCACACCTTTGCGTCATTGAGGTCACTTGGTCGACTCTTGAGGCCCTTTTAGATTCCCAACCAGACGACGCGCTATTAGAACTTTGGAAGGACAGCAAATGTTGAAAGACAGACCTTTAGCACTCGGAAACAGACGTTGTGATATCGAATGAGCTACGAGTGGTGGTAGAAAATGTCGAAATAGAATGTGCTGCCGCCGCCGTCATGCCGCACAAGTGTAAACGCATCTCCTTGTAACAACCACAAATTTCGAAGCTGGAGGGTGGCGATACGACG
>Ga0307513_10011119_pt1 | contig 11218 bp, 10 predicted proteins | sample 15_EM_MG_FD_202174 | JGI IMG/M metagenome (GOLD analysis project Ga0307513, IMG submission 202174) | Populus trichocarpa ectomycorrhiza microbial communities from riparian zone in the Pacific Northwest, United States - 15_EM | ecosystem: Host-associated > Plants > Roots > Unclassified | place... | reverse complement strand
AGTGCGACGAAGGAGCAGTCTAGACAGCTACATGTCTCTTCCTATTCTATCATTGCGATCAAGATGCATAGTTCTCGATGTGATGAGAGTACACTCGGGTGTATTGGTGAATGCCAGGCCGTTCTTGTAGTTCTATTGGAATCCGATATCCAGCATTCACTGGGGCGTGTGCGTGGCGCTATTGTGGGCAGTTGTTGTCGTCGCGAGGATCAGTGCATTCCAGCTAATTGCAAATCGATAGACCCACTTTGCAAATACAGCGCTCAGGCACAAATGTTCGCATTGATCCGAAATAAGCTGAACCGAGAACATGCCGGATTTTTTGGATCTCAGCAATGTTCCCATTGGTCTCGGAAGGCTTTTCCCATCAATGGGAACATTTGTGCCTGAGTGCTGTATTCTCAAAAGTGGGTCTATCGATTTGCAACTAGCTGTCACGCTGTCAAATTTTCAAACATTGAACGCAAAACAATTCTCACGGTCACTACTAGTACTTACTACGGAATCCCTTTGCGTGTGTTTCGACCGATCCCACCAGAGCTCATATGTACCCGCTTATTCGCGGATACAGGAATGACACTGCTGCCCCCACAGTCCGGGTGAGTATTCCCATCACCCTCTGTGCATCGACTGCAGAGAGTTGCCATGTCCTGATAGGTCCTGATCTGTCCTGATCTGTGATCGCGTAGCGCTGTGGATAAAGCCTTACATCAATTATATTAGAAAGAGATGGAAGGGGATGGAAGTTCGGAACTCCGATGAGGACTTTTTTGTCACATCACACACATCAACCCCACCACAAACTTGTGCGCGGGTATAATCTCGAAATGTGGTTGAACAATGAGCGTAGAAAATTGTCTCTAATAGAATATCAACTTTCAAAAGCGTCATTGACGGCTTGAAGTACTTATGATCGCTTTGAATTGCTCGACCCGGGCCGACCATATTTTGATCATGAGTTACCGCCGAAACTGGCAATTGAGTATCAAAGGATCCAACGGACCTAAGGCGACGATGAAAATTACTTTGAAACTAGTCCCATTCCAACAATTGAAAATTTCTTCGTGGCAAAATACCATTGCCATCCGAATTTCAAAAATCTGACCCCAGATTCGGATTCCTCGACCTCGAAAGTCCCCCAAATATGTTTCTCTTGTTTTTTCCCTCCAGGGGACGGAGGGAGGAATTTAAAAGCAATTATGCCTGCCACCAGCCCGCTTATCTAAATAGGGAATATCATTGTTACTTCACGACTGCGACCACAGGCCGCAAGGGGTATAATAGACATACTACGTACTTACGTAGAATTCAGGGGAAAGAACAATAAAGGATGTACATGGAAGTTACGCGTGGCACCGAGGAGGCGAAAATAGCTGGGGTACATAGGCATAATGGCTCGGAAACTAATATTGGATGAAAAAGGGAGGTAATCGTTGTACCCTATGTGTTGGAATGTCCTGAGTAGCCCACAATGCAGCAAAATGGGTGTTCGATCCGTTACCGCCTCCTTGCAAGTGAATGATGTATCGACCGGCAGCCTGCTGGTTCGCGTTCACTAACTGAAGGTCGTCTGCAGTCATTCCTTGTATGGCCAACCACGGCCCCACATCGGTATCGACATAAGTAGATGAAATTTGGTGGTCCTCGGAAACGGAGAGATATGACAGCCGCCGCCACCAGGGTTTTTGCGTTTCGGAATTGAATGTAATCTGGGACGCGGCGTAGGACTGGCCCACAAAATACGTGTAATTTTCCAACTGGTCGCTGTAATGCCATACCCCACAATATCGTCGATCTGAAGGGGAGCCATACTCTGTAAATGACTTGAGGATATAACGATTGGCCTGCGCATGTTGCAACTCCGTCGTGTACTGAGTAGTCGTCAACCCACATAGCTGGTACCAGTTAGTCACCCCGTTCTGTTCCATGACGCCGGCAAATATTGGCGCAGATGGTGGCCCGGTGACGGTGACTATGGTAGAAACGTATCCGTCCTGGGCATGGGTGTCGAAAAATGATTGGTATGCTGCACCGCTGGCCTCGTGAATGGCGTAATACGATGGCCCCGGGCGTTGTACCCAGACCGCGGCATAATGATGGTTAGGAGGTTGGCCATAAACGCTCAGGGAAATCATCCGGTACCCAGTTGTCGACAATGTGTTGAAATTGGTTTGGTGTTGATCTGCGGTAACATTGTAGTAGAATTTCCACGGGGGGATAGCTCTCGCGGCAAGCACCAAGCCAAGAAAAAAGATGACGAAATTGACTTTCATCGTTGAATTGGGATCTGGGTTTTAAAAAATGAGTTTTAATGGAATAGGTGCTAGAATAATGGTGTGACTTACAATGCAAGATTCAAATACGTTCAAGTATATGAGGTGGTCCCAGGTGGATGTATCGCACCGACATGCTTCGACCTGAGCCATTTTATGGTATTCAGTATGGTAGTAATCTCCGCTGCCCGAATGCAATTACGCAGTCACCGTTATTGTTCATTGGCACTTACTGGATGAGTCTTGAACTTGGCATCCATTTAGTTCTTCATTTCGGTACACGCACAGCCGCGAGCCTCCTGACTGCGAGGCCATTCAATCTCAATCGCTGAACTGAACTGAGAGTGGGAAAATGCTCTTAATGACTGGCAGCAGATTCTTCCCTGCGCGAACGTTAACGACAAATTTAAACAATGTACCTTTCAGTGGGTAGCTGTCCTGTGGAAACATTGGTGGCTGGGTTACATCCGGGGAAAGCAATAGTAATGGTACATGGAATTTGTCATCGCTCTGCACAGCGGTGGAAGCTGCAGCGCCCAAGCAGCGCCCGAGTCGATGACTGTCAAATGGTGAGGCGTCCACCAGTTGAGACTACTTAGTTCGCATACTTCAGATAGGACGGCGAAGTAGTGGATGGTATTCCTAATACGAGTCGTAAACGTAACGTGGCGAGAAACTCGATGCGATCACATCGGTTGTGCATTGGGGTCAAGCACATAATTTGAGCTTTGGTGGTCATGAGGCCGATGAAAACAAAAAGGAAACGCCCGTCCAACATTTCTCATTGGAGAGGACCCGGGATTGACTCGGATTCAGTGTTCAATGATTATCAACTCCTTTTGGAAGGGGAGGGGATCATGACCAAGAAACTACAATTGATACATAATGAGTTCAGAAGTAGCTCGGAGGGTTCATCAGTGGCGTAATTACGCGCTAGTCTAAATCGAAGTCAGAAAATTTCCATGCAGCACAGAGATCACAATCATAAGCTCACGTTCACATGTAGCACTTTGCCAGACCGAAACTTCCCACTCAGTGAGGTCCTCGTACCTCAATACCTTCAGCAACGCACCGTGGGAAAATTGAACTGGGAAACAAGGGAGTTTGGTGTGAGCCAGCAATTCGAAGTTGAAGGACTCAGATCGGGATTAAATTTGAATAGTGAGGCCCCAAGAAACGATTTCATTCCCATGTTATTGCCAAAGGGTGGAGCGTCAAGCTTGCACAAGCTGATACTAGCTAGTTAGTAGACCCCATACTTCCTGAAAAAAGAAGGGACGGCGAAGTGGATGAATATGCGCCAGAAGCCTAACACGAGACACTACTACATCTAGATCCGATCATGTCGGTTTTACATTGCGCTGAAGCGCTTAATTTGAGCTTGGGTAGTCATGAGGCCAGAAGAAACAGGCATATGATGTAAACTTGGAATGGAAGCCTGAATTTGGAATCAACTTTGTAAGTTCACAGCAGAACCAGATGAAGCTCACCAATTATGCGAAGTTGGAATTCACAGAGAAAGAACCCTTTGAGTGCAAGGTTGAACAGTGAAAGGAGCATTGACCCTATCAACTATGATGGTCAAATAGATGGGGGAATTGGTGTTTTCTTCGACATGTAGGGCTAGTTCCCGTATTCCTTATGCACCGATTGATTGCGAGCGCGCCAAAGTCTCAAATCATTAAATCGACGGTAAACCTCTGCCCAATTGAAAGGAATTGTGTATTTTAATGCCTTCCAGCATGTCCATTATTCATGCCAAAACTCGGTGTTGTCGTCTAACTCATCGTATTTCGCCTCCAGCTCCAATTCGTCGTCCCCGCTTTCCTGCTCTTGCACATCACGCCGTCGCGGAGTGGACAGCTCTGGCTTTGGAGTTCTTGAGAATGATTGTCCTCAGGGAGATTTCCTCCAAACCTTCCGCGAGCATCTCACGGATCCATATCAGTTTTGGGACCCCATTCCAAAGAACTGCATCACCCTAGCCGCAATGGGCCGCAATGGACTACATTAACGGGTGTCTATTGGAGCAGATGCCGGCCATCCGCGACATGAAGCTCTCTGACGCTGGTCAATCATGGCCATACTTCCTTACTTCCTGCGTAACAAAACAGGCAGTGCGGCGGCCTATGCTTTCATGCTATTCCCAAAACACCTAAATCTCGACCTTTCCGTTTACATTAAAGTAATTGAAGACGTCATTCTAGTCAATATTCGAAGATCCTGGGAGGTGTAAGGAGTGCGGATCCTCTACGTCGGTAAATCCCGCCTTTCATCTTTGTCTCGTCACATTATCACAATCGAGATTTGGCGGCAAGTCCAATTTCGGTGTGCCCAAGACATTTTCTACCATTTCACAATATCACACGCTAATCTCTCCTCTATTTTCGTACAACGAATCTCACTCTTTCCATAGTATAAAAGCCCATGTATTTTCGTAGTTCTCCTCAATCTAGTTCCCCCCCTCGATTCAAGTCCAAATCTAAACTTTAACGGTTTCTTTGAACCCCGGAACGAACCCCGTTCGTTCACCTTTTCGAACTCGGGAGACGTCACTGTCTTTCAGCCGAATGCTAATTTACGTTGTCTATTAGGCTTGGTGGGAACCGAGGCGGATAGACAGGAAACACGGGCGCATAATACGACGTACCAGATCCAGCCCAAGACACCAAGATACTCAATAATAACGTAACCGAGTGGCTCCTGGGAACTGTCAACATCCCGAACGACCCGGTGAACACAGCACGGCCAGACACCTACTCCGTTTCGTTCGAGATATTATCGATGTCTCGTTGCGGCCAACTACACAGTATTTTCGAACACGGCTTCCCAGAACCAGTGGATTAAAGACCATGGACAGGACCCTTCGAGTTACTACGTCTCTTCGTTGGAAAGTCCGCATAATGCGAAACATCTGCTCTTGGAGGGTTCTACCAAGAGGGGGTGTATAATGCCGCTCCCATTCGCAGGCCAATGGCGATATGGGCGATAACGAGACAGCTGGCTTTGATCCAATATTCTTCTTCCATCATTGATTTGTCAGCTATGCCTTTTCAGCGTGGCAGCGGCTCCACAATCTTACGAAACGGAGTGACCTTACTCTCATTACGGGTTATACTGGGACGATCCTGGAGGAAGGGCAGCCCCCGGATTTCCCTCCTGGTACCCCTTTTCAGATAGCTACAACCCTTTACGCATTCAAAAATCCCAGCGGAGGGGACTATACTTCGGATGATGCGACAGACATCACCGAGTTGGGTATCGCTTACGGTTCCTTCTATCGGATATTAATCGTTAAGCCGGCGACGTCGGGAAAACCCCCCTTCGACTTCATTAATCCCCAACTCCCCGATCCCATGACGCTTGCAGGCAGTAATCCATATGCCCCTAACCCCTTCCCCTTCACGAAATGGGTGCATAATATCAGCCGCACTCAATACGAGGGGTCGTTTGTCGTTCGGTTGTACGCTCGGGGACACGACGGCAAGGAGGTCGAGGTTGACAGGCAACCTATTTTGAGTCGTTGGAACGTGAAAGGTTGCCGTAATTGCCAGAGTCATCTCGAGGTGGACTTGTACGTTCCCATCGACGCAGCAACGTTGAAAATTTTAGAGGGTTCGGCGGGTCCCACGGGAAAGAAGTCAGAAATCGACTGGCTGGAAAAGATCCACGCTCGGGATGGGTTACACGACTTTCCTATCGAGACCCCGGGAGAAGATTGCGATGGCGAACCAGTTGAAAAGCCCCAGGTAGACGATCTTTGATTGTTCTTGAATGTGAAGGTGGTACTTCAATTCTGTAGTTTGCGAAATCTCTCCAACAGAGTCCCTGTGTATTTCAAGCGTGCTTTGTTCGTCTTATATGCCCTACCTCGTTCGTCTTCTATACCTTGCCTCGTTCTGTTCGGATGCTTTTAGTCTTACTTGAATGTAGAATCGTGTACAATGCCCATTACTTTGTAACAAATCGATCTGTATGCAGAATCTCAATCACCACCGTGTTTAGCCAAGGAAGAACCGCTGATCTATTGGAATGCGATTTGTCGGTGGCTTTTTTGAACGAGAAGGGGAGAACAGTCACAAGAGCACTGTTGGTTCTGTCTGACTCTCGAGATTGAGCCAATTAACGATGAGAACAGTAGATACGACGCTAGCTATGTCTGCGGGGAAGGGGATCGATATCGATAAGGCTCACAAACTAACGGGACAGAAAACGTTCATAGAAAAATTGGATGGGGGACAATGAACGGAAGCGGTGTGGGAGGAAATGAGACAATAAATCTGGAAGACAAGGGAATGAGGGATAATTGATGATAGCCGATGCGTATGAAGAGTTTTGGGAAATAAGAAGAAAGTGTGAGAGGAATTAGGGCATAAAAAATCCACGAGTTCCCACAGTAAACGCCGCCGTATATCAAGTATATATAGTTGTGCCGCCGATAGCCTTATCCACATTCTAGACCAGGGACTTTGGAAAGTGCGACTTCTGGCATCAGGAGGCCCGTCATGGCCCATGGGTTTATCTAAATACAATGGAGGCCCCAATATCTAGTCTGCAGTAGGGCAGAACTAATCCCATGTTGGTTACGGTTATGTAGACGCGTCGTTAATTACCTTGCCGTGGACGCATTAAAGATATCAAAAGAGCCGGTTAAGTAAGCTTTCCTTTTTTTTTTTGCGCATGGGTCACGTGATGATTTCAACCAACGGTTCTTAATCTTAACCTACTCCTACACCCCACTCCCACTGAGGACATGATAGCGAGCGCGGACAGAGCGTGCTTACGAGCCATGGGTTATGGTAAGTTTTTCACCTTTCCATCGAGGGGGCAAACTGGAAGGCTTACTACTTCCTCGTCAACAGCACCTCCCTCCTCGAGTCGCTGTTCCCGAGTTTGAACGTAAACGAGATTCAAGGACTTGGATAGAGTCACAATGGGAAGAAAGGTTTGAGTCTTTAGCATCATCAGGTGCGTACATATCCCTACTATGACGAACGAATACTTACCTCGACACGATATCCGGCAGCGCCCCTCGACAACTCCGTAACGGCACCTTATCAACGACCAAATGGTGCTCGATGGCCGGCGCTGGTTACGGTTTGACAACGCTACGGATTGAGTGTACGCTAACTTGAATGGAGACAACAATGGGTGGTGAACATGGAATGGCTGGTGTTCGACGAATGGGCTTTTGGTGAGTGAAACAACCCTTTCACCGATAATGCAACCAATATTTATCACCCTCTTCAATCACTAGCCTAACTCCCTCGTCCCACATTGAGGAGCCAAACATCCGCTGCTACGCATCCCACCCCCGAGGAGCATCACCGGCACCTGCAACGAGTACAACTCGTCATCAGGAACAGGCAGGGTGCTATCGCTGACGAGGGCTACGAGAGTTAAGGTGATTGCAGAAATATTACGACCCACAAACGAGCTGTTAGCTGTATCAAAGCCCCCTCGTTTCCTCCTATTGTACACATTCTTTTCTACCCATCTTCATCGTGGCGGCTGGTGAAGCGAACATGCTGCAGTAACACAGATATGTGAGCCGATTTACAGCAGCGAGACAGGCTCTCACTGACTTACTTACTTAGATGGTTCACGACCACCACGATGGATCCCTCACACGGAACCACCTTTACATGTGCACAACGTGGAATGGCGAATGAGCATGGGTGCTATCGATGATGCGGGCTTCAGGACTACCTATAGTGGGTACGGAATCGTCACCCCCCCGATCGATGAACAGAGGCTTACCGCTTCCAAAGCCCTAGCGTATCCTGCTCACATATCGACGAGGAGACCTACGCCTCGGCGAGTCAAGATGGCGGAGGGGTGGCGCATGAAGGCTGGGGTAGCTCTCTATCATGGTCGTACACAGGGCACAGGGGAAGCCAAAGAACTACAGCAAACGACGATCAGCGCTCTGGAAGACGGGAACCAAAACGAGAACCTTGCCATAGGATCTGCATTGACGCTATCGACAACGGGGGCTAGGAAGATACAGTGAGTCCAGAATACCTGCGACCGACAAGCAGACTCTTACCGAATCCAACGCACTAGCTTATCCTGCGCACACGAGTCAGGACGGCAGCGGGAAAAAAACGAGCGGGTGTACTCACTCTCTCCATCGAAGGACAGGGCGGTGCGTCGTACAACTGCCACACTGAGCACTCCGGAAGATGAGATCGAGAACCACCAGCTTACCGGCGCTGTCGTCAATGAACTCGAGAAGGAGGGCAAAGAAGAGTACGATCTGCTTCGGCGAGTCGAAACGGCAACAGGAAAATGAAAAATGGCTTTACTCGTCGTAGGAAACGGCGTCGACTCGAACAGCTACATATGTACAACGACGACGATGTGCGTGGAAGAAGAGAACGAGGGTGAGAATAGCTTACTGTAGGCGCCGTCAACGACCACAGCCGAACTCGGGAAGGCAAAGAGGAAAGAGGAGATTCCAGTGCGAATTGGGGATGGGGACTATTTTTATACGGCCTTGGGTTCAGGGACGATTTGAATAAACAACAAAGACCTTGCACCACGCGTAAACGAGCGCGGCCGTGTTCCGAGTTGAAGCCCCCTGCCCCTCTCGTGATGGTTAGTCTCTACATTCCCATATACATTAGTCCAATGAATAAATATATATATTCTGAAGAAAAACTACCCAAGTTGCGAAGAAATATCCTCAGCGAGTCACGAAAATGACCAACATGCCCGTTTAAGCACTCCCAAGAAATATCGCACAAATATCCATCCTACTTGCCCTACCAGGATTCCAACAACGTAACACCCAACCCGACCCGCCGGACCCGAGCGTAGAACAAAAACAGGAAGCTTGTCCGAAAAAAAAATTACCTCCTTTTCGCAAACTGGAGGGGATTCAACACGGGGCCCACAATTCCACCCTATAGTAGTAAAGGCTAGAAATTTGCGCTGCGAGAACGCGGTGGATAATGCGTTACGCATGGACCCTGAATGCGGAACCTTTGATACGCTTCAAATGGGCATTCTTTCGACAGCGGTTTATAGAGAATCGGGGATGGAGGAGAGGGCATCGGGAAGTGGTTTGCAGAGGTTGCGCGTTTACTCCCATCTTTCGACTCATTTGAACTGTGGTATATATAATAGTTTCGTACCCGACCAGATCCATGGTGAATATGAAAGGTGGGCATTTTCTTTCCGGTTTTCTGGGAGAAGGGGGAGATATGAGATGCAAGAACTCACATCAATATCCTTTCGCCAGCTGGATGAGGTCGTACGATGAGACATCAACATGTTAGATGTATTACGGGTACTCAAAATGAAATAAGAACCAAGTAAGAAACGAAATACGCTGCACGAAGGGTGTGTACAAGTTCGGCACCCGGGCACATAATTCCTCCATCCAAACGCCTGGATTTTTTCGCTAGCCATTTGTTAAGATGTAACGTTAGAGGGAACAGGCATACCTTAATCAACCCTTGATCAGTTAGAAGTGATATTCTCGTGGCGGATTTCTCATTTCTTGTTGACTTCCCCCGAACTGAAGTCGTTGATGGCCTCTTTAGGTTTATGGGCGTCCAGTAAACCCAACTGCGTAGCAAGATAGAACAGACAAGCGGGCTCGACCTTGATGAGGATGCGCGTGTTCATTTTTATTGACTTGGTCACTTCGTTGGAACACTGAGTGGCGACGCTAGGGGATAATGATGATAAGGCTCGGATAACCTGTTGAAGCTACTGAGAATGGCGAGACTATACATACCACGCCGCGGGCCAAGCTTGCAGAGAATTAGGGATCCTGGGTTCTTGTCGTCTCAGAAGAGCCGTTTTTCCGTGGACGGCAGGCCTGTCGAGAAATTCTCGCTGATAGGGTCCCTTTCGTTCCGAGGTGCAGTGCGCCAGGAGAATCCGGAACGAGGGAAATAAGTGAGTTGAAATAACAGGTGGCTAAGGATAGTTGGACATACATTTGAATTAGAGGTGATTTCGATGTAACCCAAAATTTGATATCGAGAAAAAATGTCGGAAATTTCCGAACTGAATTATAACGCGTCACAACGCGCTGTAACGAGCTTTTATTGGCACTCGGGAATTTCCGACAAAACTTGAAGTAAGAGTGGGTCGAGTCTACGAGATCCTAAAGAAAGCGGGTGGGATGACAATACTAAGTCCGCACTTGGTCATTGCCAGCGTCACGATAGAATGATGGCAGCGAAGGAGGGCAGTGTTCACGACGCGTATGTACGGCGTGGGCGCTCCGTGGGGATCACGAAGAGGGCTGTGGTACAAAGAAGCACAAAGAAGCAGGGGGTGAGGGTTGGTGACGAGAATTGTAGGGGGCTTTAATCATGAGGCTGAGGTTGGAGAAAATTGGCGATGATAAGTCAGGTGGTCGTCCAATAGACGAGGCGCCGCGAGGGGGCACAAAGGTGCAGGGAACACGATGGTACGACCGTCCATCGTTTGTTTTCATAATGGTGGTATGGGGATGATGTGGGCAACACGAACTTCCTTGGCGACGATGAGGAAGGCGGTGCAAAGGTGATTGTGTCATGACGAAGGGCTAAGTGACCAACATCGGCATTGAATGTGGCGTTGAAGTGGGGCAGTCGGAGTTGGGTATGATATATGGCATAGGATCGTCGACGAACGGCGTATTTCCAGGCCGGGTTTCGTAGTTGGGGCTGAGCAGAACCTAGAAGAAGGGAAAAAAAGAAAGGTGAACGACAGATGTTTCAATTTGTTCATACAAGTCGAAGGAAGGAAGGGGTTCGGTCGAGAACACAGCGACATAGTCCCCACATGGGGATATTCAAATGACGGCTACGGGGAAGGAATGTGCTGGTGACTGGGGGGGATCCGGGTAGGGGCCAGATTTGCAGAAGCTCATTGTTGTTGTGGTTGAGTACGAAATCCGTTTCCTCCGTTCCCTTCTCCTGCGTTTCGTGCACTAGTTCGTG
>Ga0307513_10011118_pt1 | contig 11219 bp, 9 predicted proteins | sample 15_EM_MG_FD_202174 | JGI IMG/M metagenome (GOLD analysis project Ga0307513, IMG submission 202174) | Populus trichocarpa ectomycorrhiza microbial communities from riparian zone in the Pacific Northwest, United States - 15_EM | ecosystem: Host-associated > Plants > Roots > Unclassified | place... | reverse complement strand
TATACCGGCTGCTCGCGCATATCAACGAGCAGCTCTGGCTTGGCCATTTCGACCTGTGGTCGCATGAGGGCGTGCTGCTCTATCGCCACTCGCTGATGCTGCATGGCGCCGAGCCCACCGCCGGCCAGTGCGAGGCGATGCTTCAGGCCGCGCTCGACGCTTGCGAACGCTATTACCAGGCGTTTCAGTTCGTCATCTGGGCCGGCAAGCGCGCCGAGGAGGCCATCGCCTCCGCGATGTTCGAAACCGAAGGCCAGGCATGAGCACGGCCGCAGCAGGTTCGGTTCTTCTGGTCGGCGCGGGACGGATGGGCGGTGCGCTGCTGAAGGGCTGGCTTGCCGGAGGCTATGATCCCGCGCGGATCTTCGTGCAAGAGCCGTCACCGCCGCCCGATATTGCCGAGATGATAAAGGCGGCGGGCATCGTGACGGGCGAGCCGCCCGCGATGGAGGCGCCACCGCGCGTCATCGTGCTGGCGGTAAAGCCGCAGATGATGGATGCGGCGTTGCCTAGCATTGCGCCGCTGGCGGGGGCGGACACGGTCGTGCTGTCTATCGCCGCCGGCACCAGCATCGCCAGCATGGCGCGTCACTTCGGGCCGGACGCCGCGATCGTCCGGGCCATGCCGAACACGCCCGCCGCCATTGGGCGAGGCATCACGGCGTTATGCGCCAACCCAAACGCCACGCCTGAGCAATGCGCGGAGTGCGAGGCGCTGCTGAAGGTCTCGGGCAAGACGGTATGGGTTGGCGAGGAGGGGCTGATCGACGCGGTGACAGCCGTGTCGGGCTCCGGCCCGGCATATGTGTTCCTACTCGCCGAATGCCTGACGGAGGCCGCGAAGGCCGCCGGGCTCGACGCCGATCTGGCTAGCAGGCTGGCGCGGGCAACCGTCTCCGGCGCAGGCGAAATGCTGCATCGCTCCCCGCTGGACCCGGCCGAATTGCGCCGCAACGTCACCTCGCCGGGCGGCACCACGGAAGCGGCGTTGCGCGTGCTGATGGGGGAGGCCGGCTCAACCGGCCCCATGGAAAAGTTAATGACCCTCGCCGTCGCCGCCGCGCTCGCCCGTGCCAGAGAGCTTGCCGGATAAGTAAGGATGGTTGTTATCGCTCCATCTCAGCCTGTTTAGAAGTGCGTGCCAGCCCAGCTTGAAGTCCGAAGCGATCCATTCAGCTTCCAGGTCACGGAGCAGTTGGCCCATAATGGGGCCGCGCTCGACGCCAGCGCTCAGTAGATCCTCACCCTTGACTGGAAAGCCTGGCGCCTTCCACCGATCGGGCAACGCCAGTTGATCGCGCCAGCCAGCATCGTCCGGCGCCGCACCGGCGCGAGCCCAGGTCAGCAGCACGCGATCGCGGAAGCGCAACGAGCCAACCCGGTACAGCGCGGTCTTCAGCGCGAGCGCATCCATCCCGGCGGCCAGCACCGGCTTCAGCGCGGCCATCGCCAGGAGCCGCGCGGCTTCAACGTTGGACAGGCGCAAACGGTCGGCGAGGCGCTTGGCGTCCTCCTCGACCATCAGCGCGAGAGCCGCCAGCCGCCGCAGGGGATCGCTGGGCAGCCCATTCGCGGCCTCAATGGCGATCATCCGCTCGGCGTGGCTCACCCGTACCACGCCGCCGAGCAGCAGCGTCAGCAGCCCGCCCTCGCTCATCGGCCCCAACGCGCGAGCGGGTTTGGCGGCGGCGAGAATGCGCAACAACTCCACATGCACCCGCTCAGCCGACAGCTTGGCCAGCCCGGCGCGTTCCGCCAGGCAGGCGGAATAGCCGTCGGGGTCGGGCTGGTCGCCGTAATCGGCGGTAAAGCGGAAGAAGCGCAGGATGCGCAGGAAATCCTCGCGGATGCGCTCGCGCGCCGAGCCGATGAAGCGCACGCGCCGCGCGGCCAGATCGGGATAGCCGCCGAGTGGATCATGGACCATGCCGTCCGCATCGGCATAGAGCGCGTTCATGGTGAAGTCCCGTCGCGAGGCGTCCATCGCCCAGTCGCGGGTGAACTTCACGCTGGCATGGCGGCCGAAGGTTTCGACGTCTTGGCGCAGGGTGGTGACTTCGAATGGGTGATGATCCACCACGACCGTCACGGTGCCGTGCCGCAGCCCGGTCGGAACAGCCTTCAGCCCGGCGGCGACGGCCAGCGACATGACGTCCTTCGGCGTGGCGGTGGTGGCGAAATCCACCTCGTTCACCGGCAGCCCCATCAGCGAATTGCGCAAGGCGCCGCCGACAGCCCGCGTCCGATGCGGCCCGGTGTTCAGCGCGGCAAAGAGCACCTTGGTCGCTGCGGCCTCGAACCAGGGCTGCCCCGCCATGCTGAGCGTGCCGCTCGCCGACAACCTTGCGTTCTCCTCGTCCATGCGGAGCCTATTCGACATGACCGGGGATGATGATGCCGTCCTTGATGCGCGGCGGAACGTAGCGCTTGCCTGGCGGGTCGCCCTCCCAATTGCCGAAAATGGCCAGCGAGGCGATCATCAACGCCACGCCAACGGCGAATAGCCAGAAAATCGGCGCATCGCTGAGGATTTGCTCGTCCGGTTTGTTCCGCTGCCGCAGATAGACATAGGAAAAGTAAAGCAGGGCGGGAAAGAAGACGAGCAGGAGATTGACCAGCGCAATCCTGATCATGCCGCGTAGAGCCTCTCATACATGACGCGCAGGATGCCTGCCGTCGCGCCCCAGATATAACGTTCACCGTAGGGCATTGCATAAAAAAAGCGCTGGCGCCCCTGCCATTCCATCGAATGGCGCCGATGGTTGGCTACAGTCATGAGGAATCGCAGCGGAACTTCGAAGATCTCCGCGACTTCGGACGGGTCGGGCGCGAGACTGAAGCCCGGCGAAAGCACGCCGAGCACCGGCACGATGCGGAAGCCTGAGCCGGTGTGATAGGTGTCGAGCCGCCCCACCGGCGTCACCAACTCCGGTTCGAGGCCGGTTTCCTCCCGCGCCTCGCGGAGCGCGGTATCGACGACGGTGGCGTCGTTTTCCTCCATCTTGCCGCCGGGAAAGGCGATCTGCCCGGCATGCGAGGCCAGATGGGACGAGCGGCGGGTGAGCAGCACGGTTGCCTCGCCATCGCGCTGGACCACCGCGACGAGCACCGCCGCGAGCCGGTAGCTGTCCGGCGCGACGTCCATCATCAACCCACCCTCGGCGTCGTGATCACCGCGCAGACCGCTGGCGTCCGGCACGGTCACAGCGGGATCGAGCAGCGGCAACGCCCGTGCCTGCGCCCGGAAGCGAAAGTCATCCAACGTGAATGTATCGTTCCCTGCGTCCATCACCCCCGCCTTCTCCTGTCGGTTGTCATACATAATGATGCGGGGCGACGCGGCAAGCGCCACGTGATGCAGGGCGGCGGGAAGGCAAGGGTGAGAGGAATGAGAACGCGAGGAAAGCCTATTCGCCAGACGTCACGCAGCGGGAAAAATCGATCTCTTCGCTATGCACCGCGTCCAGGCGATCCGTCTCCAGGAAGCGCCGGACGGTGAACACCGGGCGGCTCGTTTCCTGGACCGTACACCACACCAGCGTTCCCTCGGGCGCGCAGCCCACCACGAAGAATATCGTCCCCTCGTTAACCGTGCCGGTCGAAACGGCGCCGTTGGGATGCAATGTCTCTATATATGTGCCGCGCGTAATCTTCCGGCATTGCGTGGCGTCCGCCTCGCGAGCGAAAAGCATGGCGGCGGCGATGACAAAGGCACGAAATATCATCCGCATCCGCCAGAAGACCTTTCCGACGAGTTAACGAATATTAATTTGAATTATGCAAAAATTCAGCCCCACAATAAAGCGTAATGAACGAACAGCGCGGGAATTCATGCTGAGCAGCGGCAATCTCATTTCGGGCGCTCGCACCTTTCCACAACGCCGCAATGTTCGTCCGCTCGCGCGCTGTTGCCAATTTCCGCCCCAAAACGCCGCTATTCCTATTGCTATGAACGATCTGGAGATCCGCGCCGGCTTGCCGTCTTCGCGTCTGCCACAATCGCGCTTGCGCTTAAAGGCGTTTTCACCGGATAGTTGAAGAGTGTCACCGGGCAGCATGCTTGAGTTGCCTAAGAGACCGGGTTCTAAAAGTTAGCAAGTGATGGTCAATCTGTCTCAAACTGATACCGATATCGTCGAACGTCTCGAAGCCACCAGCGCCAAGATGGCGCGGGTCAAGGAAGCGGCATCCAACGTCATTTTCGGCCAGGGCCATGTGATTGAGCTTGCGCTCGTCACGTTGCTGTCCGGCGGTCATGCGTTGCTGATCGGCGTGCCCGGCCTTGCCAAGACGAGCCTTGTGGAGACGCTCGGCCGCGTGCTCAGCCTGGACAACAAGCGCATCCAGTTCACGCCGGACCTGATGCCGTCGGACATCGTCGGCTCCGAAGTGCTGGAGGAGAGCGCCAATGGCACGCGCGCCTTCCGCTTCATCAAGGGGCCGGTCTTCACCCAGCTCCTGATGGCGGACGAGATCAACCGCGCCAGCCCCAAGACACAGTCGGCGCTGTTGCAGGCGATGCAGGAGCATCACGTCACCGTCGCCGGCCAGCGTTATGACGTGCCCTCGCCCTTCCACGTGCTCGCGACGCAAAATCCGCTGGAGCAGGAAGGCACCTACCCCCTGCCCGAGGCGCAGCTCGACCGCTTCCTCGTTCAAATCGACGTGACCTATCCCGACCAGGTGTCGGAGCGGCGCATGCTGTTCGCCACCACCGGCACCGAGGACCGCAGGCCGCAAGCCGTGATGACCGCGCAGGAACTGCTTGCGGCACAACGGCTTGTCCGGCAGATCCCCGTGGGCGACCAGGTGGTGGATGCCATTCTGCGCCTCGTCCGCTCCGCGCGCCCTGGCACGGCCGACGCAGGCGCCCGCGTCAACGACTATGTGGCCTGGGGCCCCGGCCCGCGCGCCAGCCAGGCGCTGATGCTCGCCGTCCGCGCCCGCGCGCTGCTCGACGGCCGCCTCGCGCCCTCCGTCGACGACGTGATCGCTTTAGCCGAGCCGGTGCTCAAGCACCGCATGGCGCTGTCCTTCGCTGCCCGCGCTGAGGATATGGCGATCACCGACATCGTTGCGGGCTTGACCAAGCTCATTGCGTAACCGACACTTAACGGATGCTAGGTTCACAGGGGCAAAAGCCAAGATCCTCTTCAGGCAGCGGCCATGATCTCGAAATGTCCGCGCATGCACTGGCCAAGCGTTTGCCAGCTCTTCTGGTCGAAGCAAGCCGTGTCGCGCAGACCGTCGCGCATGGCATTCACGGAAGGCGGCGCGCCGGGCCGGGCGAAACCTTCTGGCAATTTCGCCAGTATGAGCAGAGCGACGCCGCGCTTCTGATCGATTGGCGACGCTCGGCGGGCTCGGATCATCTCTTTATCCGCGAACGCGAATGGGAAGCCGCGCATACCGTGCGGCTCTGGACGGACCTGTCGCCGTCGATGGCGTTCCGCTCGCATCTGGCGACGCAGGCCAAGCGCGATCGCGCGCTGGTGCTGAGCTTTGCCATCGGCGAATTGCTGGTCGAAGGCGGGGAGCGCGTCGGCATCATGGGCGGCGCGGCGCCGTCCTCGGGACGCAAGACCATCACCAAGATCGCCATGGCGCTCTCCCGCGATGTCCAGCAGGGCCGGGAATTCCCCAGCCTGCCGCCGCGCGCCACGCTGTCGCGGTTCTCCGAGTGCATCCTGTTCAGCGACTTCCTCGACCCGCCGGAGACACTCGCTCCGGTGCTGGAGCATATCGCCGGGCAAGGCGTGCGCGGCCATCTGATCCAGATCCTCGATCCGGCCGAGGAAACGCTGCCTTATAATGGCCGCGTCGAGTTCGCCGGCATGGAATCCGCCGACCGCATGCTCGCGCCCCGCGCCGAAGATCTGCGCCGCGCCTATACCGAGCGGCTGGCGCGCCACAAGGAGGCGATCATCGCCGTGACGCGGCGGCTGGAGTGGTCGTATTTGCTCCACCACACCGACCGCCCGCCGGGCGAGGCGTTGTTGGCGCTGCATATGCATCTGTCCGGCCAGTCGCAGAGCTATCGCGCCCGCTCGACCGGCGGCGCGGGTTCGCAAATCCGACCCGAGGGAGGGCGCCCATGACGCTTGGCATGATCGCCTTCCTGCAACCTCTGCTACTGTTTGGGCTGTTGTCGCTGCCGGTCATCTGGTGGCTGCTGCGCTTCACGCCGCCAAGGCCGCAGGAAGTGGCCTTCCCGCCCATCCGCCTGCTGCTCGGCCTGCGCTCGGAGGAGGAAACGCCCTCGCGCAGCCCCTGGTGGCTGACCGCTTTGCGCATGCTGATCGCGGCGCTGATCATCGTCGCGCTCGCCGGTCCGGTGTTCAATCCGCAGCATGAGCCGCTCGGCGTGAACCGTCCGTTGCTGCTTGTTGTGGATAATGGCTGGGCGGCAGCGAGCCGCTGGCAACAGCGCCAGGACATGATCGCGTCGCTGCTCCAGCGCACCGAAAGCAACGGCCAGAGCGTGCGGCTGCTCGCTTCCGCCGGTCCGGCAACCGCGATGTCCGCCGAACCGCTCGCACCGGCCAAGGCCCGCGAGCGCGCCGCCAGCCTTCAGCCGCAGCCGCATGGCCCCAATCGCGAGGCGCTGGCGAAGATCCTGGAGACAAGCATCCCTCAGGAGCGCGGCTACGATGTGGTCTGGCTCAGCGACGGCATCGACGGGGGCGGCTCGGAAGCGCTCTCGGCAACGCTGCGGCGCATCGCCGAGGGCGGCGAACTGACGGTCTATGCCGATATGCGCGGCAACGAACCGCTTGCGCTGGCTGGCAAATCCAATGTCGAGAAGGGCTTGATCGCCCGCATTTCCTCCCCTGGCGGAGCGCCGCGCACTGGGGGCGTTGTTGCGCTGAGCGGTAAAGGCGCGCGTCTCGCCGAGGCGCAGTTTGCCATGGCGGAGAACGAGAAAGCCGTCGAGACGGCGTTCGATCTGCCGCTGGAGCTACGCAATCAGGTGACGCGCCTGGAGATCGATGGCGAGCTATCGGCCGGTGCTGTCGCGCTGCTCGATGCCCGCTCGCTATGGCAACGCTATGGCGTGCTCTCCGGCGAGGCGCGCGAGGCGGCGCAGCCCCTTTTGTCGCCCACCCACTATATTGAGCGCGCCTTGGCGCCAAACGGCGAGGTCATCGTCTCGTCGACGGGCAATGTCGAGAGCGGAACGGCCGCGTTGTTGGAGCGCAACCCGTCGGTGATCATCATGTCCGATATCGGACATCTGCTCGATGAGACGCAAGCCAAGGTCAAGGGCTGGGTCGAGAAGGGCGGCGTGCTGATACGCTTTGCCGGTCCGCGCCTGGAAAAAGGCGGTGACTCGCTGCTTCCCGTGCCGCTGCGCGAAGGCGGCCGCACGATGGGTGGCGCGCTGTCCTGGCGCACGCCGCAAAAGCTGGCGGCTTTCGAGGATACCAGCCCCTATTACGGCCTTGCCATCCCGTCCGATGTGCTCGTGAACCGGCAGGTGCTCGCCGACCCGGCCGAGCAGCAAAGCCCGTCGACCCAGGTTTGGGCGCGGCTGGAGGACGGCACGCCGCTGGTCACCGCGTCCAAGCTCGGCGGCGGGCAATTGGTGCTGTTCCACATCACCGGCAATTCCGACTGGTCGAACCTGCCGATGTCGGGCCTGTTCGTCGATATGCTGCGGCGGACGGGCGAGATGTCCAGCCTGTCCGGCAGTCCCGACCGCGGCGATGGCGGCGGCGCGGCGTCTTCCGCGACCAAGCCGGCGGAAAATGCGGTTAACAACAGCCGCAGCGCCGTCCTCACCCCCTGGCGCACTCTGGACGGTTTCGGCCGCATGGGGCCGCCCCCGGTGACGGCCAATGCCCTGCCCGCCGCCAATCCGGATGCCGCCCGTCCCGGCCCCGGCCTGCCCCCAGGGTTCTACGGCCCCCCCGGACGCACGCGCGCGTTGAACATCATGCGGCCGGAAACCAGCCTTAAAGCGCTCGAAGCAGCCATGGCCGGCGGGCGTGTTGCAACCTACGAGGCGCGCAAACCGCTTCTGCTGATGCCCTGGCTACTGCTTGCTGCCTTCGCTCTTTTCGCGGTCGATGCCATGATCACGCTTGCCCTGATGTCAGGTGGACTTGCCGCGCGCCGGAATGTCCGCGCGGCCGCCGCCAGTCTCGCCGCCCTGCTCATTCTCACCGCGCTGCTGCCGGGAGGGGTCCGGCCAGCGGCGGCTCAGGCGCAGAATGACAGCCCGGCCGACTTTGCGCTGCAAGCGGCGATCAACACGCGTCTCGCCTATGTCGCGACCGGCGATGCCTCGGTGGACGAGGTGAGCCGGCAGGGGCTTGTCGGCCTGTCGCGGGTGCTGGCGGCGCGCACCGCCATCGAGCCGGGCGATCCGATGGCCGTCGATGTCGAGCGCGACGAGTTGGTGTTCTTCCCGCTGCTCTACTGGCCGGTGAACACCGACGCCAAGCCGCTCTCCGATCATACGCTGGCGAAGGTCGACGCCTATATGAAGCAGGGCGGCATGATCGTGTTCGACACCAAGGACTATCAGATGCCGCTGGGCGGAAGCGCGACAGGCGGCCAGTCGCCGGCGCTCTCCAGCCTGCTCGGGCGGCTCGACATCCCGCGCCTGGAGCCGGTGCCCGAAGACCATGTGCTGACCAAATCATTCTATCTGATGCGCGGCTTTCCCGGCCGCTGGGACGGCGGTACGCTCTGGGTCGAGGCGCAGAGCACGGAGGAAAACGGCGAAACGCGCCGGGCGCTAAAATCCGACGGCGTCAGCTCCATCCTCATCACCTCCAACGATTTCGCCGGCGCCTGGGCGCTGGATGAGAACAACCGGCCGATTTTCGCCGCCGTTCCAGGCGGTGAAGTGCAGCGCGAAATGGCGTTCCGCACAGGCGTGAATATCGTGATGTATGCGCTCACCGGCAATTATAAAGCCGATCAGGTCCATGTGCCCGCTCTGTTGGAGCGGCTGGGCCAGTAAAGAGTACTCATGAACTGGACGATTGAGTTTCTGCCTTTCCTGCCGGTGCCGTATCTGATCGCGGCGGCTGGCCTTGCGGCGCTGATCACGGTGCTGCTGCTGTGGCGCGGGCGCCGCGGGGCTCTGATGCGCGTCGCCAGCCTCGGCGTGCTGCTCCTTGCGCTGGCCAACCCCAATTTCAAGCAGGAGGAGCGCGAAAAGCTCTCCAACATCGCCGTGGTCGTGCTCGACCAGAGCGCCAGCCAGCGCATCGCGGGACGAGCCGAGCGCACGCAGGCCGTACGCGCCGAGTTGGCGCAGTCGCTTGCCGCGATCCCCAATCTCGAAGTGCGCTGGGTGGAAAGCGCGGGCGGCGCGACTGGCGCCTCGGAAGAAACCGCACTGTTCGCCGACCTCAACCGCGCGCTGTCCGACGTGCCGTCGGAGCGGCTGGCAGGCGTGTTGATGGTGACCGATGGGCAGATCCACGACGTGCCCACCGACGCTCGGACGCTCGGCTTCGAGGCGCCCGTCCACGGCCTGATCACCGGCTCGCCCGACGAGTTCGACAACCGGCTGGAAATCATCTCCGCGCCGCGCTTCGGCCTTGTCGGCTCCGAGCAGATCGTCGAGCTGCGTGCCGTGACCACCCGCAAAACGCCCGGCCGCAGCCAGCGCGCCGTGCTGAAGGTGCGCCGCGAGGCGCAGGCCGAGGAAGAGATCGCCGTGCGTTTCGGCGATACGGTGCGCCTGCCCTTCCCGTTCCCCCATGCCGGCACGCTGATCATGGAGGTGGAACTCCAATCGGAAGACGGCGAGCTGACGCTGGCGAACAACCGCATCGCATTGCAGGCGCAGGGGGTGCGCGAAAATCTACGCGTGCTGCTGGTCTCCGGCGAGCCCCATGCGGGCGAGCGAACCTGGCGCAACCTGCTGCGTTCCGACGCGGCCGTTGACCTGGTGCATTTCACCATTCTGCGCCCGCCGGAAAAGCAGGACGGCACGCCGATCAACCAGCTTTCGCTCATTGCTTTCCCGACGCGCGAACTGTTCTCCGAGAAGCTGTCGCAGTTCGACCTGATCATCTTCGACCGCTATCAGCGGCGCGGCGTGCTGCCGCTCATCTATCTCGACAATGTGGCGCGCTATGTCGAGGATGGCGGCGCTGTGCTGGTCGCGGCGGGCGCGGATTTCGCCTCGCCCGTGAGCCTGTTCCGAACGCCGCTCGGCGACGTGCTGCCCGCCGAGCCGACCGGCCGGGTGATCGAGCGCGCCTTCAAGCCGGGCGTGACCGAGCTGGGCGAAAAGCATCCGGTGACCGGCGGCTTGGCCGGCAGCAATACCCAACCTGGCGAAGACCCGAAATGGGGAAGCTGGTTCCGGCTCGTCGAGACCTCCCCGCTGGACGGCAGCGTGCTGATGAGCGGCCCGGATGGCGCGCCCGTCCTTACGCTCGCGCGGCGCGGTAAGGGGCGCGTGGCGACCTTCATGTCCGACCATGTCTGGCTATGGGCCCGTGGCTATGAGGGTGGCGGCCCGCATTCCGACCTGCTGCGCCGGCTGTCGCACTGGCTGATGAAGGAGCCGGACCTGGAGGAGGAGTATCTGCGCGCCACCGCCGACCGGCAAAGCATCACCATCGAGCGGCGCAGCATGAAGGATGAGATCGGCGAGGCCACCGTCACCGGCCCAACCGACAAGACGAGCACCGTGCCGCTGGAGAAGGTAAGCCCCGGCCTGTGGCGGGCCCAGATCGCCGCGACCGAGCCGGGCTTGCACAAGATCACCATGGACGGGCTGTCGGCGGTTGCTCTGGTCGGCACAGCCAATAGCCGAGAATTCGCCAAGGTGGTGGCGACCGATGAGGCGCTGAAGCCCATCGCCGATGCGACCGGCGGCGGTCAGTTCTGGCTTGCCGGCACCAATGGCAAGGCGCCGGGCAGCCTGCCGAGGCTTGCGATGCTGCAATCCTCAATGAAATATTACGGCCAGAACTGGCTCGCTTTGAAGGATCGCGAAGCCCATGTCGTGCGCGGCGTGCAATACACGCCGATGATGAGCGGCGCCATCGCGCTGGCGCTGTTCCTGCTGATCATCGGCCTGACCTGGTTCCGCGAGAGCCGGTAAACACGGCAATCGCTGCGAGGGTTTGCCCGGTCCACGCGGGGGTTTCGCCCGAGTGCGCCGGTGTCGCTTAAACGACCGCATCCCGGCGATCGCGCTTGAGATGCGGTGCAAGCGCTCGGCACCCCCTCAACCGCGCCGGCCG
>Ga0307513_10011117_pt1 | contig 11220 bp, 15 predicted proteins | sample 15_EM_MG_FD_202174 | JGI IMG/M metagenome (GOLD analysis project Ga0307513, IMG submission 202174) | Populus trichocarpa ectomycorrhiza microbial communities from riparian zone in the Pacific Northwest, United States - 15_EM | ecosystem: Host-associated > Plants > Roots > Unclassified | place... | reverse complement strand
GGAGTATTGGTACGCTGCCGATCGACTGCTTTCTTGGACGTCTCGTGGTCTGTGCACAGTGTACACGATCTGTGCACGATGTACAGGGGTTGAAACGTATATAAACCCCTCTGTGTCGAAACTCACAGGCCCAGTTTGCAACCGCATACTGAGCCGTGAGTGTCTCCTTTGTATTCGTTTCGTCTCTTATTCCTTCTCTAGTCACGCGACTTAGGTACTGTAATATATGTACACAGTTTGCAACCGCATACTGAGCCTCACGCGACCTAGCCTTTACAATTTAAACATACGCTGACACCTCATGTCAGTAGGCCGTCCCTCGACGACAGAATCCACGTCAACAAACCCGACGACCTCTCCCAGACCGCACCGACTCTCTTGATATTTGACATCGTCTTCGCCTTCTCAAACCCGTTGCATGCCAGTGTATCCAGTGCCTTCTTTGAAAGAGTCTCGAAGATGATGGTCAGGGCATTTGAAGGGCGCTGTATAGACGTGTACGGTCTGGACTCTCGTTAGCCTCACTGCTGTCGCGTGCGGCTTGTCGGGCGCATCATCATGCCTGCCCCATCCACATGCCTGCCCCATCCACGAGGCTTGGTGCTGTTCTGTCGACCATCACTCAATTCCGTGAACGTATGGACTTCCGCACTAGCCCACGTGGCCATGTGAACCCAATTTTTATTTTTTTGAATAAATATGTATAAATGCAGTGAGTGAATGGAAAAAAAAGGATTTGAGATTGACCCGCTGTATACTCGCTTAGCTAGTTTACATTATATCATACGAGTTGGACCCGAGCACCCAAAGCGAGACACAAATAAAGTGGTGGATAAATTATGCGGACATAAAGGGGATGCTTCGAAGGTGACGCAGAACTACTGGCCAGAGAAGTAAAATATAGTGGTGATAGAGGGTAATAGTGGTCAGCTCTCATAAAGCAGTCGGAAGTTGGCAGAACCGAACCTGGCTTGAAAAATCGAGGTCACCCAGAGGCGACATGGCTTTCGACAGTTGTGATGAGATTGTGGTTGCTAGCAGAAATGATGGCGGTGCTGGTGACGGATTGCTTCTTCTGGCGACTTGAACGAAGGACCAGCTTCGTCTCCATCTCGGAAACAGCCCTCATGCCTACAGCCATACGTTTTGCTTGCCTTTCTGTATACAAAGACCACATAGCACGATCTGCCACGGTCTCCATATTGCTCAGCGAGTGAAGGACAGTATGATAGGCTCCACCCCGAGACGCCATAAGTGACTTTCAAATAATACCCTAAGCTTTTCTAGATCTTTTTGCATCTGAGAGGTCATTGGTAGGTCCATTTGCGGTGATAGGCGAGGATCTTTAAGTGGTCGATTGGGGACCAGAGACGATGTGAGGCTAAAGGAAAGACTGCGCGATACTTATACTCTTGCTCGGCATTGTGAGCAGACCAAGACGCTCTTGAGCATTCGGCGGCGGTCTCTGTCCCTGCGCCTGAGGGCCGTCGGCTCCGCAGGGGTTAGGGGTATCCCTGCGGAGGCATCGCCATCGGTCCTCACTCCAGGTATGTGAAAGACGGATTTTATACTCGCAGTATCAACTGGAATCGGGCGAAACCACACGAATATCCATTTGCGACAATAATTAGTTTTTGATTTAAGCTCTATGCGTCAACCCGGGTTCATCGGTAACCGTAGTCGGGTAAGTATCATTGCTCGGATGTCCTCTAGACCCTATGCCCCGATACAGACTTCGACGCAGCTGCTGCTCCTTCGCGTATGCCATGTTGTGCCTTGAGCTTGAGGCGCCACTCACAGCTACAAATCTCCTGACCGCAGGACATCGACGAGTCAACTTGGATAGGATAAATAGGTGAATATTATGGACGTGATATAATACTTGAGTAAGCATATGTTGTGTATTGTTTACTTGAACCGGCGTCGAGAAGGTGAGGGAATATGTGTGTTGACAAGGGTGGGGCCGTGTCGTGTCTGAGCGATCCGACTGGGAAGGCGGTGAAGCACGCTCAGATCATAGGAAGTTTCTCGAAGTCGTACTCGAAATAACGCTTAGGTCAAGGTGGCTGCCGGATCCCCACTCTCGGCCCCAAGGCAGTCTGAGTCATCAAACGGTCCGCCCCAATGTTTCCCGGTTGCTGTCCTTTCCATACCCTCTGTATTTGCAGTTCCGGGGACGGTCCGAGAGTGCGACATTCGCGAAACAAGTCGATTCAGCGCCGAGTCGATCATAGGGGCTGTTCGCGAGCTGAGACGCGACACAATTTGCCCGGATCTCGATTTAACCTCTAGAATTCTGTCTGGGATGCCGTGGAATAGACGACCTCTGCAATGCTGGGGATTAGACGCCAGAATCCTGCATGGTAGGCGAGGTTGCCCTGGAGAAAACAATGGCGCTACGCACGAGTGCTGCTGCGCGAGCATGGCCCGCATGGGATGTGATTAGAAGAGTCCTGCTTCGCTGGGTGTCTCGTGCCTCGCGCCAAAGAGCGTTACGATTCGAGCCCACACGCTAAGGAGGCTGGTGGTGGGCAGGAAACGCATTTCAAGTGGTGGGCCGAAGAGTACGGTGAGTGATCATTGAGAGGGAACTTTATTCGTAGTCAAGTGGAGGCGCGGAGAACTTTGTCTCCGACAAACTGAGAGGACGGCACGACAGGGGGAGAGGGTCCGGGTCATGGGTCGGTGAATAACTTGTTGCACCACGTGTAGCATGCCCGTAGTATTTAAATTGGGATGTGGCGGTATACGCGAGGCGTACTCAAAGTCGCTGTCCGCAGGGCGGGCGGGCTTTGAAAGCGAATAGGCGGATCGGATGATCTCAAAGAAACCTCTCTTCGGTAGTCATATCAAGGTTGTTGGAGGTGCATGTAGGTGAGAATGGGAGTGAACTCGGCATTAGGATAGACGGCAGACTCTTCCCATGTTGTTCAACATGAAAGACCTGCCGTTACGGATACCCGTATCAGTAACGCATTAGCCAGAGAGGGCTTATTAAACGGATTACCTCTCGGCGGTTGCAGTGGAGGTGAGAGGGGGGTGAGACTGACAAAGCCAATAGTGGCAGCGGTGCTTGAATGCCGGGAGTGTGCGCGAACGAAGGATACAATGTCAAAGATAAACCGTTTATTGGTAGGATTGGACCGATACAGGAGGCGGTGCAGCACCCAAATCCAAGACACGCTTAGACGGCTCATTGACGTTAGGAGCCTGAGATTGAGCCCTCCGTTTTCCCATGTCGTGGTTGGTGTAGATGCTACCTGAGACCTGGACTCCTCATCTGGCAAAAGTATGTTTATCAACAACGGGCATCGAAACCATGGGGTTGACATGGGCCTAGTTTGAACGATACCTTAGAGTGTAAGTGTGAAGGCTTCAAAGATATGTCACGTACTCAGATTGACGGAGAATTGGGCTTGCCAAGGAATGTTAGGATTTAATATCGTGGTATTGTCAGTACGGCGGCTATGAACCTACTAAGTGGTATATGAGTAGCCCAAGTGAAACCACAGACCGTGTATCAGCGTCTCATCTTGAGCGCAAGTGAACGCACAGGGCACGAGACGACCACACACACACACACACATATATATATATATATGTATATATGCGGGCTGGGAAAGTCGAAGAACTTGTTGATGGCACTTGTGGCCGTGAGGGATATAACAATCGGTCACGTCCGAAATCGAAATGTGGGGACGGGCATGCCTGAGTCCACGTTGACCGCCGCCGTCGTATTCGTCCACCGTGGCCTTTTCTGCATATTCTTGACTAGCATGACGAATCCACGATAGCTGATATTCGACTGGAGGCTGACCCAGCCGTAGCGTTGAGTCATGGACCGCTCATGAATGTTGTCGTTGTTGCTGCCACCGTTAGGTTGGATGCGATATCGTTAACGAGGGTTCCTTGGCGTAACTTGGAGGAACAATCCTACCAAGAACTGGATCAACGGGATGTGGTGGCCGGGACAGAAACCAACAATCCTTTATGAGGTAGCTGCGACTGGAACTGACTTGTAGACAACGTAGTAATAATTTATAAGCCTTATTATACATGTTTGCAAAGGTCTGACCTCTCTTGACCCGCCCGCCGAAAAAGGAACGGCGGAAGACAAACATTCCACCAACTCCGATTCAAAGAGAGTGTCATCCCCGGTACCACACGAGTGGGCTGATCGGTTTTGCGTCTGGCCTTATGGATAGGTAAATTTTGGCCGGCCAAGGAACTATGTCCGGTGCTCAGGTGCGTGTCTAGCGCTAGACGAGGAAGAGTTGTCATGATGGCGATGGGCATTACAGGGGTCGTTATATGGCGGTTTTCCAAACGGGTTGGTGCAAGAATGGGCTGTATATGGTGTTCAGGCTCAAGTCTGGCTTTCCGAACAGGTAGTAGCCTGTTGGGTTATTCGTTCGAACGATATTTTGTGAACTTGTCTGAGATATATTCGAGGAGGAAGTGTCATCGACCTGCCCTGCTTAGTGGAATGAGTCGTCGGTTGAATAAGCACTGGAATTCAGCCCTGAACGCAACGGGTCGAGAAAAGTACTCCAGGTGTAAGCAAATAAGGATATGCCCATCTTCGATATTTATGGTCGATATGATAAAATTGACCATTTGTAAGCTCCTCCCGGTTTATCGGAACAATGTCAGACAGCCTGTTATTAGAGGGTATGGTTTCATGATGATGCCCTCTTGAATCTGGTGTTGGTAAACAAGTTATCCACCTTTGCCCCCTCCGCTTTCGTCCTTACATTCTGGTTACTCCAACCACAGCCAATATCTTTGTATTCGTTATCTTTGAATCAAAGAGCCAACATATATGACTAATTGGACACTTCGAAATGAACTATGAAGACCCAGGCTGGGACTCAGTATATTCGTCTTCGTCCGCCTTCGTTGGCTCCTCTTCAACTACTACCACTACCACTACCACTACATCGCCTCCACGTGGACGAGTACGATCCCATGTTTCCCACTCTACCTTCCTATCTCCCGAACGAGCGGCGACAGCAAGTGGGAGTGCGGCACCCACCTCAGCATCGACCTTGCGCGTGCGATCTACGTTGCGATCCAGAGCGGAAAGTACGACCACCGCACTATCATCCGGAGCCACCTCGGATACAGGCGCCAGCCCAGGAAGTGCGGGAGCGCTCATGGCCGCGGAAGAGGACGACCCGTGCAGCTCAGACGACAAGAAGGCGAAAGCCAAGTACCACGCCATCCTCTCGCGGAAGAAGACGAGTGGGCTGTCGAAGACGCACCCGCTTATCCCGTCCTCAGGAGCGAGTAGTCCGAGTACGACACCTGGACTGTCGAGGGCTACTGAGGGTCGCTTTAGCAGTGAGGAGGAGACAAGGCCGCGGTGGTTGCTCGATGCCAAGGCTAGCGCTGAGAGGAAGGATGCGCAGGGGAAGCGGCGGGCTGCGACAGACGGTGGAGAGGTGGATGAGTTGGAGGTTCTGGAACATAAGGTATGCTCGCCACCACCTTGTTATCGTATTTGAAACCGTGTTGATATATGTTTGGTTGTATTTAGGTCCTACCGACCGACTCGCTTGCGGGAGTGGCACTCAAATACGGTGTTACAGTCGCGCAGATACGCAAATGCAACAAAATGTGGGCATCAGATTCAATCCACCTACGCACAGTCTTGAACATTCCGCTGTTCGCAGCGGATACAAGCAAGATCCTTGTCCCCGGCGTGACCTCGGGTTCGACAACTCCAGCAGCGAGTGCGACATCGTTCACCCCTCCCTCTCCCGGATACGCCACCGAATTGCGGCGTCACACACTCATTGGGGATGCGGTTGGAGGAGGACCACCATCGACATCCCTCCTCGATGCCCCCATCGAATTCTCGGAAGAGTCCAACCTCGCAAACGCAGGCCTCGGGGCGGGTGCAACGATCAAACGCATTCCGATCTCAGAGCTGTCGTTTTTTCCCCCGCCAACACAACCTTCTAGTCGCACCTTCACCGACCGATCAGACCCTTCTACCCTCCAATTCTCGACATTACCACCATTCTCTACAATAGCAGGCACTGGGGTGAGGCCGTTCTATACGTTGAAACCTTCACCTGTGGTACGCGCGAACCAACGGCGGGCTGCCACTTCGAGCAGCAGGTACGGAGGAAGCGTGACAGAAAGGGCAGCGGACGGTGTTCAATCCCTTTTCAATGTGTTTTCCGACCTGTCAAGGTTGAGCATGGAGTCCAATCTGAGCAGCGGGAGCGTGGTGACCAACGGAGCTGAGGACACCCTCGATGGGGATGGTTTCGTCGAGCTCGATCGACTAGAGGGCAGAACGTCAAGGAAGGGTAAAGGCCGGGTGAGGCCAATGGACACGTTTGTTCCTCCTCAGTTCGATGATCGACCCGTGTTCGGCGAGGTTGTCGCAAGTAGAGGGAAGCAGAAAGTCGTGACTGAGCAGCTAGCTCCTAACAAGGGGATGGAACTGCCAAAGGTGGTTATTAGACGTCCAGGTGGAGAACTGGATGACCCGCACTGGTCCGACTCGTCTGAACGCTGGTGATCTACTCGGTTCTTTTCTTCCGTTCTGAGATTTGTTTTCTTGTTTATTATCGATTATCGTTGTACCTGTAAGCTGATGGACAAGGATGATTTGCCTTTCATGGACTGGAATAATGGCAGAATGACAGTTGCCACGACGCCAGGCTAAAGATAAATATTGGAAAGGATCACTCGATCACTCGTGAGCTTTCCATACTAAGTTGCACAATTACCGCGGCACGGTTCCGATCCATTTCCGCACTTGGACCGCTCCGCTTTGGACCGAGCGATGGCGACGAATAGCGGGGAGCAGCAAGCACAACGGCAAAAACCAGAATCTGTAGTACAGCTACCCTCACAAAATGTACCTCAGCAACCCACACCTCAGCAACAGCGGCCAAGTCTTCCACCATCCCGCAGCTCGACCACAAGCAGCAAATTGACGGCCCTTCAGGGTGCATCCTCTGATCGCCTCATTGCACGCGACGTTTGGATGCAGGCCAAAGACGACGAAACACGGGATGCGTTAGGGAGGATGCTCGGGTGGGTCGAGGAACTGGTGAGTATCTCAGGAAACGAATTCGAGTCTCCACCTGGTTATCTTTTCACCTGCTTACTTATGTCCACACCACTGACTACCTGCTCCTTGCTGCGCCCTTTCATCCCGCACTACCGTTCTATAGACTCGCCTGCTGCACAAATCCTACCAAGCGCAAAATGAGCTCGAAACAAATTTGACGTTAACAAAATCAAATCTCCAACTTGCACTAGCCAACACCGAAATGCTCGAAGACGCACTGAAACAGAACCCAGGAGGGAACGGCAATGTGGGCTGGAGGCGGAACGCCAACTCGGTATACATGTCAAACTCGCCACAGAGTGAATACACTCCCTCGCGGCCGCAGTCGGGCGCGTATCCCAGGACGAGCGAAGGTGGATTCTTCAAATTCCGATGGAGTAGTTCGACCCCCACTGGCTCGAGTTCCAAAGCTCCTAGCAGTCCAACCCCAACCAACGGCTTCGCAGGCGGACACACACACCAGCCTTCCCTGTCTGCCTCTGTCCGCAACTCGGCGTTCTTGACGAGCCCACCGTACGAGGGGGTGGGCCACGTCGCCAGTGCGAGTGTGCCCAATCTTGTGAACGAAGAGGTAGTGAAGAGTGCGCGGAGAGAGGAGGAACTCACCAAGGCTCTTGCGACTGAACGAGCGGCGAAGCAGAAAGTGTTGAAGGAGAAGACGCAGCTCGAGGAGGAACTGGAAAGTCTGAGTCAAGCATTGTTTGAAGAGGTATGTTTTGATCTTTGATACCTCGTTTGTTCGAGCGTGTCATCGAGTCGAAGACTAAAACTGACCACCTTTCTTGTGTTCGCCAGGCAAACAAAATGGTCGCGACAGAACGAAGACGCGTAGCTACACTAGGCGAGGAACTCACCAACCTCTCTGAAGAGAAAGCAGCACTACGTGGTGCACTCCGAATCGTCGAGTCGGAGAACGCGAAGCTGCGCGATACTTGCCGCGAAATGCGAGGGATCTTCGAGCACGAAGGAAGGGCGGCGTGCATACCGCTGCCCGAGTCGCCCCCCGCGACAAGCATCGTCCGCACACTGATGGGCGAGGACGTGGGCAGCTCCCGATCAAAAGCGCCGACGCATGGGAAGCGGGGGTCGGTCAGTAGTACCAAGGCGATTCGTGCGACCACCCCACCACCCTCTACACTATCCCGGAAGGGCAGTGCCGCCTCCATCGCGAGTCTCTCGAACCAAAGCCGGGGGCAAAAGCAGCTCCGATCGCTCACGATCGACGTCGACCTGTCACAGTCTGCGAGCCACTTAGAGATAGCAGGGACCGAGATCGACCTTTCCAACACCCCGCAGTCGACTTCTACTGCATATCCCCGCGCATCTGCATCTGCACCTGCACCACCCATAGCTGGGTCAAGGTTATCCACCGTCCCGCCACCGGCGAGTATGGCTGATATGGACCTCCCCACACCCGTAGGCGCCGTGCACCACGTCCCTAATCCGCCACCTCAAGAACGATCGCGGTCCGGCAGCCAGGCCAGCGTGCGGAGTACGGCGTCCCGAGGTTCGCAGGCGAACCAGGAAAGTGGACGGGCTTATGACGTGAATGGTAGTCCGTATGTATCTGCGCTGAGCCGGGGTGGGTTCAGTTTTGGTGCATAGGATGGCTCGTGGAGCCTATAGATATACGTGATGTTATTGTCGAGATCAGGATGGACGCGTGCGGTGGACATAGTCATATCTTTCAAACCTTTTGCGACTCCGATTTATCTCTGTTGGATACTTCACTATTAATTCAGTTCCTGTATGTATGCTCTTTCCGCACTCGTTTGGCTTTGGTTCCATATTGTGCTGCTACCTCTTGGCTTGAGATGAAGCGCAATTTAGTCAAATCTTCGTATTGACCATTATTAAGCCTGTTGAAGATGGAAGAACACATCCCCGGCCTGTCCCAAGTTAATTTTGGACTGCGAATTGAAAAGTCCCGCGATGTAGCGGATTAGTCCCTCTGCCCATAATGTGAGAACCTAGGTGTGCCCGTCTCCGACCCCACCCCCACCCTGAGAGAAGTTTGATTCTCCAGCTGTGGAGGTAGCTCCGAGCCTGATACCACGTGGATAGCCCACGGGATCTAACTTTACGCCTTTGTAGTGGCCCTAATAAACCAAACGGACTCTTAACGTGTCGCAATATTTCCTAATAATCGCGGGTTGACTAAGATCTAGACCGTTTGAGTGCTCTGCCCCGATCTCATCACAACTGAGCTTTGATCGGGGGAGAGTACTCGAAGGAAGACTCGAACGATTTAGATCTTTGGCATGACTTCATTAGAGCTCCTTTGTCAAATTAACTCATCCACGTGGCCTGTCCGTCTCCGCTTGCCTCGTTGCCTCCACCGGCTCTCCGTCAGTTTCCGTATGCCTCCGTATGCCTCCGTATGCCTCCGTATGTCTCACACTATATAAGAAATCTTCGCCACCACCTTTTCCGTCGACGTCCCCCTCGCTCAATTTACGGTTACTTACGATGGTCAAATCTACCGAGAAACGTATTTACTTTACTCGTCACGCTCAGTCGGAGCACAAGTGTGTCCTTGTCCTCGATCCGTGGTTTTTCCTGCTCTAAACAATTGTGTCACTATAGCGTCACCTGTACCTGGAACAGTGAGTGTCCCTTGTGACCCAACCAGTGGTCGCCGACTGACTAAGTAATCCGTAGTTCATGACCCTTCACTCACCCACAATGGTCACCACCAATCTTCTCGACTGAACGACGATACGAAGCACACCTTCCAAAGGACGGCTGAGCTCCTTGTTACCAGCCCGTTGAAGCGAGCACTGCAAACCACGATCAATGGGTACCCGCTACTCAGGAAGAGACTAGAAGAAGAAGGAACTCAAGTTATCGTTCTTCCTCAGTTGCAAGAGGTAAGTGGAGTAAAGCGTTCTAACCCCAGTATCTAATGCCCGAATCTTGCAGTGCAGTGGCTTCCAATGTGACATAGGTTCAGTACGTATCTGACCTCCTCGTATCCAGCCTACTGACTGCCCTCTGTCTGCTGTCCTATGACTTTTATCTTTAGCCCCGTGAAGAGCTCAAAGCAAACCCCGATTTTTCAGGGCTCGACTTTTCCCTCCTCACGGCGGACTGGCGCTCGAAGGAATGTCTCTACGCTCCCACAGTCGCTGCCCTCACAGAGCGAGCACGCTGGGTACGCCGTTGGCTGCGTGACAGACCGGAGCGCGAAATTGTCGTCGTCGCCCACGGCGATATTCTGCGTTATATCACCGATGGCATGAACTCCGGGGAGCCTTGGGGAAACACTGGGGTCAAAGAGTACACGTTCCTGAATGACGACAAGGACGCCGATGCGGTTATGATCCCATTTGTGGCGACAAGAACCGCTTCTGAAGGAGACAATAAGCCAACGAGCTCTCGCCTATGGCTAAGGCACACTGGACGTACTGAGATTGTATACTAGAAAAGTATCGCTCCGTAAAGCGGTCCAGAGCGCACGATTAATTGCAATTTTTTTAAGGCGTCAGAAGCTTGAACAATCTAGGGACAGAGGGAAGGGTGAGAATGAAAGGAAAGGCTCGAGGCTTATTGGTTCTGTGGAATTGAAGATACTCTAACAAAAACCTCGAGGGCGCTGACGTTGAGGACCGATTCTAGCTAATGCGGCACTGCCTTGCAAGCGTGTACTTGTCAGTATATATGCTAGGACTTCTCATGAAGGTCGAATCTCCTTGAGAAATAGCTAGTAACTTGAGAAATTTGTGGAAGAGTGATCGAGGCTGGGCGAAGAAGCGAGGGGGCCAGTACAAGAGACACAGGTCCTCTACATGTCACGACCCTAGGAATTTGAACCGTTTATGCTTCTAGGCAAGAGCTGGTACGTCGACCAGAAATCGCGCGGAGATTGAAGTGTTGGCTTTGTGTTCCGCCTCAACTTTACAGAGCTCCCTTTCGAAGTAAGTAGATCAGAGAAGCATACAGGTGCTCCTTCCACGACCTTAGTTTTGAATTTTGAACGCCCTAACGGTCAGTTTGGACCTACAGTTGAAATGGCTATAATGCATAGCGTCCGTCGACGCCCAAAACCTATGCATTACCGCATTTATGCAATATCAGATACAGGTACGTAAATCAAGAAAATGGCACTCTGTATCTACTTGGTATTG
>Ga0307513_10011115_pt1 | contig 11221 bp, 9 predicted proteins | sample 15_EM_MG_FD_202174 | JGI IMG/M metagenome (GOLD analysis project Ga0307513, IMG submission 202174) | Populus trichocarpa ectomycorrhiza microbial communities from riparian zone in the Pacific Northwest, United States - 15_EM | ecosystem: Host-associated > Plants > Roots > Unclassified | place... | reverse complement strand
CGGCGGCAGCGAAGGGTCGTAACCCTCTTTCATCGCCAGGCCGTCGGCCACGCCATTGGCCGCCAGCGCCCGCACCCGATCCAGCACCTGGTGGATGTTCATTGGGGCGAGCGTCGGCAGAGCGTCGTCGGAGAAGGCTTCCATCCGGTCGACGAGCCGGCGCACGCGGTCGGTCTCGTCGACAATCAACTGGGCGAGCGGCGCATCGTCGGCCTTCGCCCCGGACTTCAGGAGCTGGGCGGCCCCGCGTATCCCCGCCAGCGGGTTCTTGATCTCGTGCGCCAGCATCCGGCCGAGGCCGACAATGGAGCGCAGGCCCGCCTGCTCCTGCACGCCGCGGTCGGCGCCAAGCCCGTGGCGGACGCTGAGCGTGAGCAGCACCGAGCCATCGCCCAAAGGCGCCGCGGCGCCGTCGGCCTCGAAAGGCGGCAGGCCGAAGAGGCTGATGTGGACGCCGCGTTCCCGCACACGCGTCCCCTCCTGCAGCGCCCGATCGAGGAGCGAGACCAGGGCCGAGCCCGGCGGCAGGGCGGCGCTGAAGCGGCCGCGCGCCAGGAGGCCGAGCCCCTGGCCGAACAGGGCCTCGGCGGCTTCGTTGACGGCCACCAGAGCGCCGGTCTCGTCGACCACCATGGCGGGATCCGGGCTGAGTTCGAAGGCCGCGGCCTTCAGCGCCAGGGTGTCGACGCCCAGCGACTGGGGAAGCGTGCGCCAGCTCATGCCGCCAACCTCCGTTCGGGCTCGGACCACAACTGGGTCAGCCCCTCTTCGACGGCCGCCGGCTCGTCCCGGCGGCAAAGCAGGCTGCGCGCCTCGCGCCGCATTTCGACGCTCGCCGGCCACGGGGCCTGTTCGATGTAGGCGGCTAGGTGCTTGCGGAAGATCTTCAGGCCCAGCCGGTCGCCATAGAACGCCAGGCTGTCGCGGAAGTGATCCAGCGCGACGCCAAGCCGGGTTTGCGCGTCGGGCGCCACGAACGCGTTGCCCTGCAGGGCCGCCTCGATCTGCGCGCCGATCCAGGGCCGGCCATAGACGCCGCGCCCGATCATCACCCCGTCTGCGCCGGACGCCGCGATCGCGCCCCAGGCCGAGGCGCCGTCGGTGATGTCGCCGTTGACGATCACCGGAACCGAGACCGCCTCCTTCACCGCCCGCACCGCCGACCAGTCGGCGGCGCCCTTGTAGAACTGACAGCGGGTGCGGCCGTGAACCGTAACGGCCGCCACGCCCAGCGCTTCGGCGCGGGCGGCGATGTCCGGCGCGTTCTTCGAGGCGTCGTCCCAGCCCAATCGCATCTTCACCGTGACCGGCACGTCCACCGCGCCCAAGGCCGCCGTCATCAGCCGCTCGGCGAGCTCGGGCTCGCGCATCAGCGCCGAGCCGCATTGCGCGCCGGTCACCTCGCGTGCGGGGCAGCCGAAGTTCAGGTCGATGATCTGGGCGCCGGCCTTCTGGGCAAGCCTCGCGCCCTCCGCGATGTGCGCGGGGTCGCGGCCGACCAGCTGCACCACCATCAACGGCAGGCCCTCGCCCACCGCGGCGCGGCGCACGACATCCGGACGGCCCTTCGAGAACTCGGCGCAAGCGACCATCTCGGTCGCCACATAGGCCGCGCCCAAGCGGCTGGCCGCTCGCCGGAACGGCAGGTCCGAAATCCCCGTCATCGGAGCGATCCAGGCCCGGCCACCCACGGTTACGTCTTTAAGCTGGAGCGAACTGCTCATTTTGTAATCATCCCCACCGCTGCATTTCTAGGCATCTTGTGCGGTGCAGTAAACCCCTCCTGAACTGGACAACCGTGGGCGTACCCCTAAACACGCATCCATGAGTTTCTCCGCAGTCGTCGTCGCCGCCGGGGCTGGCCTTCGTGCAGGGCCGGGTGAGCCCAAAGCGTGGCGAATGCTTGGCCAACGCCCGCTGATCCGCTGGTCGGTGGAAGGCCTGCTGTCGGCGGGGGCCCGCGAGGTGGTGGTCGTGGTGGCCCGCGACCGCCTGGGCCAAGTGGACGAGGCGCTGGCTGGCCTTACGGGCTGGCGCGCCGTCACCGGCGGCAAGACGCGCGCCGATTCCGTGCAGGCGGGGCTCGCCGCTCTCACCGCGACTCGCAACCAACCGGTGTTGGTGCACGACGCCGCACGCCCCTTCGTGAGCCGCGTCCACGTCGATCGTCTGCTGGCGGCGCTCGAGGTCGCCGACGGCGCCGTCCCCGCCCTGCCCGTCCCCGACACCCTCAAGCGCGGCGACGGCCTCGTGGACGAAACGGTCAGCCGCGAAGGCCTCTGGCGCGTCCAGACGCCCCAGGCCTTCCGGTTCGGAAAGCTGAAAGCCGCCTACAAGCAGTGGCCCGCCAACGAAGAGCCCACGGACGACGCCTCGGTGATGGAGCGGGCGGGCGGCACCGTCGCCCTGGCGCCAGGCGATCCCATGCTCATGAAGCTGACCTGGCCCGAGGATTTCCTGATGGCCGAGCAGCTCGCCGCCTCACGACGGATCGTGCGCACCGGCTTCGGGGTCGATGCGCACCGGTTTGGACCGGGCGACGTGGTCTGGCTGGGCGGCATCCGCATCGAGCACGACCTGGGCCTCGTCGGACATTCCGACGCCGACTGCGGCCTGCACGCCCTCACCGACGCCGTTCTGGGTGCGATCGCCGAGGGCGACATCGGCGAGCATTTCCCGCCCTCCGACCCGCGCTGGAAGGGCGCGTCCTCCGATCAGTTCCTGATCCACGCCGTGAAGCTGGCGCAGGCCAAGGGCGCGCGCGTCCTCAACGCGGACCTCACGCTGATCTGCGAGCGGCCGAAGATCCGGCCGCACCGCGACGCCATGCGCGCGCGCATCGCCGAGCTCCTGGGCTTGTCCATCGACCGGGTGAGCGTGAAGGCGACCACGACCGAGGGCATGGGGTTCACCGGCCGCGAGGAGGGCCTGATGGCCCAGGCCGTGGTCAGCGTGGAGACCCCGGCTTAGTCGCCGCCCGCCAGCTTCTGTTGCATCCGACGCCAGAGCGCGCCGACAAGGTTGGTGTAGTCGTCGGTCCACGGCCTCACGAGGTGGGGCTGTGTTGTGCGCCAGCGGGCGTCGCCCTTGAACCGGTCAAGACCTGCGGGCGAGCGAGCGATGATCAGGACATCCTCCGGCGCGGCCCACATTGCCGCCTCGGCCTTGGTGGGCCGGTAGGATTGGGCGAGCGCCACGCCGCCGGCGGCGGCCGCCACGGCCTGGGCCGGCGCCTTCAGCTCGAGGTTCCGGTTCGAGAGGTGCAGGATCAGCACCCCGTCGGGTTTCAAGTGGGTCAGGTATTCGCGCACCGCCTCGACGGTCAGCAGGTGGACCGGCACCGCGTCCGACGAAAACGCGTCGATCAGGAGCACGTCGAAGAGGCCCGCGGGCTGCTTGGCCACGGTCAGCCGCGCATCGCCGATGACATAGTCGATGGGTCCCTTGGCGCAGCGGGTCGTATAGCTGAAATGGGCCGGGTTGGTGGAGACACGCACCACCAGCGGGTCGATTTCGAAGAAGGTCAGGCGATCGGTCGCGCGGACGTAGGCTGCGACGGATCCCGTCCCCAAGCCGACTGCGCCAACGCGGACCGCGGGCTTCTCGCCCTGTAATTTCAGGAAGACCTGTCCGATGGGGGTCGGCGGCGCGTAGTAGGTCAACGGCTGGCAGATGTATCGCGGATCGAGGGACTGCGCGCCGTGCAGCGTCGTGCCGTGCGCCAGCATGTTCACCGTGCCAAGTGCGCCGCCGCGCGATTGGGATTGAGTGAGGATCCCAAAGAAGCTCCTCCAGGTGTGGGTCGTCGGCGCGAGTTGGGCGGACGCCGCCGCCGTCATGGAGAGGATCGCGATCACGGCGAAAAACACCAGCGCCCGGCCGCGAAGCAGGAAGGCGCAGATCGCAGTGGTCCCCAGGCACACCTTCAGGCCGAGGGAGAACAGCTCGTGCTGGGAGATCCCTGCCACCACCACACGACTTCCGGCGCTTGGGCCGATGAACGTGTCCCCGACCACGGCCGCCAATCCCGCGATCGTCGCGAGGGTCAGAAGCACCCATGTGGAGGACCCGAACTTCCAGTCGCCCCAAGGTCTCGCCAGGCACGACAGCACCAGGGCCAGCGGATACTCCCAGACGTTGTCGAACAGCACCGGCGCCAGGAAGGCGTTGAACCCGCCGCCGACCACGCCCCCGAAGGACATCCACAGATAGAACTCTGTCAGGCGCGCGGGATCAGGCCGTCGGGCCACCAGGGCCTGGTGGCACATCAGCGCGGTCAGGAAGAACGCCGTCAGGTGGACGAACAGCTGGGCGATGAAGTTGGTCGCTCCGAACGGCACCATCAGCACGCAGGCCGCTACGGCAGCGGCCTGCACCATCAGCGTCAGATCCGGCGAGATCAGGGGCTTGGCCTGGAAGGCGATGATGAAGGTCAGGAGATAGAGGGCCAGCGGCAGGACCCAGAGGAACGGCGCCGAAGCCACGTCCGTCGTGATGTGGGTCGTCACGCCCATCATCAGGCTCGAGGGGATGGCGGCCAAGCCGATCCAGATCAACCGGTCCTTCCAGCTCACGGATGCGGGCGGCGTTTCGGCCTTTGCGGTGTGAGCCGGCGCATCGCCCGAGCGCGAGACCAGGAACGCCAGGCTGGCCATCAGGAGGCCGAAGGCGACGTAGCCCCAGGTCCAGCCGGCCGTCTGTCCATGGACGGTCGTCAGCGGCTCGACGATCACCGGATAGGCGAGCAGCGCCAGCAGGCTGCCCAGATTGCTGGCGGCGTAGAGGACGTAGGGCTCTTCCCCCTCCTCGCCGACCGTGCGCGCATGCCAGGCCTGCACCAGCGGGGCAGTGGCCGACAGGACGGCGAACGGCGCGCCGATGGAGACCGCGAGGACACCCAGCAGCCAGGCGTTCGGGTGTGTCGAGGATGGCGGGCCGAAGAGCTCGTTGACCCCCAGCGGCAAGGTCAGGGCGGCGAGCAGCAGCGCTGCGCCATGCACCAGCGCCTGGGCGCGCAGCGAGCGTACGCGCTGCAGGGCGTGGGCGTAGGCGTAGCCGGCCAGCAGGGCGCCCTGGAAGAACGCCAGGCTGGTGTTCCAGACCGACGGGCTGCCGCCGAGCAACGGCAGCACCAGCTTGGCCACCATCGGCTCGACCAGGAACACCAGGGCGGCGCTGGCAAAAACTGTGATGGGGAACATCGCGGCCGGCGGCTTGATCCCCAGACGGGGAACGAAAGCGGACATCGTCATGAGCGCGAATCGCCTTGATAGAGCAGCGGAACCGATGCTCTGTCTCGACCAGTGCTGGCTTACGAGCTGTTAAGAGGGGCGCTTATGTTTTCGCTTGAGATCGTGACCCTCGCCCGCCTGCTGGTCGACGAGGCGCGGGAGCGGTCCTTGCGCATCGTCACCGCCGAAAGCTGCACGGGCGGGCTGGTCGCCGGCGCCATATGCCAGGTCTCGGGCGCTTCCGACGTCTTCGAGCGCGGCTTTGTCACCTATTCCAACCGGGCCAAGCAGGAGATGCTAGGCGTGCCCGGCGACCTGATCGCCGACCTGGGCGCGGTCTCCGAACCCGTGGCCCGGATGATGGCCGAGGGCGCGCTGGAGAACTCCAACGCCCACATCGCCGTGGCGATCACCGGGGTCGCGGGACCCGGCGGAGGAACCCCGATGAAACCGGTCGGCACCGTCCACATCGCCACCGCCCGCACCAACCACGGACTGCAGCACCGCCAGGAATTCTTCGAGGTCGAGGACCGGGTCGGGATCCAACTCGCCGCCGTCCAGTCCGCCTTGCAGATGCTCCGCGACCGGATCGCCTGAGCATGGCGCCGGCGACGCTCGCCCGGGCGCCCACGCTCGTCCGCGCCTTAGGCCTGCGCGACATCATCGGCATCCTGCTGAACGCGATGATCGGCTCCGGCATGCTGGCCGCGCCGGCCAAGGTCTACGCCATCGCCGGCGGCTGGAGCTTCCTCGTCCTGCTGGCCAGCGCCCTTGTGATGGTTCCGCTGGTGCTGTGCTTCGCGGACCTCGGCAGCCGGTTCTCCGGCACCGGCGGACCTTACCTCTACGCCCGCTCCACCCTACCGCCCGCCGCCGCGTTCTCGGTCGGCTGGCTGCTCTGGTTCAGCCAGGCGATGTCGGCCGCGACGCTCTGCAACCTGATGATCAGCTATCTGGCGGGATTCGCACCGGCGTTGGCCGAGGGCTGGCCGCGGGTCGCCGCGATCCTCGGCCTGGGCCTGGTGCTGACGATCATCGCGCTGGTCGGAATCCGGGAGTCGGCGCGGGTCAGCAATCTGCTGATCGTGATCAAGGTGGGCTTCGTCGGCGTCTTCCTGCTGGCCGGCCTGGCCTTCATCGACCTGGGCCACCTCAAGGCGACGACAGCGCTCCCCGCAGCGCCACAGTTCGCCACCGCCATGCTGATCTATTTGTTCGCCTACTCGGGTTTCGAGCGCGGCGCCGTGATCGCCGGCGAGGCGCGCGAGCCGAAGCGCGACGTGCCGATCGCGCTCGCCGCGAGCCTGGTCATCGCCACCCTGGCCTATGGCGCGGTGCTGCTGGTCTGCGTCGGCATCCTGGATGCGCCCGCGGCCACCGATCGCCCGCTCGCGGAGGCGGGCCGCCAGATCTTCGGCGGCCCGGGCGCGGTGGCGGTCTCGGCCGGCGCGCTCGCCGTGATCGTCGGCACCGTCCTGATCATCGTCGTCGCCATGCCACGGATGCTGATGGCTCTGGCCGAGCAGGACCAGCTCCCCGCCTTCCTGTCCAAGATCCATCCACGCTGGCGCACCCCTCATGTCGCCATCCTGATCTCCAGCGCGCTGTGCTTCGGCCTCGCCGTCGTGAGCGACCTGATCACCGCCCTGACCATCGCCACGGCGACCCGCGTGCTCAGCTACATCCTCTGTTGCGTGGCCCTGGCTCGGCTGAGCGGGCGGCCCGACGCGCCGCAGCCTCAGTTCCGCCTTCCCTACGCCGGCCTGGTGGCCGGCGTGACGGCGGCGCTCTTCACCGTGGTGCTGGTGATCGGCGCGCGGAAAGAGCTGCTGCCGCTGATCGTGGTGACCGCCATCGGCCTGGTGATCCTGCTGGTGCACACCCAGAACCGACGGGCGCGGGCAAAAGCGGCCTAGTCGGCGGGCTCCGCCGTCCCGTAGAGCGCCTTGGCCCGCGCTTCGAAGCATTCCATCAGCCGATCGACGGCGTGGCTGAAGTTCGCGGCGAGGAGGGCTTCGAGCAGACGCGACTTGAACTGGAAGTCGATGTCGAATTCCACGCGGGTTCCGCCCCCGTCCTCATAGAACTGCCAGCGGTTGGCGAGGCGCTTGAAAGGGCCGGACAGCAGGTCGACATCGATCTGGCGGCCCGCCTGATCGCGCCGAACGCGCGTCGAGAAACGCTCCTTCAGGAACGAGAACCCGACGCCGGCCTCTGCGTCCACCGCCTCGACGCCCTCCCCCAGACGCCGGGCGTTCCAGGTCCGCATCGAGGTGATCCAGGGTACGAAGTCGGGATAGGCGTTCACGTCGCCGACCAGGGCGAAGAGCTGATCGGGCGTGTAGGGCAGGATCTTGGAGACGTGGTGGCGCAAGGCCGATCAGGCTGCGGCTTCCCGGGCGATCCGGGCGGCCTGCAGGCGGGCGAAGTCCTCGCCGGCGTGGTGCGAGGAACGCGTCAAGGGGCTGGCCGAGACCATCAAGAACCCCTTCGCCCGGGCGATCTCCTCATAGGCCGCGAACTCGTCGGGATGGACGAAGCGGTCGATCGCGGCGTGCTTGCGCGTGGGCTGCAGGTACTGGCCAATGGTGATGAAATCGACGCCGGCCGAGCGCATGTCGTCCATCACCTGCATGACCTCTTCCTTCGCCTCGCCGAGCCCCACCATCACGCCGGACTTGGTGAACTGGGTCGGGTCGCGCTCCTTCACCCGTTCCAGCAGGCGAAGTGAATGATAGTAGCGCGCGCCGGGGCGGATCGAGAGGTAGAGCCGCGGCACGGTTTCCAGGTTGTGGTTGAAGACGTCCGGCTTGGCGTCGATCACCTCATGGGCCGCGCCCACGGGCTTCCTCAGGAAGTCGGGCGTCAGGATTTCGATGGTCGTGCCGGGCGCGGCCGCGCGGATGGCGCGGACCACGGCGGCGAAGTGAGCGGCGCCGCCGTCGGCCAGATCATCGCGATCCACCGAGGTGATGACCACGTGCTTCAGGCCCATCTTGGCCACCGCGTCGGCGACGCGGGCGGGTTCGGTGGGATCGAGCGGGTTCGGCTTGCCGGTGGCCACGTTGCAGAAGGCGCAGGCCCGCGTGCAGATCTCGCCCATGATCATCATGGTGGCGTGGCTCTTGGACCAGCACTCGCCGATGTTCGGGCAGGCGGCCTCCTCGCAGACCGTGACGAGCCCATGGCTCTTCACGATCTCACGGGTGGCGTTGTAGCCCGGCGAGCCGGGTGCGCGGACCCGCAGCCACTCGGGCTTGCGCAGCAACGGCGTATCGGGCCGGGCCTGCTTTTCGGGATGTCGGGGACGCCGGTCCCCCAGAGTGTCGATCACCACGGCCATGGTCCCTAGATCGGCGGTCGGAGGCTTCGGATCAAGTCAGGAATGCAGCGGCGTCGCGGATAGGGGTTGGGGTCTCACGCATCGTAACCATTCTTTTCATCCGTGAAGCCGGGCGATAGGCTGTCGGCAACGATAATGGTTTGGGAGGTGGTGGATCTTGTCGCGTTCCTTTGATGCCCGCCAAGCGCAGACGACCCTGTTCGACGCCCTGGTGGACGCCCGTCAGAAATTTGGGGCCAAGAAACCCATCCTGGAGGACCAGGAACGCAATCCGCTGAGCTACACCGACCTGATCCGGGCGTCGTTCGCCCTCGGCCGCAAGATCGCCGGCTTCACCAAACCGGGCGAACGGGTCGGCGTGATGTTGCCCGCCAGCGCTGGCGTCGTCGTGACCTTCTTCGCCCTGCACGCCTTCGGGCGCGTGCCGACCATGCTCAACTTCACCGCCGGCATCCGCAACCTGAGGGCCGCGTGCGAGTTGGCGGGGGTGAAGCGGGTGTTGACCGCCCACCGCTTCATCGAGCAGGGCAAGCTGCACGACCTGGTCGATGCGCTCGAGATGCTCACCACGGTCACCTATCTCGAGGACGTCCGTGCGACCATCGGCCTGACCGACAAGCTTTACGCCGCCGCCGGCGGCGCCTTCCCCAAGCGCTTCCGCGCCGCGACCCGACCTTCCGATCCCGGCGTGATCCTCTTCACCTCCGGCAGCTTCGGGGCGCCCAAGGGCGTGGTGTTGAGCCAGCAGAACCTGGTGGCCAATGTCCAGCAGATCGCCGCCCACATCGACCTTGATCCCGCCTGGGTGATGTTCAATCCGCTGCCCACCTTCCACTGCTTCGGTCTGACCGGCGGGGTGTTGCTGCCGATCCTCACCGGCATGAAGGCGTTCCAGTATCCTTCGCCGCTGCATACCAAGCAGATCCCCCCGCTGATCAAGGACGCCAAGGCCTCGATCCTGCTGGCCACCGACACCTTCGTGAACCAGTACGCCCGCTCGGCCGAGCCTGACGAACTCTCGGGGCTGAAGTTCATTGTCTGCGGCGCCGAAAAAGTCCGCGACGAGACCCACAACCTGATCTCCGACCGCTTCGGCGACATCCCGGTGCTCGAGGGCTACGGCGCCACCGAAGCTGCGCCGGTGATCGCCGTGAACAAACCCGCGGACAATCGCCGCGGCACGGTCGGCGGCCTGCTGCCCGGTATGGAGACCCGCCTTGAGCCGGTGGAGGGCATCCCGGGCGGCGGCAAGCTCTTCGTCCGCGGCCCCAACGTCATGGCCGGCTACCTCAACGCCGCCGGCGGCCTCGATCCGCTCTCCGACGGGTGGCACGACACCGGCGACGTCGTCTCGATCACCGACGACGGCTGGGTGAAGATCAAGGGCCGGGTGAAGCGCTTTGCCAAGATCGGCGGCGAGATGGTCTCGCTGACCGCGGCCGAGGATCTCGTCACCTCCGTCTGGCCCGAGAGCCGCCATGCGGTCATCGCCCTCCCCGACCCGAAGAAGGGCGAGCGCCTGATCCTGGTGACCGACCGCCGCGACGCCGATTCCACCCCGCTGGTCGCCCACGCCAAGGCGATCGGCGCGCCGGAGATCGCGGTGCCCCGCAAGATCATCCGGGTGCAGGAAATCCCGGTGCTCGGCACGGGCAAGACCGACTACGTGGCCGTCCAGCGGATGGTGGACGCGGAGCTGCGCCGGGCCGCCTAGGCGCTGGGCCGCTTGCCGGTGACGGTGACGCGCTGGCCGTAGCGGCTGAAGGGATAGTAGTCCCAGACCGAATGGTGCTGGGTGCAGCGATTGTCCCAGAACACCAGGGCGTTGGGCGTCCAGGGCATCCGGCAAACGAGCGACGGGGTCAGCTCGACGATCCGATAGAGCATCTCCAGCACCGACTTGCTCTCATAGGCGCTGAGCTGGACGATGCGCGAAGTGAAGCCGCGGTTGACGAACAGGACCTTGCGCCCGGTTTCGGGATGTCGCGTGACGACCGGATGCTCGTTCTTCGGATAGCCGCCCGGAGGCGCCTCTGTCCCATAAGCGCCGATGTAAGGGATAGCTCCGTCATGCACGGCGGTGAGGCCGTCCAGGAACGCCTTCATCCGCTCCGACAACAGGTCGTAGGCCAGGTACATGTTGGCGAAGAGGGTGTCGCCGCCAATGCCTTGCTGCGGCATCTGGGTGATGTAGAGCAAGGAGCCCATCGGCGGTTCGGCGTCGCAGGTGACATCCGAGTGCCAGCCCTCGCCGGCCACGAACTTGGAGTTCTTGGTGGCCTTGACCTCGAGGATCTCGGGGTTCTCGTCGCCCCGGGCCAGGTTCAGCGGATGCAGGTGCAGCGGTCCGAATCGCGCCCCGAACGCCTTGTGCTGGGCCTGGGTCAGCGTCTGATCGCGGAACACTACGACGAGGTGCTCCAGAAGCGCGCGGCGGATTTCGCCAAGCTGCTGCTCCGTCACCTCGAGCGAGAGATCGATCCCGCCGATCTCGGCGCCGATGGTGTGGGTCAGCGGCTTCACCTGGATGGTCTCGTAGGCGACCCGCGGGCGCTCATTCCAGGTTTCCACAGCCTTGAGGGCGAACTTGTCCATGGTGGCCTCCCGCGCCGTGCAGATGTTGCCGACGATCCTAGGATGCCTCTTC
>Ga0307513_10011114_pt1 | contig 11222 bp, 9 predicted proteins | sample 15_EM_MG_FD_202174 | JGI IMG/M metagenome (GOLD analysis project Ga0307513, IMG submission 202174) | Populus trichocarpa ectomycorrhiza microbial communities from riparian zone in the Pacific Northwest, United States - 15_EM | ecosystem: Host-associated > Plants > Roots > Unclassified | place... | reverse complement strand
CACGGTCGGCTTCTCAGGCTGGTCACAGGGGTTCCTCGACGAGACATCTCTAGAACATGGTTTCATCTCGTCGCAGGCTGAACTCGTCCACCTCGACCATCGATGGGTATGAACAATGACGTTTCACAGCGGTCGACCACGTGCCGAAGCCCCCTCGCTGCTCGCCGGGCTCACCATCGAGGAGAAGATCGCTCTGCTCTCCGGTGCGTCCCTCTGGCAGACGGTCGGCTATCCGGATCGCGGCATCAACCCGATGACGCTGTCCGACGGCCCGCACGGGGTCCGTGTGGGCGCCGAGGTTGACCTGATCGGGACCCCGCAAACCGCTACGGCCATCTGCTTTCCCACCGCTTCGGCGCTGTCCTGCAGTTGGGACACAGCCCTCGCCCGCACTCAGGGTGCCGCGCTCGCCACCGAGGCCCGCCGGGCCGGCGTGGATGTGGTGCTCGGTCCGGGCATGAACATCAAACGCACACCGCTGGGTGGCCGGAACTTCGAGTACTTCTCCGAGGACCCCTACCTGAGCGGCCGGCTCGCGGCCGCGATCGTTGCGGGCACCGAGTCGGGTGGCGTTGGCACGTCCGTCAAGCACTTCGCGGTGAACAACCAGGAGTACGACCGGTTCACGATCAGCGCCGAGGTCGACGAACGCGCCCTGCGCGAGATCTACCTGCGCGGTTTCGAGATCGCGGTGACCGAGGGGCGGCCCGCAACCGTGATGGCGGCCTACAATGCGGTCAACGGCGTCACCTGCACCGAGAACTCCCGGCTGCTGACCGAGATCCTGCGCGACGAGTGGGGCTTCGACGGCGTGGTCGTGAGCGACTGGGGCGCCGTGAGCGACCAGGTCGCCGCACTCAAGGCCGGCCTCGACCTGGAGATGCCGGCATCGGACGGGATGGGCGCCGCCGCGATCCGGGACGCGCTCGAGTCGGGCGAACTGAGCGAGGCCGACATCGATCGCGCCGCTGCCCGGATCATCGAGCTGAGTTCCCGCTTCGCGGCCAGTGATCGTCCCGAGCCCGCCGCCGCCAGCGCTGCCGAACTGGTCGAACTGGCGCGAAGCGTTGCTCAGCAGTCGATCGTCCTATTGCGCAACGAACACGACACGCTCCCGCTGGCGCGCACCGGCACGGTCGCCATCATCGGCGAGTTCGCCGAGAAGCCCCGGTTCCAGGGCGGCGGCAGTTCCGAGGTCCCTGTCGCGTCATTTGCCACCGCGCGCACCGAGATCGGCCGCTTCCTGTCACCGGAGCAGGTTCGCTACGTCCGCGGACACGATGGCGAGCAGGTCGACCGGGCACTGCTCGACGAGGCCGTCGCCGTGGCGTCGGAAGCCGATGTCGCGCTGCTGTTCGTCGGCCTGACCGAGATGGCGGAGTCGGAGGGCTACGACCGGGAAAGCCTGTCGCTGCCCGCATCCCACCTCGCGCTGATCGACGAGGTCAGCGCGGTGAGCCCGCGCACGGTCGTCATCCTGCACAAGGGATCGGTCGTCGACATGGCGTCGTGGCACGAGAAGGTCGACGCGATCCTCGACCTCAACCTGGGTGGCCAGGAGGTGGCCGCGGCCGCACTGGACATCGTCTTCGGCGAGGTCAACCCCTCGGGCCGCACCAGCGAGACGGTTCCACTGCGGCTGGAGGACACACCGGCCTATGTGGACTATCCGGGAGCGCAGCGCCGGGTGCACTACCGAGAAAGCATCTGGGTCGGGTATCGGTACTACGACCGTCGGAAGATGCCGGTGGTTTACCCGTTCGGGCACGGTCTGAGCTACACCGAGTTCGAATACTCGGACCCGCGCGCCACGGTCGGCGACGACGAGAACGTCACCGTGGAGGTGACGGTCCGCAACGTCGGCGAGCGGGCCGGGTTCGAGGTCGTTCAGGTGTACGTGCGCGACGACGTCAGTACCGTCCCACGGCCGGACCGTGAGCTTCGCGGGTTCACCAAGGTCTGGGTCCCGGCAGGCGAGGCCGTCACGACACGCATCGAGCTCGATCGCCGCGACTTCGCGTTCTGGGACGAGCACCGGGACCGCTGGGCGATCGAGAGCGGCGCCTTCACCCTCGAGATCGGGCACTCGTCACGCGATATCCGAGCCTCTGTCAGTGTGGAGTTGACCGGGGACACCCAATCGGTGGTGGTCGTCGATCGCCGCACGCCATTGGGCTACTTCCTCGACGATCCCGAGTTCGCCGCCAAGGTCGAACGGATCATGCGCGCCGTTCCGTTGCTCGGAGGCGGCGCCGAGATCCCTCCTGAATCCCAGCGCATCGTGGACGAGGTGATCAACGGTATGCCACTGGAGAAGCTCCGCCTCGTCTCCGCGGGTGCCTTCTCCGATGACGACATCGCCGGTCTGCTCGAACGCAGGTCCCACCAGGACGAATTCACCAGGCCGAGCCTGAAGCGCACCGCCACGGACAAAGGGCATCCACTTATGCCGACTGCAGGAGGCGTGGCCCTATGACCACTGATACGCCGGCCGACCCGGTCACGCCATCCGGTCAGACGGTGGCCGTGCGCTACGAGCCGAAGACTCGCGCCTTCCGCCGCTACACGCTCTTCTATGGGGTCGGCTGCCTCGGGATCGTCATCCTGTATGGGTCGCTGAACAGCATTCTGATTCCGCTGCACGTTCAACAGCTGGAGTTCGCGCACATCTTCGCCGGAGCCGACGCGCACGTGGATCTGCAGGTCCTCAACGCGCTTCAGGCGCAGGTCGATGCGGGTGCACTGACGCCGACGCCGGATCAGTATCGGTTGCTGGAGCTCCTAGCCCGGTTCAACTCGTCGCGGGCGTCGAGCTTGTCGCTCGTGACGTCGGTCGTGATGCTCATGACGATACTGGTCCAGCCGATAGTCGGTCTGCTGTCGGATCGGACCCGATCGAAGTGGGGCCGCAGGGCCCCCTGGATCGCCGCTGGTGGTGTGACGGGCGCTGCGCTGGTTGCCCTGCTTCCGGTCGTGCCGACCATCGCCGTCCTGGTGATCGTCTTGTCGCTCGTCCAGCTGCTGGCGGGTGCCGCCCAAGGACCGTTGATGGCCACGGTCGTCGACCGCGTTCCGGACGATCGCATCGGCACCATCTCCACGGTCACCGGCTTGGTCGTCTACATCGGCGGGATCGGCGGAGCGGTCGTCGCCGGATCGCTGTTCGCCGCGATCGGACTCGCCTCGTACTTCCCGCTTGCTGTAGCGCTCGTGCTCACAACGCTCTGCTTCGTTCTGTTCGCCCGGGACCGATCGTCTCTGCGGTTGACCGTCGATCCATTGCGGATCCGCACCGTCCTCGCCTCGTATGTGCGGGCGCTCGGCGACCGGGATTACCGGTGGGCGTGGATCGCGAAGGTGCTGTTGTTCATCGGGTTCGGCATCGCGAACGTCTACGGGCTCTACATGCTGCAGAGCTACGTGACGCCCGCGCTGTCGGTAGCCGAGGCGGCGACGACGGCGCCCCTGATCCAACTCGCCGGCCTTCCCGCCGCCATGATCGGCATGGTGGTCTCTGGCAGATGGTCGGACAAGATCGGCCGGCGTAAGCCTTTCGTGGTCGCGGCATCGATCATCATGGCCGTGTCCTTCCTCATCCCGTTCGCGTGGCCGACGGTCCCGGCGATGTTCATCGAGTCGATCGTGGCCTCATTCGGACTTGGCGTGTACATCGTCGTCGACCAGGCGCTGTTCATCGATCTGCTGCCACACCGTGATTCGGCCGGCCGTGACCTCGGCGTGGCGAACCTGGGCACGAACGTGGGTCAGGCTCTCGGGCCCATCATCGCCGGAATGATCGTCGCCGCATTCGGCGGCGCCTACGGTCCGGTGTGGCCGGTCGCGTTCTTCCTCGTCTTCGTCGCCGCGTTCGCCGTGCTCCCTATCAAACGTGTTCGCTGAACTGTCGGGGTACCTGAGAAAGGGGACTTCCCTCATGAAGCCGATCGACCCCCGCCGCTACGCGGCGCACCCGAGTGGCCGCCCGGTGCTCGTCTGTGCCGGTGACAGCATCACGGAGGGCAGGTTCAGCGCGAACTGGGTCGGCCAGGTCGCTGCAGCCGTGGCTCCCGCCGTGGACACCGTCAACGCCGGAGTCGGCGGGGACCTCGCCTGGAACCTGGTGAATCGCCTCGACGACATCATCGCCTGTCGCCCCGCGATCGTGACGGTGCTCATCGGCACGAACGACGCGAATGCGCAGATCTCACCGAAGTGGTCGGACGGCGCCGTGCGGATGAAGCGGCTCCCGCAACCGCCGACTCAGCTGTGGTACCGGGACAACCTGCACATGATCGTCGACCGGCTGAAGTCGGAGACCTCCGCCAGAATCGCCCTCATGTCGCTGCCACCCCTCGGCGACACTCCCAACGGGCGATGGGAGGACATCGTCTCGCCCTACAACGCGATCATCCACGAGATCGCAGCGCAGGCGGGTCTGCCCGTCCTCCCAGTACACGACAGAATCGCCGATCTGATCGCGGCAAACCCAGCCTCGACCAGGTGGGACGGTACCCACAAGCTCATGTTTGCGGCACTCGCGCGGCGAGTCATCCTTCGCCAGAACTGGGACACCATCGCGCGCCGCCACGGTTTCACCACGACCACGGACGGCGTACATCTGACCGAGCCCGCTGCCGCGCGGATCGTCACGCTCGTCGAGCAATTCGTGACCACATCAACATCGACTGGAGAGCCCACGAGATGACCACACCTTCCGCATCCGAACAGGTGGCCCCCACGCCCGATCGACCGGCGTTGCTCGACCTCCGAGAGTTGGCGAACGGGGGGCCACTGACGCCGCGCGACCTCGCCCGCATTCTCAAGGAGCACCCCGGCGTTCTCGCGCGAGTCCTGAAGCCCGGTCAGAGGTGCCGCCTCCATGTGTTCGATGTGGCGTCCCGTTCGGACACGACCATCGCCGAGTTCGACAACCTGCTCTTCGAAGCGCCCAACTGGGGAGAGGGCGGCCAGACGCTCTACCTGAACGGGGACGGCGGCCTCTGGGCGTTTCCGCTCGACTCCGCCGACAAGCCCCGCCGAATCGCCTACGACGGCCTGGGGGAGTGGGAACTCAACAACGACCACGTGCTCGACCCCGGCAGCGACGCGATCTTCCTCTCGGCGATGGACGGGCAGATCTACCACGGGTCCCTGAACGGCGGGAGCGTGCGTCGGGTCACCGACAATGATGATGTGTGGCACTTCCTGCACGGCGTGTCGCCCGACGGGAAGACGCTCGGCTACATCCAGATCGACACCTCCGGCAACCCGGCGCGGCTGGCCCTGATCTCCGCCGAGGGCGGCCCCGTCACGGTGCTGGACACCGGCCCCGGCCCGGCCGACGGGTTCGAGTGGTCCCCGGACGGCGAATGGATCTACTTCAACACCGAACGCTGGGCATCCCGGCCCGGCCACGCCCAACTGGCCAGAATGCCGAGCGCGAAACCCTCACCGGACACGGTCGAGCGGGTCATCTCCACTGAGACCGTCGACTGGTTCCCGCACTTCTCGCCGGACGGGCGTCTCGCGGTCTACCTGCAGTACCCGGCGGGCACCGAGGGCCACCCGGAGAACCTGCCGGTGGAGCTGGTCCTCGTCGACGTCTCGGACTGGTCCACGCCTCTGGCCCGAGTGCCGCTGTTCGGCGGGCAGGGCACGATCAACGTCAACAGCTGGAGCCCGGATTCCACCCGCTTCGCCTTTGTCTCATATCCCCTCGCCCCCGACGCCGGCGCGTGACCAGCCCTTGCGCAAGGTCGTGACGACGGCTGCGATGGTGCCGACCGAGAGCACCGTCGCGAAGCCGATCATCGTGGCGTTCAAGGCGGCGTGCTGGATCACCAGGCTGAACGCCACCGAGGGCAGGCCCATGCCGAGGTAGGCGACGACGAAGAACACCGCCAGTACGCCTGCGCGGGAGGCCGGGGCGGCAGCGGTGGCGCTCAGCGTGACCGAACCCTTGAACAGCAGCCCCGCGCCGCCGCCGGACAGGCCGGCGGCGATCAGCACGAGCCAGAGGGCCGGCTGGTAGAGCGACAACGCGGTCAACGCCAGGCCAACCGGGAACAGCACGGTGCCGGTCGTCAACTGCGCGGACAGGGCCAGCCTGCCGAGTGCCAGCTGCACGAGGGCCGACGCGGCGAACGCAGTGAACGGGGCGAGACCGATGCTGAACTGGCCGGTGATGCCCAGTTCACCGCGGACGATGATCGCGCCGAGCGACGAGAACAGGCCCATCACACCGAAAGCGAAGAACCCGACGACGGATGCCGCGGCGAACGCCGCGCGGGCGCCGGGGCGCAGCGCGAAGCGGACCGGGCGGGTCTGCTCGGTGGCGCGCGGGAGCACCGTCTCCGGGGTCAGCAGCACCACCAAAGCTGCGATCCCCATCGCGACTGCGAACACCACGTAGGAGGTCACCAGCGGCGCGGGAACCCATTCTGCGAGAGCGCCGGCGACCAGCGGACCGAGCGCGAGGCCGCCGAGGTTGGCAGCGGAGGAGATCAGTGCGGGATCGGGTGCGCCGGCCCGGCCCGGTTGGGCCGCGCGGTGCAGGTCGGCGATGTACGCGGTCGCCGTGGACGCCATCAGGCCGACGGCGACACCGGTGAGGACGCGGCCGGTGATGAGCCCGGTCAGACCCGGCCACACCGCCATGACGACGGCGGCCACGACGCCGACGAGCAGCGCGGGCACGACCACCGTGCGGCGCCCGATGCGGTCGGAGAGGTGTCCCAGCGTCGGGAACGTCGCGGCGGTGCCGACCACCATCGCTGCGAAGGCGATGGTCACGCCGGTCGGTCCGAAGTGGTCGCGGACCTGGTAGAGGGGCCACAGCGGCGTCGGCGCGGTGGCGAACGCCATGAGGATGGCGAAGGCCGCGGTCACCACCCACAGCCCTGCGGCGGGCGGCAGCGCTGCGCGGCGCCCGGCTCGGTGGTGGGCGAGCGGCGGATGTGTAGTCACCGTCGACTCCCTTCAGCTCCGCGGAATGACCGGGAGGAGCAGGTAGGACGGCGCGTCGCCACCGGAGACGATGGTCGTCACGCCGTCGAACACCTCGGTCGGACGGTCGTCGGGGTCGTTGTGGAGGAAGATGGCGTGCCCCTTCATCTCCACGCCGAGTGACGTGGGCCAAGGCCCGTCGCCGTCGAACTCGAAGTCGCGGCCCTGGATCGTCACCGCGAGTCGGTAGCCGGCCGGGACGACCACCGAGGTCGGCCAGATCTCGATGTCCAGCAGGACGGGCTCGCCCGGGACGAGCGGGTCGCGGTGGTCGTGCGGGTGCCAGGGTCGGTAGGGGAGCGAGCGCTCGGGATCGACGGCCCGGTGCGAGGCACGCAGCCAGCCGTGGGCGACCACCCCCGCCGGGTCGAGCGCGGTGACGAAGCGGATGTCGCGGCCGTCCGGGTCGAGCACGCGAACAGTGAGGAACAGGTCGGCGTCGGTGGTGCTGGAGGCGGCCACGAGCCGCGCCGCCGCCGGGCCGGTGATCTCGGTCGGAGCGGTGAAGGGCTCGGTGGTGAAGGTCAGGCCCTCGCCCAGCGCCCGGAAGTCCGCCGTGCTCCGCGCGGTGGGGGCCTCGGTGGACAGCGAGCCGTCGTCGGTGCGGAGATAGAACTTCGTCCACTCGGTGCGTGCGAGCGGCCATTCCTGCTCGGCGCGGCGTTCGAAACTGCCGTCGACGTGGCGGACGTTGAGCTCGACGGGCGGCTGCCGATCCCAGCCGGTGTCCACGCCCTTCAGGAAGTGGCCGAAGAACCGCTTCTGCAGGTCCAGGCCGCGGGCGGTGTAGAACTCGGTGACGTGGCCGAGGCCGTGCACCTCGAGCCACTTGTCCTCCGACGACGCCTGCGCCCAGCCCTCGAAGCCGCCGCGGCTGTGCAGGCCGTGCGCCCAGTTGGCGGCCGACAGCAGCGGGACGGTGATCTTCGGCAGGTCCGCCGAACGCTCGGCGTAGAACTCGTCGTCGAGCGGATGGGCCAGCAGGTCGGCGACGGAGTCCCGGCGGTTGGCGGCCAGCTCCTCGTCGGTCAGTGTCTCCGGGCCGGCGATCGGCTCGCCGGTGTTCGGGTTGCGCGGCCCGCGGTCGCCCACGCCGTGCTGGGCGATGCGCACCTGGCCGGGATACCACCTGGACACGAACTGGTTGAGCAGACCGGCGTGGTGAGTGAACTCGCGGTAGTAGTCGGTCGCGCCCTCCCACGGGATGATCGCGGCCAGATGCGGCGGCTGCTGGGCCGCGACGAGCCATTGGTTCACCGCGTAGTAGGAGACGCCGAGCAGGCCCACCTTGCCGGTGCTCCAGGACTGCGTGCCCGCCCACTCGATGCAGGCCGCGTAGTCGTCGGTCTCCAGCGGCGAGAAGATGTCCAGGAACCCGGGTGAACGGCCGGCGCCGCGCGAATCGACCCGGACCACCGCGTAGCCGTCGGGCACCCAGCGCTCGGGGTCGACGGACTCCCAGTTCTGGTAGGCGTTCGTGGAGCCGTCCAGGATCTCCGGGTGCTGCTCGACCAGCGGCTCCCACATCGTTGCGAAGCCCTCCTGGAACGCCAAGCCCTTGGCGTAGGGGCCGTGGTTCATGATCACCGGGTACCGCCCCTCGGCTACGGGACGGAAGACATCGGCGCGTAGCACCACGCCGTCCGCCATGGTGATCGGCACATCCCACTCGACGCGCATACCGTCCTGGACCTCGGTCTTCTCCTGGACCATGTCGGTGACCTTCGTTCCTGCGTACGAGGCCCGATCGACAGGCCCGGCCGGTGTTGAGCGGACACCCAGATCGTCCGCATCAAAAAATGGAACCGCAACTACAGAACGGAGACACCCTGCCTTCGGCGTGAAGTTTGATCCGCTGACCAGGTGTTACAGCGCTTCAGGTGCTTCACCGATGGCCGCGGTGCACACAGTTTTGAAGCCGCCGTTCCACTTCCGCTACGCTTGCTCTGTGGCGACAACACTCAACGGAGCGTCGGCAGGTGGTCAGCGCCTCACCCGCAAGGGCCAGGAGACGCGTCGGCGCATCGTCTCCGAGGCGGCCGCCCTGATGTACGAGCACGGCGTCACGCCAACCCGCATCGAGGAGGTGCAGGCTGCCGCCGGGGTGAGCGCTTCGCAGATCTACCACTACTTCGGCGACAAGGACGGCCTCGTTCGTGCCGTCATCGAGCATCAGACCGAGAGCGTGCTGGGGGTGCAGAAGCCGCTGCTGGCCAACCTCGACAGCATCGCGGCGCTGGTGGCATGGCGCGACGTCATCGTGAGCATCCATCGCGATGGACGCAACCAGCACGGCTGCCCGATGGGCAGCCTGAGCAGCGAACTCTCCCGATCCACCCCAGGAGCGCGGGCCGAACTGCTGGCCGGCTTCAACCGCTGGGGGCAGGCCCTGAGGAACGGCCTACGCGCGATGCGCACACGCGGCGAGCTACCCGACCGCGTCGATCCCGAACGCTTCGCCCTCGCGCTGTTGGCGGCCGTCCAGGGTGGGCTGGTGCTCACCCAGGCCCGACGCGACACCGTCGCGCTCGAAGCGGCCCTCGACACCTTGATCGACTGCCTGCGCGGCCACTGACCCGCGCTACCCGACCCGCGCGTGCTCGATGAACGCAGTCACCGCGTCCACGGTCGCGTCGGGCTGTTCCTCGGGGATGAAGTGCCCGGCTTCCGGGATGACGACGCCGGTCACGTTGTCCACCCAGGGGCCGAGGGAGGCGGCCATGTCGGGGATCGAGCCATGGGAGCTGGAGATTCCCAGTACCGGGATGGTCAGGTGCCCGTGTTCGAGGGCCTCGCGGTTCCTGCGTCCTGATTCCGTCGCGTCGCGGAAGTAGGCGAGCGCCGCTCGGAGTCCGCCCTCGGCGGCGATGGAGGCCGCATAGTGGTCGATGTCGGCGCTGTCGAACGTGTTCGGGGACAGCGGCTTGACCCGCAGGAACCAGCCCACGTAGTCGCGCTCGCGGCCCGTGATCAGCGTCTCGGGTAGCTCGGGCACCGCGTGGAATGCCAGGTGGAAGGTCCTCCAGGCTCGTTCGGGATCCGTCGGGATGGCGTCGGGGAGGGTGATTCCGGGAATGCCGGCGTCGAGCAGTGCGACGCCGTGCAGGTTGTCCTGGTACCGCACGGCGAGCGAGAAGGCGACGCAGGCTCCGATGTCGTGGGCGACGAGCCAGTACTTCGGCACGTCGAGCGCGGTCAACGCGGCCTGGACGCGCGACGCGAGGGTGTGGGTGTCGTAGCCGTCCGGGGGACGTTCGGAGTGGCCCTGTCCGGGCAGGTCGATCGCGATCACATGGAAGCGCTCGGCGAGGCGCGGCATCACCTTGTGCCAGGCCCACCAGGTCTGCGGGAACCCGGCCAGCAGCACGACGGTGGGGCCGCTCGACCGTCCGCCTTCCACGGCGTGCAGCCGGACTCCTTCCGCGTCGACCCAGCGGTGGGTGAAGCCCGCGAGGTCGCGCAGCGGCAATCCGGGGGCGGGGTTGTGGCCGGGAGAACTCATGCTCCGAGCCTGTCATCTTGGACTGACCGGTTCAAGATAGGATGAGCAAGGCCACGCTCGATCGGCTCGAGAACGGAGTGCATGCGGGATGGCCGGGAAGAAGCAGTTCGACGTGGACGCCGTGCTGGACGCGGCGATGATCCAGTTCTGGCGGGCCGGGTACGCCGACACCTCACTCGACGACCTCTCCGCGACGACGGGATTGAACCGGAGTTCCATCTACTCCTCCTTCGGCGACAAGGACTCGCTCTACCTGCGCTGCCTGGACCGCTACGCCGTCCGGTACGGAGCCAGGTACCAGCACGCGCTCTCCTCCGGTGCGCCCGGGGAACCGCTGCGGGCGATACGGGCGTTCTTCGAGGTCACCCTCCACCGCATCGCCGACCCCGACGTGCCGGACGGATGTCTGGTCGCACAGACCGCGATGGCGGCACCTGTACTCAGTCCCGCCATCGCCATGCGGGCGATCGAAGCTGTAGGGCTTCAGCGCGCGCGACTGCGGACCGCACTGAACACCGCGGCGTTGGCCGAGGGCGACGCCGAGAACCACGCCACGCACATCACGGCGGTCAACCAATCGCTGGCCGTGATGAGCAGAGCCGGGGCGAGCCGGAAGCAGCTCCGCACGATCGTCGACATCAGCATGGGCGCGCTCTCGCAGGCCTTGCACGGCCGGGGCTGGACACCGACTCGATAGAACGAAGATTCTTGAGGC
>Ga0307513_10011113_pt1 | contig 11223 bp, 9 predicted proteins | sample 15_EM_MG_FD_202174 | JGI IMG/M metagenome (GOLD analysis project Ga0307513, IMG submission 202174) | Populus trichocarpa ectomycorrhiza microbial communities from riparian zone in the Pacific Northwest, United States - 15_EM | ecosystem: Host-associated > Plants > Roots > Unclassified | place... | reverse complement strand
AAGGTGGACGCGGCAGCTCCGCCGGCTCCGGTCATCGACACCGACGCTGAAAAAGTCGTCAACGTTTACAACTGGTCGGACTACATCGAGCCCAAAGTGCTCGAAGAATTCGAAGCCGAAACGGGCGTTCACATCAACTACGAAGTCATGGACAACAACGCGCTGTTGGAAACCAAGCTTCGTGCCGGCCGCAGCGGCTACGACGTCGTGGTTCCGTCGGCCTCGTACCTGGCGCGCCAGATCAAGTCGAACATCTACCAGAAGCTCGACAAGTCCAAGCTCGACAACCTGAAGAACCTCGATCCGGATATCACCAAGCGCCTCGAAGTCTTCGACCCGGGCAACGAACACGCCGTGAACTACATGTGGGGCACCTCGGGCGTGGCCTACAACGAGGGCCTGATCAAGGCCGCCATGCCGGACGCGCCGGTAGATAGCTTTGCGATGTTCTGGGACCCGAAAGTGGTCTCGAAATTCGCCAAGTGCGGTGTCTCGATCCTCGATGAGCCGGGTGAAGTGCTCGGCACGGTCCTGATGTATCTCGGCAAGGATCCGAACAGCGAGTCGCCGGAAGACCTCAAGGCCGCCGAAAAGGTGTTGCTGTCCGTTCGGCCGTATGTCCGGCTCATCAACTCCTCGAAGTACATCGAAGACCTGGCGAACGGCGAGATCTGCCTGGCGCTCGGCTGGTCGGGCGACACCCTGCAGGCCAGGGACCGCGCTGACGAAGCGGGCAAGGGCCTCACCATCAAGTACAACATTCCGAAAGAAGGCGCGGTCATGTTCTTCGACAACATGGCCATTCCCGCCGACGCCGTGCACGTGAAGAACGCGCACCTGTTCATCAACTACATGCTGCGTGCCGATGTGGCTGCCAAGAACAGCAACTTCATCAGCTTCGCCAACAGCAATGCCGCTTCGTGGCCGTTGATCAGCGCGGAAGTAAAGGGCAACCCGGGCATTTTCCCGACGGCGGAAATGATGCCGAAGCTGGTTCCTGATCTGCCCGAGAGCGCCGAATTCACGAAGCAGCTGACGCGCACCTGGACGCGCTTCCGTACCGGCAAATGATCCTGGGGACCGCCGCTTAGGGAGCGGCGGTCCCTTAATCCCCTCGGAAGGGGGCATTGCAACGGGGGTCTGCCATGCAATCGGCGGAACGACGCGCGGACAAGAACAAGACGAAGAACGAACCTTGGCGTGATCCGCACGCCGAGGCCTACGTGCGCATCGACAACATCACCAAGCGATTTGGTGACTTCGTCGCGGTGAACAACGTATCGCTCAAGATCTACAAGGGCGAGATCTTCTGCCTGCTCGGCGGGTCCGGCTGCGGCAAGTCGACGCTGCTGCGCATGATGGCCGGGTTCGAAGAACCCAGCAGCGGCGCCATTTTTCTCGATGGGCAGGACATGGCCGGCATTCCGCCATACCGGCGTCCGGTCAACATGATGTTCCAGTCATACGCGCTGTTCCCGCACATGACGGTGGAAAAGAACATCGCGTTCGGCCTGGAACAGGAGAAAGGCCTCTCGAGCGCGGATATCGCCACACGCGTCACGGATATCCTCGAGATCGTCAAGCTCGGGCAGTTTGCAGCCCGCAGGCCGCACCAGCTCTCCGGCGGCCAGAAGCAGCGAGTCGCGCTCGCGCGTTCGCTCGTGAAGCGGCCCAAGCTGCTGCTGCTCGATGAGCCGCTCGGCGCACTCGACAAGAAATTGCGCGAAGCCACGCAATTCGAGCTCATCAACATCCAGGAACAGCTCGGCGTCACCTTCATCGTCGTGACCCACGACCAGGAAGAAGCCATGACACTGGCGTCGCGCATCGGCGTCATGAACCGCGGCGAAATCGTGCAGATCGGCACGCCCACGGAAATCTACGAGTTCCCGCAGAACAAGTTCGTGGCGGACTTCATCGGCTCGGTGAACATGTTCGAAGGCACGATGATCGAAGACCTGCCAGATCGCGTGCGCATCAAGTCCGACGAGCTCGGCGGCGTCATCTACGTCGATCACGGCATCAGCGCGGCCCCCGGCGCCATCGTCTACACGGCGATCCGGCCGGAAAAGATCAACATCCTTCGCGCCCAACCGGCCGAAACGCACGAAAACTGCGTCAAAGGTGTCGTCAAGGACATCGCCTACATGGGCGATGTGTCCATCTACCTGGTCAGGATCGAAACCGGCAAAGTCGTGCGCGTGACACTGCCGAACGTCGAGCGCATGTCCGACGATGAACGCATCGGCTGGGAGGAGACGGTGTGGCTCACGTGGCATGGTTCCAGCCCGGTCGTCGTCACCCAATGAAGCGGGCGCAGAGATGACGCCGTGAAAACCGCAGGCCGCAACGTGGCATCGCGCGACTCCCTGGGTCGCCTTGGGCCCTTGTGGTCGATCTTCTTCCGTTTCGGGCCGCCGCGCTGGTCGCAATACGTCATCAACAACTGGGGTGGCCAGCGGTTGGTCATAGCGCTGCCGTACCTGTGGCTGCTGGTTTTCTTCCTGATCCCGTTCCTGATCGTGCTGTACATCTCGTTCGCGGGACCGGCACCCGAAGAGAGCAAACTACCGTACGCGCCCGTGGCGACCTGGATCCGTGATGTCGTTACGCAGAATGAGGTGGGTACGCAGTTCAAACTGCTCTTCACCAGCTATGACTACCTGATCCACGATCCCTTGTACGTCAGCGCCTGGGGCTACTCCATCAAGCTGGCCGCGGTCTCGACGCTGTTTTGCCTGATGGTGGGTTACCCGATGGCCTACGCCATCTCGCGCAGCAGCCCGACGATGCGCAACATTTTCCTCATGTTGGTGATCCTGCCGTTCTGGACGTCGTTCCTGTTGCGCGTCTATGCGTGGATCGGGCTGCTCAAGGCCAACGGCGTGATCAACAACACGCTCATGTGGCTTGGCATCATCGACACGCCGATTGGCATGATGAACACCACGTTCGCGGTGTACATCGGCATCGTCTATTCCTACCTGCCGTTCATGATCCTGCCGCTGTATTCGAACCTCGAGAAGCACGACAACACCCTGCTGGAGGCCGCGAACGATCTCGGTGCAGGGCCGATCCGCAGCTTCCTGCGTATCACGCTGCCGTTGTCGAAAGATGGAATCGTCGCCGGCTCGCTGCTGGTGTTCATTCCGGCGGTGGGTGAATACGTCATTCCGACGCTGCTCGGGCGCACCGACCAGCTCATGATTGCGACGCTGCTCTACAACGAATTCGATCGCAACCGGCAATGGCCGACGGCCTGCGCGGTCGCAATCGCCATGCTGCTGGTGCTGATCGTGCCGATCATGATTTTCCAGCATTTCCAGAACAAGGAACTGAAGGCGGGCAGGAAATGAGTGGCGCCCCATGAAAACCCACGGCTGGTTTTCCAAGACGGCGCTCGCTCTCGGGTTCGCGTTCCTGTACGTCCCGATCCTGTCGATGATCTTCTATTCGTTCAACTATTCGAAGCTGGTCACGGTCTGGGACGCGGCGCGTTCGCCGACGCTCAAGTGGTATGGCGCCCTGTTCCACGACAACATGGTGCTGCGCGCGGCGTGGTTGTCCATCGAGGTCGCGGCCCTGTCGGCCACCGGCGCGGTGATCCTCGGCACCCTTGCGGGTCTCGTGCTGTCACGGTTTGGCCCGTTCCGGGGCCGTGCGCTGCTCCAGGGCCTCACTACCGCGCCGCTGGTCATGCCCGAGGTCATCACGGGCCTGTCGATGCTCCTGCTGTTCACCGCCCTCGAGCCGCTGCTCCTCAACTGGTTCGGCTATACGCTCAACCGGGGCATCAGCACCATCACGATCGCGCACATCACCTTCACAATGGCCTACGTGACCGTGGTCGTTCAGTCGCGCCTGTCGAGCTTCGACGACTCGCTGGAGGAGGCCGCCCTCGACCTGGGCGCCCGGCCGGCGAAGGTGTTCTTCCGCATCACCGTGCCCCTCATCCTGCCCGCCATCCTGTCCGGGTGGCTGCTGGCATTCACTCTTTCCTGGGACGACCTGGTCGTGACGCAATTCGTGTCCGGCCCCGGGTCCAATACGCTTCCCATGGTCATATTTTCTCGTGTTCGACTAGGTGTAAGCCCGGTCGTCAATGCCCTAGCTACGATAATGGTCCTAATAGTGGCATTGGGCGTGGTTCTTTCGGCGGTTTTCATGCGCCGGCAGGAACAGCGTCGCAAACGCGAGGAACAGATGGCCGCCACCGGCTAACTACTGCTAAACTTCCACCATCGACAATTTGACGAGGATTCGATCAATGGCCAAATCAGCCCGTAAACACAATGCCCCCTGGACGCCCGCAGACCTCAAAAAGATGCGGCAACTTGCCAAAGACAAGTATTCAGCCCGCCTTGCCGCCAAAGAACTGGGCCGCTCCACCGGCGCGGTCAAGTACAAGGCGATGGTCGAGGGCATCCGCTTCCGTTTCATCGATCAGCCCGCAGGCGTTCAGTTGAAGCTCGCCCGTAAGGCCAAGCGCGCCAAGAAGAAGTAGGCGTCAGACGAAGACGCCGCGTACGGGGGTGCGCGGCGGCTTTGCTTCAAGCCGATGAGTTTTCCGGAAGGGTTCCAGGGCAAACTGCCCGACGTCGGCACCACGATCTTCACCGTGATGTCGCGCCGCGCCGCGGAACTGGGCGCGGTCAATGTTGGTCAGGGCTTTCCTGACTATTCGATAGATCCCAGGCTGGCAGCCTGCGTCACCGACGCCGTCGCCGCCGGGTTCAACCAGTACGCGCCCATGGAAGGCAGTCTTGCGCTCCGGGCCGCCATTGCCGCGAAGATCTCGGCCGGCGGCGGGCGGGCGGTCGATCCCGAAACCGAGATCACCGTCACCTGCGGGGGCGCCGAATCTATCTACTCCGCCATACAGGCCATGGTGGGGGCCGGTGACGAGGCCATCGTCTTCGACCCGGCCTACGACGCCTACGACCCGGCTATCCGGCTCGCGGGCGGGCGCTGTATCCACATTCCGCTCGAGGCGCCGCGTTTCCGCTATGACTGGGATCGCGTCCGGAGTGCGCTCAGTGAACGTACCCGGCTCATCATCATCAACAATCCGCACAACCCGGCGTGCACCGTGGCATCGGCGGCGGATCTCGATGCGCTGGCGCAGCTGACGCGCGGCCGGCCGATTGCCGTGCTCGCCGACGAAGTCTACGAGCACGTCCAGTATGACGGGCGTGTTCACCAATCCGTGATCAACCATCAAGAGCTGCAATCACGCAGCTTCGCGGTCTATTCCTTCGGTAAGTCCCTGCACATCACGGGATGGCGCGTGGGATATTGCGTGGCGCCACCGTTGCTGACGCGCGAACTGCGCAAGGTGCACCAGTTCAATGCCTTCAGTACCCCGGCGCCGCTCCAGCAGGCGATCACGCTCTATCTACAGCGGTACCCGGATTCGTGGCGGGAGCTGGCGGCGTTCTTCAGCGCCAAGCGCGGGCTGCTGCGCCAGCGCCTCGCGGACAGCGGTCTCGTATTGCCCCCCGCCGAGGGCACCTATTTTCAACTCGCCGATTATTCATCGCTCGAGGGGGCCATCGCCGGCTTGAACGACGTGGAGTTCACCGAGCGGCTCATCAATGACGCTGGCGTCGCCGTCATCCCGCTGTCCCCGTTCTACCGGGAACCGCCTGCCGGCATGCGCATCGTGCGGCTGTGCGTCGCCAAGCGCGATGAAACGTTGACCGAAGCCGCGGCGCGCATCAGCGCGTACACTCGCGCGAAGAGAGAAAAGCCATGAGTTTTCGAGTCAGCATCGCCCAGCAACCGCTGGTCTGGCAGGACGCGGCGGCCAATCGCGCGCACTTTGCCAGGGTCCTGGCCCCGTTGGCCGGCACCACAGACCTCGTCGTGTTGCCCGAGATGTTCTCCACGGGGTTCACGATGAAGCCCGAGGAACATTCGGAAGCCGCCGACGGACCGACTCGCGCGTGGCTGCAGGAGCAGGCTACGGCACTCGACGCCGCGGTCGGCGGCAGCGTCGCCGTGAACGATAACGGCCGCTACTACAACCGTTTCATGATCGCGACGCCCGGCGGCCTGACGTACTGGTACGACAAGCGGCACCTGTTCCGCATGGGCGGCGAACACCGCCACTACAGCGCCGGCGTCCATGCGCTCATCGTCGAATGGCGAGGCGCCCGGTTGTGCCCCCTGGTGTGTTACGACCTGCGCTTCCCGGTGTGGAGCCGGCGCCGGCCCGAACTCGATTACGACGTGGTCATCTATGCCGCCAACTGGCCGGCGGCGCGCCGCTTCGTGTGGACCTCGCTGCTGCGGGCGCGCGCCATCGAGAACCAGGCCTACTGCGTGGGAGTGAACCGCGTTGGCGATGACGGAGCGGGCATCGCGCATTCCGGCGACAGCGTGGTGCTCGATTTCACCGGGCAACCGCTGTTGGAACTCAGTGAACACGCGCAGGTCATCACCGTGCCGCTCGACCTGCCGGGCCTGCGCACCTGGCGCGACAAGTTTCCCGCGCATCTCGATGCGGATGCCTTTTCCCTGATCTCATAAACACGCTGGAATCATGAAGAAGCCGACGCTCGTCAATCATCCACCCGATGTTTCGCCGCCGCCGGGCAACCTGCCGGTCATTGCGCCTATCTACCAGAGCGTCAAGTATGAATTCGAAACCGTGGACGATACGCTGCGCATGTTGCGCGGCGAGGCCCCCGGCTATTTCTACATGCGGGCGAGCAACCCCACCACGCGCCAGCTCGAGCTGACGCTGGCGCAGCTCCAGGGCCGCGACGACTGCCTCGCCACCGCCTCGGGCGTCAATTCCATCGCGCAAACGCTCATCGGGCTGACGAAGCAGGGCGACCACATCCTGTGTTTCGTGGAAACCTACGGGCCCACGCGCAACATCATCCGGCGGCTGCTGTCGCGGTTCGGTGTCGAGTACACCATGCTCTCCATCGAGGACATGGCCGGCATCGAAAACGTGCTCGCCACGCGACCGACGCGCCTGGTGATTTTCGAGAGCCCTACCAATCCGATCACCAAGGTGGCGGATATCGAGCGGTTGGTCGAGCTGGCGCATCGCCACGGCGCGCTCGCGGTCATGGACAACACCTTCGCCGGTTTTCACCAGCACGGTGAATACGACGTCGACCTGTTCGTGCACAGCCTCACCAAGTACGCATCGGGCACCGGTGATGTCATGGGTGGCGCGGTGATCGGACGGCGCGAGCTCATCGAAGCATTGCGGCCGGACTTCGCGGTGCTCGGCGCGTTGCTCGACCCGCACGCGGCGTTTCTCGTGCAGCGCGGACTCAAGACCTACTTCGTGCGTTATCGGGAACAGACGCGCAGCGCCCAGGCCGTTGCCGAACACCTGGCCGCGCACCCGGCAGTCAGCAAGGTGCATTACCCCGGCCTTCCTGGCCACCCGCAAATGGCGCTGGCCAGGAAGCAGATGCGCGAGGCCGGCACGGTCGTCAGCCTCGATCTGAAAGGGGGCGGGGAAGCGGCGCGGCGTTTCTGCGAGGGCCTCAAGTTGTTTGCCCTCACCGCGAGCCTCGGGTCCACGGAGTCGCTGGTGATGGCCCCGCAACTCATCGGCACGCGCGATTTCACGCCCGAGCAGGCGCGTCAGTCGGGAATCGCGTCGGGAACCGTCCGCCTGTCCATCGGCCTCGAAGACCTGGGCGATCTCATCGCCGACATCGACCAGGCCCTGGGCTAAATGGGGTCAGGCGCCGCCGCGGCGCCGTTCCTCGATTGCTAATTGGAGTCTGACAAATCGACAAAGTGCGTTAGGGACGCGCCTCTTGGAACCACTTGGCAGTTCCGCGCGGCGCCACTGGACCCCTCGCGCCCATCCCGGAAGAATCGCGCTCGCTTTTTTTGACCCTGCGGGCTTATGTTGAATCGTACCCAGTCGAGCGGAAACGATGCGCTCGATATCCGTCGCGCCATCGCCTCACAACTTCGCGACGCGCTGCAAGAAGTTCCCCACACACCGTTCGACTGGTCAGCATTCGATCCCGCGAGCGCGTTGCGCAACGGTGGTCCCGCGGATGGCAATACACCGGATCTGCGCCTCACCGCGCTAACGAAGCTGCTGTGCACGGCCCCGGCCCGCGGGCCCGAGTTGCGGGCGTTGTGGAACGAATGCGTCGTGACGGCGGCATTCTCCCTTCGGCTCGCACCGATTCTGGGTGCCGATTCCCGCACCTGCGCCGTGGCCGCGCTGCTCCATCGGCTCGGCGACCTGCTCACGCTGCGCGCGATCGGCACCCTCGAATACGCCATGCGCGTGCGCCTCGACGCGGCCAGCCGGGCGGATTTGTGCGCCGAACACGGCGGCGAACTACTCGACCGCACGGTCCGGGCATGGGGTGTCGCGCCGAGTGCAGCGGCCACCGCCGCGGAATGGCGCCGCCTGCGCGAATTCCCGGCGGCGGCCGAAGCCACGGTTGTCTATCTTGCTCGCCTGTTTGCCATCGAGCGCCTGTCGCCGCAGTTCTGTGCGCTAGGCATGATCGAGCATGCCTGCGAAGAGGCCGGTGTCAGCGCGGCCGCGCTGGAGCAATTGCGAGGCGATGCCGGGATTGCTTCCGTGGTAGTTTGAACCGCAAAGGGAGAGATCCTGGGAGGGGTTCATGAAGAGCTGGGGCGCATCCGGAGCCACGCGCGCATGCGTCGCTGCGTTGTTGGGACTGATGGCGAAGACCGCCTGCGGCGCCACGCCACCATCCATAGAATCCTTCGCGGCCTACAGCGATTTTGGCGCGGTTTCCCTTTCGCCGGACGGCAACCGCATCGCCTATACCGCGCGCGCCAACGGCAAACGAGCCTTGATCGTCCTCGATCTCGAGAAGCGCACGATGAAGCCAATCCTCGCCGCCGAGGAGGGCAGCTTGCAGGTCCGCTGGTGCCGATTCAAGACGCCACAGCGGCTGTTGTGCGGACTGCGAGGCGTTGAGCACAGCCACGTAGACGCCTTCCCGATTTCGCGCCTCATCGCGATCAATGCCGATGGAACCGGGCTCAAGGTACTGGTTCAGAACGGGCGGAACCGATCGTCTCAATATCAGGATGATGTGCTCGACTGGCGGGACGAAGACCCATCGCACGTGCTCATCCAGCTCACTCCGCCGGACGACCTCACTCCTTTTACCGAGGTCTACTCACTCAACGTCGAGACCGGCCGCCAGGAAATGGTTCAACAGCAGCGCAGGCCGATCCTATCGTGGTACAGCGATGACAAAGGCGTCGTACGTTATGGGGAGGGTTGTGACGATGCCAAGCGCTGCGAATACGTCACGCGCGATTCCGCGGATGCGCCGTGGCGTGTGCTCAAGCGCTGGGAACGTTTCGCGGACGCATTCGATTTCTCGATGCTCGGTTTCGGCCAGACTGACGACAAACTGATCGTGAGCGCAGTGCTCGACGATCGGCTCGCGGTCTATCAACTCGATCTCACGGACAAGGCGGACAAGGAGTTGATGTTTGCGCATCCGCAGGTGGACATCGGCGGCGCCATCGAGTGGCCGGGCACCAACCGGGTGATCGGCTTCTGGTACGAGACGGATCGCTATCAGCGTGCGATATTCGATGCCGAGGCGGCCGCCATCTTCGAGGTGGTCGACAAGAGCCTGCCCGCGACCACCAACTTCATCGTGGCTACCGCGCGTGACGACAAACTGCTGCTGATCGCGGCTGCTTCGGATGTGTTGCCGAGGCAGTACTATCTGCTCGACCTCGAACGCAAGGCGCTGCGCAAATTGAGCGGCATCGCCCCCGATCTTGCACTGGCGCCGCTGGCGCCGATGAAGTCCGTCAAGGTCACGGCAGCGGATGGCACCAGCCTGCCGGGCTATCTGACTGTCCCCGCGGGAGCGGAGGCGAAGAACCTTCCGACGATCATCTATCCGCACGGTGGCCCGCACTCGCGCGACTCATGGGGTTTCAACGAAATCGTGCAATTCATGGCGAGTCGCGGCTACGCCGTACTGCAGGTCAATTTCCGCGGTTCCACCGGTTATGGCCAGGCCTGGTACGGCGCCGGCCTGCGCAAGTGGGGCACCGTGATGGTCGACGATGTGAATGCCGCGACGCGCTGGGCGGTAACGCAGGGCATCGCGGACCCGAGGCGCATCTGCATCGTCGGCTGGAGTTTCGGCGGATACGCCGCGCTCATGGGCGCTATCCGCGAGCCTGACCTGTACCGCTGCGTCGTCAGCATCGCTGGCGTCGCCGACCTGCGGACCCTGGGCTGGCAATGGAAGAGTTATTACGGAGGCGACGGAGACGCAAACTATCTTCTCGGCTCGGATTCGGACGAGCTTGCGGCGGGATCCCCACTCAAGTCCGCGCAGTCGATGAAGGCTCCGGTCCTGCTCGTGCACGGCAGGTCCGATCTTCAGGTGAACGTCGAGCAAAGCCAGCGCATGTACCGCGCGCTGGGCGCCAAGAAGCAACGTGAGTTCGTGCTCATAGAGGAAGGCGATCACTCGCTGTCGCGCTACGAATGGCGCAAGACACTGCTCACGAAACTCGAGGAATTTTTGAATGATTCCCAGGGGCTCGATTCCCAGGGGCTGCGCGATTCTCAGGGGCTGCGCCCCACAAAGGAAAACGCCGGCCAGGGGCCGGCGTCCGTGAAGTGAAAATCGCTTCGACTACATGTTGCGGATCAACGCATCTCCGAACTCGCTGCACTTCACTTCCTTGGCGCCTTCCATGAGGCGCGCAAAGTCGTAAGTGACGGTCTTCTGGGCGATGGTCTTGTCCATGGCCGAAATGATGGCGTCGGCCGCTTCGGTCCAGCCCATGTAGCGCAACATCATTTCGCCGGACAGGATCACCGAGCCCGGATTCACCTTGTCCAGGTCTGCGTACTTTGGCGCCGTGCCGTGCGTGGCTTCGAACACCGCGTGGCCCGTGATGTAGTTGATGTTGGCGCCCGGCGCGATGCCGATGCCGCCCACCTGCGCCGCCAGCGCATCGGATAGATAGTCGCCGTTCAAATTCGTCGTGGCGATCACGTCGAACTCATCCGGGCGCGTCAACACCTGCTGCAGCGCGATGTCGGCAATCGCATCCTTCACGAGAATGCGACCCGCCTTCAACGCGGCGGCCTGCTCGTCGTTCGCAGCCTTTTCACCCGAAGCGGCCTTGGTCCGGCCCCACTGTTCCCAGGTGTAGAACTTGTCACCAAAGTCCTTTTCCGCCAGCGCATAGGCCCAGTTGCGGAAC
>Ga0307513_10011112_pt1 | contig 11224 bp, 2 predicted proteins | sample 15_EM_MG_FD_202174 | JGI IMG/M metagenome (GOLD analysis project Ga0307513, IMG submission 202174) | Populus trichocarpa ectomycorrhiza microbial communities from riparian zone in the Pacific Northwest, United States - 15_EM | ecosystem: Host-associated > Plants > Roots > Unclassified | place... | reverse complement strand
TCTGCCAATTACCTCCAATTTACTCCTTTTTGCATCTTTCATCCAAAAGTGCCTTCAAAACATAAAACAAAGAATATCAAGGCATTTTATATATAAAACATAGACAAAACACTAGTTAAATGTGGGTGAAACTATCGAATAATATGGTTGCATCATGTGGCCCCACTAGACCTCCTCATCACCGAGCAATGATTCTATAGCTACTGTAAGGTAAACGACCTCCAAAAATATCTGTAAAAATTTGAGGTCGATCCAATGGTCGGATAAAAAAATTATGACCCTTTTGAGTCTTTAATCTAGTCTAGCTCAACCATACCTCTGAGTCACCAAGTAGCGATTCCATAACTACAACGAAAATGGCCTCTGGAAACTCTTGTAAAAATTTGAGGGCGATCCAATAGTCAGAATAGAAGTTATGGCCCCTTGGAGCAATTACTCAAGTCTGGATGCCAGATCTCATCGTTACCGAGTAGCAATTCAATAGCTACCCCAAGGAAAATGACCTCTTAAAACTCCTGTAAAACTTTGAGCGCAATTTAATGGTCACATCAAAAGTTATGGCCCTTTTGAGCTGTTATTCTGGCCTGACTCGACTAGACCTTCTCGTCATCGAGTAGCAATTCCATTGTTACCCCAAGGAAAATAACCTCTGAAAGCTCCTATAAAAATTGAGCGCAATCCAACAGTCTGATGCAACCATATTATTCGATAGTTTCACCCACATTTAACTAGTGTTTTGCCTATATTTTATATATATAATGCCTTGATATTCTTTGTTTTAGAAGACACTTTTGGTTGAAAGATGCAAAAAGGAGTAAATTGGAGGTAATTGGCAGATTTGACCTTCAGTCGATGTTTTGTGCAGAGCGTAAGCTCTAGAGGTTGAAATGAAGTGATTCTAGTGGCATTAAAAAGCTAATATCCATACCTTTCTGGAAATCTAAGATATGAAAATAAAATAAGGAAGAGCATGGAAATCATAGCCTTCAAAGTCAAATCTCGCAATCTGCTAGTGTTGACCTTTGGCCATTCCGACTTGAACATCTTGAGCTACAGAAGTCCATTGGATGCAAACTCAATTTTTTTAGATTCCCAACTCAAATACATATCAACGCTACAAATTTCATCAAAAAACAATGTCAAATGAGGGAGATATGAATTTTCAAAGATGAGAACCAAATTCTGCCAACAAACTGGTTTCGTGAAGGAACGAGTCCAAATTATGTTCCGAAGCATCGAACCCGACATCCAAGTTTTTATTTCAGTAATTTAGCTCCTCTAAGTCAAAGCTTGAAGATTTCATGCAAGGCTATTTCTCCTTTTTTTAGGAAAATAGTTATTGATGTACTTAAATATAAACTGTCAACTTAAGGGAGGACTATTTTGTAAAATAGAGACTAGGGTTTCTTAGCATATAAAAAGAAAAAGAGAACGGAAAGAGCATCGAGAGGAGCAGCCAACCAAGAGAGAAAAAACACCTCTTCTCCTCCACAAACCCGAAATCATGTTTTCTTCTTTCTTTTTGATTAATTGTTCAACAAACATGCAAGGCTAAACTCTTTTTCTTGGTTGCATGGACACGGAAACCTTTGGATTTCAAGAACCGTGAGATTTATTTATACCTTTTCTTTTCAGTTTATATAATGAATATGTTTGTTCTCCTATGCTTATTTTTCCTATGATTGTTTATTTTAATTGTTAGAGCGGACTCTAAGTTATTATTGTAAACAATCTATTAATAAGTTTGATATCAAAACTGGAGTTGTGGTTTATGAACTTGTGAAGCAATGAGTAGTGATTTGATAACTACCCCAAGAAAAACAGCCTCTTAAGGGCCTACAGAAACTCTTGTAAAAATTTAAGGGCGATCCAATGGTCAGATCAGAAGTTATGGCCCCTTTGAGTCGTTACTCAAGTTTGGATGCTAGACCTCCTCGTCAACGAGTAGCGATTCGATAACTACCCCAAGAAAAACAGTCTCTTAAAACTCTTGTAAACAATTAAGCGTAATTTAACAGTCGGATCAAAACTTATGGCCCTTATGAACTGTTTTCTGGTCGGTCCCGACCCGACCCGAATTTGGAAACTCCTGTAAAAATTTAAGAGTGATCCAACGAGTAGCGAATGCATAGCTATTTTGAGGCATTACTCAGTTTGGCCCAACTAGACCTTGGCACCGAGTAGCGAATATATAGCTACTTCAAGGAAAACAGCCTCCCAAAACTTGTGTAAAAATTTGAAGCGATCCAACAGCCGGATCAAACTTTTTAGCCCTTTTGAGTCGTTACTCTTGTCTTGTCGACCACACTTCCCCATCACTAAGTAGCGATTCCTTCGCTACTCTAAGTATAACGGTGTCTAGAAATTCCTGTAAAAATATGAGGTCGAATCAAAAGTTATGTTCCTTTTGAGCCGTTACTCTAGTCTAGCCGACTAGACCTCCTCGTCATAGTGTAGCAATTCCTTCGCTACTCCAAGGAAAACAAACTCTACAAACTCCTGTAAAAATTTGAGAGCGATCCAAGGACTGGATAAAACGTTATGGCCCTTTTGAGTCGTTACTCTCGTTTGGCCCAACAAGACCTCCTCGTCACCGAGTAGCTATTGCATAGCTACTCCAAGGAAAAGGCCTTTCGAAACTCATGTAAGACTTTGAGGGCAATCCAACGGTCCGATGAAAAGCTATGGCCTTTTTGAGCTGTTACTCAAGTCTAACCGACAAGACCTCCTCGTCACCAAGTAGTGATTCCATAGCTATTACATAAAAATGGCCTCCGGAAACTCCTGTAAAATGTTTTGCGCGATCCAATGGTCGGATCAAAAAGTTAAGGCCCTTTTAAGTCGTTACTCTAGTCTAGCCCAACCATACCTCCTGGTCACCGAGTAGCGATTCCATAACTACTCCATAGAAAATGGCTTCCAGAAACTTTTGTAAAAATGTGAGGGCGATCCAATGGTCGAATAAGAAGTTATGGCCCCTTTGAGCCGTTATTTAAGTTTGGACGCTAGACCTCCTCATCATTAAGTAGCGATTCGATAGCTACCACAAGGAAAATGACCTCTTAAAACTCCTGTAAAAATTTGAGCTCAATCTAACGGTCAGATCAAAAGTTATGAGCCTTTTAAGCCGTTTCTGGTTTGGCCAGACCAGACTTCCTCGTGACCGAGTAGCAATTCCATAATTACCCCAAGGAAAACAGCCTCTGAAATCCCTGTAAAACTTTTAGCGCGATCCAAAAGTTATGGCCGTTTTGAGCCATTACTCAAGTTTGGCCGACAAGACTTCCTCGTCACCGAGTAGTGATTCCATAGCTACTCCAAGGAAAACAGCTTCCGAAAACTACTGTAAAATATTTTTCGCGATACAATAGTCGTATAAAAGTTGTGGCCCTTTTGAGCCGATACTCTAGTGTGGTCCGATGAGACCTCCTCGTCGCCAAACAACGATTCTATAGCTACTACAAGGAAAACAGCTTTCGAAAACTCTTGTAAAAATTTGAGGTCGATTCAACGGTCAGATCAAAAGTTATTTTCTTTTCGAGCTGTTACTCTAGTCTGATCGACATAACCTCCTCGTCATTGAGTAGCGATTCCATAACAACTCCAAGTAAAACAGCCTCCGAAAACTCTTGTAAAAATTTGAGGTTCATCCAACGGTTGGATCAAAAGTTATGTCCCTTTTGAGCTATTACTCTAGTCTGGCCCGACAAGACCTCCTTATCACCAAGTAGCGATTCTATATCTACTATAAGGAAAACAGCTTCAGGAAACTCCTATGAACATTTGATCGTGATCCAACGATCGGATCAAAATGTTATGGCCCTTTTGAGCCGTTACTCTAGTCTAGCCCAACCATACCTCCTAGTCACCAAGAAGCAATTCCATAACTACTCCAAGGAAAATGGTCTCTGGAAAGTCCTGTAAAAATTTGAGGGCGATCCAACAGATGGATTAGAAGTTGTGGCCCCTTTGAACCATTACTCATGTTTGACGGACAAGACCTCCTCATCACCACGCAACGATTCCATAGCTACCCCAAAGAAAACAACATCTGGAAACTCTTGTAAAAATTTGAGCGTGATCCAACGGTCGGATCAAAAGTTATGGTCCTTTTGAGCCATTATTTTGGACTTGCCCGACAAGACCTCCTCCTTACCGAGTAGCGATTCCATAGCAACTCCAAGTAAAACAGCCCCCAAAAACTCTTATAAAAATTTAAGGTTGATCCAATAGTCGGATCAAAAGTTATGTCCCATTTGACTGTTACTCTAGTCTGGTCGACCAAACCTCCTCCTCACGAAGTAGCGATTCCGTAGTTACTCTAAGGTAAACGTACACCGAAAACTCCTGTAAAAATTTTAGAGTGATCCAACGGTCAGATAAAAAGTAATAGCTTTTTTGAGCCGTTACTCAGTTTGTCTCGACTAGACCTCCTCGGTACTGAGTAGCAATTGCATATCTACTCTAAGGAAAACAACCTTCAGAAACTCGTGTAAAAATTTAAGGTCGATCCAACGGTCAGATCTAAGTTATGGCCTTTTTGAGTTGTTACTCAAGTCCGGCAGACCAGACATCCTCGTCACCAAGTTGTGATTGCATGGTTATGCCAAGGAAAACAGCCTTCGGAAACTCGTGTAAAACTTTGATCACCATCCAACGGTCGGATCAAAAGTTATGTCTGGCCGACCAGACCTCCTCGTCATTGAGTAGCGATTCCATAGCTACCCAAATGAGAACGGCCTCTGGAAACTCCTGTAAAAATGTAAGCACGATCCAATAGTCAGACCAAAAGTTATGGCCCTTTTGAATCATTTTTCTGATCTGACCCAACCAGACCTATTCGGCACCGATTTGTGATTCTATAGCTACTCCAAGGAAATCATCCTCCGGATGCTCCTGTAAAACCTACTGCGCGATCCAACAGTCGGATCAAAAGTTATGGCTCTTTTAAGTCGTTATTCTGGTTTGGCCAGACCAGGCCTCCTCCTTATTGAGTAGTGATTCAATCCCTACACCAAGGAAAACGACAATCTGAAACTCCTTTTTAAATTTGTGCGTGATCCATCATTCAAATCAAAAGTTTATGAGTTGTTACTCAAGTCTGGCCAACCAGACCTACTCGTCACTGAGTAGCGATTCCATAGCTACCCCAATGAGAACGGCCTCGGGAAACTCTTGTAAAAATTTGAGCACAATCCAATGGTCGAATCAAAAGTTATGGCTCTTTTAAGCCGTTATTCTAGCTTGGCACGATTAGACCACATCATCACAGAGTAGCTATTCTCTACTCCTAAGAAAACAACCTTAAGAAACTCATGTAAAAATTTGATTGCAATCCAATGGTCGAATCAAAAGTTATGGCCTTTTTGAACCATTATTCTGGTTTGACCCAACGAGACCTTCTTGTCACTAAGTAGCGATTTCGTAGCTACTCCAAGTAAAACAAGCTCCGAAAACTCCTGTAAAACTTTTTGCACGATACAACTGTCAGATAAAAAGTTATGGCCCTTTTAAGGCGTTACTCTAGTGTGGGCCGACTAGACCTCCTTTCTCCGAGCAGCGATACCATAGCTAATCCAAGGAAAACAGCCTCTAGAAACTCATGTAAAAATTTTAGGTTGATCCATCGGTCGGAGCAAAAGTTACATCCCCTTTGAGCCATTACTCTGGTTTGCCCGACCAGACCTCCTCGTCATTGAGTCCTAATTCCATTGCTAGCCCTAGAAAAACAACCTTCGTAAACTCCTGTAAAAATATGAGCGCGATCGAACGGTCGGATAAAAACATTATGGCCATTTTGAGTCGTTACTCTAGTGTGGCCCAACCATACCTCCTAGTCATCGAGTAGCGATTCCGTCACTACTCTAAGTAAAACGGCCTCCGGAAGCTCCTGTAAAAATTTGAGGTTGATCCAATGGGCGGATCAAAAGTTATGTCCCCTTTGAGCTGATACTCTAGTTTGGCCGACTAGTCCTTTTTCGTCACCGAGCAGCGATTCCATAGCTACTAGAAGGAAAACAGACTCTGGAAACTCCTGTAAAAATTTGAGAGTGATCCAATGGTCGGATAAAAAGTTATGGCCCTTTTGAGCCATTACTCAGTTTGGCCCGACTAGACCTCCTCGTCACTGAGTAGCGATTGCATAGCTACTCCAAGGAAAACAGCCTCCGAAAACTCTTGTAAAAACATTTGCGCGATCCAACGGACGTATCAAAAGTTTATAACCGGGCCTACTCGTCACCGAGTAGCAATTCCATACCTACTCCAAGGAAAACAGCCTATGGAAACTCCTGTAAACATTTTTGCACAACTCAATGGTCAGATCAAAAGTTATGGTCTTTATGAGCCATTACTCTAGTTTGCCCTGACTATTCCTCCTTATCTCCGAGTAGCGATTGCATAGATACGCCAAGGATAATAGCCTTCGAAAACTCATGTAAAAATTTGAGTGCGATCCCATAGTCGAATAAAAAGTCATGGCCTTTTTTAGCAGATACTCAAGTTTGGCCGACCAAACATCCTCATCATCAAATAGTGATTGTATAGCTACATCAAGAAAAACGACCTTCAAAAACTTGTGTAAATATTTAAGTGCGATCCAACTGTCGGATCAAAAGTTATGGTGTTTTTGAGCCAATACTCAAGTTTGGCCGACCAGACCTCCTTATCATCGAGTAGCGATTCCATAGCTACCACAAGGAAAATTACCTCTGGAAACTCCTGCAAAATATTTAGTGTGATCCAACAGTCAGACCAATTGTTATGGCCCTTTTGAGCTGTTATACTAGTGTGGCCCGAACAAACCTACTCGACACCGATTTGCGATTCCATAGCTACTCCAAAGCAATCGGCCTCCAGAAACTCTCGTAAAACGTTTTCAGCGATCCAACGGTCAAATCAAAGTTATTGCCCTTTTGGGCCATTATTCTAGCTTGGCCCGATCATACCCCATCGTCACTAAGAAGCAATTTCATAGCTATTCCAAAGAAAACAGCCTCAAGAAACTCCTGTAAAAAATTGGTCGCGATCCAACGGTCAGATCAAAAGTTATAACTCTTTTAAGTCGTTATTATGGTATGACTCGACGAGACCTCATTGTCACCGAGTAGCAATTTCATAGCTACTCCAAAGAAAACGGCCTCAAGAAACTCCTGTAAAAAATTGGTCGCAATCCAACGGTCGGATCAAAAGTTATAGCTGTTTTGAGTCGTTATTATGGTATGACTCGACGAGACCTCATTGTCACCGAGTAGTGATTCCATAACCACTAAAAGTAAAATGGCCTTAGAAAACTCTTGTAAAACTTTTTACGCAATACAACGGTCGGATAAAAAGTTATGGCCCTTTTGAGGCGTTACTCTAGTGTGGACCGATTAGACCTTCTTGTCTACGAGCAACGATACCATAGCTACTCCAAGGAAAACGGCCTTCGAAAACTCCTGTAAAAATTTTAGGTTGATCCATCGATCGCTTCAAAAGTTATGTCCCCTTTGAACCGTTACTCTAGTTTGCCTGACCAGACATGCTCGTCATCGAGCAGCAATTCCATTGCTAGTCCAAGGAAAACAGCCTCTGTAAACTCCTGTAAAATTATAAGAGCGATCGAACGGTCGGATAAAAAACTTATGGCCCTTTTGAGCTGTTACTCTACTTTGGCCCAACCATACCTCCTGGTCACTGAGTAGTGATTGTATAGCTACACTAAGGAAAACGACCTTTGGAAATTCGTGTAAAATTTTGAGTGCAATCCAACAGTAGAAGCAAAAGTTATGGCCCTTTGGAGCTATTACTCATGACTATGTAAACACCCAAAAAAAGAGAGAACTACAGCCGAAATGACTCCACCATCGCTGCTGATTTCTGAATCGGTAGCGGCACAATTGGCTGCCGATTTTTGAATCGGCAGCGAAAAGAGTTTTTTGGCTGTCGATTTCTAAATCGAAACCGACGCAATTTTTTGCTGCCGATTTTTGAATCTGCAGCGGCACAGTTGGCTGTCGATTTCTGAATCGACAGCGACAGTGTAGGACCTAACAAAAATAAGAGTTAGACCAGCCTATCCTAGGGGTGAATGAGAATAGAAACCAACCCAAGATGCTAAAAAGACGGGGTAAGGACAACCTTAGTCCCAAACACCCCAGCACATTTTGGGGGCTGTAAATACAAGGAGAGAGAAAGGGTGACTCCCCACTCTTCCCAAAAATGAGCTACATGCTCTTGCTCCCCTTCCCTTTTCCCAAAATGAGTTGCATGCTCTTGTTCTTTCCTCCTTCTAAAAAAGAGCTCAACAACTCTACTGCATGTGCCTCAAGTGTGTGAGAGAGAAGGGAGAGCTTGACATAAGGTTGGACAACTGCAAACATGAAGGGAGTAGAGGCCTAAAATCGATGGGAAACTGACAAGAGGAGGAGAAACCGAAAGAGAGGAAGAGGAAGAAGAAAATTGGGAGCAGAAGGGGAGAAATGTTGTCAAACCCGTCCCAAAAATACTAAAGGAAGATGTATGAACCGTGTCCTTCTCCACCTGTTCTTAAGGCCTTGAAACCGAAAGGAAGAAGAAAACTATGGATGCAGCTCTCAGCGTAGTGAGAAATAAGAGAGAGAAGCTCTCGATTGCAGGAAGTGGAAAATTCGCTACTGTTCACGTTCTCCATTTTCTCGTGCAACGTTTCATCTCTTGTTCTCTGCACTCTCATTGGCTCTTCTCTAGGTCTCTTGGTATAATTAATTCATGGCCAAGTCTAAGAAAAAATCATCGGTGCTGCGGTTCGCCCAGCGTGATTATGATTCCTGCAAGACGCACCCTTCTTCATCAAATGCCCAACGAACTTTGTGACGAAGTGTTTCCCCACGTGGACAGCACTCCTCTGGTCCATCTCGGTCCACCTCACCCCCCCTCTATCCCTCCACGAACAACAATTACTCTCGCAGATGTTGTTAATTCCAATTGTGAAGCTAGGGTTCGCACGAAGAATCGAAAGAGGGCTATCCAGTGCACACCCCCAGCTGCTCCTCCATCATCTTCCTCTAAACCCTGTGCACATCCTTCAACCTCCCCTGTCTCTATTAGACCACGACGTGGTCCCTCTGTTGAGATTGGTTCTCTAAGCTCACGGTTTGGCGCTGGTAACCCGATGGTTGGAATTACTCCTTCGCCGACTCCCCCAACACAAGGCCAAGCCTCTTCAGCGAACCTTGGTCCTTCGCCACCTTCCCCATTACATGGTACAGCTCCTTCAAGGAACCCAGGGATTTCTCCCTCTCACCACCATCCAGGTACCACAGTTCCATCGTCTTCCTTTTTGGTGCATTCCACTGAGTTCACTGCTACATCGTCTTGTCATTTCCTAGACTCTAATTTAAGAGGGTATAAAGAATTGTGGCAGTTTAGTTTAATTGGGTTCATAGCTGGGAAGTTTCCAGGATATACGTCCATCTCTAAATATGTTCATTCTACCTGGAAATGTAATGTGAATTTCTCCATGCATGATTCTGGATGGCTTATTTTCAAGTTTACTTCTGAATTGGACATGCTTGCTGTGCTCAATGGAGGGCCTTACCATGTGTTTGGTCGGCTCTTGATATTAAAACATATGCCTGATTATTTTGATTTTGATACTTCTGATATGATTCGGCTACCAGTTTGGGTCAAATTCCCTAATTTGTCTCTTCAATGCTGGTCACCATTGTGTCTTTCTAAACTAGCAAGTGTGATAGGGAAACCAGTGCATGCTGATACTCCTACAGCCTCTATGACTCGGCTCTCTTATGCCCGAGTGCTGGTTGAGGTTGATTTACTTGCTGACTTACCATCATTGATCAACATCACCCTCCCCAATGGTGTTTCCAAATCCCAGGTAGTGTTATATGAATCTTTGCCACGGTTTTGCAAGCAGTGTAAAACTCTAGGACATTCCAATTATGCTTGCACTAAATCTTCCAGTCATAAGCGCAAAAAGCCCCCCCAACAGCTTCTGCTCCCTCCGAATGCACCACTCCCTCAGCTGATACAGAGGCTGTTGAAAAGCAGTCCTTCAGGGAGGAACCTCAAGGAGAACCGGAGGTTGATCCAATGGCTGCTGAGGCAGCTGTAGCTGTTGAAGAGCGAGCTGATTGTTCTGTGCGCAAACGGGAAAAAATGGCTTCTTAGCCTAGATCCCCTGATGTTTCTGCTGACTCTCCTCAGGTTGTTCTAGTCTCTAAAGATTGCCTTGACACTGCTACCACATTACCTCTGCGGAGGCAATACTTGACAAGGAGCACAGTCGCTGCCTCTGCTTTTGGCAGACCAGGAATGTTTGGTAAGCTTGGTCCTTCCAACAGCTCCTCCTCGGCTGATTCCAGAATCCAGGGAGGCACAGCTTCAACCCCATCCTCCTCCCTTTGATATATTATGATATTGCAAAATGGTGGCCAAGGACTATATCCTTGTGTCTATTTAGGTTTTTTTTATAGTATTGTATTCTGGTGTTGCCTTTGTAGGCCTGTCTTACTGTTGGTGCAGTCATAGTTCTGCCTATTGCTGTGCTGTTTTTGTATTGCTGGTTTGGGTTGCAGGCTGTTGCTGCTCACTCTGCTGGATGTTTTCTTGCCTGCTGCGTTGATGTCTGGGGCCTGCTGGTAGGCTTGTTTGCTCTATGTTTGTTGTAGGAGTCTATTCCCCCAGCTCTTGTTGCTTTGTTTTGGAAAGCCTGTTCTCTCCTGGGAGCCCTTCTTGGGTCTGTTGTTGTGTTAGCTTTGGGTTCTAGAGTTGGTCTGCTGCTTGCGGTTCCTGCTGCCCTGGCCTGTCTTGTATTGCTGGTTTGGGTTGCAGGTTGTTGCTGCCCATTCTGCTGGATGTTTTCTTGCCTGCTGCGTTGATGGCTGAGGCCTGCTGGGAGGCTTGTTTCTTGCTCTATGTTTGTTGTAGGAGTCTATTCCCCCAGCTCTTGTTGCTTTGTTTTGGGAAGCCTGCTCTCTTCTGGGAGCCCTTCTTGGGTCTGTTGCTGTGATAGCTTTCACTTTTGTTTGCTTGTTCTCTTGGTTAATTTCAGCTTCCTTCACAGCTGGCTTAGGTCTTAGATCAATTCTTTTCTTAGGGTTTTTCTTCTTCATTTTTGTTTTTGATCTTACGGGGGAGAGGAAGAGAGTTTCATGACCCATACCTTCTGAATTTAACTAAGTTTGAGGAAGGTTTGACACTATTCAGCTGCTGGTTCTCCTCCTTCTTCTTCCTCTCACGTTTT
>Ga0307513_10011111_pt1 | contig 11224 bp, 6 predicted proteins | sample 15_EM_MG_FD_202174 | JGI IMG/M metagenome (GOLD analysis project Ga0307513, IMG submission 202174) | Populus trichocarpa ectomycorrhiza microbial communities from riparian zone in the Pacific Northwest, United States - 15_EM | ecosystem: Host-associated > Plants > Roots > Unclassified | place... | reverse complement strand
TCGCCAAGGTCGACGCCAAGGCCGCGCCCGCGAAGGGCAAGGCGGGCAAGACCGCCAAGGTGAAGTCCAAGTCGGTCAAGGAGCTCGAGGCCGAGCTCGACGGCGAGGACGGCGGTCCCGCGCGCAAGCCCAAGAAGGTCAAGCCGGGCTCCGCGCTCGTCGTCGTCGAGTCCCCCGCCAAGGCGCGTACGATCGGCAAGTACCTCGGCGCCGGCTACGTCGTGAAGGCGTCGGTCGGCCACGTCCGCGATCTGCCCAAGTCGAAGATCGGCGTCGACTTCGAGCACAACTTCGAGCCCAGCTACGAGGTCATCGAGGGCAAGAAGAAGGTCGTCGCCGAGATCCGCAAGGCGGCGCGCGAGAACGAGACCGTCTACCTCGCGTCCGATCCGGATCGCGAAGGCGAGGCGATCGCGTGGCACATCTCCGAGGAGATCAAGGACGTCAACACGAACATGAAGCGCGTGTTGATCAACGAGATCACGAAGAAGGGCGTCGCCGCGGCGATCGCTGCGCCGCGCGCGATCGACATGAACAAGACCGACGCGCAGCAGGCGCGCCGGATCCTCGATCGCATCGTGGGCTACGAGATCAGCCCGATCCTGTGGAACAAAGTCCAGCGCGGGCTGTCGGCCGGGCGCGTGCAGTCGGTCGCGGTGCGGCTGGTCTGCGAGCGCGACGCCGAGATCGCCGCGTTCAAGCCCGACGAGTACTGGTCGGTCGACGTCACCTGCCGCGCGCCGGTGCCGCCGCCGTTCGAGGCCCGGATCTGGCGCTGGAAGGGCGAGAAGGCCGAGCCGACCACGGCGGACGCCGCCGGCGCGATCGCGAGCGAGCTCGCGGCGGGCGACGCCGTGGTCTCGAGCGTCGACAAGAAGGAGCGGCGCAAGAAGCCGCAGGCGCCGTTCATCACCAGCAAGCTGCAGCAGGACGCCGCGCGCAAGTGCCGGTTCTCGGCCAAGCGCACGATGGCGCTGGCGCAGCGCCTGTACGAGGGCGTCGAGCTCGGCGATGAAGGCCCGACCGGCCTCATCACGTACATGCGTACCGACTCGACGCGCGTCGGCGACGACGCGATGCTGGCGCTGCGCGAGCACATCACGCAGACCTACGGCACCGAGTACCTGCCGGAGCAGCCCAACACGTACGGCAACAAGGAGCGCGCGCAGGACGCCCACGAGGCGATCCGCCCGACGCTGATGGAGTGGACGCCGGAGCGCGTCGCGGTCGCGCTGGCCGAGCACCCCGAGGGCAACGAGCTCGTGAAGCTCTACACCCTGATCTGGCAGCGCTTCGTCGCGTCGCAGATGGTGCCGGCGGTGTACGACGCCACGACGATCGACATGGAGCGCGGCGAGGCGGTGCTGCGCGCCACCGGTCAGATCATGAAGTTCGCCGGCTACACCAAGGTGTACGAGGTCGCCGAGACCGACGACGCCAAGGCCGAGGCCGCGGAGTCGGCCGATCGCCTGCTGCCGGCGATGGAGGTCGGTGACGTGATCAAGCTCGAGTCGATCCGGCCCGAGCAGCACTTCACCCAGCCGCCGCCGCGGTTCTCCGAGGCGTCGCTGGTCAAGGAGCTCGAGGAGCGCGGCATCGGGCGGCCGTCGACCTACGCGTCGATCATGTCGACGATCGTGGATCGCGGCTACGTCGAGAAGCGCGAGGCGCGGTTCTTCCCGACCGAGCTCGGCATCCTGGTCAACGGCCTGCTCGTCGAGAGCTTCCCGGAGATCGTGAACTCCGAGTTCACCGCGAAGATGGAGTCGGATCTCGACAAGGTCGAGGACGGCTCGCAGGACTGGCGCGCGCTGCTCGGCGGGTTCTACACGCCGTTCAAGGACGAGCTCGAGAAGGCGCGCACCGAGATGCGCGACGTCAAGCGCGAGGAGATCGCGACCGAGTGGGTGTGCGAGAAGTGCGGCAAGCCGATGGTGATCAAGTGGGGGCGCAACGGGTCGTTCCTGGCGTGCCAGGGCTACCCCGAGTGCCGCAACACGCAGGAGGTGGTCAAGAACCTCGACGGCACCTGGGAGAAGGTCCCGGTGCAGACCACCGACGAGATCTGCGAGACCTGCGGCGCGCCGATGACGATCAAGCGCGGTCGGTTCGGCTCGTTCCTGGCGTGCACCAAGTACCCCGACTGCAAGACGACGAAGCCGATCTCGCTCGGCGTGAAGTGCCCGCGCCAGGGCTGCGGCGGCTTCATCGCCGAGAAGCGGTCGCGCCGCGGCAAGCCGTTCTACGGCTGCTCGAACTGGGCCAAGAAGCAGTGCGACTTCGTCGCGTGGGACAAGCCGGTGCCGCAGCCGTGCCCGATCTGCAACGCCAAGTTCGTGGTCAAGAAGGAGAACAAGAGCGGCGTCACGCTGCGCTGCCTCGAGTGCGACTGGAAGCAGGGCCAGGACGACACCGAGGAGAGCGCCGCGTAGCTCGGGTCGGGTCCCGGGTCGGGGCCTGCCGACGACGCGCCGGCGTGTCACGATCGGATCGGCATGTATGGCTTGATCCTCGCGGGCGCGACGGCGGTGTTCTTCGGGGTTCTCTACGTCGCCGGCGTCGCGGAGGCGCGCCGGGACCTGCGCAGGCCGGTGCCCGCGGTGCGGCTGCCGCGCGCGGTGATCGTGCCTCGCGCCGCGCCGGGCTGCTCGACCGGCGCCATAGCGGCGAGCCGGGCGGCTCGCGGTGGTAGCTTGTGGCGCATGCATCCCGACGTCACCGTGGTCGGCGGCGGCATGGCCGGCAGCGAGGCCGCGTGGCAGCTCGCCGAGGCCGGCCTGTCGGTCGCGCTGATCGAGATGAAGCCGTGCGCGATGTCGCCGGCGCACCAGTCGCCGCTGTGCGGCGAGCTGGTGTGCAGCAACTCGCTGCGCAGCGATGATCCGGTGGCGCCGGCGGGCCTGCTCAAGCACGAGCTGCGGCGCGCCGGCTCGCTGGTCATCGCGTGCGCCGACCAGCACCGCGTGCCGGCGGGGCAGGCGCTCGCGGTCGAGCGCTTCGGGTTCGCGCGCGCGATCACGCAGCGGCTCGCGCTCCACCCGCGGATCCGCATCGAGCGCCGCCGGCTCGACGAGCTGCCCGCGGGGCCGGTGATCGTCTGCACGGGGCCGCTGACCGAGGGCGCGCTGGCCGACGTGATCCGCGCCGAGCTCGGCGGCGATCGCATGTACTTCTACGACGCGATCGCGCCGATCGTCGCGGCCGACTCGATCGACTGGGACTTCGCGTTTCGCGCCTCGCGCTGGGGCCGCGACGCCGACGCCACGCCGCACGACGAGCACGATCGCGCGGCGGGCGGCGACACCGGCGTCGGCGACTACGTGAACTGCCCGCTCGACAAGGCCGGGTACGACGACTTCGTCGCGCTGGTCAACGCCGGGCGCAAGGTCTTGCCGCACGACTTCGAGGAGCCGCGCTACTTCGAGAGCTGCATGCCGATCGAGGTGATGGCCGAGCGCGGCGACGAGACCCTGCGGTTCGGCCCGATGCGGCCGATCGGCCTGCGCGATCCGCGGACCGGCCACCGGCCGTGGGCGGTGGTCCAGCTGCGCCCCGAGAACAAGTACCTCACCGCGTACAACCTGGTCGGCTTCCAGACCCGGCTGGCGTACCCCGAGCAGCAGCGCATCTTCCAGACCATCCCGGCGCTGCACAGGGCGGAGTTCCTGCGCTACGGCTCGATCCACCGCAACACGTACATCGACGCGCCGAGCCGGCTCGGCCCGCGCTTCGAGCTGATCACGCGGCCCAACGTCCGGTTCGCGGGGCTGCTGACCGGCGTCGAGGGCTACATCGAGTCGTGCGCGATGGGCCTGGTCGTCGCGTGGCTGCTTGCTGCCGAGCTGACCGGCCGGCCGATCGCGCCGCCGCCGCCGACCACGATGCTCGGCGGACTCTACGGCCACGTCACCGCGCCGCGCGAGCCCGGCTACAAGTACGGCCCGACCAACGTGAACTACGGCCTGTTGCCGCCGCTGGGCGACAAGCGCAAGGACAACAAGAAGCCGCGGATGTCGGAGCGCGCGCGCCGCGATCTCGAGACCTGGCTCGCGACGCTCGGCCGGCAGGCACAGCCGCCGGTCATGTCCGCCGACTAGGAAGAAGCTCACATCGCCGACGTGCGGTACCGCACGTGCCGGGCCTGCGGCGGGTCGCAAACATTTTTTCGCAGGACGGTCGCCTCGCGGGTTATCAGACCACCTTGGCCTTGGCCGACGACCCGTTGACCACGCTGTATCGCCAATACGGTCCGTTCATCTATGCGCGGTGTGTGCGGTTGCTTGGTGATCGAGCCGCCGCCGAGGACGCGACCCAGGAGACCTTCATGCGAGTCCAGCGCCACCTTCACAAGGCGCCCGATGCCAGCGAGGCGCTCGCCTGGGTCTACCGGATCGCCACGAACTTCTGCCTGAACGAGATCCGCGATCGCCGTCATCGCTTGCCTGCAGACCCCGAGCTCGCCGAGTCGCTCGGCGAGGACCTGGGCGCGGCCCTGGCGAATCGCGACGTCGCCGCCAAGATCGTCCGGCGCAGCGCCGAGAAGCTGCGAACCGCGGCGTGGCTCCACTACGTCGACGGGCTCGATCAGGGCGAGGTGGCGCGGGTCCTCGGGATCTCGCGGCGAACCGTGGGTAACCGGATCGCCGAGTTCACCGAAAACGCACGCAAGTTCATGGCGAGGAGTCACGCATGACGAACCATCCGCATGCCTCGGCGCTGGCGCTCGATGAGCTGGCGCTGGGAGGGCTCGACCGCGAGACGGCGGCGCAGCTCGAGGCGCACCTCGCGAGCTGTCCCGCCTGTCAGCGCGATCAACAGGCCGCGGCCGAGCTCCGCGACCAGTTCGCGCGCAGCGTCCTGCCGCGCGGGCTGGCGGCGCGGCAACCGCGGCGCTGGGTCTGGCTCGCGCTGCCTGCGTTCGCGGCCGCGATGGTCCTCGCCGTCGCGCTGTGGCCCCGCGCGGCGCCGATCCCCGAGCTCGCGATCAAGGGCGACGCGAGCTGGCAGGTGTTCGCGAACCGCGACGGTCAGACCTTCAGCGTCCGCGACGGGGCCGAGCTCGCGGCCGGTGACCGGATCCGGTTCGTCGTGCTGTCGGGTGGCGCACACTACGTGCTCGTGGCCTCGGTCGACAGCACGGGCGCGGCAACGATCTACTATCCGTACGGGGGTGAGATGAGCGCAGCGATCCAAGGCGAGCAGGTCGAGCCGGCAGGGAGCATCGCGCTCGACGCCGCGCCCGGGCCGGAGCGGATCTACGCGATCCTGTCGGATCAACCCGTGGCGGCGGCCGATGTCGTGGCCCAGCTGCGCGAGGTCGCCGCGGGCGGGGCGGCGGCGATCCGCGCGACGCCCACGCTGCGCCTCGCGGCCCGCGCGCAGCTGTCGCTGGTGTTCGAGAAAGCGGCGCCGTGATCCGCGCCCTGATCATCGCGACGTGCATCGTCGCGGCGACGGCGACCGCGCAGGCGAGCACGCGGCGCATCGCCGTGATCGTCGGCAACAACGCGGGCAACTCGAGCACCGCGCCGCTGCACTTCGCCGAGGCCGACGCCGCCAAGCTCGCGCAGGTGCTCGGCGAGCTCGGCGGCGTCGCGCCGGCGGATCTGTTCATGTTGCGCGGCCAGTCGCTGGCGGCGCTGACCGTGACGTTCGAGCGCGTCAAGCGGCTGATCGCCAGCGTGCGGATCCATCCGGCCAACCGGGTCGTCGTGCTGTTCTACTTTTCGGGCCACTCCGACGGCGAATCGCTCGAGCTCGGCCGCGATCGGCTGACGTTCTCCGAGCTTCGCCGCTGGCTGGCGGCGCTGGGCGCCGACGTGCGCGTCGTGCTGATCGACAGCTGCAAGAGCGGCGCGCTGCTCGCGGCCAAGGGCGGCACGCCCGCGCCCGGGTTTCAGATCCGGATGACCGACGAGCTCGCCAGCAGCGGCGAGGCGCTGCTGACCTCGAGCGCGGCGGACGAGGCCTCGCTGGAGTCGCGCGAGATCGCCGGCTCGTTCTTCACGCACCACCTGATCTCGGGGCTCCGCGGCGCCGCGGATACCTCGGGCGACGGTCTGGTCACGCTGGCGGAGGCGTATCAGTACGCCTACGCGCATACCCTCAGGACCACCGGCGAGACCGTCGTCGGGATGCAGCACCCCGCGTACGACTACCGGCTGTCCGGACAGGGCGAGCTCGTGCTGTCCGAGCTCGCGAAGCGCACGGCGACGCTCCAGTTGCCGGGTGGCTTCGATCGCATCGTCGTGATCGAGCTCGCCCGTGCGCAGGTCACCGCCGAAGTCACGTCGGACACCCACGTGCGCCTCGCGGTGCAGCCCGGCCGCTACGCGATCCGTGCCCGGCGCGCCGGCAAGCTGTTCGCGGCGCGGGTCACCGTGGCGATCGGCAGGGAGCGCGTGGTGCGTGACGAGGAGCTCTCGGCGGCGGCGGTCGCCTCGACGACCAGCAAGGGCGAGATCAGCGATGCGTCCGCCTGGCAGCTCATGATCGCGGGCGGCGCCAGCGCCGGCGTCGCCCGTAGCCTCGGCGAGGTGGTCGGCGCGCGCGTCGAGCTCGTGGCGCCTGCCGGGTGGGCGCTCAGCCTCGACGCCGGATCGCGCACCGGCACCGGGTTTCGCGAGACCTCGGCGCGCGTGATGGCAGGCTACCGGATCGGCCTCGCCGACGGCGCGTGGTCGGCGTGGGCGGGGCTCGAGATCGGCGGCGGCGTCGTGGTGCAATCGCGGGTGGACCCGATCGCGTACTCGGGCGTGCTGGCGACCGGAGGCATCGCGGGCGGCGCGGTCCGCTTGACGTCCCGGCTCTCGGCTGTGATCGAAGCCGCGCTCTCGGCGGAGGTGCTCAAGCGCGACGGCGCCACGGTGGCGATCGCGGTCCCCGCCGGCTGGCTGGGGATCCTCGTGCGGCTGTAAACGGTTTGCCGACCTGGTCGCGCTGTCGGGTTACTCGGACGGAGGATAGCGATGAAACTTTCGATTCCTTGTGCGCTGCTCGTGTTCGTCGGCTGTGGCGCGGGCGTGAGCAGCGAGCCGGGCGGGCCGCCGGAGATGCCGCCGCCGGAGACGCCGACCGGGATGACCCCACCCGGGCCGGACGATCCACCGCCGACCGCCGCGATCTACAAGCGCGGCTCGATGGCCCCGGCCTATCTGCTCACGCCGAACGCCGAGCTCCCGCGCTTCAACATCGGTGGTGTGCAGCTCCTGGATAGCGATTTCCAGGCGGACGGCCTCGCCGCCACGGCGGCCTCCAAGCTCACCGCGGTCGCCGTCCAGATCGGCGACGAGCTGGGCACGCCCCCGCCGGTGATCATCCAGACGCAGGATCTCGGTCGTGCGCAGAAGATCCCGTTCCGCGGCAACCCGTCCGATGTGAAGGTGATCAAGCTCGGAGATGTCCGCAAGGCGGTCGTCCCGCTGGGCGGCGACCTCATGACGCCGGGCAACGAGGTCGCGCTCGTCACGCTGGGCGCCGTCAACACCGTGCACCGGGTCACCGTCGGCATCCATCCCCAGCGCGCCGCGATCCACCCCGCCGGGCTGATCTTCGTGTGCAATCAGTTCTCGAACTACATCAGCGTGATCGATCCGGCCACCGAGGAGCTGCTCGAGGTCGCGGGCAAGCCGGTGGAGATCAAGACCGACTTCTACTGCACCGATCTCGCGTTCGTGCCGCGCAGCCTCGCCGCGCCGGACGACGACGAGCAGGATCTCTACGTCGCCAACGGCTGGCGAGCGGCCGTGTACAAGTACAGCATCGACGTCGTCCGCGAGCTGCCGTCGAATCGGGTGATCGACGTCAAGTTGACCACCCCGCCGGTGGCGCCGGCTCCCGAGAGCACGCCCACCGCGAAGATCGATGGCTGCGGTCGCAATCCCTACCGGCTCTCGGTCAGTCCGGATCTGCGGAACATCTTCGTGGCCAACAACCGCGGCGGACAGATCGCCCGGCTCGACGTCCAGGGCGGCAAGTGCACCAGCACCGCGATCAAGGGCCCCGTGGCCGACATCGTCCAGGTCGACCGCAACCGCGTGGTGATGGCGACCACGACGCTCGATCGCGGCTATCCGTCGACGCTGGAGCGCGACCAGGGCACGGTGCCGACCCAGATCCTGGCGAAGCCGTTCGAGAGCCTCGGCCTCGACAACGCGAAGCATGTCACGCATCCGGGCGCGCAGTTCGACCGCACCAAGGCGACCAACTTCGAGGATCTGCGCAATGGCCTGCTGACGATGACCGTGCAGCTCGATCAGGCCGCGTACTTCACCGACGACATCTCGCCCGAGGTGAACTTCGCGGACGAGCAGAAGATCCTCGCGGGCTCGTTGCCGCAGGCGCTCGTGACCGACTCGGCGGGCAGGCGGCTGTGGGTCGCGCTGTCGGGCTCGAATCAAGTCCAGCAGCTCGACGTGGTGGCGGGTGCGTTCGACCTCGTCAAGAGCGACGTCCCGGTGTCGGTGACCGACGCGCGGCCGTTCGCGCTGGCGCTCGACGAGGCCAACGACGAGCTGCTGGTGGCGAACTGGGGCGGCGAGACGCTCCAGATCTTCGATATCGACACCGGCCTGCAGAAGGGTCAGCCTATCGATCTCGGCTACGCCAACCTGGGGAACGTCGCTGGCAAGTACCCCGCGACGACGATCGAGAAGGGCGAGTTCCTGTTCTACTTCACCGGCTGGTCGAACAACGGTCGCAAGTCGTGCGCGACGTGCCACTTCGACGAGCTCCTGGTCGATGGCATCGAGTACGCCAACGGCGCGACGGCCCCGACGTCGCCCCACAAGATCCCTGCAAACTTCAACCTGGCCACCACGGACTCGTACTTCTGGAACGGATCGTTTGGCAATGGCTCGTACGCCGCGCTCGCGTCGGACTTCCAGACTCGCAGTAACTGCGAGCTGATCGCGTTCGGGTACGTCGAGGGCGTCGGCTCCGATCCCGCGAAGCGCGTCGGCGATCCCAACAACAAGAACACGCTGACGGGGGCGGGCCTGGATGGCAGCGACGCCGAGTGCAGGCCCGAGGTGGTCGTCGGCAAGGTGCTCCCGGCCAACTTCGACGAGATCGTCAAGAACATCGGGCTGACGAAGCAGGTGCGCAATACCAGCATCCAGAACGCGGTCGGCGCGATCGGCGTGAATGACTTCGCCACGGCCGCGCGCGATACCGACTTCTACTCGGTGTCCGAGCTGCGCCAGCCGCCGAACCCGCTCGCGTACCTCGCCGCGCGCAGCGAGCTCGCGAGCGACGATGCGGACAAGCTGGTCGCCGGCAAGGCGCTGTTCGTCAGCGTCGGATGCGCCAACTGCCATCAGCCGGACAATCAGCGCCATCCGTTCACCGATGGTCGCAGCCACGGACCGGGGGCCGACTGGGCCGACCGCTTCATCAATCGCTATCAGAATGATGACCGGCTCAAGAAGATCCTGTCCGACGCGAACCTCCCGGCGAACATTCCGGCGCAGATGATCGCCGCGGCGGCCACCAACCGGGGCGTCTCCGACACCGCGATCAACGTCCACCTCGCGCCGGTCGACTTCTTCATCCCGGGCTGCTTCAGCAAGGCGCAATGTCTGGTGTTCGATGATCCCTTGCTGGTCACCGGCAACCTCGCGCTCGAGACCGCTCGGCTCGAGGCGATCGTCAAGGTCAACCTGGCCAACGCCGATCGCGGGTTCGTCCCGGGCAACGTGACCGGCGCGGCGCAGGCCAACACCCCGGCGATCAGCGCGAACTGGTGGCAGGCCAACTTCTTGCGCCATGGCCTCGCGCACAACCTGAACGAAGCGATCCTCGCCCCGGGGCATCCGCTGCTCAAGCAGGCGGGCCCCGGCGTCGCGGCCGAGACCGGCTTCGCCGTCGACTTCGACGGCAAGTACAACGTGCACGGCAGCACGCGGGAGATCACGGCAGCGCAGCTCGCCGCGCTCACGCTCTACGTCCAGTCCATCTGAAGCCCCCGACCGGCTCGCGATGCGCGGTCGCGTCGCGCCGTGCGCGCGCGGGCAGGGTAGGCTGGCCCGGTGCAGCGCCTGATCGGAAAGCTCGCGATCGTGACCGGTGGCTCGAGCGGCATCGGCGCGGCGTGCGCGGTGGCGCTGGCGGCGGAGGGCGCCGCGGTCGTCACCACCGGGCGACGGTTCGCGCCCGGCCCGGCGCGCGTGCCGGTGGCCGGCGAGGTCGTCGAGGCGCACCTCGACGTCACCGACGAGGCCGAGGTCCAGGCGCGGTTCGCCGAGCTGCCGGCGCTGGACATCCTCGTATGCTCGGCCGGCGTCGGCACGTTCGGCCCGCTGATCCACGCGCCGGTCGTCGATCTGCGCGCGATGCTCGAGGTCCACATCGTCGGCACGATGCTGTGCGCGCGCGAGGCGCTGCGCCGCATGCAGCCGCGCCGCGCCGGCCACATCGTCGCGATCGGCTCGCACGTCGCGCACCGCGCGTTCACCGACTGCAGCGGCTACACGGCGGCCAAGGCCGGCCAGCTCGGCCTGGTCAAGGTCCTCGCCGAGGAGGCGCGGCCCTACGACGTCCGGGTCACGGCGCTCCTGCCCGGCGCGACCGACACGCCGATCTGGGACGATCGGCCCGGCTTCGATCGCGCCAAGATGATGCAGCCCGCCGACGTCGCCGGCTTCCTGATCGCGATCGTCGCGCGCCCCGGCATCGCCGTCGAGGAGGTCACGCTGACGCCGCCCGCCGGCGCGCTGTGACGCGCTCGGAGTCCGTATGACATACGGACTCCGTCGCTTCGATCGCCTCGCGAAGCGCTCGGCTATACGGACGCCTCGCTGCGCTCGGTTAGGCGCCGCCGCGGCGCAGGAAGATCGCGGCCTTGTCCTCGAGGACGCGGAACGTGAACGACTCGGTCAGGTAGAGCTCGACCTCGACCCGGGTGCTGCTGGCGTAGCCGATCGACAGGTCCTGGCCGACCGTCAGCTCGTAGTCGCCGCCGCGCGTCGACATCAGCACCGCGCCGCCCTTCACCGCGGGCGCCCACACGATCTCGCTGTCGAGCACGTTCTCCTCGATGCGCTTGCGCAGCGGGTAGCCGTCGTCGCCGGTCGAGATCAGCTCGGCGTAGGCGTCGAGGCCGGCGGCCAGCGCGTACGGCCCGTTGACCCCGGCGAGCCGCAGCACCTCCTTGGCGGCGGTCAGCGCGCGCGGCCAGTCCAGCGCGCGACCGACGACGATGGGCTCGTGCGGCGAGGCCTCGATG
>Ga0307513_10011110_pt1 | contig 11225 bp, 8 predicted proteins | sample 15_EM_MG_FD_202174 | JGI IMG/M metagenome (GOLD analysis project Ga0307513, IMG submission 202174) | Populus trichocarpa ectomycorrhiza microbial communities from riparian zone in the Pacific Northwest, United States - 15_EM | ecosystem: Host-associated > Plants > Roots > Unclassified | place... | reverse complement strand
TGAGATCTCCGAGGACCTCTGGAATTCCTCCTTCAAAACCATTGCTTGAGAGATCGATAGCAGTGAGACTATCTTGGATCTTCTCATATAGTCTCATCACACCTTTGTTTGTCATTGTCATTGAGTAATCATACCGATTGTGCATTGTAATATGCGATGTTTTGAAACTTGTGTTTGCTTGCATGTAAATCAAGTGCTCATTACGGACATTTTTCATGGCAGTCCAATATAGGAAAGATTCAAGTGGCAACTTACCCTTAAAACTGTTGTTGGAGAGGTCAACAATCTGTAACCTCGGAAATGCAACGTTGGTTTTAGGTTTTCCAATCACACCATGAAGCCCATTAGATCTCAATATCAGAACCCTCAAATGATGAAGAACACCCAACCAAGAAGGAAAGACATCATTTATGTTATTTTGTTCAAGATTGAGAATCTCTAGCTTGGTGCAATTGGCTAATGATTTTGGTATCTTCCCCTCCAATTTGTTTTGACTGAAATCAATGACCCTCAATGAGCAGCCACTTGTGAATGTCTCAGGAATATCACCAATGAAACCATTGTTGCGGAGATTCAGAACTGAAGCAGTGCTGCTTTTATTGCCCAAGCATTGAGGAAGTTTGCCGCTAAAATTGTTAATTGACAAATCGAGGACAGAAAGCGAAGTCAGATTGCAAATAACTTCTGGGATTTCTCCATTTAGTTTGTTGTTCGAGACTTTATATTCATAGATTGCTGGTGGTGGAATTGGAAGGGATCCTTGGAACTTGTTTGAACTAAGAGACAGTGAGAGTAGACTATTCCATGGAAGAACGTCCAAGGATTGCTCAAAACCTGTCAGAAGGTTGCCAGCCAGAGATAGAGCCTCGAGGGTTATGGTACTCATGTTCATAAACCATTTGGGTATGTGTCCCACAAGTTCGTTATCTTCAAGTTCTAAAAACTCCAGATGGTTCTGATCACGCAAGAAACTGGGAAGTTCACCTAGATTACATCCACTTAACGTCAAGAGTTCAAGTTTTGGCCGAGGAATGGTAGCATTGTGACTATAAAGCATAGACAGATTGTTATACGATAATTGGAGTGAAACGAGGTTTCTGAACTTAAGAAGAAGGTTCAATTCCAAAGTACCACTAAAGAAATTATATGCTAGGTCAAGTTTTTCAAGATTTTGAAGCCTATAAATAGACTTAGGAATCGGACCGTGCAGTTTGTTGACACCAAGGTATAGTGAGATGAATTGAGTATGGTTTCCTATCCAAGATGGAATTTGACCAGTTAGTTTATTTCCATGAAGCCTTAAGACGGTGAGCTGGGTCAAGTTTCTAAGACAGGATGGAATGTTACCATATGAATTGGTTTTTGTCATGTCTAGAAAACTGAGTTTGGTTAGATTACCAATCCAATCTATGGTACCAGATCTCAAATTGTTCAAAGAAAGCGAAAGGTAAGTAAGTTGAAGAAGGTTGACAAAAGAAGGAGGGATTTTTCCAGAGAAACTGTTATCAGAAAGGTCTAGAGAGTTCAGTTTTGTAAGATTACCAAGTGAAGATGGCATCACCCCTGAAAAATTATTTTCAGCCACATCAAGCTCTGTCAAAGATTTGAGGTTTCCTATGGACTCTGGTAGCTGACCAGAGAAATTCGTCCCTGCAAGCAACAATGTTTCAAGCTGGCTGCCCGACTGAAATTCCGGCAAATATCCAGTGAGATATGGATTATACCGGATACTAAGAAAGCGAAGGTTGGGTAGTTGGAATATTCCCATGGGGAACTCTCCTTGCAATCCACACTCCCTGAGAAATAGAGATGACAAAGAGGATAAATTTGCCATGATTTGAGGTACCTTGGCTGATATTTCCACTCCGCTGAGATGGAGTACCTCCAAGTTGGTTAATGCTTCAACTAAATCTTGCAGACCAGGCTTTTGGAGCTTCAAAAAATTTACTCCCAAATCAAGGGAAACCAACTTGGAAAGCTCTAAGATCTCAGCTGGAATCTGACCAGAAAAGCCAGACAATGAGAGATCTAGATCAAACAGCCTTGAGAGATTTCGAATCTCAGAAGGGATTTCGGAGTTGTTGAAGTCGTTGTCAGCAAGATTCAGCCTTCTGAGCTGAACAAGTTGGAAGAGGCTGCTGTTAGAGTTGATGGAGCCATAAAGAAAGCTGCTACTGAGGTCAAGGCCGATCACATGACCAGAGTCCCTATCGCATTCAACACCATCCCAAGAGCAGCAATCACCGCTTGCTCCATCAACTCTCCATGATGCAACCTTGGGATAAGCAGAAGGATCAGAAGAAGCGGACTCATTAATGACAAGGCTTTCCTTGAACTGCAACAAGGCACGACTCTCCTCATCATGGCATAGCGGCTGCATGGAGGGAGAAGAGTGACAAGCTCTAAGATGAAAAAACGAGAGTAAAAAGAACAGAAGCATCCGCATAGTTAAGAAACGCACAGATGATGTCATGTTTTTTTAGTAAAGAAACTCTTATCTTTTTTAATAAACAAATAAGAGAAATAAAGCAGTTTATATAGACAAAAATATTTAGTCCGGTGGAAAAGTAAACAAAGAAGTGCTGTTACTCGAAGACTTGGGAGCTACAGGAAGTCTTCATTGATTTGATTGAAAACAATGGAGATTTTTTATTGATGTATCTTTTTAGATTTTGAAGAATGATTTAGTGCTGTTACCCGAAGACAAATTTTGCTAAAAATATATACTTTTATTTTTTTTATTTTTGAAGTTTCTCAAAATAATCTTTAACAAAAATTAATGAGTAACCGCCTTTCATTTTTATCAAAAAATATTTCTTGTTTTTATTGAAAATATTCTTAAAATTTTTTTAAGAAATAAATGAGAATAGTAACAGAAACTTAAAAGAGTAAAAGGTTTCATCATCAATACTCTTTTCAAAAGTATTTTATTATAGCTTTTTCTTTTTAATGAGTAAAAGTAATTTTTAAAAATCTCAGAAATAATTAATGTATGGACTTCCTTTTCTTAATGAGTCAATGATGCAAGAGCTTGTTTAAAAATAAATATTTTCCTTTATTATCTTTTTCTTTTTATTTAGTTTAAAAATTTTATTTAAATAAAATATATATTTTTTATTTTTCTATTAACTATTATTAGATTTTTCTATATAAAAGATTGTAATAACTTTTTAGTAAATGAAACTTGAAAGCATAAAAATAAAATATTTTAGATGCCTCTACAATCCCCATTCCACCTAAAATTCTTGGATTTTATTGATAGTTGCGACTGATGCATTTTAAATTTAGAATCGTTTAACATGTGTTTTAAATTTAAACTTGTTCAACATGGTTATATCCTATTTCTTTTATGTTGTAGGTTAAAGCTAAAAAGAAAATGCCTTGTTGATGTTTCCACATATTTTTAATAAAACCTTCTTGTAAAAGTATTTTAATAATGTTTTAGTGATGTTAGTAGGTGTGCATTTTGTCTAAAGGTTATTATGTAGCAAGAGTGTCCTTATCCATGAAACTAAAATTTTTATTGCCTTGTAATTTTGATATAATCAGCATACTTTGTTTTCAAATTTTTATGAATTAATTATTTTATTATTATTATTATTAATTTTTATTAAAGATATACACTACCAGAAAATCAACAAAAACCAACAAAATTACCGACAAAATTTTTTCGTTGGTAATTTTTACCGACGGAAATAATTCTGTCGGTATATACCGACAGACAATACCCATCGGTGATACTGTTGGTATATACCGACCGTATCACCGACGAATTATATAGTTTTTTTGAAAAGTTGCAACGGTGTGATGACGTGGATTTTTTTCAGATGATTTTACCGACAAAATGATCGAGGAATTCAAATCGGGATCTCCGTACAGTGACGTGTCACAGTCACCGACGGAATAACCGACGGGTATACCAACAGAACGTGTCCGTCGGTGATTCCATCGGTAAAAGTCAATATATACCCACTCTGCCGACACTCTCTTCCTCTATTTCTTCTTCTTCTTCCCTTTCTTTTTCCCCATCCCACCTCTCCCCTCCCAAACTGCAGCCAACCACGCATCCCAACTATCCCCCTCTTCTCAACACAAGCACTCAAGTTTCTTATACTTTTGTACGTGGTCACAACATCTGTTCTTGTGGATTTTATCATTTTTTGTAAGTAAATCTATCCTTTTTAGTTTTAACATTTAAATGTGAATTTTATTGTTTTTTTTAGTATATGTATTTTGTTAATGTATGTACTTGTTTGATTGTTATTTGTCAAAGAAACTTGTAGTATGAATGTATAATTTTGTAGTTGTTATAGTTTGTTTTAGATTTTTTCAAATTATATTTGTTTGTAAATTGTTGAAACTTTATTTGAATTACACCGAATTAGATGTGTTGTGATGAAATAAATAATAGCTTGTTTAATGAGTCCGTTTTAATTTTTATCAATTTTATTGCGAAGTTGCGATTTCCGTAAATTTATATGTGTATAAATTTGTATTGACGTTGATAGTTGATAATTGATAATGAATATTTAACATAAGTGTTTTTTTAGTTTGTTGGATAATGTCGGGGCAAACCAATATTTTCGTTATGTTTATTTACGTAACATAGTTAATTAATACATGTTGTCGTCATAATTTTATAGAGATTCGATAGAAGTCATGGATGATCGTTCATGGATGTATCGGGACTCACCCTAAGAATTGCGGAGGATGAATTATTGTAATGGGGTTCAGGATTTTATTAATTTTGCAACATCTATCCCGAGAAATTTTACTGATGGCGGTATTAGGTGTCCATGCAGGAAGTGTAAAAATAAAAAGTTTCTGCATCAAGATGTTGTAACGATGCATCTTCTAACCAAAGGGTTCATGGAGGACTACCTGTGTTGGTATGCACACGAAGAACTATTTGTTTCTAATGAGAGCATGGTAGAAAGGGTGGTTGGGTCAACTTCTAGTGCTAGCAACATGCATGAAGTTGGAAATGACAACAGTAATCCTTACAGGAATATGGTTATGGATGCAATAAGAATGAGTGAAGGTAATGTCAGTGAATGTCCAATCGTAGAAGAAGAACGTAATGCAAATGCAACAAGGTTTTTTTATTTGTTGAAAGATTCTGACGAACCATTATGGGATGGCTGCACGAACCACAATAAATTATCGGTCGTAGAATATGTGTTCACTATCAAGTCAGATCCCGAGTTAAGTGAGGCCGGTTATGACAAGATTATTGAATGGGCGAGAAGCATTTTACCTGAAGGAAACAGGCTGAAAGAGAACTTCTATGCTGCCAAGTCCATGATGAAACCCCTCGGTTTAAGATACCAGAAATTTGACATGTGCCTTAACTTCTACATGTTATACTACCTTGAAAATGCTGAGTTGACCGAGTGCATGACATGTGGGCATTCCCGTTACAAACCCAGAACTGGCAGAGGAAAGACTCTCGTGGCATATAAAGAACTTAGATACTTCCCAATCACACCTAGACTGCAAAGGTTATTCAAGTCACCAAGGACTGCTGAGCACATGACATGACACCAATCACATCATGCGGTTGATGGAGTGATGGTGCATCCTTCTAACGGCGAAGCATGGAAACACTTTAACAGTGTGCATCCTCACTTTTCAGCTGAATCAAGGAACGTGCGTCTTGGGTTGTGTATAGACAGATTCAACCCATTCGGGCCATTTGCTGCTCCTTATTCTTGTTGGCCGGTCATACTGACAGTTATAACTTGCCACCGGGGATGTGTATGAGGCCGGAGTTCATGTTTTGATCTATGGTCATACCAAGTCCGAGCAGTCCGGGGCGGAATATAGATGTTTGTCTTCGACTGTTGATTGATGAGTTGACGCAGTTGTGATCCTCTGGAGCTTTGACTTATGATATCTTAAGAAAACAAAATTTTGTTATGAAAGCGGCTTTAATGTGGACTATCAATGATTTCCCAACTTATGGAATGGTTTCTGGTTGGAGCACGCATGGAAAACTAGCATGTCCATACTATATGGAGAATAACAAGGCATTCACGGTAACAAACAGGGGTAAAGCTTCTTTTTTTTACTGTCATTCTTGCCACCGAATCACAAGTACAGAAAGAACATAAATGATTTCTTTGTAGGCAGAGTTAAAAAGAATGTTGCACCCCCGCGTCTTTTTGGTGAAGAATTGCATGATGTTATGTCAGAGTACGGTGACATTGTGTTTGGTCTCCAATCAAGTGAACAAAAGTTTCCTGGTTTAGGTTTGACCCATAATTAGGTGAAGCGAAGTATCTTTTGGGAGCTTCCTTATTGGAAGACCAATCTTCTCTGCCATAACATTGATGTCATGCACATTGAAAAGAACGTGTTTGAGAACATTTTCAACACCGTCATGAATGTGAAGGGGAAGACAAAGGACAACATCAAGGCTAGATTAGATATAGCTTTGTTCTGTAATCGTAAAAATATGGAGTTGGTTTGTGATGGGTAACGGGTCGCAAAACCAAAAGCAAGCTTCATGTTAGAGAAAAACGCACAGCTACTAGTCTACAAATGGCTTAAGAGTCTATGTTTTCCTGATGGACATGCCTCAAATATATCAAGGCTGGTAAATACGGAGAAATGCAAATTATATGGAATGAAGAGTCATGACTGCCATGTGTTTATGCAAACACTCATCCCATTAGCTTTTCGTGATTTGTTGCCAAAGGGGATATAGGATGCACTCACGGAGATCAGTCATTTCTTCAAAGATATATGCTCCAGCAAGTTGAATGTTGATCACATTGAAAGGCTTGAAACGAATATCGTCGAGACAATATGCAAACTTGAGATGATATTCCTTCCATCATTTTTTAACTCAATGGAGCATCTACCCGTACATTTACCATTTGAGGTAAAAGTTAGAGGACCGGTTCAGTACAGATAGATGTATCCATTCGAGAGGTTAGATATTACAGTTGCTATGTAATTCATAATTAAATGTTTTTTTATTTTTTTAATTGATAATTTTTTATTAATTCTATATATGCAGGTACTTGTTCAATCTTAAAAAAAGGTTAAGAACAAGGCGCATGTTAAGGTGTTAATATGTGAGGCCTATATTGTTGAGGAGATCTCAACATTTATCTTATACTATTTCGAACCTCATTTGAGAACGAGGATCAACCGTGTTCCACGGCATGATGGTGGTGGTGAAGTGCCTTCAAGTGGGAACTTGTCAATATTCTCTAATTTTGGACAACCCACACCTAAAAATGTCGTGAGGGGCAGATATTTGTCTGAAATAGAGTTTAGACAAGCACACAATGATGTCCTATTTAACTGTGATGAGCTGAGACCTTTTATTAAGTAAGTAGATGTTCAACTTAAACTTTGTCAAGAGTGTACTATTTATATATTGTGATATAATAAACTCATAAAATTTGGAACAACCTTGCAGGCAACATCGACGATACTTACTATCCAATAACTCACAACTGACCGAATCCTAGATCTTTCAATTACAAGATGAACAATTTGCCACGTGGTTTAGAACACATGTAAGTCCTATCACAAACTCATTATCTCTTGCAATGTAATTAATTGTACGTCAATATTACATAATATCTGTTTATTGATTATTGTTGTATTTGATATACAATGTTTATGAAATGGGAGGTAGTGATGCTATTTCATTGTCTTTACTAAGCCTAGGCCCTGAAAGAAAAGTCAAGTGCTATAACAGGTATTTTGTTAATGGATATGTCTTTCACACTGAAGAATACGAGTGTTGTAACCCAATTTTGGATTCACCAAGATTTTCTCGAATTTTATTTTATTTCTATTATTATTTATAAAAATCCAAAAAAATTAAGAAAAAGTTTAAAATTCAAAAATATATTTTTTTCGAGTCAACCACATCTTTCCATCAAAACCGAGTCCACAGGTCAATACGGGTCAAACCATGTCGACCAGGGTAAAAAATGAGTTTCGGGTCGTTTCGGGTCAAAACCGTCATTTTCGACCAAAACCGAGTCCACCGGGTCAATACGAGTCAAACCATGTCGACCAGGGTAAAAAATGAGTTTCATGACGTTTCGGGTCAAAACCGTCATTTTCGACGAAAACCGAGTTCACCGGGTCAATACGGGTCAAACCATGTCGACCAGGGTAAAAAATGAGTTTTCGGGCCGTTTCGGGTCAAAACCGTCATTTTCGGTCAACACCGAGTCCACCGGGTCAATACGAGTCCAACCATGTCGACTGGGATGAAAAATGAGTTTCAGGCTATTTTGGGTCAAAACTGTTATTTTTTGTCAAAACCCGGTCCACCGGGTTGATACCCATCGAAAGTTTTTTTTCAGTGTTTCAACATAATTTTCGATCATTAAAATTGATTTTTAGGGGTTGAATCGGGCTTTTTCTAATACTGATTTGAGTTTTTAATTTTTCCTATATAAATATTTATTATTATATATAATAAAACAAAATCAATAATACAAATTTATCATATTAGGCGGGGCAGTTGCACTCGCGGAGTAGTTGTAGTAGTTGTGCGGATACAATTTTTATTTAAAGCATATCTGTGTTGTCCCCTGTGATTGGCTATAAATAGCCTGTGACAATTCTCCAGAAAAAGTAGGTGAAGAAAAGAAAAAAGAGAGATTACATCCTCTATAACTATACAGGTTTTTTTTTTTAGTTTTTCTTCACGATTTTTATTAAAAATAATTTGGAAAATACTAAAAATATCTTAACCGTTAGATCTAATAGTATTTAGTTCTGTACCTTTGATTTAATAGGATACAATAGGGCTTACCACACTAGATTAAAACCCAAATACATCTCAGCCCTTAAAACAATTTGCCCTTAGATCTTGTTGCGCCACGTCACCCAGTGTACCAAGCTCTCGGTACACCGCGCCACACCAGATCACACCTCAGCCCATCCGGACCGTCGATAACTTGCAGATCCAGCCAATCACAGCCGCAGGATCAGTTCAACCGCAATCCAATGGTTCACAGCCTTTAGATGCACCGGTGCACCATGCGCGCGTTCACACCGTAGCAAATCTCGGAGTCTCTCTCTCCTCTTGCCGGCAATTCTCTCTCTCATCCGATCTCCCATTTCCGGCCGTTTTCAGCGTTTTTGCCTCCCCATCTGGCCGGAAAAAGGGCGCGATTTTCGTCGGCCACCGAAGCTTCAAACCGACGATTCTCCCTCGTCAGCCATCAACGGCCGTCGAGACCACCTCCATCAGAATCCTCGCCCTCAGATCTACCAGAATCAACCATTTTTTGGCCGGAAATCTCGCCAGAAAATTTCACCGCTCCAACAGTAACCGCGCGTGGGCCACACGCGCTGCCAGTGGCATTTTCGTACATTTCGGAGAAATTCAAGGGTATTTCAGTATTTTGCCTATACAATGGCACTCAGGTAATTTTTTAGGGTTCCTGATGGTATTTTTGATATTTTTGTATATATAAATGCTTGTAAATTTTCTCGCATGCTAAAAAACAACAAAAAAACCAAAAAATAAATATAAACGGAATAATGACGCGGGTCCAACGCCCATCTTATCATGTCATTGTTTATGGGTCCAAAGCCCGGTTCTCAAGTATGGTTATACCTATTTCTCAACAATATTAAAATAATTTTGTTTTTATAAATAAATATTGTTTGTCGACACGTCTCTTTTTTAGAAAAGGACCGATGTCAAAAATTTTAATACCAAATATGGATTATGTCCATTATTTCTTTTGGTAACCCAAACGTAACTCTCCTTTTAGGGACAAACATCAATATTTTAGACAAGTCTCCTATTTTTTAGGGACTGATGTCATTTTTTTGACATGTCTCCTAAGAATATTGTCTGTCGATACGTCTCTTTTTTCTAGAAAAGGACCGATGTTAAAAATTTAAAATACCAAATATGGATTATCTCCATTATTATTATTTTTGGTAACTCAGACGTAACTCTCCTTTTTAGGGTTAAAACGTCAATATTTTAGACGAGTCTTCTAATTTTTAGGGACTGATGTCATTTTTAACGCGTCTCCTATTTTTAGGGACCGACGTTAACCATTTTAAAAAACAAATTACCAATAAGCCCAAAATATAATAGCATTTGAATCAAATAAAAAACACACAAGTAAGGGTAACCTTTCTCTTGAAAGGATGTTTTAAGGGTGGTGTCTACCTTCCCTTAATCATAACTAACCCCGTACCCGAATCTCTGGGACCAGTGTCTAATTTAGGATTTCTAGTTTCCCTCAAATTACTAGATGACGACTCCAATAAAATCTTTATTTCCCCCAATTGAGAAAAAACCATTTTTGTTAAATAAACAAAAAGTGGGAGTCGTCGCCCGACGTCGTGTATCGACAGAATGGTGACTCCACTGGGGAATTAGGGTTGAGCCAACTGCTTGTGTTTGCTTTTCATTTGCTCTTTCTTATTGCTATTTATTTTTGGACATTTATTTTATTTGCATTATTTATTTTATGCAATATCTACTGTGATTCTTTGCAATTTTCCATATTGCCACATGCATGCATGTTATTTATTTGTGTATTCACACACTTCACGGTGAACCCATAAAAGCTCTGGACCCGAGCTCATCCTTTTTAAGATTAGAAAAGAAAGATTCAAGTGGCAAGTGTGACTTATGTCCACTGATGCTCATTTGGACTTTCACTTAGATTGTAACTCACCCTATGCAACGAGTATTGTGGAATTTTTTCCCATACTCATGTTGTATAAGGTTAAGAGGCCGATTACTCCATGGGTAATTCGGGCAATCTAAGAACCAAAGAATATCTTTAAAATTAGACTAAACTGAGCCAAATCTTATGAGTTAGATCCTATCAATTAGGATATACCTTTTAGGACACAAACAAATGTCAATGCATTAACATAAATGTTCATATACATTTCATATTCTCATTAAATCTCTCCACCGATCCTTACAGGAAGTGTGAGATGGAAAAAACCAATACTATTGAGGAATTTTTGACCAGATCAGAATTGAGCCAACATGATGAAGGGGATTGTTTGCCATCAGAATTTGAGTCTCAATTACCAGCACACGTTAAATTAGATGACAGGCCACTTGGTACAGGATAGTTGCTAGCTGTTGGGAAAAGTTGTCCTTTCATGATCAAATCACTTTTCAGAAACAATATAGGGATCTATCACATTTACTGAAAATTAGAGTCCAACATGTTTGTTTTCAGGCCATGATAGGGTTTTGA
>Ga0307513_10011109_pt1 | contig 11225 bp, 7 predicted proteins | sample 15_EM_MG_FD_202174 | JGI IMG/M metagenome (GOLD analysis project Ga0307513, IMG submission 202174) | Populus trichocarpa ectomycorrhiza microbial communities from riparian zone in the Pacific Northwest, United States - 15_EM | ecosystem: Host-associated > Plants > Roots > Unclassified | place... | reverse complement strand
TTTCATAAAATAAAAAAATAAAATTATATAAAACATACAAAGTCCGGCATCTGCAAATGATCAGCTGCGCCAAATATGCTTGTTTTCACTGCCACCAATCAAGCAATCAATGTCAGATAGGCGACTAACTTCTATAAAAACAAATTCCCATCTCCATTCTCCATTTTTTTTGTTTTACCTGCATCGCTTGATAATCCAAAATGACCAACAGGTAAGTTAGCAGAACAACTAGGATAAGCCATGGACAAACGACGTAAGAGAGAAGCATTAATGTTCCCCCCATCTGAAAAACCATCAACATTGTCATTAAACTTCACAAGAAACTCTCCATTTTCCTCATTTCTTTCAATAGACAAGTTGGGCAGGTTTTCTTTAAAAAACTGCAAAACAGGTGTTTTCAGCTGTTCCTTAGTAAAATACGATCGCAGCAACCGCAATTCTGTTAGCAAATGCTCGATTCCCACATCACGCATTGCCCTAATTGCCGCAATTTGACGCTCCACTGCACAAAACAGATTCAAACCTAAATTTAACCTCAGAAAAAAAAAAAAAAAAAAAACCTACGTTTTTGTTTTATAATTCAGATACGACTGACTGCTTAAAGAATAGCTAACTAAGTAAAAATCAACCCAAGAAGAATATGAAAAAATGGGTTCATAATCTCCAGCGGAAACCCAATTTCCTTTCCCTCAATTCACTGCTAATTCACTTGAAAATTGAAAAAAAAAAATCAAAGAAGCAGAAACTTGAAAAAAAAAGCACCTGCTTGGTCAATTAATGGGAATTGTTCGGGTTCTTCAACCTGGGGCTGGTTCTCTTGTTTACTCGAGGCAGATTCTTTGACAGTCTTTTTCACTCTCCCTCTAGCCATAATGAGCCAAACAGATCTTAAAGAAGCATAATACAGTAGGAATTAAGCAATCAATTTGAGAAAATGTGAAGGAACAAAACCACAAAGGATCTGTTGATTTTGGAGTGGCAATGCATTTTTTTTATCCGTTTCGGAAATTCAAATCTTGTTTTGTTAAAAAGGAGAGGGGGAGTAGAAGCCCTAAACAGAAAAGCACAAGATCATCAATGGCAAATACACGCGGCCCATTAATCCAAGCCCATCATCACAGAATTTTGTTTGTGTGACCCAACTAAACTTGCCTTTTCGAATTCAATCCAATTATTGTTTATATATATATATATATCTAGAAACATGGTCGATTTGAACAGTGGCTTGATATCTTTTCGTCTGCCTTCTCGGCGATGGGGGCACTTCTTCTCTGCATTGACATCCACTTGAGATGAGGTTTCAAATGGTTGTTTTTTCCTCAAATTTACAAGTGTGGTCTGTTTCTTCTCTAATAAAAGCTAGACATGTTTTTTCTTCTCTAATGCATAAGGAAAAATGTTTTTGTTCTCGAATTCAATCCAATTTTGTTGTAGTTCATGCCTTCAAGAGCTCAGGAATATTATTCAAGATTCTACGAAAGATTTTCTTTTTTTTAAATACTGAATTCTTCAACACTTGGAACAATCATCTGGAATAATATTTATCAGAAATTTCAGAGAGATTAAGGGTAAATACTTAGATGATCTTTTAACTGTAACCATGAAGAAAATTTTGTTAGTCACTTCACTTGTTCAAGATCCTATTATAGAAGATGATAAAAAATCAGAAAGCACCAACCTTTAGTCTTCTGTTCTCAATTACAGATTTAAAGAAAAAGACAACAAAGATTGTCAAATATTAACAACTAAGAAACTCTAAAATTCCACCATCATGTGATTGAGCAAAAACAAATTTAAGGGCAAGCCCCTATCGCATGTTTTCTTTTATGTTTTTTAATTTTAATTAATATCATTCCTTATTTTATTTTATTTTCCTTTTTATTATATTTTTTATTCACTTTTTTAATTAATATCATCTCTCCTATTTTTTAAATTTATTTAGATTAGATTACATTTTTAAATAGTTGTTATTTTTTTTTATAAATTTTCAAAAAGGTTGATGCAATTTATCTAACACTCTTTCTTTTTTATATATATAAATAAATTATATTTTTATGATACATTTATAAAAATAAAACTCATTTATTCTTGGAAAAAAAGAATAATTTTGAAGATGAAATAAAAAAACCTTCAAGATTAAAAAAATAGGGTTTAATATTTGTATATATATCTAGAAAAATATCTTTTTATTTTAGTATTTTATTAAAACTAACAACTCTTTATTGGTTTATCAATTTATAATTTTTTTTTGCTCGTGTATTTAAAAAGAATCATGATATTTAAAAATGTATTTATAATATTAATGTATTATTTTATTATATTTAAAATTAAACTAAAATGTTACCCGCAACGACTTGATAAGACTAGTGTTGACTCAATTATTTGTACAAGAAAAAAGAAAATAAACAAATAAATTATTTTGTAAATAATTTACTGGTAAAATTGGAAAAAGAAAACTAAGAAACTGCTTGGAAATGTAGTGCAAACCGTGTTTTCAAAAAATTTTAATTTTTTTTGCTAAAATTTAATATAATTTGTATATTTTGAATTGTTTTGATGTGCTGATGTAAAAAATAATTTTTAAAAAATAAAAAAAATTATTGATATATATATTTTAGTATGAAAAATTATTTGAAAAATAACTATATTATAAAACAAGCCAACTTAGAGGCCATAAAATCAAATCAAATTCCAGCCCAAATACACAGACGCAGGCCCACCCTGGGAGGCCACCAAAAACTAAAAACCCTAGTCCCTCACATCCTTTCACCCTATATAAATGCCTTCAGTTTCCGTTCCTCATTTCGTCTCCGCAGCGCCACCTCTCCCAAAAAACCCCTAACCCCCGCAGCTGCAGTAGCCACAACAACCGTCACCATGAAGTACAACCCTAGAGTCTCCTCCTCCAGGCGCAAGAACCGGAAGGCCCACTTCTCGGCGCCCTCCTCCTTGCGCAGGATCCTAATGAGCGCCCCACTGTCCACCGATCTCCGCCAGAAGTACAACGTTCGATCCATGCCTATCCGCAAGGACGATGAAGTCCAGGTTGTTCGTGGGACTTATAAAGGACGTGAGGGCAAGGTGGTTCAAGTTTATCGCAGAAAGTGGGTAATCCACATCGAGAGGATTACACGTGAGAAGGTGAATGGGTCTACAGTTAATGTCGGTATCAACCCGTCCAAGGTTGTTATTACCAAGTTGAGGCTTGATAAGGATAGGAAGTCTTTGTTGGATCGCAAGGCAAAGGGACGCGCTGTTGGAGATAAAGAGAAGGGCACTAAGTTCACTGCTGAGGACATCATGCAGAATGTGGACTAATTGGTTTGTCTGCAATGAAATATTTAGTTGGTTTATGTTTACAAGGACGAGGTTTTGAATGATTTAGCTATTTTCTCGATACTACTAGTATGCTATCTTTTTTGTTAATGCTTGGAGACTTTAAGGTTTCTACTGTGACCTGGATTTTGTTACTTTCTGTTGAGGCTTTGTTCTGGTACTCTTATTGTTGTCTTTTTTTATTTTTTACTGCTGAAAGTGTAATTGGGATTGTGTTTGTTTGGATCCTGTAGGTTTAGACCAGAACTGGGTAGCTGGGGGTTTGTGGCTTAAGTAGCTGGGTTCTTGCATGTTATTGCGTATGCTTTCGAGTCTAATTGGTTGAAACATTAGTAGGATTTTTGTTTTGGTCTATCATTTATGGGTTTTAGATTGGAATTGGAACTAGGTAGTTGCTCTGAATGTAAGCAGGGATAGGGCTAGGAATTTGGTAGGGTGTTGGGACAGTGGTTTGTTTTTAATTAGGTTTTTCAATTCGTGTTAGGAATTGGTATGCATTTGGGTCTAGGTTTGTACTATAAACGTTTTTTTTCTAATTGGTGGTCTTCACTGTAATTCTTAAGTTTAACATATAAACATGGGAATATATTTGGAAATGTAGTAGCTTAGGCTAAAATTAGAATGGCACATTGCGGTTTTAAGAATGCAGGAGAATTTATATGCCAGTCTCAAATATGTAATTTGTGATTGTTTGAGTAAGAATTAATTGGATGCTAGAATTAATTGGATGCTACAAACATGATTCCATTGCATGTAATTTACAAGTTCATATTGCTTATGAGAAGTCTTCATGATTGCAGAGTTGGATTCTCTTATGATTGTGGGATTGAGAGTTTTTTTACGCTATTAAGTCATCATCATTGTTGATTTTTTTCATCTAGTATAGATCATGAAAACCTTGAATTGCAAATGATACGGTAGCGCTCTTGCATGGGCAGGCTTGGTGATTTATATATTTTTTCATCTAATTGTATACTATAATCATAAGTGGATTTGTAGATCTTTGTAGTGTTTTTTAAATAAATCTTTGTAAGTATACAGAAACGAGGTTTGTGATCCTAGACAGTTGTTGTTTGTACCCTATAACTTAAACTTGACTGTGTGCATTTTATTGACAAGAAATATATGCCTTTTCAATTATCTCATGTTTCTTTACATTTGGTGGTATCTCAGTATAGTTCATTGACTATTGGAAACAAAACAGTTCGTCTTTGAAGAACACCTTTGACATAAATGACCTAGGATTGATTGCAATTGTGTCTGCATGTAAACTTTTGGCATATTTGTTCATGCGTTGTTGCAGCTTTTCTAGTCATTTGTATTAGTTCTGATTTGGGTTTATATCTGTAGTAAGTAAATTGTGTGGTAAATCAGATGTGTGGCCTATTGTTTGAGATTCTTGATGTTAAGGGTGATGATATTCTAGACGAGCGATGAATAGAGAGCTCTGCTGAGGCCAGTTAACGTGCAATTTTATTAATGTCAGGGTTAGGGTTCCACTGAAGGCAATATATATAGCTTTCTAGTTAACTAGAACATCAAGATAGCACAATTATTTGAAGTTTTCCATGATTCCCATAAAATGAGAGTAGCAATCGAGTCGATATCCATAAAATCCTGCTGCGACGGGGAAGTGAATTTTTTCTCCGTCTGCTTTCAGCTTTGGAGTAATTTTTCATTTCTTTCTCCGCCCCCCGCCTTTCACCATGTATCATCACAACAACAACCTGTGGCGACAAATACTTAATCTTAGAGACTTGCACAGGCCTGCGCCGATTTCACCTCCATCATCAGCTAAAGATGCCAATCCTTCATAACCATTGTATATATCAATCTCTCTAGTCATGCTAATCCTGGATCGTTCAACCAAAGGCTTTTTGATGCCCTTGTAAGATATATTTGTTTTCCTTTATTTATTTTATAACAATCAAGTCACAATTTAAACATAGCTCATTTACGAGATGAAGCGTCGACCAGATTTAGGGTTCCTAAATTTAACAAGCTGAATTCAAGACAAGCTTGAAAAATCTAACAAAATTCAAACCAATCAAGCCTCATTCTTGTGTTCGAGGCTCGTTGAAGATGATCTTAATTTCAATCTTCCTAAATTAGGGTTCCTAAATTTGGGGCCTGGAATCTGAGCACATCAAAGTTCGGGCGGGCTCGACTCATCTGTAGTCCTACTATCGATTTGAAAATCATGAGCAGGCAACAAAAATGAGTTCAAATTAATCCAAGCATGAGAAGGTTCCAGGCACACATCCAACCCAATTTCATAATCTTACCAAGATCTAGGGTTCCCAACCTGTGGGCTTTTCCTCTAAAAAAAGTCAACCGTGGGTAATTCCTACTAATTTACTTATTTAAGCGTCCATTTCCAACCTAGCAGCAACAAAAACAACAAATTAGATTATTGAGCTGTTGGAATTAATTTTAAAGTTTAAATTCAATTTATCCTTTTCATTCTGTATGATTTATTTATGATATAGTTATTATTTAAATCTCTAGAATTATCCCTATATTAGTATAAATACATGTATTGAAAGCATTATATTCCAAGTTAAAGTCTACATGGACTTCCTCTCTTATAAAAATGGTATGAAATGAATAAGATATGTTTCATTTATTTTAGCTCATCTTTTCTTTTCAACAAAGTGGTATCAGAACTACTTTGATTTTTTTTCATCGCTCACATTCAAGTTTAAACTTTATCATGTATAGTTTCAATCAAGTTTGAACTGTTACTCTTAATAAATAACTGTTTGATGAATTTTAGTTAATAACATATCTGAAGACTTTGCAAGAACTCCATTTGAAACATTTGAATACACTGTGTGGGACTGCAACACCCTTTTTTTCCCTGCCGATTACTGCAGCTTCATTCTTTCGGATGGATCCGCCATCAACTTCGCCCATATCTCTGAATCGAAGAAAGCATCACCAAACAGTCTCGACGAGGGCGCTGTACAGCTTCTGGAGGCAGCTGCTTGAGCATCAGCCAAGCCGGGCTTCAAACCTTCATTATTAGGATCAATATCGAGTCATTTCTTGTACGTAGAGGCAACGTTTTGGATTTGGTGCAAGCATTTCAGTCAAATAGGAATACAAGCATTGCTTGAATATAGTTTTCGTAAAAGTTTATAAAAAGTGTTTGATATTTTATTTTTAATTGCTCAATGATTGTTCAACCCATCTACGTTATTTATAGCCAAACATCATAGCTTCTAATAAAATAAAAACTAACAAAAATAATTCTAATTTATATTAAGATAAAATCTAGGTTAGTTGATTCATTCAGAACTCAATAACTACTTACATCAAATATTCTAATCATTTAACTTCTATGATACCGAACCAAGTCAGGTCTGAATTTGACCTTAAAATATCTGCTAACTAGTTTTTCAATATCAGACATATTTCTCAAACCATATATCAAGACAAGCTGAAATTTTACATGGAAATACGAAACACATGGAACTATATTTTAATAAATTTTCAAGTCAAATGAAGTTCAAAAACATATTATTTTAGAGGGTCGAAGTTACTAGACAAATCTTGTCAAATCTATTAGACTAGATCTTTGTGTACTGTTTGTGACATATATGAGCTACAAGTGTAATTTGGTTTCGATTCAAGTTGTGATGCAAACTATACATCTCAAGTTTTCCAACCATATATGGTAGGCCCATTAATTCATTCAGACGAGAGAGAACAACGTGTTTGAAGTCAGCACTGAAAATATGTCAAGATTGTGCGAAAATTAAATATTCGGGCTACATAGAGGAATTTTAGCTTGAGATTTTTTTTTATTATCCCATTTTATTTATTGATTTAATTTTGGATAATTATTTTTAATTTGAATTTGTTCTGGATCATTAGATATCGTTTAGGGGTTTATTTCATTATTTGATTTATGTTAGTTGATTACTAGTTTAGGCCTATTAGCTTACAACCCTAAAAGGGTCCTTTAGGGTTAGTTAGAGGAGACTATCTTATATTTTTTTAGCTGCAAATTTCAGTAGCAAGTTAGAGAATAAACGTGACTTTTTCTTTTATTTGTGGTAAAACAACCTCTCTTTACAGGGACAATGATCATACACTGACTTCTTGAAGATTAACTAACTCCAATGCAACATTCACATACTTAGGGTTCTTAGATACAAGGTTACCCCTGAAACTAAGTCTTTTTCTAATACCTATGGTTCTTAGGTACAGGAGTTACCTTTGGGTCAAGGTTTTATTAAACTTGATTTTCAGCTTTCCATATTATTATCTACTTCATTAGGGGTTGCTTGACTACGTAATTAAGAGATTCACATTAGTTGGTATCAGAGCTAGTCTCTAAAAATCAAGTTATTTATTTTATTATTTTTTTAGTTTTGGCTTCCTTAGCTTTAGTTGTCTTTGATTCGGTTTTTGATTATTTTGTGTCTAAAGCTTAGTAGTTTGTGTCTAAGGTTTCTTAAAAATAATGATATTATTTTAGTTTGTTTCTATCTCAGAATATATCAGTAGCATAAAGAGTAAAAAAAAACAGAGAAAAGAACATCCAAAAGTCATTTTTGTCAAATCTACCACAATACACAAACAAGGGAGAATTTAGACCAAACCAATTCTGAAAATTCTCAAATTTTATATATTGATTCTAAGATTCCTAACCGCACCTCATATAAAATTTAAGCTCATTTTGAGATCTTTTGCTATAGTAATCAAGGTCGGAATTAAAACTTTTCATAATAAGTCAGATTCGTATTAAAAGGGAATTTCAGGTCAAATAAATTTAGAAAATTCTAAACTTTTATATGCTGGGTTTTAAGGTTCTCGCATCCCATATAAAAGTTGAGGTCATTTAGAGTTCGTTTACTATATGAACTAAATTCAGGATTGGAACTTGTCGTAACGGGTCTAATTCGTGTCTGTAATTCAAACTTGTTTTGCTGCTGTTATTTTTCGATTATGGCAATATAATAATATCATAATTAATATATTTATGTGTCATTTATTTTTTTGTATAACCTTTGCATCTTTTTTCTTTCGTGTCTTCAAAAACATCTATTTTTTGTACAAATTCACTTGTTACTCGTGAAATTGTAATTATAGTTTTTTTTATCTTTACTTATTTTTATATTTTCTTATGTATTGAGTCATATACACATATTTGGATACACTGCTATGACTGTTATATTTGGTGTTGATTTCAATTTTACAAGAGTTGAAGAAAGGTGAGACGAGAGGAAAAAGACGTAGCAAGCATATTTGAATAAAGAGCCTATATTTGAGTGAAACATGAGATGAGTATAACATGTGAGGGAGTGGGTGCGGAATATATATTTCTTGCCAACTAACTAATTTTCAGATTCAAAAATGTCGGAGGCAAGCAACAACATGACACCATATAGAGGAGACAATGAAATTGTAACTCAATTACGCATTATGATTCAACTGATAGATCAAATGACCAATAAATTTAGAAATAGGTTGGATAGATTGAAGAGGCAATATGTTAATATCATAGTAGGATTCAAATTAGACTTGAGCAAAGAGAATTTAATGTTAGGAAGGTTGTTAGGCGAGTTAACACTAGTGTGGATAAGTTTGTGACTAATAATACGGATATGAGTGATGCTGATTTTGAAGAAGTGTCCGTGGGACATGGGGAATGTTTTGGAAAGCAGCGGAATTATTAGTTTGAAGGGGAAAAATATGGAGATAATTTTGGCCAAAGGGGTAATTATAGGTACTGGGACCATAATGCTAAGTTAGGTAGAGATTATGGTACAATTAAGTTGAAAATACCAGCTTTTCAAGGGAAGAATGATTCAGAAGTTTGTTTAGAATGGAAGAAAAGGTGAAGTGGATTTTTTATCATAATTATCGGAGCCAAAAAAAATCAAGTTTGTTGTGATTGCTTTTACTGACTATGTCAATGATTGCTTTCCAGTTCCAAAACATATTATTTCAAAGGGTTGAAATTACTAGACAAATCTTGTCAAACTAGACCTTTGTGTACTGTTTAGGACATATCTGGAGCTACAAGTGGAATTTGGTCGCGATTCAAGCTATGATGGAAACTAGACATCTCAAGTTTTTCAATCATATAATATAGGCCCATTAATTCATCCAAACGAGAGAGAACGACGTGTTTGAAGTCAGTATTGAAAATATGCCAAGATTGTGAGAAAATTGGATATTTGGGCTACATGGAGGAATTTTAGCATGAAAACTTTGTTTTTAGTATCTTATTTTATTTATTTTTTTAATGTTGAATAATTATTTTTAATTTGGGTTTGTTCTGGCCCATTAGACATTGTTTAAGGATTTATTTTATTATTGAACTTATGTTAGTTGATTACCAGTTTAGGTCCATTAGCATGCAACTCAAGAAATGTCCATTAGGGTTAGTTAGAGGAGACTATATTATGTTTTTTTAGCTGTAAATTTTAGCAGCAAGTTGGAGAATAAACGTGAGTTTTTTTTTTGTTTGTTTATGGCAAAACAACCTTTCTTTGCAGGGGCAAAGATCGCACACTAACTTATCGAGGATTAACTGGCTTCGTAACATCATTCACATACTTAGGATTCTTATATACAATGTTATTTTTTGGTCCAAGTCTCTTTTCAATACCTTTGGTTTTTAGGTACAGGGTTACCTTTAGTTAAGATTCTATCAAACTAGATTTTCAGTTTTCTAGATTATTAACTATTTTTTTAGGAGTTGCTTGACCACATGATCAAGAAATTCATCGTAATTCCAATATTCTAATCCTGATAACTTCTATTTTTTACTTTAAATTGAACTCTACGGTAAGAAAATCATTGGTTCTTACAAGTATAGAGCCCCCGTAACAATGATAAAAGAAATTACAACCGATATTTTGTTTTTTTACTTTTAAATTGCATTCATTCATTATATTTGACTTAGAAGAACATGGTACTGAAAATGGAAAACCTTCAAAAATTGTCAATGTCCTTCATCTGAAAGTTACAGTCTAAAATCTGACAATTTCTTAGCAAGAAAACAACAAAAGAAAAGTGCGTGAAGCATGCTGCAGCTCAGCATCAACAACCTGTCCAGGATTCGTGGATCGATGGCCTGCTAATACTTTTTTATAGAAGAAAATTAGAGAAAAGATTCTATGAATTCACTAGTGGAGAGGAGCGATAAAGAGGATTCTATGCTATCATGTATTGGATGTCCAGAATTCTTCTACTTAAGTGTTACTAGTTCCATTGCATCTGTACAAGTTTAGGACTCCTTCAACTAAACATTGCATGCTAACCTAACCATGAAAGTGACAAAAGCAAATAAATAAAACCCAACGCAAGCAGCCATAACAGTATACAGGTTGTGATTCCAACTCTCGTGAGTTCTATCATGTGAAATCCACATGAAACTTACAAATGTTTTACAACTTGGAACCAAACCACCGGAAAATCCCTGTTACTTTTGTTGTGTAAGAGATTTTTTTTTTTCTATTTTTACACTGCAATATTGTTGAACAGGTTATGTTGGGTGAGGCCCGCCATTAATGAAGTCTAGAACGGCATCCTTACCATCTATGGTGGAAGCAATAAACGGTGGATATATATATTTTTGCCTTTGGAAATGTTGTTACGTGCTTGTGTCACCAGTGAACGAAAGCCCTGCCAAAAGTGACCAACCAACAAAGCCATTCCATGCAACCCCATCAAGGCGGAGATATCATTTTCTTCCTGGATGATGGAAGACAATGCTATTTGGTGAAGCAATAAGTTTGGAAAAAAAAAAAAAGAAGAACAAGAAACCCTGGTCATTCGGGTCACTCCCCAACTACTAGTAGTCCTCGTCTTTTCGAGCCATGCCTGAACAGCCGAACACCTTAGTGGTTCGGGCCAACCTCAAATGACCA
>Ga0307513_10011108_pt1 | contig 11226 bp, 14 predicted proteins | sample 15_EM_MG_FD_202174 | JGI IMG/M metagenome (GOLD analysis project Ga0307513, IMG submission 202174) | Populus trichocarpa ectomycorrhiza microbial communities from riparian zone in the Pacific Northwest, United States - 15_EM | ecosystem: Host-associated > Plants > Roots > Unclassified | place... | reverse complement strand
TCGGCGACCGGACGGGCCTGGAGCTGATCCGCACGCTGCAGCAGAAGATCGTCTCGCTGCAGCAGGACGACTTCAAGGCCTCGGGCGACTACGAGTCGCACATCAAAGTCTTCCACGAGACCACGGTCACCGACCTGTTCAAGAGCGACGGTCGGATCGCCGGCTGTTTCGCCTACTACCGCTCGACCGGCAACTTCGTCCGGTTCGATGCGCCGGCGATCGTGCTGGCCACCGGCGGGGTCGGCAAGAGCTACTCGGTCACGTCGAACTCCTGGGAGTACACCGGCGACGGGCACGCGTTGGCCCTGCGGGCCGGCGCCACCCTGATCAACATGGAGTTCCTGCAGTTCCACCCGACGGGCATGGTGTGGCCCCCGTCGGTGAAGGGGATCCTGGTCACGGAGTCGGTGCGCGGCGACGGCGGTGTGCTGCGCAACTCCGAGGGCAAGCGGTTCATGTTCGACTACATCGCCGACGTCTTCAAGAACCTCTACGCGACCACGGAGGAGGAGGCGGACCGCTGGTACACCGACGCGGACAACAACAAGCGTCCGCCGGAGCTCCTGCCGCGTGACGAGGTCGCCCGCGCGATCAACTCCGAGGTCAAGGCCGGTCGGGGCACTCCGCACGGCGGCGTCTACCTCGACGTGTCGACGCGGCTCCCGGCCGAGCAGATCCTCAAGCGGCTCCCGTCGATGCACCACCAGTTCAAGGAGCTGGCCGATGTCGACATCACCAAGGAGCCGATGGAGGTCGGACCCACCTGTCACTACGTGATGGGCGGGGTCGAGGTCGATCCCGACACCGGCATGTCGCGGGTGCCCGGCCTGTTCGCGGCAGGGGAGTGCTCCGGCGGTATGCACGGCTCCAACCGGCTCGGCGGCAACTCGCTGTCGGACCTGCTGGTGTTCGGCCGCCGCTGCGGTGCGGGTGCTGCCGAGTACATCGACAGCCTCACCGGCCGGCCCGAGGTGGCGCAGGCCGATCTCGACCAGGCCGAGCAGCGGGCGCTGCTGCCGTTCTCCACGGCGTCGGCGGAGGGCGGGGAGAACCCGTTCGTCGTCCACCTGGAGCTGCAGAAGACGATGCACGAGCTCGTCGGCATCATCCGCAAGGCCGACGAGATGGAGATGGCCCTCAAGAAGCTCGAGGACATCGCCACCCGCACCCGCACGGTCTCGGTGACGGGCGGTCGGGCGTTCAACCCGAACTGGCACCTCGCACTGGATCTGCGCAACATGCTGCTCGTCTCGCTGTGCGTGGCGAAGGCGGCGCTGGAGCGCCAGGAGAGCCGTGGCGGGCACACCCGCGACGACTTCCCGGTGATGGACGCCGACTGGCGGCACGTCCTGCTGGTGCTCTCGGCACTGGGTGAGGACAACATCGAGCTGGAGCGCAAGGAGCAGATCCCCATGCGCCCCGACCTGCTCGACATCTTCGAGATGGACGAGCTGAAGAAGTACTACACCGGTGACGAAATCGGTGGGCACCGAGCCGACTCGGGGGCGAGCGCATGAGCTACTGGGCACATTTCCGCGTCTGGCGGGGCGACTCCGAGAAGGGGGAGCTCGTCGACTACCCGGCCGAGGTCAACGAGGGCGAGGTCGTCCTCGACATCGTCCACCGGTTGCAGCAGACCGAGGCCCCCGACCTGGCCGTGCGCTGGAACTGCAAGGCCGGCAAGTGCGGCTCGTGTTCCATGGAGATCAACGGGCGGCCGCGGCTGGCGTGCATGACCCGGATGAACACGTTCACCGAGGACGAGGTCGTCACGATCACGCCTCTGCGCACGTTCCCGGTCATCCGCGACCTCGTCACGGACGTGAGCTTCAACTACACGAAGGCCCGCGAGGTGCCCTCGTTCGCGCCGCCGCCGGACCTCGCCCCCGGCGAGTACCGGATGCAGCAGGTCGACGTGGAGCGGAGCCAGGAGTTCCGCAAGTGCATCGAGTGCTATCTCTGCCAGAACACGTGCCACGTGGTGCGTGATCACGAGGAGAACAAGCCGAACTTCTCCGGTCCGCGCTACCTGATGCGGATCGCGGAGCTCGACATGCACCCCCTCGACGTCGCCGACCGGCAGGTGGCGGCCCAGGAGGAGCACGGCCTCGGGTACTGCAACATCACCAAGTGCTGCACCGAGGTGTGCCCCGAGCACATCAAGATCACCGACAACGCGTTGATCCCCATGAAGGAGCGCGTGGTCGATCGCAAGTACGACCCGCTGGTCTGGCTCGGCAACAAGATCTTCAAGCGCGGCGACGCGCGCGCCGAACAGAAGTAGTCACTCATACGCGACGGCCCCTCCGCGGAGGGGCCGTTCGCGTTGTCGGGGAGGACACCCATGAAGGCCGTCACGTGCACCGAGGGCGAGTTCGCCGTCGTCGACCTGCCCGACCCGGCGCCGGGGCGCGGGCAGCTCCTGCTGAAGGTGCTGCGCTGCGGCATCTGCGGCTCCGACCTGCACGCCCGCGACCACTGCGACGAGTTGGCCGACATCGTCGCCGAGGTCGGCTACGACGGTCTGTTCCGCTCCACCGATGCGGCGGTATTCGGCCACGAGTTCTCCGGCGAGGTGCTCGAACGCGGGCCCGGCACGTCCCTGGAGCCGGGCACCCGCGTGGTGTCCTTCCCGCTGCTGCGCCGCGGCAAGGAGGTGCACACCACCGGGCTCTCACCGGCGGCGCCCGGTGGATACGCCGAGCAGGTGCTCGTCCAGGAAGCGATGACGTTCGCCATCCCGGACGGGCTGGACACCGATATCGCCACCCTCACCGAGCCGATGGCCGTCGGGTTGCACGCCGTACGTCGCAGCGGCATCTCGAAGAAGCAGGTCGCGGTCGTCGTCGGCTGCGGGCCGGTCGGGCTCGCGGTCATCGGCATGCTCAAGGCGACGGGGGTACGCACAGTCGTCGCCAGCGACCTATCGCCGGGCCGGCGGGCGCTGGCCAGGACGGTCGGCGCCGACGTCGTGGTCGATCCGGCGCAGGACTCCCCGTGGGCGCAGCTGGGCGGGCACGGGTACATCGAGAAGGCCCCTGACCTGTTCGAGCTGGGGATGTCCAGCATGGAGAAGCTGCGCGCGATCCCGTTGATCCCGTGGACGCGGATCTGGGACATCGCCGAGTTCGCCGGGCAGACCACGCCGAAGCATCCGGTGGTGTTCGAGTGCGTTGGTGTGCCGGGGCTGCTCGACCAGGTCATCGCCGGCGCGCCACTGGCCGCGAAGGTCGTGGTGGTCGGCGTGTGCATGCAGCCCGACACCGTGCGCCCGGCAATGGCGATCAACAAGGAGATCGACCTGCGGTTCGTGCTGGGCTACACGCCGCGGGAGTTCCAGGAGGCGCTGCAGCTGCTCGCCGCCGGCAAGGTGAACGCGGCCCCGCTGGTCACCGGCACGGTCGGACTGCACGGGGTGGACACCGCATTCACGGCCCTGCGCGACCCGGAGGCGCACGCGAAGATCCTCATCGATCCGACCCAGGACGGCATAGAGGTCGCCACCCACTGACCGCCCACGCACACCTTCGTGCGCCGACGCACACGTCCGGACATGTGCGCGGGCACACGAGGGTGTGCGTCAGCCGCCCAGCGACCGGCGGATCTCGTCCAGCTTCTCTTTGGCCTTGCGGTCCCGCTCGGCCATCTGCTCGTCGAGCGCGCGGCCCTGCGCGGTCTCGCCGGCCAGCTCGGTGCTGCCGACGGCGGTGGCCGAGCGGCCCTCGATCTTCGCGCGCACGTAGTCGAGGCTGGGCACGCCGTGGTCGTCGTAGTCGGGGGTGAACGCGGGCGGATCGGCCTTCGCCGCGGCGAGCAGGGCGGCCGGATCCTCCACGATCTCCGCGTCGATGACCTCAGCAGGAACCTCGGACGTGGTCTCGGGAGCGGTCGGCTCTCCGGGTGACGAATCGGGCATCTCTGACCTTTCTTCGCCCCGGTTCGGAGCGGCTACGCCACGTTACCGCCGATCACCCGAACGCGAGGCGGTGCATGCGTGTCGGGTCGTGACAACGGGCGGGCGACTTCGTTGGTCGGAGCGTGACCACAGCACTGGGTGATCGCGCCACTACCGAAACGGTAGCGGTCTCGCGGATCGCGTCGACCGGTTCTCCCGTGGACCTCACGGTCCCGGCCGCCCTGGGAGCGCTGCGCTGGTACGGCAGCACCCGCTTCACCGGGCCACGACTGGCCCGGCACTTCTTCCTGGCTCCCGCAGGCGAGCACCAAGTCATCCCGCGGAAGCTCCTGCCCGGCGCGCGCGAGCAGCGGATCCCCATGCGCGGCTACGACGCGGTGCTGTTCGAGGCCACCGACCGCTCCGACGCCGCGCTCGCCATGGTCGGCCCGCACCACGAGGCCACCACCTGGTTCGGCGGCCCGGCCCCGGGACCGCGCGGGATCGACGCGCTGCTCTCGACGTTCACGTTCACCGATGCCGCGCGTGGCGCTGCTCTGATCCCGGCCTCCGACCTGCTGATCCGGCAGAGCGGGGTGTCGGTGATCGGGCGCAGCGAGCACGCCGTCCTGTCGGTGCGCGAGGCCGCGGAGGCATTGTCATCGCTCCCGGAGTGGGCCGGCCTGGCCGTCGCCGGCGGTGAGCTGTGGCGGACCGGACGCGCGCTGGATCCGGCCGTGCGAGCCGCCGTGGCCGACACCCCGCACGCCTGGCGGTACCTGCTCGCCGGCGTCTCCGCCGTCACCGACGTGGTGCTGCTGGGCCCCGAGTCCGGGCGCCCGGTCCTCCCGATCGGCGAGGAGGCCGTGGTCACGGCGCTGTCGATGCTGACCGCACGGTGGACACGGTGACCGTCGAGCTCGCGGTGGCGCTGCTGGCGCTGCTCGTCGCCCTCTTCGCGCTGGTGGCGCTCGTCGCGGTGTACGCACGGGTGCGTGCGCTGGAGGCCGGCCGCGCCGACGGTGTGTCCGGCTATGCGGGCCTGCTCGGCAGCCCCGCACCCGCCGCCGTGGCGCCGGGACCCGCACACGCCGTGAGCGTGGTCGCCGTCCTGGACGCCGACTGCGCGCTGTGCCACATCGTGCTCGACACGCTCGCCGCAGCGGCCGGCCCCGGCCACCGCAGCGTCGCGGTCTGCGATCGCGACGGGTTCGCCGCCGCGCCCGAGGTCGACATCGTCACCGATCCCGCCGTGCGCGCCGAGCTGTTCGAGGGATACAGCCCGACGATCCTCGCCGTGGACGCATCGGGGCGGATCCGCTCCCGCACGTTCGTCTACGCCGACACCGATCGCGACGCGCTCGTCGCCGGGATCGTCGGTCACACCGATCGGATGCCGGCATGAACATCAGCGACATCCCGTCCGCCGCCGAACCGCCGCAGGACGCCCGTCCGAGCTCGGTCGTCGCGCGGATCCGGGATCTGCGGCCCAGCCGCCGCACCGTCCTGAAAGGGCTGTTCGTGGCCGCCGCGGCAGCCACCCTCGTGCCGCTGGACTGGTACCTGGCGCACCGCCAGGCCCGCGCCGCCGACGACGGCCCCCGCACCGAGTTCATGGAGTGCGAGGAGGGCGGCTACGACGAGGAGCGCAACAACTGGCCGTCCGGCGGGAAGCCGATGTGCATCGGTGGATTTCGCCGAGGCAGCTACCCGTGCTCGAACGGGTGGCACCGCGAGGGCGACTACACCGACGACGACGGTGCGAAGGTCACGTCCACGCGCATGGCCACCAACTGCCACGGCCGCAATGCGTGGCGGTGGAAGGGCGTGCGCTGCTCCGACGCCATGACCACGATCAGCTGGGACGACGGCGACGAGTACACCGGCAAGACGATCGCCGTCTGCGGGGTGGCGGCATGACGGCGCCTGCGCGGGCCCCCAGGTGGGCGTTGCACCCCCTCACGACGGCGCTGGCGCTGTTGGCCGTCGCTGCCCTCGCCGGGCTGCGGGCCGTCACGGCAGCGCCCGGTAGCGACGCAGCCGGCCTGGGCGGGCTGATCGCCGTGCTCGCGGCCGGCGCCGCCGCCGGGTACGCCAACTCGGGCAGCACTTGAAGCCATAACTCGGCGTTCCTGCTGAGCGCGTCGGTCTGGCGCGACAAGCCCGTGATCCGGTTCTTCGGGGCCGGCCTGTTCCTCGGTGCGGTACTGGTGGCGTTCGTCGTCGCCGTGCTCGGTGCGCTGCCGCAGGCGCTCGTTCCTGCTCCTGTGCGGTGGGCGCTGTTCGGCCTCGGCGCTGCCGTCGTGCTCGCCCGTGAGATCGGTCTGGTGCGGTTCCGGGTGCCGGAGAACGCCCGACTCGTGACCGAGGACGTGCAGCACCTGCGCGAGTGGGGTGCGCTGCAGTTCGGGTTCGAGATGGGCACCGGGATGCGCACCTACTCACCGTCGGCGCTGCCGCACCTGCTCCTGCTCGCGATCGCGTTGGTGGTGCCGTTCCCGGCCGCGTTCGCGGTGGCCGTCGGGTTCGCCGCGGGCCGGCTGGCGATGCCACTGGAGTCGAACGCGTGGAGCGACGACGGCGCGTGGTCGCACGTGTGGGCGCGGGCCGAACCCGTCGTGCGCCCCATCCTGGCGGTGGCGTGCGTCGGTGCGCTCGTGCTTGCGATGCTGGCGGCGTGAAACCGACCGGCGTCGTCGTGGTCTACGACGTGAGCTGTCCGAACTGCTCGCGCATCGCGCGCGAGCTGCCCGATCTCGTCCGGGTGCCGGTGAAGGTGCGCTCCTGCCGCGACCCACAGCTCGCCGAGGTCTGCCCGGGCCTGGCGCCGCGGGTGCGGTCGTGCGGGGCGCCCGCCGTCGGCATCGTCCGCGGCGATGGTCGGATCCGCTGGTGGACGGGCCTGTCTGGGGCGATCGGGCTGCTGCCGCTGCTGCGACCACGGGAGCTGCCGGAAGCCGTCGGGCTGCTGGGCACCGCCTTGCGGGCCCGGAGCTGATCAGGCCGGCGGCGCCGCCTTCTCGGCGTCGTTGCGGAGCACGCAAATCTGGTTGCCCTCGGGATCGGCGAGGGTGACCCAGCCGGTGCCGGGGCCGTACTTGCCGCGGTGATCGGCGACCACGTCGGCGCCGTGGGCGATCAGGCGGGCGACCTCGTCGTCACGGGTGCCCGCGCGCGGCGCGATGTCGAGGTGGATCCGCTTGGCCGGCAGCTCGGCGTCCGGGACCTCGATGAAGAGCAGCTGCTGTCCCGAGTCGGGATCGCGGATCATGCACTCCTCGTGCCCGGGCAGGTTGGGATCGCCCTCGAGGTCGACGTACCCGAGCACGGGCTTCCACCACTCGGAGAGCTCGTAGGCGTTGCGGCAGTCGATCGTGACGTGCGAGAGGTAGGAACTCATCAGACGCCCACCCGCCCGTCGACGCCCTCGCGAATGAGGTCGGCGTGGCCGTTGTGCCGCGCGTACTCGTGGATCATGTGCAGGATCACCAGGCGCAGCGACACCTCCTCGTCCCAGCGCGGTGCCCACGCCGTGACGTCGAGCGACTCGGCCTCGCGCTCCACGCGGCGGGCGTGCTCGACCTCCGCCTCCCAGGCTGTGAATGCCTCGGCCCGTGTCGCCGTCGACGCGTCGTAGGCCACCTGGAAGTCACCGTCGGACGACCACACCAACGGCAGGTCCGCCTCGCCGCCCATGATCCGCCGGAACCAGGCTCGCTCCACCTCCGCCATGTGCCGCACCAGGCCCAGCAGCGACAACGTCGAAGACGGCACCGCCGTACGCCGTAGCTGGTCGTCGGACAGGTCGTCGCACTTCATCGCCAGCGTGGCGCGGTGGAAGTCGAGGAAGGCCCGCAACATCTCCCGCTCACCGGCGACGGACGGGATCTCGGGGCGTTCGGTCGGCACGGCCCGAGACTAGCCTCAGGACTCGTGTCCACCGCCCCGTACGGATCATGGCCGACCCCGTTCACCGCTGCCCGTGTCGTCGAGGAGGCCGTCGGCCTCGGGGAGCTGCGGCTCGACGGCGACGACGTCTACTGGGGCGAGGGGCGTCCTTCGGAGGGCGGCCGTACACAGCTCGTCCGTCGCGCGGCCGACGGCACCGTGACCGACCTCCTGCCGGACGGGCGCAACGCACGGTCGGCCGTCCACGAGTACGGGGGAGCGGCGTGGTGGGTGCGCGACGGCATCGTGTGGTTCACCGAATGGGCCGACCAGCGCCTCTACCGGCTCGCCCCCGGCGGCGAACCCGTCGCCCTCACTCCGGAGCCTTCGCTGCCTCGCGCCGATCGCTACGCCGACGGTGCCTTCACCCCTGACGGCGACACCCTCGTCTGCGTGCGCGAACGGCACAGCGGGCCGAGCGCCACCGACGTGGTCAACGAGGTCGTCCGGCTCGCCGCGCACCGCCCGTCCGAGCCGGAGGTGCTGGTGAGCGGGCCGGACTTCGTCGCGGCCCCCCGCATCTCCCCGGACGGGAGGATCCTCGCGTGGCTGCAGTGGAGCCACCCCGACATGCCGTGGGACTCCGCCACGCTCATGGTGCGCAACCTGGAGACCGGCAACGAGGCCGTGATCGCCGGTGGACGAGACGAGTCGATCACCGAGCCGAGCTGGCAGCCGGACGGCTCGCTGTTGTTCTGCAGCGACCGCACCGACTGGTGGAACCTGTACCGCTGGAGACCGCGCACCGACATCGCCGCGCTGGTGCGGACCGACGCCGAGATCGGCGGGCCGCAGTGGCGGTTCGGCACCTCGCGCTACGCCGCGCTCCCCGACGGCTCGATCGTGTACGCCCGCCGCCGCAACGGCGTCGACGGGCTCGCCCGGCGCACCCCCGACGGCGCCCTGCACGATCTCGACCTGCCGTTCGTCGAGGTCACGGCCCTGCGCGCTGCCCCGGACGGCAGCGCCGTGCTGATCGCCGCGACCGCCACCTCGACCACCGGCGTCTACCGGCTCGACCTCGACACCGGCATCACCGCAGTGCTGCGCGCGCCCCGCGATCTCGGCGTCGACCCGGCCGCGATCTCTGTGGCCGAGCACATCACCTTCCCCGCCGGGCTCGACGGCCGGGTCGCGCACGCCCTCTACTACCCGCCCGTCAACACCGAGTGCTCCGGCCCGGACGGCACGCTGCCGCCGCTCGTCGTCGAGATCCACGGCGGCCCGACATCGGCCGCGTCGGCCGCGCTAGCCCTGTCCCGCCAGTTCTGGACCAGCCGCGGCTTCGGCGTCGTCGACGTCAACCACGGGGGCTCCACCGGCTACGGCCGCCCGTTCCGTGAGGAGCTGAAGGGCACGTGGGGCGTGCTCGACGTCGACGACTGCATCGCCGCGGCCCGCTGGCTCGCGGCGAAGGGCCGCGTCGACGGCACCCGCATGACGATCCGTGGCGGCTCGGCCGGCGGGTTCACCGTGCTGGCCGTGCTCACCACCCCCGACCAGCCGTTCGCGGCGGGCGCCGACCACTTCGGCATCGCCGATCTCGCCGTCCTCGCCGGCGACACCCACAAGTTCGAGAGCCGCTACATGGACCGGCTGGTCGGCACCGACCCCGACGTGATCCGCGACCGCTCACCCATCCACCACGTCGACCGGCTCGACCGGCCCCTGATCGTGCTGCAGGGCAGCGAGGACGCCGTCGTCCCACCGGCGCAGAGCCGCCTGATCGTCGACGCCCTCCGCACCCGGCAGGTGCCCGTCGCGTACCTGGAGTTCGAGGGTGAACAACACGGCTTCCGCCGCGCGGAGAACATCCGCCGAGCGCTGGAGGCCGAGCTCTCGTTCTACGCGCAGGTGCTGGGGTTCGAGCTGCCGGCGGAGGAGGGGATCGAGGCGGTGGAGGTGGAGAACCTCTGACGTCGGACCGGGCAGCGAGCTCCGGTGGTCACCAGGTGCCGCAGATGTTCACGCTGCCCGCGCCGCCGTTGGCGGTGGCCTTCGCCGTGAAGCACACCCGACCACGCGTATCGGTGTACTTGGCGTTGACGTTCAGCCGATTGTTCGGTCGCAGCTCGGCGATGCTGTCGTTCGGCACCATCGCCAGCGGGACGGCCTCGCCGTTGGCGCTGATGCGCAGCGCCATCCCGGTGCCGCTGCGCCGCGTGCCCTGGCAGACCGCCTCGGCGGTCGGCTCCAGCCACCCGGGAGCCTTGGCGAGATCCGGGTACTTCTTGACCCGCAGCGTCACCACGCAGGGATCGCCCTCGTGCTTGGTGGTGAACGAAGTCGATCTTTCGCCGGTGCCACTGGAGATCCCGTCTCCCCAGTAGGTCCAGGTGTCTTCATCTGCTGATGCCGACGCCATCGGAATCATCGTCAGCGCAAGAGCGGCGATGGTCGTTGCGGCTGCCTTTGCCATGAGCTTCATGATTTCTCCTCCTCGATCCTGGCGGGGTCAGCAGTTGTCGTTGGGGTCGAGGTAGAGGACACCTTCGGTCGAGGTCTCATTGCCGATCGCCATGTAGCCGTACTTCGCTTCGACGCGAATGCGCGAGGCTGCGCAGATCGAGCGCGGGGGAAGGAGAACGTATCCCGTGGTCCGCCCCACCAGTTTGTTGCCCGGAGGGATACGTCGAACGTCGCGCTCGACACCGTTCTCATATGTCGTCACCACGACGTCGCCGATTTCTGGCGACCAGTAGCACTTGGCATCGAGGACCCACTCGAGCGCGGCACCGTTGTCACGTTGGATGTAGGTGATCTGGAACTTGTCGCAGGACGACGGATTGCCGACCGCGGCCGCCTGCGGCGCCGTCGCCACGGCGGAGGCGGCGAGGGTCACTGCCATCGCTCCCAGCACCGTCGTCATTCGCCGGCGGAGACCCATGATGCTCATCAGCGGTTCTACCTTCCTTGGCTCGGGTGTGGATGCGATCAGGCGTTGCGGCAGTGGAGGCCGGTGAAGGTCAGTGGCTTCTGGCCGCCTTTGACCTGCCTGTTGACGTCGAGACCGTTGAAGACCTGGTGTGCCGAGTAGCAATAACGGGCCTCGCCGGCGGGTGCACTCGCGGCGACGTAGATCTGCCGCCCTTTCTGAACTCGCTTGGTGCCGAGTCCCGGTTCCGAGTACTCGGCGGTCGTCCGGCTGCCGTCCTGAGTCTCGGCCCAGAAGTTGTAGGTCACCTCGATGGATTCGGCAGGGAAGTTGGCCGGGCACTTCGTGTCGATCTCGAGCTGCCACGCCCGGCCCATGTTGTCGGAGTACGGGTGGACGCTGTGGATCGTCACGCAAGGAGTTTCCGCCGCTTCGGCGACGCTCGGGACGAGAAGCCCGATGGTGCAGGTCGCGACTGTCAACGCCAGCGCTCGAATCGCGCTGATGG
>Ga0307513_10011107_pt1 | contig 11226 bp, 7 predicted proteins | sample 15_EM_MG_FD_202174 | JGI IMG/M metagenome (GOLD analysis project Ga0307513, IMG submission 202174) | Populus trichocarpa ectomycorrhiza microbial communities from riparian zone in the Pacific Northwest, United States - 15_EM | ecosystem: Host-associated > Plants > Roots > Unclassified | place... | reverse complement strand
GCAAATTCTGAGGGATTTATTCAACCTTAAAGACCAGATAAAAAAGGAATGAATTTGGCATTATGAAGACTTCTGATCAATCTAAGAAAACCTGACGATTTTGGCAGCAAAGGGGAAGGATAAAGAGAGTAGAAAACAGCTCAAACAGGGTTTCGAAAAAATATTTCTTTCATCTGCTTTTGTCAATCTTCCAGCAAACATGGGGTCCAAAAATGAGTAACAACATTGAGCATAACCAACAAAGACACATTTGAGTGCCCGAGGTTCCAACTTATTTCTTAATGGCTTGTGGAGATGAACAAATGTTGTACATCCAAAGACTTTTGGTGGTAGATTCGACACAGTAGGTGATTTTATGGCATCGTGAAGAACACTTAATGGAGTCTGAAACTGTAAGGTACTTGATGGTAGTCTGTTAATGAGGTATGCTGCTGCTGTAATGGCTTTCCCCCAGTATTTAGTTGGCATATGAGCTTCAAACAAGGAAGCCCAAACAACTTCAAGAAGCTGGCGGTTCTTGCGCTCTGCCACCTCATTTTGCTGAGGGGTGTAAGGGCAGGTAGTTTGATGAGTAATCCTATGGTCAACAAGATATTGTTTCAGGTCTTGACTGATAAATTCTCCACCATTGTCACTACGTAGGACCTGTATAGTAGAGTTATATTGTGTGGCTATCATTTTGTGAAACTGTTTGAATAATGAGCCAACTTCGCTCTTGGATTTCATTAAGCAAATCCAAGTCACAGAGTTGTGGTCATCAATAAAGGATATAAACCACCGTTTATCACTAAGAGATATGTTATTTGCTGGACCCCAAACACCCGAATGGATGACCATAAAAGGAACCCGCGTGGTTATTCTTTTTATATTTATTTTAGTTTTTGTTTTACAACATACAAAGAAAATTTTACCAGTACTTATATATATATATATATATATATATAACAAATAATTAAAAATACCATTAGGAATCCCAAAAATTACTTGAGTGCCACCATACAGGTAAAAGACTGAAATACCCTTGAATTTATCAGAAAATTACAAAAATGCCCCTGGCGACGCGTGTAGCTCACGCGCGGTTACTGTTGGAGGGGGTGAAATTCTTCGGCGAGATTCCGTATATCTGAGGGCTACATGCTGAGGGCGAGGATTCCGTATTACGAAAATTACAAAAAAGGTTGATTCTTGTATATCTGAGGGCGAGGATTCTGATAACGGTGGTTTCAATGGCCATTGATGGCTGATGAGGGAGAATCGACAGTTTAAAGCTTCGGGTGGTTGAAGAAATCGCGACCTTTTTTCGGCCAGATGAGGCGGAGAAAGCGATGAAAACCGCCTGGGTTTTGCTTTAAAAGAGGTGATTAACCTTTATGTGGTGGTTCGGAGGCTTTAAATGGCCGGAGGTGGGAGATCGGATGAGAGAGAGAGGGAATCGCCGGCAGGAGGAGAGAGAGAGCCTCTGAGATATGCTACCGTGTGAACGTTATCATGGTAAACCGGTGCACATGAAGGTTGTGAACCGTTGGATTATGGATGAACTGATCCTTCGATTGTGATTGGCTTGATCTGCAAGTTGATCGGACGGTCCGGATGGACTGATCTTTGTTGTAGTGTGGTGAGATGCACCAATAGCTTGATACATTGGGTGACGTGGCACAACAAGATCGAAGGGAAGATTGTTTCAAGGGCCGAGATGGATTTGAGTTTTAATCTAGTATGGTAAGCCCTATCAGGTCCTATTAAATCAAAGGTCTAGAACTAAATATTATTATATCTAATGGTTATGATATTTTTGGTATTTTCAAATTGTTTTTTTTAAATCAATATCTTACTAGTGTGAAGGAATAGTAAAAAAAAAACTTAATAGTAATATCAAATCTCTTTCTTTTTTCTTCTTTATTTTTCTCATCCTCTCTTTCTTCTCCCTCCTGGCGAATTTTCACTGGCTATTTATAGCCAATGATAGGGGACATCAAAATCTGATGAAGGTGACACGGATCTGCTTTAAAGAAAAATTTCATCACCATAACTGCCCCACCTACTATGACAAAAATTTCTGCATTATTGATTTTGTTATATTATATATAATAATAAATATTTATATGGGTAAAACTAAAAACTCAAATTAGTATTAGAAAATTTTCATTTCAACCGCTAAAAATTATTTTTAATTACCGAAAATTATGTTGAAACACTAAAAAAAAACTTTCGATGGGTATCAACCCAATGGACCGGGTTTTGACCAAAAATAACAATTTTGACCCAAAATGGCCTGAAACTCATTTTTTATCCCGATTGACATGGTTGGACCCGTATTGACCCGGTGGACTCGGTTTTGATCGAAAATGACGGTTTTAACCCGAAACGGCATGAAACTCATTTTTTACCCTGGTCGACATGGTTTAACCCGTATTGACACGATGGAGTCGGTTTTGACCGAAAATGATGGTTTTGACTGAAACGGCCTGAAAACTCATTTTTTACATTGGTCGACATGGTTTGACCCGTATTGACCTGGTGGGCTCGGTTTTGACCGGAAACAGCATGAAACTCATTTTTAACCCTGGTCGACATGGTTTGACCCGTATTGACTTGGTGGACTCGGTTTTGACCCGAAACGGCCTGAAAACTTATTTTTTTACCCTGATCGACATGGTTTGACCCGTATTGACCCGGTGGAATTGGTTTTTATGGAAAAATGCGGTTGACTCGAGAAAAATATATTTTTGAATTTTAAACTTTTTTTTTAATTTTTTTGGATTTTTATAAATAATAATAAAAATAAAATAACATTCAAGAAAATCTTGGTGAATCCAAAACTGGGTTACAACAGTTGTGATAAAGGCTGAGTTGTTCTGAGGTGTGCATGTGGTGGTGTGTTCTGCAACAGCTGTTAAGGCATGAGTGTTTGATCTTTGATTTCGTTTTCGTGGTGCTTAGGCAAGATCCCACCATTCTGGATATCCAATTAGTTCATAGCATTTTAGCTTTGTGTGACCAGTCTCACCACAATGAGTGCAAACGTATTCTGATTTGGCTTTTCCAATCTCGTAGCTGTTATTTTGAGGTCCTGATGTCCAAATGATAGGTCCCGTACTGGTTGATCGGTATGTTCTAGGCTTGGCTCGTCATGCCATCATCGCAGATGATTCACCATGATCAGTTTCATTGTTCAGAGTAATTCTGCGAACAGCATCACGACGTACGTATGCATAGGCTTCTTCAAGATCCAATATTGGATCTTTTCTGAGAATCTCTCCTTGTATTTTTTCAAATTCAGCATCCAATCCATTCAAGAAAATATGTACCCGTAATCTTTCAACAGATTTTCTATAGGTAATGACATCGTCAGGATCTTTCAATATAGTTCTATCACGATGATCAAGTTCTTGGAAGATTTCCACAAGATCACCATAGTATATTGACAACGGGCGTCCCATCTGTTTCAAGGAGAAGGCTTTCTGATTTAATGAGAAAAGTTGTGTTTCATCTGCTCCATCATAAAATGCTTTGGATAAAGCATTCCAGATCTCTCGTGCAGTGCGTAGTCGAATGTATCTCTTCATTATGTTTGGTGACATAGAAGTTAGTAGCCATCCCTTAACCTTTTGATTCTTAGCATACCATTTTGCATAGGATGCATCTGAATCTTGGGAGGGTTGTGTCTTACCCATAATATATTCAAGTTTCTCTCTTCTTGCAATTTGCATTTCCATAATCTGTGACCATACATCGTAGTTAACTTCAGTAAGGATAACACTGGTTGTGAATCCTGTGTTTTCAGTTTGAACTTGAATAATTGGGGCGGCTTCTGTTTTGTTATTCATCATGATACAAGGTTTCAAGAATGTGAGCAAGACTATAAGACAGAAGACGTGGTGAACCTGATGTGAAACAGAGAGAGATTATAGAATCAATATCAAGAATATGGTTTTAAAAAGGATGGTTTGGGGATCAAGAACAAGACAAACGATCAAGAAGATGAAGGTTTTGGAAGTGGATGAAGAATACAGAGATTTTGAGAGACAGATGAAGAAGATAAAGAAGGCTGATTCTGTTTATTGATGAGAAATAAAGAATTCAGTAGTGTTTTAAGTAGAAGAAAGAAAGAAGTAATTCAATAGTGTTTTAAGGGATACCAATGCTCTGATACCATGATAAATTCAATATTCAATATTGCTTTTTTTATTCGCTGCATACGATTCATTAATAAATGTTACAAAGCTTCCTCTTTATATAGCAGCAGAGGTAGAATATTACTAACGAATTTATCCCTTAACTTTACGGAAACAATTCCTATTATTACGCTAGTATTCTAAAAGACTTAATATAACAGTGAATGAAGAAATATATATATATATATATATATAGAGAGAGAGAGAGAGAGAGGATATTACTAAGGCTTGAATATCTTGAATCTTCAACAGGTTTATGCATCCTATTAGATTTAACAACTTTTATTTTTTAAATTATTTTTCATTTAATTACAGAAAAATAAGGCACATGGGACTCTTTCTATATTAAAAAAAAAAAAACAAGACAAGCAAATGGGATTGAAAAAAAACAACCTATTTTCTAAAGTTAAATAACAAAGAGTTTTTTCTAATAAAAAAAATTAAAAAAAAAAAAGAACAAGCACTTGGGATTGAAAAAAAAAACAAAAAAAAAACAACCTATTTTCTTAGGTTAAATAACAAAGAGCTTTTTTAAATTAAATAAAAAAAAGACCTTTAAATAACAAACAATTATTTTAAAAAACAATCAAGAAGCTAAGAATGCATTAAAAAATTATGACAAAAAATTAACAATTAGGCAAGCATGTGGGCCTACTTATATGCCTGGCCCATAAAAAAAAAGGCTTGGCGCATAAACCATTTCTATTTTTCCCCTAATATTAAGGGGCAGATGATGTTTTATTCAATCTTTATTAAAAAAAAAATGCAGATAACCTGTTGTTTACGTCCCCAAATTCCAAAAACTAAAGGGTAGCCTAAAAATCAAGGCAGATATATTTTATGTTTTAAAATTCATTTTTCAACTTATGTTTACACCAAGAATATATTTTAGATATTTTAATAAACTCATTTATGGTATTAAATAACAGAAAACTTGGTTCAAAAACCCAAAATCACCCCATTTCAAAAACTTTATCAATGTTAGATATACTAACTCGGATGATGAGAAGGCCAAAGAACAACCTAATGAAATTTTTCTTATTGAATGGAATTTATTGACATCAAAATCGATTTTTTTTATGGTCGAAATCAGTGTCAACCTATAATCTTTTCTTTTTACCATCAAAATCTGGTGACTCTCTCTTATTTATTTCTCAAATTAGGAATTGAAAAATAAAAAAAATAAAATTTTTAATCAAAATTGTTATTTTAGAATCTAAAAGGACTAAAAAATTATCATTTGGAAAGTTGGGATAAAGTGAACTTTTTGCGATAATTTTGAAACCACATTTTATTTTCATCGTCTTTTTTACTTTGATCCTTCTTCTTTTATTTTAGCCCTATGTCATCAAATTAAAAGCAATTGACAATCAATTTGGTCACAAAAGAATTCATTCGAGGAGAAAAAAAGTTTGAGGATAAAAAAATAACATTGCTTGAATTCACAGTGAATTGTTAGAGGATGCATATTAAATTAATAAAAAAAATCTTCAGTATCTTCAATTTTAATAAATTTCAACTTTAATTTTTAAAATTTTTTATAGAATTAATTTAAGTTACAAACATAAATTAAATAAATTTAAAATTTGATATCATAATTTTAATTCTCCTAAATTTTGGTTTTATATTTATTAAAACAAAAAAAACACTTGTAAGACCATTGGTGTTTTTGTAGACAAAATAAATATATGGTAAAGCTATTATTTTATTCAAAACAAAACTTTCTGTACAAAGAATTAGAATTATGATGATTTTTTATTTTTAAAATTTTAAATTAATTCTATAAAATAATTTTAAAATTAATGAATTATGTCAAAGGTCTTTAAAGGTAAGGGTGCTTAAATTATTATATATATATATATAATAAGGATGAATTCTTAAAAAAAAATAACAAAAATAGTTGAAGAGAATATAGAAACTAACTAGACATGGATTCACGTTATGCCGCATGGCTTCATTTTTTAAAAAAAAAAAAACTTATGTTTAAGAAAAGATTAAAATTCTTCTTTTAAAAAATAAAAGAACCTTATAAAAAAAGCCGAGTGTACTCATGTTAATCAATCAAACTCATGACTTAAATTATAAAAAAAGCTTGATGAAATCAATCAAACTCATGTTAATCAATCAAACTCATGATCAAAATAACTTGATAGAAAATAAAAAAAAAAATCATGAATTTCAATTCTAAAAAAAAATATATCTAATGATGAAATCAGAAAAGAAAAATGTAAAAAAAATGATGTAAACCCATATTAACTTTTCAAACCTTTTGTCGCAACGGTTGTTCACTCTTCGTATTTATCTGGCAAATATGGAAATGGGAAAAAGAAGAAATTCTTGTCTTTTATTAGTGGAATAAGAGAATAAGAGTCATCACCTAATATTTTGGTCACTAGGAACCCTAACTGGTCTCAGAAATTAAGTACGAGGACTGGTTGCGTAAAGAGAGATATTAACACCCCAAATACACTTTATCTAAGGTAGGATGTATTGTTTAATTGTCTGATAAAAAACTAAGATCTTGTTTTATTTTTTAATTATTGGTTAATCTATGGTTTAAGATAAGTCTTCCTCGATAAGGAGATATTTATCTTGTTAGATAAAACCTAACTATTCTAACATCAATAAAAAAAACTTTCTTTTTAATATCGAGAATACATCTTACATGTAAGTTCATAATCACAAATATTAAAAAGAAACAAAATAATTTTTTTGAAATTTTTGAAATATTAACCTAGTTTTCATGACCTTAATAAACTAGTTATTAAAACTAAAATACATGCTAAAATATATGTTTTGAATTTTTGGTGAATAAAAATATGATATGATTTTTTTGTATCTTTGAGATACTTGGTCATATGCATGAAAACAATACTTTTTTTTTGCAACATTTCAATAAAAAAAATAGGTATTTTAATACCGGATTTACATTTTTACAGTATAAAAATGCCAACCAATATTAATCCAAAATGATGAAAACAAATATGCTGGAAAACCATAATTTTTTTGAAGGATTTTGTAAATTTTTGTGAAATTTCCTTGGTTTTTTTTATTTTTTTAAAAAAGATAACAATAAAAATACAATAAATATAACATTATATATTATAATATTATATTGGGTTTGGGCCCAACCCAATTATATGGGCTGAGCCCAACTTGATCAAGCAAAGCCTCCCCAAAGGAGGTGAGCCATGACCGGCCCAATAAGGAAAAAAGACACTGGGCAGTAGTGAGCCCACAATGAAACTGGGCTGGGACCGGCCCAAAACAAAAAAATCTTTTATAAAACTGGGCTCATCCAAGACACGTGGGCTGGGCTAATGATCCAGCCTGAAACAACCATGGTTTGCTTACTGTGCTATGCACAGTAACCACTCAATTATAATTACCCGGTTACTGCGCTCGTGCACAGTATCCAACTAATTATATTTATTGCTGCAGAAACGTGCACAGTGCACGTTCTGCATGCAAGTAAATAAACAGGAAAAGGAGAAGGAGAGTGCTACCTGGAACAGAAGGGGCTCTGGTGGCTGAACTGGCGGTGACTTGCTGGCGGCGAACAGGAAGAATATCGGTGGCGGTGTTGTGGCTCCAGGCAACAGTGGTGATGCTACTGTTAGTAGAATGACTTTGTTTCTTCTTGGTGATGCTAGTATTAGTAGAATGGCTCTGTTTCTTCTTTCTAACTCTGTTTTTTGTTTCCTTTTCTTCTCCTTTCTGGCTCCCGGCTATGCTTTCCTTTCTCTTCTGTTTTCCCTTTCCTTTTTGTTCTTCCTTTCTGCCTCCTATTCTCCCCTACTGTCCCCTGTTTCCCTCTGTTCTCTCTTTCAAACCTCTTCAAAATCGTCGCTTTGTTCCCTTTCTTTCCCTCTGCTCGTTTTCTCTCTTCTCTCCCTTCTGTTCTCTCTTTCAAACCTCTTTAAAATCGTCGCTTTGTTCCCTTTCTTTCCCTCTGCTTTCTCTCTACTGTCGCTCTCTCTTTCAAACCTCTTCAAAATCATCCCTCTGTTCCCTTTCTTTCCCTCTGCTCCCTTTCTTTCCCTCTGCTTTCTCTCTACTGTCGCTCTTTCTTTTCTCACTTTTCTTCCTTTTCCCTCCTCTTCCTTTCTTTTTTTGCTTTTCCTTTTTTTTTTTCACTCCGGTATCCCCTTTTTTTCTGCTCTCTTCCCCTGCATTTACAGGAAGGAGGAGAGAGGGCCACCCTGTCCTTTCTCGTCATTGCGCAGGGTAGGGTGGCATGGGGCATTCTCTGGAGGGCATGGCTCCCTTTTCTTTTTTTCAACGTGATTGTAGGGCGTGTGGAGGGGTATGACTTGTCAGTGTTTGGTAAAGTTGGGGGAGAGAGAGCGGGGGAAATATCAAAGAAAGCTTCTTCTTCCTTGTCTGTGTGCGGGGGAAGGAAGAGGATACACATTGTCGTTCAAAACGTTTTTAAGTCTTTTTTGTTCCTAGTGTATGAAACGACGTTGTTTTTTCCAAAACGCGTCGTTTCATTTTAAAAAAATGGTGCTAAAAACATGTCAAAGTCTAAATCGGTCCTTACTTTGTGATTTGTTCAATCAAATCCTCAATTACAATTTTGATTTTAAAAATCAATTCAACTGCGTCCTCGCCAAAATCGGATGTCAGCCCTAAAGTTGGCCGTTCTTTTCATATTGATCTTTGGTCTTGGATTTATACAATTTGACCCTCAATTGATCAATAAACTTTTAATTTCTTCAATTTAGTCCCTGATTCAGTCAATTCCAGGCCCTCTATTTACGTGTCGTTTCCAGTTTGGTCTTTGGTTTCGGTTTTCTTCAATCAAGTCCCTAATTGGCTATCAAACTTCAATAAATTATGCAATTAAGCCCTTGATTTGACCAAATCAGCTCTTAAAAATTATAATTTGACCCCAGAACTTTAATTTCTTCCAATTAAAGCTCAAATTGACTTAAAATCAAAATTTCTTACAATCAAACCCTTCATAAATTCAATTAAACCTTCAATAAAATTTAATTGACTCCATAAACATCTTATGTTGGACTTTTCTTCCTCAAATTGAATTTTCTTTGTCAATAGGGCTCTCATCAGTCAACAATATACTGTCAAATTTCAATCTTTGTATTTTCAAACCTTCTAAATCAATTTTTAGCCATTTTTTAGGCGCTCTGGCATTCGTTTTCTCATTGTTATGATTTTTTTTTTCAAATATATTTTTTTTGTATTTTCTCCTTGTTTTACAGAGACCCAAAAATGGATAACAACACTTTTGACCTGGGTTATTATGCTGGAAGCACCCTATTTAGAGAAAATGATGAAGTTTAATCACCAATCAATCAAATGTTGAATAATGAAATTAAAAAAAAATCAATTATATAAAAGGATCTAAAATTCAAAAAAAATTACAATGAAAAAAATGATGATCAAAATTGAAATAAAAAAACTAAATTAGATGACAACTATAATTGTTTTATTAAATGTGAAATTTAAAAGACAAATCAATTTCATAAAATGACCTAAAAAATTGTTCTAGCAGACAATAACTTTCTTTCTAGATAAACTTTTTTTTTCAAGGCATATTAGCTTTTGTTAATTTACAATTACTTTAATTTTGGATTTAACCAATTTAACCTATATAAATATTTATTGTAATGGGGTTCCATATGCATACTGTCTTATTTTGTTATCCTAGATAAAATCAGAAAACAAAATAAGCCAAAAAATGAATGTTGACACGCGTTAACTTTTTAAATTTGAAATCTAAATCATTAGATTGGAAGCACCATATATGAAAAAACTGTGAAACCTAATCCGAATAAATCAAATACTGAATGATGAAACTGCAAGAAAAAATTAATCATAAAAAAGGATAAAAAATAATAATTAGAAGAATGATGATAAAAAATAAAATAAAAAAATAAATTAGAGGGAAACCATAAATTTTTAATTAAAGTGTGAAATTGAGGAAAAAAATAACTTTAACAAAATGATAAAAAAATCAAAAGAATAAGGACTAAATTAAAAAATATATATACTATAAATTTAGATTAAAAGATAAAATTGAAAATCAATAAAAATTAAAAAAAAGGTTAAGAAAAAAATTAGAAATCAAAAGAATAAGAACCATAATGTAAAAAAACCACAAATGACAAATTGCAATTGAAAAATAAAATTAAAAAAAATTAAAACTTTACAAAAATATCAAGGAAAAAAATTTAAAGGAAAAAAAACAAGGGCCAAATACGAAACCAAAACAAATTAAGGGGTAGTTTTGAGAATTTTCAAGATTAGACATAAAAAAAATTTTAAAAAAAAAAGAAAGAAAAAAATTTCACATATAACACACGAGGTATGTTCTGGATAAGCGCTAGCCAGGGATGGAGAGTCCATTAAAATAATTCAAAAGCTGTTGTTTTTTTATTAGGTGATATCACACGCATACCATAATATTTTTTCACGTGCTTATGCGTGTAATATAATCATTTTTTTATATTATTTAAACATTAAATTATAAATTTACCCCTCACCCCGATCCAAGAATAACAAAAAAAAGAAAAATAAAAAACAACGTGAAAAAGGTAACCATGACCATGGACCAAAGTTATGTTTTTTTTTTTAATTTTATTTCAAGAGTAATAAAGTAAAATCAATGTGATTTTAATAGTAAAAAACATAAATACCTCTATATACCAAACCTAAAAACAATTATTACATGAATATTTTTGTTTTTTACTTGTTCATAAAAAAAAAAAAAAACCTTTGATACCCTCGTTAAGTAGCCCAATTGTTTATGATCTGAGAGGTAAAATCATAAATTTACTATTCAAATACACGGTGAATACGAGTTTATAGCTACAGTATAAACGTTGTTTGGACGCTTTTCCATTTAGTTTATTTTGTTATGTTGTGTGTGTGTAAAGGAAAAGAGAGAGACGAGAGATAGCGGGAGGACAGGAGGACAGAGAAGAGCCATGGCCGGTGATGATGAGAAGCCAAGCAGAAGCAGAAGCAGAAGCAGAGAGCGAACACTTGTGTCATGCTGCTCCAACAAAAGAACAAGGAGAGATAT
>Ga0307513_10011105_pt1 | contig 11228 bp, 10 predicted proteins | sample 15_EM_MG_FD_202174 | JGI IMG/M metagenome (GOLD analysis project Ga0307513, IMG submission 202174) | Populus trichocarpa ectomycorrhiza microbial communities from riparian zone in the Pacific Northwest, United States - 15_EM | ecosystem: Host-associated > Plants > Roots > Unclassified | place... | reverse complement strand
TCGAGCGGGAGACCGCGGGGCGCACCGGCGTCGTACCGTTACACCCCGGCGCCCAGCGTTTCTACGAGGAGCGCTGACCTCACGCCCCTCGCCGACGCGGCGACACTGGCCCACGCCGGGTCAGCGGATGAGCGGTGACTCGATGTCCACGGTCACGTAGTCCAGGAAGTGCTCGCGCTCCGTCTCCCAGAGGACGCTGGTACCCATCGCCACCCAGATCGTCCCCGTCGAGTCGGCGGTGAACGTCTCAGCCAGCTCGTACTGCTTCCAGCCCGCCACATCCTCGGTCTGGCCGACGATCGTGAAGTCGCTCTCCCGCTCCGGATCGCGCACCCCGGCCGCCGCCACGACCGCCCACTTGTTGACGAAGGACTCCCGCTCACTCCAGAGCCAGAAGGTGAGCGTCACCCGCACCTTCGCGTTCGGCTTCACCGCGAGCTTCCGCTCCACCCAGGTCGTACCGTCGTCCTGGCGCCCGTCCATGAAAACCCGAAGGCCGAAAATCCCGTCGTAGGCCTGCTTCGTGGACCGGGTCACGTCGGCGACCGGAGCCAGCCCGTCGGTGTCCGGTCGCCATCCCCCGAACCCGGTTTCGAAGCTCTCCGGACTGCCCGCCGCGGCCGCCGGAGCCACCGGCGCCGCGAGCGCCGCCACGGTGGCGAAGACGACGAATCCCATGCCCTTGCGTATCGACATGCCGTTCCCCCTTGGTTAACAGGTCGTCCGGCAAGCCTTCCAACACCCATTGCAAAGCCATTGCAAACGCCTCGATCACGAGGCGAGGTCGCGGAGGCGTTCGGGGTCGGCGAGTACGTCGATCGCCGCGATGAGGCCGCCGGTGACCGTGAACGCCATCACGAACTGGGTCTTCCCGTGCATCGCGACTACCGCGCCGGCCGCGCCGTTGACCAGCGCGGGCCGCACGAACGGCGACAGCCGCCCGGACGCGAACGCCTGCCCGGCCACCGCCTGGGCGCCCCGCATCGTGAACGTCATGCCGGGCCGTGCCCGCCCGCCGTCCGAGCGCAGCACCACGTCCGGGTCGAGGAGTGCGACCAGCGCCTCGAAGTCGCCGCCCTTCGACGCGGCGAAGAACGCGTCCACCACCTCGCGCTGGCGGTGCACGTCCGGGTCGGGCGCCGGCGCCTGGCCCCGCACCCGCCGCCGGGCCCGGCTGGCCAGCTGCCGGGCGGCCTCGGGCGTGCGCTCGACCATGGGCGCGATCTCGTCGAACGGCACCGCGAACATGTCGTGCAGCACGAACGCCAGCCGCTCCGCCGGCGTCAGCGTCTCCAGTACCACCAGCAGTGCCAGCCCCACCGAGTCGGCGAGTACCGCCTGGTACTCCGGGTCGACGCCGGACTCGGGACTCACGATCGGGTCCGGCAGGTGGACATCGAGCGGCGCCTCCCGGCGGGCGCGGCGGGACCGGAGCAGGTTGAGGCAGACGCGGGCGACGACCGTGGTCAGCCAGGCGCCAAGATTGTCCACCTCGCTGGTGTCCGTGCGGCGCAGCCGCAGCCACGCGTCCTGCACGGCGTCGTCCGCCTCGCTGACCGAGCCCAGCATGCGGTACGCCACCGCGCGCAGCCGCCCCCGGTGCTCCTCGAACCGGTCCGCCAGCCAGTCGCCTGTCGCCTCGCTCACATCAGTCACATTGCCTCCTCGCCGAGTGTCACACCGGTAGACCCAGCGAATTCCAGTGATGTGACGGGGGAGATCGACATGACCACACAGATCCTGCTCACCGGCGGTACCGGCACGCTCGGCCGCCAACTGCTCCCGCTGCTGCGGGAGGCGGGCCGCAAGGTGCGGGTGCTCAGCCGGCGGCCCGGTGAGGGTGCCGACGGCGTCGAGTACGTCACCGGCGACCTGACCACCGGCGCGGGCGTCGACACGGCCGTCAACGGGGTGGAGACGGTCGTGCACTGCGCGGGCAGCGCCAAGGGTGACGACGTCAAGGCCGGCAACCTGGTACGGGCCGCGGCGGAGGCCGGGGTGCGGCACATCGTGTACATCTCCGTCGTCGGCGCCGACCGAGTGCCGGTGACCAGCCGCGCCGACCGTGCGATGTTCGGCTACTACGCGGCCAAGCGCGGCGGCGAGATCGCTGTCGCCGAGTCGGGCGTCCCGTGGACCACGCTGCGTGCCACCCAGTTCCACGACCTGGTGCTGCTCACCGCCCGCCAGCTGGCGAAGCTGCCGGTGCTGCCCGTACCGGCCGGCACCCGCGTCCAGCCGGTCGACTCGGGCGAGGTGGCGGCCCGGCTTGTCGAGCTGGCATTCGGCGCGCCGGCGGGGCTGGTGCCGGACCTCGGCGGCCCGCGCGTGTACGGCATGGACGAGGTGATCCGCGACTACCTCCGCGCGGCGGGCAAGCGCCGCCCGCTGCTGCCGATGCGCATGCCCGGCAAGGCCGCGGCGGCGATGCGGGCCGGGGCCAACCTGACCACGGCGGGCGAGACCGGTCACCGGACGTGGGAGGAGTTCCTCGCCGCACGCGGTTGACACCCGACCGGCGCGTCCACATACTACTTACCCAGTAACTACTTACTCGGTAAGGTGCGTGGCGGATGAGTGTGAAGTTCGGGTTGCTGGCGCTCTTCGCCGACGGCCCCAAGTACGGCTACCAGCTGCGTACCGAGTTCGAGGCGCGGACCGGTGGCACCTGGCCGGTCAACGTCGGGCAGATCTACACGACGCTGGAGCGGCTGGAGCGGGACGGCCTCGTCGCCGCGGAGGGCACCAACGACGAGGGTCGCGTGGTGTACGGGATGACCGAGCCCGGCCGCGCCGCGCTGGACACGTGGTTCAGCACGCCGGTGGCGGACACCGACCGCCCCCGCAACGAGCTGGCCATCAAGCTGTTGATGGCGGCCACCACGCCCGGCGTCGACGTGACCTCCGTCGTGCGGCGGCAGCGCACCGAGTCGGTGCGGTTGATGCGCGACTACACCACGCTGCGCCGCGCCGCCGACGAGGTGGACGACGTGGCCGGCGTGCTGCTGCTGGACAGCCTGGTCTTCGCGCTGGAGGGCGAGGTGCGCTGGCTCGACCACGTCGAGTCCACAGTGCTGCGTCGCGGCGGCCGGCTGCCGGCGCCCACCCGATCCCGCCGGGCGGCCCGGCCCACGGAGAGGCACGCGCGATGAGCGGCGACCCCGTGCTGAGCCTGGATCACGTGAGCCGGGAGTACCGGTCCGGCACCGCGACCGTGCGGGCGCTCGACGGGCTGAGCCTGGAGGTGGCGGCCGGCGAGCTCGTCGCGGTGATGGGCCCCTCCGGCTCGGGCAAGTCGACGCTGCTGGCGCTCGGCGGCGGCCTGGACGTGCCGACCGCCGGGCGGGTGCGGGTGGAGGGCGTAGCGCTGGACGGGCTCTCCGCGGCGGCGCTGGCCCGTGTGCGGCGGGACCGCATCGGCTACGTCTTCCAGGACTTCAACCTCGTCTCCGGCCTCACCGCCGCGGAAAACGTCGCGCTGCCCCGCGAGCTGGCCGGTGCCTCGGCCCGGCGAGCCCGCGCGGAGGCGCTGGCCGCTCTCGACGAGGTCGGGCTCGCCGGCGAGGCGGACCGCTTCCCGGACCACCTCTCCGGCGGTCAGCAGCAGCGGGTCGCGGTGGCGCGGGCGTTGATCGGGCAGCGCCGGCTGGTGCTCGCCGACGAGCCGACCGGTGCGCTCGACTCGGTCACCGGGCAGGCCGTGCTCGACCTGATCCGGGCGCGGGTGGACCGGGGCGCGGCGGGTGTGCTCGTCACCCACGAGGCGCGCTTCGCGAGCTGGGCCGACCGGATCGTCTTCCTGCGCGACGGCCGGATGGTGGACAGCACCGGCGGCCGCGATCGGGTCGAGGAGCTGCTGACCTCATGAGCGCCGCGGAGTTCGTCGGGTCGTGGCGGGTGGCGGTGCGGGTGGCGCGCCGGTCGGCGGCCCGGAGCGGGGCACGCACGCTGCTCATCGTGCTGATGCTCATGTTGCCGGTGTTCGCCGGGACGGTGCTGCTGCTGTCCTACACGAGCACGTACACGTCGGCCGACGCCGAGGCGAGCTGGCGGCTGGGACGTGCCGACTGGGAGGTCTCCGGCGACGGCATGGCGGCCGCGCTCGGGACGCTCCCGCCGGGCAGTCACACGACCCGGGTCACGTACGGCAGGGCGGTCGTCCGTGCGGGCGGGCTCTACAGCCGGCGTGACTACGTTGCGGCCAATGTGGACGATGAGCTGACCGAGGGGATGTTCCTCGTGCGTGCCGGCCGGGCCCCGCGCGGTCCCGGCGAGGCCGCCGTCTCGGCCACGCTCGCGAAGGCCGCCGGTGTCGGGGTGGGCGACCGGCTCGCGGCCGGCGTGCCGATCCGAGAACTGTCCATTGTGGGCATCGTCGACGCCGCCCGCGATCTGCGCATCCCGCTCGTCGTCACCGCCGCTGACCAGCCGCTCAGCGGCAGCGGCGCGCACACGCTGGTGCGGCCTCCGCCCGGTGCGGCCGGTTGGGTGCCGGACACCACCGCGGCCATGACGTGCCGAGACCTGGCGGGAGGCGGGCAGGCGTGCGCCTCCTCGGTCAGCACCATCTACCGCGGCGACCTTCGCCCGGGCGCGGCGGAGCTGGCCACCCGGACGGCGGCGCTCGTGCTCGTCGTCGGCTTCGCCGCCCTACAGGTGGCGCTGCTGGCCGGTGCCGCGTTCGCGATCGGGGCCCGCCGCCAGCGGCGCGAGCTGGCGATGGTCGCCGCGGTGGGCGCCAGCCGGGCCCAGGTCGCGCGGATGGTACTGGCCCACGGCGTCGTGCTCGGCGTGCTCGCCGGCGGTTGCGGCGTGGCGCTCGGCGTGCTCACGTACCAGCTCAACAAGGACACAGTGGAGCGACTCGCCAACCACCCGCTCCGCGAAGGCACCGCGCCGCTCGGCGGGCTCGCCGGCATCGCGCTCTTCGCGGTCGTGGTGGGCCTGCTCGCCGCACTGGGACCGGCGCGCGGGGCCGCCCGGCAAGGGCTGCGCGCCGCGCTCTCCGGCCGCGAGCAGGCCACCGCTTCGAGCAACCTGCGCTGGCTGCTCGGCGGCCTTGTCACGGCCGTGGGTGGCGTGGTCGCCGCGCTGGTCGCCGCCGGGCCGACCGGCAGCGTGGTCACGGTCACCGCGGGCGCGATGGCCGTGCTGCTCGGCGTCGCGGCCGCCGCGCCCGTCGTGGTCGCCGCCGCCGGCCGGGTCGCCCGCCGCCTTCCATTGGCGTTACGTCTGGCGGTACGGCACGCCGCCCGCCACCGCCTGCGCACCGCCGCCTCGGCCGCCGCCGTGTGCACGGCCGTCGCCGGGAGCATGGCGCTGATGCTCTACAACGCCGCGGACGATGTGGGGAGTGTGATGCTCCAGCCCAACGCCCGCCCGGGTCAGGTGCTCGTCCCGGCCGAGGCGGCGGGTCACCTGACGCCGGCGCGGCGGCGCACGCTGGAGGCGGCGCTGCCGGTGCGGGCCACGGTGCCGCTCGACGTCGTGGACCGACTCGCCCTGCCGGGGTCCGAGCCACCCGTGTACGGCGACACGGGCGTGCCGGCGTGGCTGAGGGAGCGGGTCGCGGTCGGCGGTGCGGAGCTCGTGCGGGCGGTCACCGGCACGGCGACGCCACCACCCGACGGCGGCGCGGTCGTCTTCTACCCACACATGCTCCACGGTGGACAGCTGCTGCTCGACGGCGGGCAGCGGGTGCCGGCGATTCTCGTACCCGCCCCGGACTACTACACCGACCTACCCGTCGCGGTGGTCTCCGAGCGGACCGCGGAGGCACTCGGCCTCACCACGCACCACGAGGGACTGCTCGTCGACACGACCCGCGAGCCGACCCCGGCCGAGTTCGAGGCCGCGAGCTCGATGGTGCTCGGCGCGCAGGTGGAGGCGCACCCGGCGGTCGCCGAGCCGGCGGCCGCGGTGCTCGCCGCCAAGCGGGCGCCGGGGCGGGACTACGGCGCGATGTTCCTCGTGCTCGCCGCGGTCAGCGCGATCGTCACCCTCGCCGCCAGCGCGGTCGCGGTCGGGCTGGCCACCGCCGAGATGCGCACCGATCTGTCCACATTGGCCGCCGTGGGCGCGGGGCCTGGGCTGCGCCGCCGGATCGCCGCCGCGCAGGCCGGCCTCATCGTGGGTATCGGCGCCATCCTCGGCGTGGTGGGCGGGATCGCGCCGGCCGCGGGCATGGTCGCCTTCCGGGACAACCTCGAGTGGCGGGTGCCCTGGCTGCCGCTCGCCATCACGGTGCTGGTCGCCCCGGTCGTGGCGGTGCTCGCCACCGCCGTGCTGACCCGCCCCCGCCTGACGCTCACCCGCCGACTCGGCTGAGCGGGGTCGCGGTCATCGATCCCGGCTTGTCGGGGCGTGCGCTCGTCGGCCCCCTCTCCGTACCCTTGGGGGCGTGATCTGGCCGGACGGGCAGGCCCTGCCGCACTTCACCAGCCCGGACAGGCTGGACGTCATCGACCTCAGGGTGTCGCCGCCTGCCGAGGTGTTGCTCGCGCTGACCCTCCAGGGCGTGGTAAACCGGAGCCGCCCACGGATCTGGCTGGTGCGCGACGCCGACGAGGGCAGCCACACCTGGCTCGACACGCTCGCCCTGCCGACCGCCCCGGTGGAAAGCGTCGACGCGCTCGTCGCCCGGCACCGGGGAGAGATCCGCGGCGCGATCGTGGCCGATCCGACCGTGCCCGCCACCCGCAACGTGGCCACCACGCTCGCCGGCCTGGAGGACGCGGTGGTGGCCGAGCCGGCGGCGGCCGAGCGGCTCGGCCTGCCCGTGCTGGCCGACCTGCGTGGACGGTTCGCCGGCGACCTCCAGGCGTACCGGTGGGCGGTCGACCACCTCTGGCCGCGTACCACGCACCGGATGCTCGTCGGGATCGACCACGACGGACCCGGCTTCGCGCGCGACTACGCGGTCGCCAACCGGGCGTTCGTCATCTGGGCCAACCCCGGCGCTCGCCGCGACCGCGCGCTGCTGAAGCGGCTGCTGGGCGCCATGCCGGCGAGCTCGCCGTACGTCGGCTGGTGGCCGCACGGCGTCTCCGGCGAGAGCAGCGGCACGGAGTTCGCGTCGCGGCACGCGGTGTACGTGGTGCCCGCCGACCACTCGCAGAACCTCACCGTGCTGGGCGGCGTACGTCCCGCCCCGGCACCGCCCCGGCCCGCGCCGGAGGTGCCGCCGCTGGAGGACCGCACGTACGTCACGTTCACGATGACCGACGGCGACAATCTCCAGTACTGCCAGCACGCCATGCGCCGCCTCTGGGATCTGCCCGAGCGCGGCCGGACGCCGCTGAACTGGACGGTCAGCCCGTTGCTCCGCGACGCCGCACCCGCGATCCTCGACTACTACCGGCGCACCGCCGGCCCGAACGACATGCTCGTGGTGGGCCCGTCCGGCGCCGGGTACGCGTACCCGGGTGCCTGGCCCGCCCCGCACCTGGCGGCGTTCACCAGGCGGACCGGCGAGTACGCCGGAGACCTCGGTGAGCCGGTCGTGGTCAACGTGCTCAACCGGCGGTACCGCCTCGACCGCGACCTGACCGCGCGCCAGGTGGCCGCCTACGCGCGGGATGTACGGCCGGTCGGGCTCCTGCAGCACTGGGGTCGCCGCCACTCGATCCGTACGGTGGCGGGGCTCCCGGTCGCGACGGGCCACCTGGTATCCACAGTGGACGAATGCCGCCGGGCGCTGCGCCGCGCGGCCGGCGCCCGTTTCGTGTCGATCGGCGTGCTCGCCTGGTCACTGACCCCGGCCGACATCGCCACCGTGGCCGGGGAGCTGGACGACCGCTACCGCGTGGTCCGCGCCGACCACCTCCTTCGGCTCGCTCGGGGCCCCAGTGATCAAAGCTCCGCCCAAGTCGCTAGAACGCCTTGAACGACGCTTTGATCACTGAGGCTGGTCGGGGAAGAGGGTGACCTGCTCCTCGGCCGTGATGGGTGCGGCCGTGTGCGCGGGTGCCGGCAGCGCGGCGGTGGGCTGGCGGGTGTAGCGCTGCCCCCGGCGCGAGGTCACCTGGCAGGTCACCATCCGCACCGGCGCGGGCGGCGGCGCGAACGGGCCGGTGCCCCACCGGAGCCAGATCGCCACGCGGCCCGCCTCCGCCTCGGCCAGCAGCTTGTCCACCGTCCGCCGGCGGTCGGTGCGGTCGATCTCGACAGCGATCGGCGGGCCCTCCGGCCGGGCGCAACCGACGTCCAGCCAGGAGTGCCGATGGGCGTACGGCGGGGGGAGCGGCACCACGCTGGGCGCCCGGCGGTACGCGCGCCAGCCCTGGCCCTCCGCCCAGGCCACCACCGCGTCCGCGAGCAGGGCGGTGACCGCGTCCTCGTCCTGGTCAGCGAAGATCACTTCGGTCAGCCGCCCGGTCAGCGAGGCTGCCACCAGGTCGGCGTCGGCGGGGTCCATGGAGGAACGCTAGCGCGACGCTCGAGCCGCGGTGAAAATCCGCCACCGCGGCGAAGATCGCGTTGCGATGTCGTTCAGGTGGCGGATCTCTCGGACGGGCGGTGCGACAAGCCTGTGGTCATGAGCGCTATACACCGCGGCGACGACCAACTGCACTACAGCGACCACTCCCACCGGTGGATCGCCCCGCCAGACGTCGAGCAGGCCATCTGGGAGGCCGCGATGCGCGCGCACATGGCGCAGCACCGGGCGACGATGGGCGGCCCCTTCGACATCGACAAGGTGATCGAGGCCCCGAAGGCCCGCCAGCCGCAGCCCCGCGAGCTCCAGCCCCGCCTGCGCCGCGCGGCCTGATCCGCCCCGGCCTCAACAGGCCAGGTCGGTGGCGGGAAGCCACGCGAGCGCGACGACCAGACCGGCCACTGCCAAGGAACGCGGGCGCATCGGACCTCCCTCGACGAACTACGGCGACAGGCATTCTCCGATGTCGATGCTCATGGTCACCACCATCGATCGGGTCTCGATACGAAAACGAATGTGCGCAATCGTATGCGGTACGGGTATGGTCCAGGTGCCCGGCCTTCCGAACCGACAGTTGGCGACGGTGCCGCGGCGACCGGCTCCACTCGAGTTCGAGGAGGGTGGAATGAGGATCGGTGCCCTGCGCGCCGGCATGGCGGTGGTCGTGATCATGGGCGCCGCGGCCTGCCAGGCGGATGAGACACCCGACGCCGGGCCACCTCCGGCGGCGGCCACGACGAGCTGCGCGAGCACGGGCGACCTCACCATGTGGGAGCGCTCGGGCGGCAACAAGCAGATGGTGGACCTGCTGGTCGAGGCGTGGAATGCGAAGAATCCGGAGTGCGAGATCGTCCTGACCTACATCCCGCACACGGAGATGGTCGGCAAGATCGCCCAGGGCATCGCCTCCGGCCAGGTCCCCGACCTGCTGGGTATGGACCTGATCTACGCGCCGCAGTTCGAGAAGGCGCGGCAGCTGGTTGACCTGACCGACCGGATCAAATCCTGGCCCGAGCTGGCGACCACCAGCAAGGGACACATGACGGTCGCCACCTTCGACGACCGGCTCTACGGCGTGCCGCTCTACGCCGACGTATCGGCGCTCTTCTACAACAAGGATCTCTTCGCGCGGGCCGGGCTCGACCCGGAGAAGCCGCCGACGAGCCTCGCGGAGCTCCGTGCGTACGCCGACAAGATCACCGCGCTGGGTGGCGACATCAAGGGGTACTACCTGCCGGGCAACTGCGCCGGCTGCAACATCTTCACCGTCGGGCCACTCATGTGGGCCTCCGGCGCGACGATCGAGGCCACCGGGCCGGGTGACCAGCCGCTGGTCGGCGATGGCGTCAAGCAGGTGCTGCAGTTCGCGCGGGACATGGTGAAGGCCGGCAACGTTCCGGCGGGCGCGCGTACGGAGAACGGGGAGACGTTCCACCTCCAGTTCGGCTCCGGCAAGGTCGGCATGATGGGCACCGGAAACTTCAACATCACGCTCGCGCGCGAGCAGAACCCGTCGATGAAGTTCGGCATCGCGCTACTGCCGGGCATCGGGCCAAACTCCTCGGCCTCGTTCATCGGCGGCGACCTGGTGGTCGTGCCCAAGGGCTCCAAGCGGGTCAACGACGCGGTCAACGTGATGAAGTTCCTGCTCTCCGACGAGGTCCAGACGGAGGTCTACGCGAAGGCGCTCAACCTCACCACCCGTACCGACATGGTGGACAACAAGTACTTCCAGGGCGAGCCGCTGGTGCAGGACGTTGCCAAGGCGCTGGACGTCGGGCGTACGCCGTACACGTTGAGCTTCTTCGAGCAGATCAACTCTCCGCAGGGGCCGTGGCTGCGGATGCTGCAGCGGGCCTACTACAGCGACGACGACCTCGACACCGTCATCGCCGACGCGCGCAAGGAAATGAAGGGGATAGCCGACAACTCGTAGCGGAGGCCGTCGCGATGTCACGCCGCCGGTGGATCGGTCTTGCTTACCTGACGCCCGCGCTGCTGTTCGTTCTGGTGTTCACCGCCTACCCGCTGGGCCGGATGGCGTGGATGTCGCTGCACGACTGGGGGTTGATAACGGAGCCGCGCTGGGCGGGGCTGGACAACTACGAGCGGGCCTTGGCGGACAAGCAGTTCTGGGTCTCGTTCTGGTTCACGGTGAAGTACACCGCCATCATCACGCCGATCCTCGTCGCCGGCGGCTACCTGGTGGCGTTGCTGACCTCGGTCAACACGCCACTGCGCCGGTTCACCCGCACCGTCGTATTCATCCCGGTGGTGATCGGCCTCGGCGTCTCCAGCCTGCTGTGGTATTGGCTGCTCAGCGCCGACTTCGGCCTGGTCAACCGGGTGCTGCTCGACCTCGGCCTGGTCGACGAGCCGGTGCTGTGGCTGGGCGTCGACGCCAACCGCTCCAACCTGGCGATCATCGCGTCGGTGGTCTGGAAGGTGCTGGGCTTCGGCATGATCCTCTTCGTCGGGGCGATCCAGGCCATCCCGTCCGACGTCACCGAGGCGTCCATGGTGGACGGTGCCTCCTACCGGCAGCGGCTGACCCGGGTGATCCTGCCGCTGACCATGCGGACCGTGCTGCTGGTGACGCTGCTCAGCGTCATCGGGTCACTGCTCGCCTTCGACCAGTTCTACATCATGACGGCGGGCCAACCGCAGAACGAGACGGCGACCTCGGTGTTCTACGTGTACCTCAACTCCTTTCCGTACCTGAAGCTCGGGTACGGCGCGGCACTGTCGATGATCCTCACCGTGGCTGTCCTCGCCTTCACGGTGGTGCAGC
>Ga0307513_10011104_pt1 | contig 11228 bp, 10 predicted proteins | sample 15_EM_MG_FD_202174 | JGI IMG/M metagenome (GOLD analysis project Ga0307513, IMG submission 202174) | Populus trichocarpa ectomycorrhiza microbial communities from riparian zone in the Pacific Northwest, United States - 15_EM | ecosystem: Host-associated > Plants > Roots > Unclassified | place... | reverse complement strand
GGAAAAGTTCCCGAGTCTCGCATCGCACGCCGTTGGCCTTCGTTCGTTCACCCCGCGTGCCGCTTCGGCGGCGGCGACCGCTCAATACTTCGGCACGGACGGATCAACTTCGTTCGACCATGCCGTGATGCCGCCTTTGAGATTCAGCAACCGCCCCGCGAAGCCCGCGCGCGTCAAAGCCTCGATGGCCTTCGCGCTGCGCCCGCCGAGTTTGCAATGAACGACCGTCTCGCGGTTCGCGTCTATCTCGTCGATGCGGTTCACGACCTGTCCGAGCGGGATCAGTTTCGACCCCTCGATCCGCGCCGTTTCGTACTCGGTCGGCTCACGCACATCTATGATCTGTATATCGTCGCCTTTGTCCAGACGCTCTTTGAGTTGCGTCGCAGTGATCTCTTCCATACGCTGTCGCGCCTCCTCGCAAACTGTGTCAATCGAATTCCGTCCGGACTAAGACTTCTCCAGCGTGCGCTTCGAGAAGTACCAGTCCGTCACCTCGTACTCAGAGTGCAGACGCTTCTCGGCGTCGGCGACGGTCTGCGGCGGCGGCACGATCACCTGATCGCCGGGCTTCCAGTTAGCGGGCGTGGCGCAGGCGTTGGTGTCTGCGGTTTGGAGGCCGTCGATGGCGCGCAGGATTTCGTCTATGTTGCGCCCGAGCGTCATCGGGTAATAGATGAGCGCGCGGATGATGCCCTTGTCGTCGATGATGAAGACGGCGCGCACGGTGGCCGTCTCGGACGCCGCCGGGTGAATCAGCCCGTACTTCTGCGCGACCTTCGTGTCGAGGTCGGCGATGACGGGAAAGTCTATCTTCACGTCCGGGAAGTGATGTTCGATGCTCCTGATCCATGCGATGTGCGCGGGGATGGAATCCACGGAGAGTCCGACGAGTTTGACGCCGCGTGTGTTGAAGTCGTCGGCGCGGCGCGCGAACTCTATGAACTCGGTGGAACAGACCGGCGTGAAATCAGCCGGGTGCGAAAACAGCACGACCCAACTGCCTTTGAAGTCCGAGAGTTTCAACATGCCCTGCGTTGACTTCGCTTCAAAGTCGGGAGCGGGTTCGTTGATGCGCGGGAGCGAGGCTGCGGCGGTCGCGGCGGTCGCCGTCTCTGTGGTGCTCATAAAAAATTCTCCTCTTCCACTTTCTATGTTTGATTACTGCGAGGCGAAAAACTTATTTAAGTGCAGCCTTGTATATCATAAAAACCGGGAGTTGACTCGTGCTAAAATCCGCCTCACACGATATGGTGCAAAATGCACGCGCCCTCGCGCACTTCGTTGAAGCAGCACTCGCCGGTGGCGGCGGGAGTTTGCCCGCAACGCGAAAACCCGGCCATTTTAGCCGTTTCTTCGCGCGGGACAGACCGGGGCGGCAGTGGCACGCTCATTGCTAAAGGTATCTAACGACGGCTGAATCGCCGGTGCGAGAAGAATTTCGACAGCACACGCGAACGGCCTTTGCACGGAGAGACTGATGATGAAAATAAACAAAATTTTGGCGCAACGCGCCCTGAGTTTAATCGCACTTCTAGCCATCGTCGCCGCGACGGTGATACCGGCGTCGGCGCAGACGCGGCGACGACCGCGCGCACGGCGTCCGGCCCCTACGCGCAGGGCGACGCCCCCGATCAGGTATTACACGCTCGGCGCAGACCAGACGATCCGCGTGCGCATGGACACCGAACTCAACTCGAAGACGGCACGCGTCGGCGACCGTTTCACGACCACGACGGTCGAGCCGGTTTACGCCGACGGCGTCGAAGTGATTCCGGCGGGCAGCAAAGTCCTCGGTCGCGTGACGACGGTGAAGCGTGCGCAGCGACGTTCGCCCGGCACGATCTCCGTCAATTTCAACACGCTCCAGATGCCTAACGGGACGAGGCATGTCATCAACGGCTCGCTGTCGAGTTTGCAGGCTGACGACGTGAACAGTGACAACGAGAGCACCGTCGAGGGCAGGTCGAACCAGAAGCGCGACATCGTCTTTATCGGCGGCGGCGCGGCGACGGGCGCGATCATCGGCGCGATTGCGGGCGGCGGTAAAGGCGCGGGCATCGGCGCGATCCTCGGCGGCGCGCTCGGCACGGGCGGCAGGCTGTACGAGAAAGAGCAGCAGGCGGTGGTGAAGTCGGGCACGGAGTTCGGCGTCAGTTTGAATCGCAGCGTGAGTCTGCCCGAATACCACACGCGTTAAAAAGTTCTAACGAGACTGACACCCTCACAAAAGGGTTGTCGGTGCGGAGGAAGCCCGTCAGCGAAGGGGAGAGCGCGGGCGGGCTTCCGATGAACACTTTGAGACGAGAGTTTACGATTCACTCCCCGCGAGTTTGAAAATTACGACGAGTTCGGTCGCCCCTGTCAGGACGTAAGTGAGCGACCGCGCAGGAAACCCGTTAGCGAAGGGGAGAGCGCTAACGGGTTTCTTTTTATTTCTCCACTCGCCTCCCTGCCTCGCGCGCTTGAGTAAGAAATCGAGTTCGACGTAAGCGAGGACGGAGTTACCGTCTCAGCCTCTCAGGGACGAAAGATGTTAATGCTTACGTCGAACTCACGTCAGTTGGCATATCTCATGCGCCTCGCGATGAGCGCGATTGGCAGGCCGACGAGAAGCGCGTGCCCGGCCACCCCGTTAATAAACGACGCGAGCGAGAACGGGAGCGGCGGCGCAGCCGAGAGCGGCAGCACGACGTAGTTCATCACGAAATAGACCGCCACCCCGTAAACCAATCCCCACCACACCGCCCGCCGGAGCAATGTCGGGAGATAGAGGCTCGCGCCGTAGTAGACGCCCGCCAAGATAAATGCGATCAGGAAATGGAACGACAGACCGAGCGCGGCAGTCTTCAACCCCCCGCCGAAAGAGCCGCGCCCAATCAACCCGCTCGCCACGAACTGCCACACGCGCACCGGACTCACACCCCGCACGCCGCTAAAGATCGTCGCGTCCAAAGCATCCAACACTCCGACGACCAACCCGCCATAAAGTATCGTCTCGAAGGCGCGCGTGCGCCGGGGCGTTGAAGGCTTTAGACGCGTCGCGTCATCAACGGACTTCGCATGGACGTGTTCACTCATAGTTTTCAAACGGCTCACTGACGGGAGTGTCTAATGTATATTACCGTAATAGTCCCTGAGAAACCGATTTGAGTCGTCATAACGCCCGCGCTATGGACGAGTGGTAGCCGAGACAGCCGCTTCGTTGCGGCGATAGACGAGGCGACCGGAGACGAGGGTGGCGACGGGTGCGCCGCGTAGTGTCCAGTTGTCGAAGGGCGTGTTGCGGCTCTTGGAGTTGGAGGCGGAGGCTTTGAATGTCCAGACGTGTTCGGGGTCGAGGATGGTCACGTCGGCATGCGCGCCGGGGCGGAGTGTGCCGCGGTCTGTGAGGGAGAAAATCTTCGCGGGGTTGACGGAGCAGAGTTCGACGAGGCGTTCGAGGCCGACGACGCCTTTGTGGACGAGTTGTTCAAAGGCGAGGCCGATGGCCGTCTCAAGGCCGGTGATGCCGAAGGGGGCTTGGTCGTATTCGAGGGCTTTTTCGTCTGCGTGGTGGGGGGCGTGGTCGGTGGCGATGGCGTCAATCGTGCCGTCGGCGAGGGCTTCGATGATCGCTTCGAGGTGTTCGCGGCTGCGCAGGGGGGGGCACATTTTAGTGTTCGTGTCGTAGTCGCGCACGGCTTCGTCTTCGAGCGTGAAGTGATGGGGCGTTACCTCGCAGGTCACTTGCAGGCCGCGCTCCTTCGCGCGACGGACGGCGGCGAGCGCGCCGCGCGTGGAGACGTGCGCGAGGTGGACGCGTGCGCCGGTCAACTCGGCGAGCGCGATGTCGCGCAGGGCGTCAATCTCTTCGGCGAGCGCGGGGTGGCCGCGCAGGCCAAGGCGCAAAGACCAGTTCCCTTCGTGCATCACGCCGCCCGCCGTCAGGCTGCGGTCCTCGCAGTGGTCAACGACGGGCAGGTCGAAGCCGCGCGCGTACTCCATCGCGCGACGCATCACGCCCGCCGAAGGCACGGGGCGACCGTCGTCCGAGACGGCGACGATCCCGGCGCGCTTCATCTCGCCCATCTCGGCGAGTTCCGCGCCCTGAGAATTTTTCGTGATCGCGCCGAGGGGAAAGACGTTCGCCAGCGCGGCGCGCTCGGCCTGCTCGATGATGAAACGCGTCACGGCGGGGTTGTCGTTGACGGGGTCTGTGTTCGGCATCGCGCACACGCTCGTCCAGCCGCCCGCGACCGCCGCCCGCGCGCCCGTCTCAATCGTCTCCTTGTATTCCTGTCCCGGCTCGCGCAGGTGCGTGTGCAGGTCTATGAAGCCGGGCGCGACGACAAGACCCGTCGCGTCGAAGACCTCCGCGCCTTCGGGCACGCCTTCATCGTGCGCGACGAGCGCGGCGACTCGACCGTTTTCGATCAGCAAGTTTTTCCCGCCGTTTAACCCTTGCGTGGGGTCTATGAGATAGCCGTTCGCGATGAGCAGTTTCATGGGAAGCTGTCGGTTGTCAGTAGTCAGCAGTGGTCAGTAGTGCGTGGTCAGTTGTCAGTTGTTCGTCGTCAGTTGTTATCGGCTGAGTTGGTTCGTCGCTGCGCTTCCGGCTTCGTTTGTCCGGCGGCGACGGGTTCGAGTCGTGCGGCCTGATTCGGCGGCGCGGCGTTCGGCGTCGCCCCGGTGTGCGTGTCGGTTGGCGTGGCGGTTTCGGGTTTCGTCTGTGCGAGCATGTGCTGGTTGAGCACCGAACCGCCCGCGAGCAGGTAGAGCACGGCCATGCGGACGGCGAGGCCGTTGGAAACTTGATCGAGGATGAGCGAGCGCGTGCCGTCGGCCACGTCGGAGGCGATCTCGATGCCGCGATTCATCGGGCCGGGGTGCATGACGATGGCGTCGCGGTCTGCGCCGCTCAGGCGTTTCAGGTTGAGGCCGTAATGCACCGCGTACTCGCGCAAGGAGGGGAAGAAGGCCGCGTCCTGCCGCTCGCGCTGGATGCGCAAGACCATCACCACGTCCGCGCCTTCAATCGCCTCTTCGATGCGACTCGCCACGCGCAACTCGCCTTGTGAAACCAGTTCTTTAAACTCCGGCGGCACGAGCGTGCCCGGTCCGGCGAGCGTGACCTGCGCGCCGAGTTTCGTCAGCAGGTGCATGTTCGAGCGCGCCACGCGCGAATGGAGTATGTCGCCGATGATGGCGACGCGTAAGTTCTCGACGCGCCCTTTGTGCTGGCGGATCGTCAGCGCGTCGAGGAGGGCTTGCGTCGGGTGTTCGTGCGCGCCGTCGCCCGCGTTGATGACGGCGGCGCGGCAGATGCGCGCCAGCGCGTGCGGCGCGCCCGCAGAAGGGTGACGGATGACGATGAAGTCGGGCGACATCGCTTCGAGGTTGCGCGCCGTGTCGAGCAAAGTCTCGCCTTTGGTCACGCTCGAAGTTGACGCGCTGATGTTGATGGTGTCGGCGGACAGGCGCTTCCCTGCGAGTTCAAAGGAGGTGCGGGTGCGCGTCGAAGGCTCGAAGAAGAGGTTGATGACCGTGCGCCCGCGCAGCGTCGGCACTTTCTTGATCTCGCGTTGCGAGATGGCGCGAAAAGTCTCCGCCGTGTCGAGGACATGCACGATCTCCGCAGGTGAGAGTTCGCTGATTCCGAGCAGGTGTTTGCTGGCTAGACCCATCCTGTGTTTGCGCCCCTCAAGTTAAAACTCCAACGCCACACGCTTTCCTGCGCCCGCACGCTGCACGCGTGACATACGAAAAAGGCGGCCATCTGAGGCCGCCATCCTTACCCGTTCTCCGCCGGTCGCTCCACGATGGCGACGCCTTCTTCGCCGTCAAATTCGTTGAGCATGACCTTGATGATCTCGCTCCTTTTCGTCGGCGCAAACTTCCCCACGAAGTCCGCCTGAATCGGCAACTCTCGATGCTCCTTGCCGCGATCTACGAGGACGGCGAGTTGCACGCGGCGCGGTCGCCCGAAGTCTATCAACTGGTCGAGCGCGGCGCGGATCGTGCGCCCGGTGTAGAGCACGTCGTCAATGAGGACGATGTTGCGGTTGTCCACGCCGCCGGGCAAGTCCGTGCGGTTGACGATGGGGTTCGCGCCGACGGTCGAGAGGTCGTCGCGATAGAGCGTGATGTCAACGACGCCGACCGGCGGGCGGTCGCCTTCGAGGTCGGCGATCTTATCGGCGAGGCGGTGCGCCAGCGGCACGCCCCGCCGCTGGATGCCCACCAGATAGAGATCGCTCGAACCCTGATTCTCCTCCACGATCTCCGACGCCAAACGCGCCAACGCGCGATTGATGCGCGCGCCGTCCATGATGCGAACTTTCTCTGTGAATTCCATCGGCGCGGATACTAACAAAGCGTGTGACGGATGACAAGATAACTGCGCCGTTGTCCCTTTAAGAACTTCCCGGCAGGGCATCTCCGGCGCGGCGATTATTTCAGTGAAGCTCGTCAACGCCCGGCGTCAACCGAGTATGCCTTCGCGGCCATACATCTGTTTCACCAGATCGTTGAAGCAATTGACTTCGCCCTCCGACTTCACGCTCCAATATAAAGCGTGTGCCCGCAGCCCGATCAGTGTGAATGAACTCATCCACGAAAGTTCGGACAAATCCAAGCCCTCTTTGAAGGGGACGTTGGTGGGCGCGGGCACGTCCGAACCGGGGGCGATCTGTTCAGCCCTGATGTTTATATTCGGGTCGGCTTTTCGGGGGTCGTTACGAAAGTTCGACCCCAGTGTGTCTAAGGGCGAGTACACGTTGAGCCACCGGACTTGCCGTTTCTCATCATACTCTCTGCGGGTGTCGAAGTAGGACGGCCAGAGGGCGCGCACAAAATCAAACGGACACCCGATGGTGACGAGCGTGTCAACCGCTTCGAGCGGGCGTCCCGGTTCGCGGTCGGCAGGAAACATTGTGTCCAGAGCGACGATTGAACCGAAGCTGTAGGCGACGAGATGTATATGCCGGTAGGCATCGCCCGACCCTTTCTTGCGCTCGGTTTCGCTTCTCTGAGAAATCTTGTCGATCAGCGTTTCGAGTCTCCCGACAATGATGTTGCGCTGCTCGCCCAGCTTGAGATAGTAGATCAAACAGACATAATCGACAGCCGCTTTGCTGATCATATCTTTCAGGTTGAACTTGGGCGGCAGGAACAGACCGATGGCAGCCCACAGGACGACGACCGCTTGCGCAAGCCTGCCGAAGACGGTCTTCTTATTAGTCTCGGGCGGAGGCGTGTCCGCCTGACTTGGATTCGGAGAGTCGCTAGCCGTCTTTGCCGTCTTTGCCTTTTGACTCGAAATAGTGGTCGAAACCCTGCGCGCATCCTGAATGGTCGTCCACACCGCGCCGAAGAGGATCGCAAGGTAAACGACGAGCATGCAGAGAATGCCGAGCGCATAGAGCAGTTGGAATTTCTCGGCGCGTGTCTTGGCCGACCTGCCCGGCAGCATTGCGCGTAAGACGCGCAACAGACCGCCGGGCAACGCGAGTAACAGGAGCAAGGTCTTGACGAGCAGGTTCCGGTTCTCATACCGCTCGATCAAAGTGCCACGGTAATCGAGCCGGTAAATGTCTATGACGGGATAGTCGCCCTGTTCATCTTTCCTGTAGATCGTCCCCACCTCTCCTTTGCAGAGGCTCAGGTCTTCGACGGCGCGGACTTTTGCAGAGAACGTGGCCGTCCGGTCTGCGGCGTTCAGGGCGAGCGCCGAAGCGAGTATGTGCGCAAGGCCATCAACCGTTTGATCCATTCTGGAACTCTCGCCCATGCCCGGTAGGTACACAATGCAATCACGTCCCGGAGGCTTCTGGTCAACGGGCGACGCCGCGACGGCATCTTGAGGCGACTGAGACATAAAACTCCTTTTAGGGTTCGTCGGCAGGCTCGAAAAACATCCTACTCTACCAATAGTATGTGACAACGCGGCAAAATCTTTCACGGGCGGAACGCAACTGCACAGGAAACCGGGTAGTGTTCTCGTTCAGAAACCGGAGAGGTTTGCTTCCACCTAACCTACTACCAAAAAACAGAGACAAGTGACAACTGGCGGGCGACAAGATAAACTCCGTTTCGCTCTTGTCACCCTTCACTTGTCGCTCGTCACTCTTCAATGCTCTATCGCTCGCTCGTGCGCCCCGTCCTGTTTCGTCTCGCGCCGGAGACGGCACACGAGTTCGCTCTGCACACGTTGACCATCGCTTTGAAGCCGGAGGGCGCGAGGCGTCTGGTCGCGCGTCGTTTGCAGCGTGCGCCGTTCGGGCAACTCGAACGCTTCGGGTTGAGTTTCAGTAATCCGGTCGGGCTGGCGGCGGGCTTCGATAAGAACGGCGCGGCGGCGCGCGAGTTGGCTGCGCTCGGGTTCGGGTTTCTGGAAGTGGGAACGGTGACGCACCTCGCGCAACCGGGCAATCCACAGCCGCGCCTGTTTCGACTGCCGCAGGATCGCGCGCTCATCAATCGACAGGGCTTCAACAACGAAGGCGCGGCTGCACTCGCAGCGCGGCTTGAGCGCCGGGGACGCCCTGACTGCGTGCTCGGCATCAACATCGGCAAGAGCCGCGCCGTCGAACTGGCGGATGCGACCGCCGATTATCTCGCCAGTTTCGAGATCGTGCGACCGCACGCGGACTACATCACGATCAACGTCAGTTCGCCGAACACGCCCAACCTGCGCGAACTGCAACGCGCCGACGCACTCGCCGAACTGCTCGACGCGCTGCAAAAGCGCAACGGCGAATTGTCGCTCCGCGCCGGACGAGACGGAGCGCAGGCGCGGCGCGTGCCGCTGCTCGTGAAGGTCGCGCCCGATCTGGAAACGCGCGACCTCGAAATGATCATCGATGTCGCGCGCCGCACGGGGATTGACGGCATCATCGCGACCAACACGACGACAGCGCGTGAAAATTTATCGAACACACCGGCGAGCGTCGTCTCGGCTATCGGCGCGGGCGGGTTGAGCGGCGCGCCGCTCGGCGCGCGTTCGACGGAGGTGATTCGTGCGTTGTATCGTCTCTCGCGCGGCACGATCAGGATCATCGGCGTCGGCGGCATCTTCAACGCGGCGGACGCGTGGGAGAAGATTTGCGCCGGGGCGAGCCTCGTGCAACTCTACACGGGTTTCATCTACGAAGGCGTCACCGCCGCGCGCGACATCAACGAAGGACTCGCGGAGATTCTCCGGCGCGAAGGCTTTCGCACACTCGACGAGGCCGTCGGCTGCCGGGCGAAATAGCTGTAATAGCTGTCAGCCATCAGCCGTCAGCCATAAAGAGCCGTCAGCCGTCAGCTATCAGCAGTCAGCTAAAGCATCACGCTTATAACTAACTTGAGTTTCAGACGATTGCTCCTTGCTGATAGCTGACGGCTGACGGCTGACAGCTTAATCATTATGAACAACAAACTGATCATCGCGCTTGATGTTGAGACTGCGGGCGAAGCGCGGAAGCTGTTCTCGCTGCTTGGCGCGGAGGCGGGCATGTTCAAGATCGGGTCGCAACTGTTCACCGCCGCCGGGCCGGAGTTCGTGCGCGAGATCGTGGCGGGGGGCGGACGCGTCTTTCTCGATCTCAAATTTCACGACATCCCGAACACGGTCGCCGCCGCGTGTCGCGAAGCCGTCAGGCTCGGCGTCTCACTCTTCAACGTTCACGCGGCGGGCGGCAGTGAGATGATGCGCCGCGCGGCGAAAACTACGAGCGAGACGGCGGAACGCGAAGGCTTGCCGCGACCCGCGCTCATCGCCGTCACCGTGCTCACGAGCGCGGACGCGGGCGTGCTGGCGGAGGTGGGCGTCGCGGGCGCGTTGGAGGAACAGGTGAAGCTGCTGGCGAAGTTGGCCGCGTCGAGCGGACTCGACGGCGTGGTCGCCTCGCCGCACGAGATCGCGCCCGTGCGTTCGGTCGTGGCGCGCGAAAATTTCCTGCTCGTCACACCCGGCGTGAGGCCGTCGGCGTCTGCGCACGACGATCAGAGACGCGTGATGACACCCGCCGCAGCGGTGCGCGCCGGGGCGGATTACATCGTCGTCGGGCGCGCGATACTGAACGCTCCCGATCCGCTGCGCGCGGCGCATGAGATCGTCGCGGAGATGGAGCACGCCGCCGGGTGACATATTACGACCGCCGGTAAATCTTGCGCGCGGCGGGGCGTCCGACAGGTGCGCGGGCGCGGTTGTGTGGTGTAAGCTAGCTGGCATCAATTCTCCCGTCGAAGGTTTAGGAACGGCATGCGTGCGTGCGGCGTGTAATGCTCACGTCCCGCTGTGCGCGGCGCGTGGTTTGAGAGGGAAGTTCGAGCGAACCTGCGGAAATGAGGAAGTTACTTTTGCATCGAAGACACAGACCGTTTGCGACGTTCACATTCCTATTCGCGTCCCTGATTTTCTCCGCGTCAGTCCTCGCGCAACAAACTTCGAGTGTCGCTGTCGCGCCGGGTGAATTTTCGCCCGCGCCCTATCAGGCGGGCGAGAGACTGACCTACAACGTCTCCTTCTCCAACTTCAACACCGCAGGCCACGTCGAATTGTTCAACGCCGCTCGTGGCCAGTTCTTCAACCGTGAAGGCTTTGAACTGCGCGCGCACGTCCAGACCGTCGGCGTCGTACACGCCGCGCTCTACGCCATTGATAACCAGTACACGTCTTACGTGGACCCGCAAACCGGGATTCCCTTTCGCACTCGATTCCAGAGACTCGAAGGCGGCGCGGCATCGCCAACTTCGACCGGCGCAGTCCAGCCCGCGCCTCCCGTCGAAGCGACGCCCGTGACGCTCGATTTCCTCTCTGCGCTCTATCGCCTCCGCGCGCTGCCCCTCGCGGCGGGCGCGTCTTATCCTTTCAGGGCCGAGGGCGATGGCGTGCAGTACGAGGCGGAGTTGCGCGTCACGGGGCGCGAGACGGTGAAGACCCCTGCGGGCACTTTCAACGCCATCGTCACGCAAGTGCGCGTGCGCAACAACTCCGACGTGAACGACTATCGCCCGCGTATCTATTTCAGCGACGACGAGCGACACGTGCCGGTTCTGCTGACGGCCAGACTCAAGACCGGCGAGATACGCGTCGAACTCGCGAGTTCGGAGTTGATTAACACGACGCCCACGCTCCCGGCGGGCAACGTCGCCGAAAACGTGCAACCGTCCGACACCACTCCGCCCCCGGCGCGTGAGGTTGTGCCGACGCCCGGCGGCGGGGGAGGAGGCGATGGCGCGGTTGCCGCCGCAGGGGCAGC
>Ga0307513_10011103_pt1 | contig 11230 bp, 9 predicted proteins | sample 15_EM_MG_FD_202174 | JGI IMG/M metagenome (GOLD analysis project Ga0307513, IMG submission 202174) | Populus trichocarpa ectomycorrhiza microbial communities from riparian zone in the Pacific Northwest, United States - 15_EM | ecosystem: Host-associated > Plants > Roots > Unclassified | place... | reverse complement strand
CGGTCGGCAAAGCCGCGCACGCCGTTCAGGGTGCCGAAGTAGTGGTCGAACGAGCGGTTCTCCTGCATCAGGATGACGATGTGCTCGACGTCCTGGATCGTGCCGGTGCGCTGGTTGGCGGGAATCGCCAACGCGCGCTGGATCACCGGCGGAAAGCTGCTCAGCGCGACGGTGGTGCCGGCGGCACCGCCGACGGCACGCAAGAAACCACGGCGGTTGGTCGTCGATTCCATCGGCTTGAACTCCTGGGTTGGGGGTAGACGATTCGCGATGGATCCTGGCCTCAGGCTATGTCAGCGGCATGACGCCGCCGGCTCGCCGGTGCCGGCACCCCGCGCTGATTCTGCACGGCGCCGGACTGACGCGGAACGAGAATTGCTCACCCGGATCGCATGGCGATGAACTCCACTTACGCAAGCAGTGAGCCGGCGCGCGCTGAAGTCGATGCGCTGGCCGGCCCGGCGATCATCGAATTCGGCACGCCGTGGTGCGGCCACTGCCGGGCGGCGCAGCCGGCGCTGGCCGCCGCGCTGGCGGCGCACCCCATGGTCCGCCACCTGAAGATCGAAGACGGGCCTGGACGAAGGCTCGGCCGCTCGTTCGGCGTCAAGCTCTGGCCGACGCTGGTCTTCCTGAAAGACGGCCAGGAACTCGAACGGCTGGTCCGACCGGCCGGGCAGGCGCCGATCGCCGAGGCGCTGGCCCGCCAGGCCGGTGCCGGCTCAGCCGGTTTTCTTTGACTTGCGCTGCGCCGCGATCTCTTTCTTGCATTCGGCCGACAGCTGGTCCTTGTGCTCCTTGAAACAGGCCTTGACGCGGCCGTCGCCGGGCTTGGTGCCGGGACACAGCTTGTCCAGATCGGTCTTGCAGGCAGAGAAGCCCGCATCGCCTTTGGCGGGCGCATCGGCGGCCATCGCGGCGGGGGCGGCAAGCGCGGCAAGCGCCAGGAACAGGGACAAGCGCAGGGTTGCGGCGAGGGCTTTCATCGCAGGCTCCGTGAGTGGGTCGAGGACTGAATTGTCCCGGAAGTGCCGGCCGCCGCCGGAAGCGGTGATAAGTCGTGCCTTCGCAAGCCCATGGCCCGCGCCGGAGCCGGGGTCGGCGCCGATAATCGCAAGCGCGGTCAGTCCGCGCGCGAACGCCCCCAGGCCGGAGCGCTTCAGAACCCATCGAGCGCCACGTCGCGAGTCCATGCGCACGATCCATTGCCTGCTGCTGCTGTTCCTCGTCTCCGGCGGAGCCAGCGTCGCCGCCGACAAGCCCGACTGCGACCGCCCGCTGAGCCTGGCCCTGCACGACCACGGCCTGCTGTATTCGGCGCAGACCGGCGAAGGCATCGACAAGGACTTCGCCGACGAGTTGATCCGCCGCAGCGGCTGCAAGCTGAACGTCAGCGTGATGCCGCGCGCGCGGATCTGGCAGCTGATCGAGTCCGGCGCATTGGACTTCAGCCTGTCGGGCATCACCAACGAAGCGCGCGACCGGTTTGCCGCCTTCGCCTGGTACTTCTCCAACCGCTACTACCTGCTGCTGCGCAAGGACGCCGGTGCGCGCAAGCTGGCCGATTTCGAGAACGACCCGGCGTTGAAGCTCGGCGTGATCCGCAGCTTCCGCTACGGCCCGACCGCCAACCGGCTGGTCGACCGGCTCGACGCCGAACACCGGGTCAGCTATGCGACCAGCCTCGACCCGCTGTACCAGATCCTGCTCGACAACCGGGTCCAGGCGATGATCATCGAACCCTTCGACTACCCGGCGCTGGAGAGCGCCCGGCTGCGCCAGCAGACGACGATCCTCGAGTTCGCCGACCCGGCCGTGCCGCACGGGCTGATCATGTCGAAGAAAGCGCTGTCGGCGCAGCAGCAGCAGGCCTGGCGCGCCCTGGTCGACGAGATGCGCGCCGACGGCACCGTGCAGCGCATCTTCGAAAAGTACTTCAGCCCGGATCTGGCGCGCATCATGACCCGGTTCTGAACCTGACTGGAATGCGCCTGAATCGATCGCTGCCGTCGCTGCTGCCCCTGCTCGTCGGCGCCATCTCGCTGGGCATCACCGGCTGGCTGTGGGCGCACGAGCAACTGACGACCGAGCGTGCGCTGCGCGCCGACTTCGACTTCAGCGTTCGCCAGACGGCCAGCCGCATCGAGCAGCGCATGGCCAGCTACGAGCAGATGCTGCGCGGCGTGCAGGGCCTGTTCCGGGCCTCGACGGCGGTCGACCGCGAGCATTTCGACGCCTATGTCGATGCGCTGCTGGCGGGCGCCGACTTCGCCGCCGTCCAGGCGCTGGCCTACACCCCGGTGCTGGTCGGGCCGGCCGGGACCCTGGCCCCGGTGGCCTACATCGCACCGGCGACCGGGCCGAACCTCAGAACCGTCGGCGACGACGCCTATGCCGACCCGGTGCGTCGGGCGGCGATGCTGCTGGCCCGCGACTCGGGCGGCATCGGCATCACGCAGGGCGGCCCGAAGCTCGTCGATGCCGGCGCCACCGGCCAGCCGGCCTTCGTGTTGTTCCTGCCGCTGTACGTCCGCGGCCGCCCGCTCGACACCGTCGCCCAGCGGCGGGCGGCGCTGGGCGGCTGGGTGTCGGCGAGCGTGCGGATGAGCGACCTGATGTCCAGCTTGTACGGCGAAGGCGCGCCCGGCGTCGAGGTCCGCATCCACGACGGCGTCGAGCAGAACCCGCGCACGCTGCTGTACGAATCGGCCCCACGGGCGGCCGGCGCAGCGCCGGCGCGCTTCGAGGCGCAGGAATACATCGGCTTCGCCGGCCACACGTGGACATTGGGCATCAGCACGCAGCCGGCGTTCGAGCAGCGCCACGGCCGCGACGCGGCGCCGATCATCGCCCTGTCCGGCATCGGCCTGAGCCTGCTGCTGGCACTGTTGACCCGCCAGTTGGTGACCGGCCGCTCGCGCGCCCACGAAGCCGCCAAAGCCATGACGCGCGAGCTGCGGGCCAGCGAGGAACGCTACCGGCTGATCGTCGAAACCGCCGACGAAGGCGTCTGGATGACCGATGCACGGGCGCGCACGAGCTTCGTCAACCCGAAGATGGCGCGCCTGCTCGGCTACACCCCCGACGAGATGATCGGCCGCGAGCGGGCCGACTTCAGCGACGACGGCCCGCCGGCGGCGCCGGCGGGCGAGCCCGCGCCCGCGCCCGTGCCAAGTACCGCCGAGCGGCGCGAGTCGAAGTTCCGGCGCAAGGACGGCTCGATGCTGTGGGCTTCGGTGGCCACCAACCCGGTCTTCGACGCCGCCGGCGACGCCGCCGGCGCGCTGGCGATGGTGACCGACGTCACCGAAAAGAAGCACGCCGACGCCGCCCGCGCCCAGCTCGAAGCGCAGTTGCGTGAATCGCAGAAGATGGAGGCCATCGGCACGCTGGCCGGCGGCATCGCGCACGACTTCAACAACATCCTGGCGGCGATCCTCGGCAACGCAGCGCTCGCCGGCCAGCACGCGCAGGACAACCAGGCCGCACTGGCCAGCCTGGAACAGATCAACAAGGCCGCCGTGCGGGCGCGCGGCCTGGTCCAGCAGATCCTCGCCTTCAGCCGCCGCCAGCCGCACACGCTGGTGATCCAGCCGCTGCGCCCGCTGGTCGAGGAATCGGCGAGCCTGTTGCGCCCGATCCTGCCGGCGCTGGCGGAACTCGAACTGAAGCTGGCCGAGGCGCCGGTGCACATCGCCGCCGATTCGACCCAGCTCCAGCAAGTGCTGATGAACCTGTGCACGAATGCCTCGCACGCGCTGAAGGGCCTGGCCGGGCGCATCACCGTCGGCCTGGACAGCGTGCTCGTCGACACCGAGATGGCGCGCCGGCTCGGCGGCATGCAGCCGGGGATGTGTGCCCACCTGTGGGTCAGCGACACCGGCTGCGGGATGGACGAAACCACCCGCGCGCGCGTCTTCGACCCGTTCTTCACGACCAAGCCGGTCGGCCAGGGCACCGGCCTCGGGCTGTCGGTCGTGCACGGCATCGTGGCCACCCACCACGGCGCGATCGGCGTCGAAAGCGCGCCCGGCCGGGGCAGCCGGTTCGACCTCTACTTCCCGCTGCTGGAGCCGCACGCCAGGCCGGCGCCGGTGCCGGCACGCAGCCCGGACCCGCCGCCGAGCCCGGGGCAGCACGTGCTCTACGTCGACGACGACCCGGTGATGGTGGTGATGGTGCAGAGCCTGCTGCAGCGGGCCGGCTACCGCGTCACCTGTTTCGAAGACCCGCGCCAGGTGATCGCGGCTTTGCACGCCGGCGCCGAGACCTTCGACCTGGTGGTGACCGACTTCAACATGCCGGGCCTTTCGGGGCTGGATCTGGCGCGCGAACTGGCCCGCATCCGCCCGGGGCTGCCGGTGGTGATCAGCTCCGGCTATGTCTCCGAGGACCTGTCGGCCGCGGCCGCGCAGGCCGGCGTGCGCAGCCTGGTGCAGAAGGAATACACGCTGGAGCGGCTGGCCGGCGTCGTCCACCGGGTGCTGGCCGACGAGCCCGGCCAGGCGCCGGCAACAGCCGCCCCTGATCTGGCGTAAGGTCGAGCCTGGCCCGACGGCGCCACTTCGGCTCCTCGGCACCCAATCTGCAAGGAGAAAGCGCATGGACAAGCGTGACGTGGTGGTTCTGGGCGCAGCCCGCTCGGCGATCGGTACCTTCGGCGGCGCGCTCGCCGACATCGAGCCGGCCGAACTGGCCGGCACCGTGATGAAGGAAGCCGTCAAACGCTCCGGCGTCGACCCGAAGGCCATCAACTACGTGACGGTGGGCAACACCATCCCGACCGACAGCCGCTTCGCCTACATCGCCCGCGTGGCGGCCATCCAGGCCGGGCTGCCGATGGAGTCGGTGGCGATGTCGGTCAACCGGCTGTGCTCGTCGGGGCTGCAAGGCATCGTGACGACGGCGCAGAACATCCTGCTCGGCGACTGCGATTACGGCGTCGGCGGCGGCGTCGAAGTGATGAGCCGCGGCGGTTATCTGTCGCCGGCGATGCGCAGCGGCGCGCGCATGGGCGACACGAAGCTGATCGACATGATGGTCGCCACCCTGACCGACCCGTTCGGCGTCGGCCACATGGGCATCACCGCCGAGAACCTTGCAGCGAAGTGGGGCATCACGCGCGAGGAGCAGGACGCGCTGGCAGTCGAATCGCACCGCCGCGCGGCGGCGGCGATCGCCGAGGGGCGCTTCAAGTCGCAGATCGTCGCGATCGTCAAGCAGACGAAGAAGGGCGAAGTGGTCTTCGACACCGACGAGCACGTCAAGCCCAACACGACGATGGAGACGCTGGGCAAGATGAAACCGGCGTTCAAGAAGGACGGTTCGGTGACCGCCGGCAACGCCTCGGGCATCAACGACGGCGCGGCCTTCTTCGTGCTGGCCGATGCGGCGGTGGCGGCAGCCGCCGGCCACAAGCCGATCGCCCGGCTGGTGTCGTACGCGGTGGCCGGCGTGCCGAACGAGATCATGGGCGAAGGCCCGATCCCGGCCACCAAGCTGGCGCTGAAGAAGGCCGGCCTCACGCTGGACCGGATGGACGTCATCGAGAGCAACGAAGCCTTCGCCGCGCAGGCCACCGCGGTGGCGCGCGGCTTGGAGCTCGACATGTCCAAGACCAACCCGAACGGCGGCGCGATCGCCCTTGGCCACCCGATCGGCTGCTCGGGCGCCTTCCTCGCCACCAAGGCGGTCTACGAACTGCAGCGCAGCGGCGGCCGCTACGCGCTCGTCACGATGTGCATCGGCGGCGGCCAGGGCATCGCGGCGGTGTTCGAAAGGCTTTGAGTCCGGGGCTACCCTCCGGGGCAGCCTGTTTCGATGGGCGGCTACCCCCGATGGTCCGCCGGGCGCGGGCCGGGCTCCTTCCCGGCCAACGCGGCGAGCAGCTTCAGCTGGTCCTTCTGGATTTCGAGCAGCTCCGCCCATTGCTTCTCGCGCAGCAGATCGATCTTGTCGTGCAGCAGCATGATCTCCAGCTCGGCCTTCAGGTTGACCTCGTAGTCGTGTTCGGCGGAGAGGCGGTCCTTCTCGGACTGCCGGTTCTGCGACATCAGGATGATCGGCGCCTGGATCGCCGCCAGCATCGACAGAAACAGGTTCAGCAGGATGTACGGGTAGGGGTCGAAGCTCGTGCCGCGGTTGGCCAGCAGCAGCGCGTTGAGGCCGACCCAGCCGAGCATCGTGGCTGCGAACAGGCCGACGAAGACCCACGAGCCGCCGAACGACGCCACCGCATCGGCAGCCCGCTGACCAAGCGAAGCCGGAGTATCGAAGTCCTGCGCGACATTGCGCGCGATGTGGGTCCGCCCGGCGATGTGACGCGCGACCTTCTGCGCGCGTTCGTCCAGGGCTTCGTAGGGGGTGCCGAGCAGTTTCGAAGCGATTCGTTCGGGCTCGTGCATGCAGAACTCCAGGCGGAGTGGATGAGGGCCGGCAAGGGTATCCGCAATCGCATGCAGGGCCGACGCAAGGCGCGGCAAAGCCTCTCAGTTCAGGCCACGACGGCGTCCGACCGCTTGGCGACAACGACACCACCGCCCGCCGGCAAGGGTGGATCGCGTTCGAGCGCGCCGCCGAGCGCTTCGATCAGGTCGGGGATGAGCCGGCCGAGTTCACCGGTGGTGATCGCGACGTCGGTGTCGAAGCCGTTGTCGCCCTTGCCCGACTGCGGGCCTGCGCCTTCGATGACGACGTCGAGCAGCTTGATCTTCTTCAGCGCCAGCGCTTCGGTCAGCACGAACGAGACCCGGCCGTTCCACGTCATCGCCAGCTGGGTCGGCAGCTTGCCCTGCTTGATGTGCTCGCCGACTTCGTCGATGTCCAGCGTGTGGCGCGCGTAGCGGACCGCTGCCTTCTCGCTGTCGGGCTGCTTCAGTTCGCATTCACGGTCGATGCTGAAGCCGGCCGGTGCCTGCTTGTCGGTCAGCCAGGCCGCCATTGCGGTGGCGCTCGACAGTTCGGTCTGCAGCGGGCTCAACATCAGGCCGCCGCCGAGCAGTTCGAGCAGCCGCGTCACCACACTGTCGGCCTTCTTCGCGCTGGCCGCGCCGATCAGCACCAGCCGGGCGCCGAGGTCGACCCAGACCAGCGTCGTCGAGCGTTTCGGGAACGCCCGCGGCAGCAGTTCGTGGACGAGCTCTTCCTTGATCTCCTTCGCCTGCTTGCCCTTCGGCCGGCGACCGGTCTGCTGCTCGATCAGGGCCAGCCGCTCGTCGAGCTGGTTCTTGACGACGCCGGCCGGCACCGCCTTGGTCTCGGTGCACAGCTTCAGGATCAACTGGCCGGCCACGCTTTCGATCAGCGCGCCGTGCGTTTCGCCGCGCGGTTCCACCCAGCCGGCCGATTCGGGCTGCGTGGCGCCGCATTCGATGAAACGCGCGCCGCCGAGGCGGCCTTCGATGTCGGCCAGCGCGGGCGCGTCCCACTGATCGATGCGATAGACGAGCGCGTTCTTGAACATGGATGGCGGGGCTGTGGCGGGGCGCGGATTGTAGGTGCGGCTGCGGATGCGAAGGCCGGGCATGAAGCCCGAGCGACAGCCCCGGTTGTCATGCCGATGACATGCGGCCGGGCCAGCATCGCGGGCTTTGTCATTGCGCGAACGGCACACCCATGTCCCGAATCGATGTTCCCCGCCGCCATCTGCTGGTGGCATCGGCCGCCCTCGGCTCGACCGGCCTGAGCGCCATCCTGGCGCACGCGCAAGCGCCCGCGCTGATCACCCCGCAGCAGGCGCGGCCGGGCTTCCCGTCGGGCGTGCAAAGCGGCGACGTGCTGGCCGACCGCGGCATCGTCTGGGCACGGGCCGACCGCCCGGCCCGGATGTGGGTCGAGTGGTCGACCACGCCGAGCTTTGCGCAAGCGCAGCGGCTGCGCGGCCCCCATGCACTCGACAGCACGGATTTCACGGCCCGGATCGACCTCACCGGCCTGCCGGCCGGCCAGGATGTCTTCTACCGCGTGACCTGGGAAGACCTCGCCGGCGGCGGAATGTCGGAGCCTGCGGCCGGCCACCTGCGCACCGCGCCGGTGAAGGCACGCAACGTGCGCTTCCTCTGGTCCGGCGACACCGCCGGCCAGGGCTGGGGCATCAACGAAGACTTCGGCGGCATGAAGATCTACGAGACGATGCGCAAGCTCGACCCCGACTTCTTCATCCATTCCGGCGACACGATCTATGCCGACGGCCCGCTGCAGGCCGAGGTCAAGCTGCCCGACGGCAGCCTCTGGCGCAACACCGTGCTGACCGAAGAGAAGAGCAAGGTTGCCGAGACGCTGAAGGAATTTCGCGGTGCCCACCGCTACAACCAGCTCGACGCCAACGTTCGCCGGCTCGGCAGCGAGGTGATGCAGATCTGGCAATGGGACGACCACGAGGTGCTGAACAACTGGTCGAGCAGCAAGGATCTCTCGGCCGACCCGCGCTACACCGAGAAGAGCGTGCCGCTGCTCGCCGCCCGCGGCGCCCGCGCCTTCCTCGAAAACGCGCCGATGCGCTGGTATGCGCAGCAGGAAGAGCAGCGCGTCTACCGCAAGATTCCGTACGGGCCGCTGCTCGACGTGTTCGTCATCGACATGCGCAGCTACCGCGGCCCCAATTCGTATAACCGGCAAACCGAGCTGAACGACGAATCGGTCTACCTCGGCCCGCAGCAGCTCGCCTGGCTGCGCGACGGCCTGAAGAACAGCCGCGCAGTCTGGAAGGTGATCGCCAGCGACATGCCGATCGGGCTGCTGGTCGGTGACGGCAAGGACGTCCAGGGCCGCGACCAGTTCGAAGCGGTGGCCAACGGTGACGGCCCGCCGCTCGGCCGCGAGATCGAGTTCGCGCGGCTGTTCTCGTTCATCAAGCAGCAGCGCATCCGCAACACCGTCTGGCTGACCGCCGACGTGCACTACACCGCGGCCCACCACTACCACCCGGACCGCGCGCAGTTCCAGGACTTCGATCCGTTCTGGGAATTCGTCAGCGGCCCGCTGCACGCCGGCACCTTCGGCCCGAATGCGCTGGACAACACCTTCGGCCCCGAGGTCAGGTACGTCAAGGCGCCGCCGGCCGGCCAGGTCAACCTGGCCCCGAGCGCCGGCCTGCAGTTCTTCGGCGACGTGATGATCGACGCGAAGACGGCCGCGATGACGGTCCACCTGCGCGACCTGACCGGCGCCTCGCTGTGGAGCACGACGCTGGCGCCGAAGCGGGGCTGAGATCTGGGCTGAGACTCAGGTTTGCAGGACGCCCGGAACAACGCAGCGGCGCAGTGCCCGTTCACGCCCGATCAGCAGCGCCATCGCGATGGCGATGGCCCCGCCGAAGCCCCACATGAGGCCGACGATCGGCACGTCCAGCGCGACCAGCGCCGCATAGACCGCCAGCATGCCCAGCACGCTGGCGTTTTCGTTGAAGCCCTGGACGGCGACCGAGCGGCCCGCGCTCAGCAACTGGCAGCCGCGGTGCTGCAGCAGCGCATTCAGCGGCACCACCAGCAGGCCGCCGACCGCGCCGACCAGCACGAGCAACGGAATGGCCAGGACCAGCGTCGTCGTCGATGCCACGAGCGCCATCAGCAGCCCCAGCGCAACCCCGGCGGCCAGCATGCGCTTGGCCGCCGCCAGCGGCACCCAGCGCCCGGCGGCCGTGGCGCCGACGATCACGCCCACGGCCACAGCCGCCTGCAGGTAGGCCGAGCGGTCGAGCGGCAACTGCAGCACGTCGGCGGCCCAGCACAGCACCGCGAACTGCAGCGTCGCGCCGACACCCCAGAACAGCGTCGTCACGGCCAGCGACAGCCCGCCATCGCCGTCGCGCCACAGCGTGCGGTTGGCGCGCCGGAAGTCGCGTATCAGGGCCAGCGGGTGGATGCGGCTGGCCGGGTAGCGCGCCCCGCTCGCCGGCACGCCGATATTGAGCACGCCCGCCGATGCGTAGACGAGCACCAGCGCGGCCAGCGAGACGCTCAGCGGGGTGGCGCCGATCGCCGTTGCGGCTTCGAGCAGCCGCGTGCCGGCGGCGACGAGCGCCGAGCCGAGCAGCCAGGGGCTGACGAGCACGCCGCCGAGCGCAGCGCCCAGCAACGCGGCACAGACCACCGAAACCTCGAGCCAGCCGTTGGCGGCGACCAGGCGCTGCGCACCGACCAGCTCCGTGATCAGCCCGTACTTCGCCGGCGCGTAGGCCGCCGCGCCGATGCCGACCAGCGCGAACGCCGCCACCGGGTGCGCACCGGCCAGCAGGGCCAGCACGCCGAACACCTTGACGGCGTTCATCCAGGCCATCAGACGCGCCTTCGGCAGCGCGTCGGCGAGCGGGCCGACGAACGGCGCCAGCACGACGTAGGCGCTGGTGAAGCTGAACTTCAGCAGCGGCGCCCACCAGCCGGCCAAGCCTCGCTGCTGCAGCAGCGCGATCGTGACGATGAGCAAGGCGTTGTCGGCCAGCGCCGACGCGAACTGCGCCGCGATCAGCAGGTGGAAGCCGGGCGGCATGCGTGCAGACACGAAGCGCGAGTCTGCTCGGCCCACGTGATGGATCGGTGACAACCGTGACGGGTTTGCCACAACAACCGCGGCGCCGGCCACCGAGCACGATCGCGCGGATGCGCGCTTTCGCGCTGGTGCCGCCTGCCTACCATGGCATCATGACAACACGTTAGGCGTCGCAACAAGCTTCCTCGGCAACTCGTAGCGCCCTCAATACAAGACCGCACGTACACGCCCGGATCACAAGCAGGATAGGTGTCGATCATGAAAATGCTTTCGGGAAAGTGTCTATGCGGACAGGTGCAAGTTTCCGTGCGCGGCGAACCCCTTCGAATAGGTATCTGCCACTGCACCGACTGCCGGCAAGAAAGCGGTTCAGCCTTTGCGTTCTACGCAATATGGCCAGCCAGTCAGTTCGGTCACACGGGTGAAACGGCCGAGTTCCACGGACGGCACTTCTGCCCTCGCTGTGGCTCGCGCTTGTTCTCGGCCGACGATCAAGAAGCAGAAATCAAACTCGGGGTCCTGTCGGAAGCCCCAACTTCCCTCACACCCAGCTATGAGCTGTGGATCAAACGCCGTGAGCCGTGGCTGCGACCGGTGGAAGGAGCCACGCAATACGAGCAGGACCGAAAGTGAGCAGAACCATACGCCCGAGCGAGGCCTAACCCCTCGTTCGAGGCGAGGCCCAACGGCATTGCACCTTGCCCGCGCAGCGCCTGGGGTACATGATGCACCGCGCGGGCAAGGC
>Ga0307513_10011102_pt1 | contig 11230 bp, 3 predicted proteins | sample 15_EM_MG_FD_202174 | JGI IMG/M metagenome (GOLD analysis project Ga0307513, IMG submission 202174) | Populus trichocarpa ectomycorrhiza microbial communities from riparian zone in the Pacific Northwest, United States - 15_EM | ecosystem: Host-associated > Plants > Roots > Unclassified | place... | reverse complement strand
GAAACCCTGCTATTTCCCTCTTCTCTCCAAGTTTCAAACTCGGGGCACCCAACCAACTCAGAAACCAGGTTAAATTCAAGAAACAAAGGGAAAAAAGAGATTTAGGTTGAAACCTGCTATTTCCCTCTTCTCTCCGATTTAGGTTACTTTTAGAGGTAAAATAGTTATTTTCTCCCCGGTATCTCTCTCCTCATATATCAAGTTTGGAATCATTTGGATTCGTTAAAACCCAAGCCAAACTTCCAACACGATCATAACCAGCAACAGAACTTAACCCAACAATAACAATGGAGAAGCTTGAATGCCCTTCTAAACAAAGGAAAAACAAGGCACAAATAACCATAGATATTGGAGGATCGGTTGTGTTGGGTTTTGTATTCGTTGTTACTAGTTTGATTGCTGCTGCTTTTGCTGTCAAGAGAAGGAGGAGAAGAGACGCCGATAAGGAGGACTTACCGTGCAAAAAAGAAGCCAAAGGCAGTCGAGGCCTGTGTTTTACCCTTGAAAATCCGTCCTCCACTTTCCATCAGAATCCATGGTCAGCATTAAGACACTGTTATATGTGTGTTTGTGTTAGCAATACTTAGAATTAAGAGAATGGTTTCTTAATTTGCAGTTTGACAGATGGATCTACAGGGATGGCTGCAGAAGAAATCCAGGTTGATTGTATTGAACTGGTCTGTACTGAGAGTTTGATTTTGGTAATCATTGATAATTTTTCCAGCATTAAATATCCTTTCACATAGATGAAGGATCCATTAGGGTCTATTTCTATATGATGTCACGATCTTGTCATGATGCTGAAAGGGAGTTCAAAACTAGCTTGGAATAATTATGTATTACTAATACCTTGTTAAATTTGGTTCAGGAGGAGAATTCTGCCTCTATGATCAATGACGAAAATGATAATTTCACTGGCGATGATCAAGAGTTCCTCCTCACTGATGATACAAGACAAGAAATAATTATTACATCATTTGATGTTTGTTGTGGCATGGAAGAACTTCCCTTGCTAGTACTTGATAGCGAGCCGATGAATGAAGTGGAGGGCAATATCAAGAATGATTCCGAAGATAACTCATCATGGTTGGAAAGAATTGAAATTAAAAGGCTGGAAGAGGAAGTAGATACTGAAAGGATTATGGAAGAAGAAACTAAATCAGTGAATCTGATTGAAGAAGATGAGGAGGGATACTCCAGCGAAGAATATGTTATGGGGGAAGAGGCAGTTGGCGCTGAAAAGATGACTGCTGATACGACTGTAGCAATGCTTTGGGTTGAAGATGAGGAGGAGGAGGAGGATAGCAGTGAAGAATATGTCATGGACGAAGGTGACGAGAGTTCAGAAGAAACAGGAAGCACTTCCGCTGAGACCAATGCTGAGGTAATTTGGCCAGCAGAGTCAATGGAGGTATTGTCACTGGAGCTCAAGAACATCATGATAAACACGCAAAGTTTGGAATCGAAAGAGAAGATTGTGGAGGAAGATGGAAGTACCAAAATTGAAGAGTTATTCAATAGAGGCATTGCCACCGGAAGTAAAGAGCACCTCAGTAAACCTGCAAGGTTCATAATAATCAACTGACACGATGTATAGCTGACGCGATGTATAGCATGAATAGAATCTAGCCTCAAATTTAAAGTTACAGCCCTAACACTGATGATAAGCTAGAGAAAATCTATGATATTTTATAAAATGTCTATAATCTTCAATAAAAACTCTTAGATTGCTTATTTACTAGTTAAGAAAATAATAAAAGAATCCTAATACATCAAGGTAAACAAGACAATCTCAAACAGTAACTTCTGATAAAAAAAAGTTTTCATGATCTCCTATGGTTATAAAATTTAAACTCTATAAAAAAATAGAGTTTTAAGAATCTTCCGCTCACGACAAAATCAAAGAGAAGATTCTTGAGGAAGATAGAAGCAACAAAACTGAAGATTTTGGCGATTCCAACAACGGCAAAAAGCCTCAACGGTGACACAGATAATCATGAAACCAGCAAAAAACCAATGTCCTTGAAGAAGAAAGAAATGCCAGAACTTGTTGAAGTTAATAATCAAACTGCAGAGCCAACAAGGAGGAAGATTTGGGTTTGTTCGATGTTACTACCAACACTTTTGTTGCTACTTTTATTACTCATCGTAGTGCCCTGTTTTATCAAGTTGTTCATGGTAATTCTATCGAGGTTTAGTTGAGTGGAAAACTGAAACATATATTCTCGGAGAAGTTAAGAAGGGCAATAAGAATTTCACTGATCTATTCTCGTTTCCCCCTCAATCTCGCACAAATTGTACATTGAAGCAGCACTTGTTCACTGATGATTATTTTACATACGATGAATAAAATATAATACTTATCATTTTCTTCTTAAGAAAAATTGTTTGGTTGTCATGCTTATGGTAACCAAGGCTGGTGCCGATTCAAGATATTAAAATGTAATAGCACCCTCAGGCCTCGGCACAAGTGAGCTCTCTCCGAGGCCAGTGCTATAACTACCGAGGATTAGAATTATAAAGGGCAGAGAGACACAAAATAAAATTTTTTTAAAAAAAAAAATCCTCTGGAGCTACGCTACTTCACAAGTTATGGGCTCCTAGACGTGGAGCCATGCTGCTCCATGGAAAACTTGGGTTTCTCAAGCGGTAAAACATAGGCTTCTTGCATGAAAATAATACAACAATTCACGGGCAAAAGGAGCAGCTTATATCAAGAAAAAGAAAAAGGCGTCATCTTACGGCAAGAACTCTTAAAAACACCTTTTTGTTTAGATGTTTCACCATCCTCTCTTCACAAGTATCTTTACATGTGTATACTTTTTAACTACCACTCTTTCACTATATACAATGCCCTGAATCTCCACAGGCAGACTTGGCTCAATTGGCTGCTGCTGGTTTATTTTATTTGTCCCAATGACAACAAAATACTTGAGAACTATAAAGCTAATTATCAAAAAATGTAAGAGCACCAGAACCTCAGTTTTCTGGGGGCAAAATTTCTTACCCAAGCTTGCAACAGCTGGGGCCACCAATCAATTAGCATTCAAGAAGATGGTTTTCTGTTGAGCTTGGCCAGCTGCATCCCGTAGACCATCCTAAAACACCCTGAATTAGATCCACACTTGAGCAACCCTTAACCTGAAAGAGGTAGGAGAAGACATGTCATGACCAACTAATTTCACAACCGTGGGAAAAATAGAGAGAGGCAGAGCAATGACACGGGAGTAGTAGAAATATAGGACATGACGGAGATGGATTCTCAATGCCCTACCAAACTATCAAGGTTGCCTTCAATATGAAACAGCATCACAGCCATTCCCCTTCCTCTATCAGTCTCTGACTGATGGTTGAAATCAAAGATGTTACGTTAGTCTATCAGTTGACCAGATCATTAATAGAGCATGTTCAGTACTTCACTATATGATGTTCTTACTTACCACACAAGAACATATATTGATATCTACAGCTGCCAAAGCTGTTGCAATCTCAGCCATCATGCCTGAAATTGTATTCCAATATTTACATGGTCAACAAGAAACAATCAGAAATATTGATATTAGACAGGAATTAGACATGAAATGAAAGCCATCACCCCACAGAATTGTGAGATTTTATTCCAGCAGCTACAGAATGATCAGATTTTCACCACGAGTTTCAAGCTTGGAGAAAAAACAATTTATCATACCATGATTGGGCCAGTCACAACCTTGAGAATTCATTAAATATGCAACCATGAGGCGGAAAACAAACCATCACTGAATGAAAGAAGAATTACCTCTTCGATCAATGCATACAACACAAAACCATTGGATGGAGTGCCCTTCAAGACTGTGCCAAGAGGCAACCTTGCTGGCTTGCCAACTTTCTAAACCAGGCAAGACTTCCTTGTACCTTGGAATGCTAGCTTGTATCATCTTGGCAACACCATTTCCCTGAGATAATAAATCCCCCTTGGTCTGCACATGCTTATTATGTTTCCCATTGACCTTGGGGGTCCACACAGTTCCATAGTTCACGGGCAAAAAATCATTTGAACATTTCCCTTGGGATGACTTTTCCACAACATTCATAAGTATTTTCTCCCACAGAGGTCTGCTCCGTTTGTTATTATCTGAGATATCTTCTACCTCACTCTCCCCTTCAGAATCAGCAATAAAGTCATTTACCGAATCTGCTGTTATTTCAGCAGCAGATAGTGCAGCTTGCTCCCTTAAGAACTGAACAGATGAAGAGCATTTTATTCTTAGAGCAGCAGGAAATACAAAAACAAAAAAACTGTATTTTCAATTCATAGGACTAAACCTACTTTCATAATTTTGTGCCTTGCACTTCGTGTTTTTGCATGCTGTAACCATTGCTTATGCCTCTGAAAAGCTGATTTGCTAGAGAGTGCCTGAACAAACAATGAAGTTATGAGGTGAGCAGCAGAACAAGGGGATAATGGTGTGCATTTTTAAGTTTCAGATGTATATGCAAGCCTGCAAAGTCTCAAAAAGCAGATGAATAATTACACCATCGTTTAATGTATCATAATGCCAATCACTATAGCTTTATAATACACCATCACCTTACAAAAAGAGATCATTTGCTCCAAAAATCACATTACGCTTCGATATTTACTCAAACTCCAGTAGTTGGAACTTGGAAGAGCAAATTATCTTTTATTTCCTATTATGCAAAGGATCGGATATGTATGATCTACAGCATAAAGTTTTGGAAAACATTACAAACATTATAAGATCAATAAATACTAACATTATAAGTAATTATCTCCACGACTTCTGCATTAGCAAGTACATGCATTGGAGAGACAAGATTACCATTGACCTGCAAAAGGGGAAATGCAGAATTCAGACATAGAATTTTGTTGTTTTTGCTTTTGTATTTTTAGTAACCCTCCAATAATAAAAGAATATGATATTGACCAAAAAACAATACCTTTGCAGCCACCATCTTATTGCCAATTTCAGTGTGTATCATATAAGCATAGTCGATTGCAGTTGCTCCTTTTGGCAGATTCTTTATCTGTACCATATCATCAAATATCAAAATCCAGAACTGCACATCTAATATGTAAATTCACCATTTCTTACCAAAAAGATTTCATAAGTGCAAATTAATACGCAATCATACCTCTCCCCTTGGTGTAAATACAAAGACACAGCTACCGAGTAGATCTCTGGTAATGGTCTCTACAAATTCCCTAGAGCTCATATTGCCAACAAACTCTTCTTGCCATTCTCTAATTGCATTGAGCCAGCCAATCTGGAGGAAAGAAAGGACTTCAACCATGAAATTAGCATCAAAGTCACAGAACCTTAAAAGTAGCTCTCCTACAAGCTTCTTATGGACGTTTGCAAATTACTGACTTATCAAGAGCAAAATTAACTTACCCTGAGTGCAATGTTTGCATTGTTAAGACAGACTGCCTTCCCTCTTGTACTTCTACCGTTAGGCATTGCATGTCCAACTAAACCTGTAACAAATACTCTCCCGCTATAGTGAGCAGCAATGCCTCTCTCAGCTATCAGATCCATCTCTTCAGTTCTTATCTGCCAAAATAGATGGATTTATAACTAAATATGTTGCAACCAAGTCCTAAATCAGAAAGACTACAAAAATTAACTAAAAATTGACAAGAACCATCAGTGACTGTTTGAGTGAATTAGGACAACAGAGAAAATAAATTGAACATTTTCTTTAGAAGACTGAAAGAAATCAACAATTCTCCTTGCACAAGCAAAGCTCTCCTATGAGGGTAAAAAAACAAAAGCAAAAAATGAAACCTCTTTTCCCTACTACCAGAAGAAAATGGAACTTGGTAAAACATGAACATCAAAGAATACCTGAACTTCCAGTCTAAACATGCTTTCATACAGAAATGGAATTACAGTTGTATGAAGACTTTGATAACCATTAGGTTTTGGAGTTGCAATATAGTCCTTCATCTGTTAGGAAATTTGCTCAATGTATTAAAACACAATGAACAGTCTAATATTAGCACTAACGCTTCAGAACGAAGAATAAGAGAATACGCACGGCTCGAGGAATGGGGGTCCAGATTCCATGGACTAAGCCGAGAACATGATAGCATATCTGCATAAGATCTGACCATGAGAAAAGCCCATAACGTACACCAAGTCACAGAATTAGCAGAAGACACATTTCCATAGATCATGACAGGGATATACCTGCTGTGGACTGCATAAAGGCCCGGCTCCAATGCATGGCTTTGGCTGGATGATAATTCGAAGCTGATTTAATTAGAAGGACAAATGTGTCAGCACACAATTAAAAAATGTGAAGTTTCACTTTTGGATGTTTCTTGGGATGGCTCAAAGCACATGTCAAAACAAACCTGAGCAATCTGGTTAACTTCATTGATCGAACCTTTGGATTTAAGCACAGCTCTATAAATACTGAAAGCACACAACAAAAGTTCCTTGTCAAAAACATTGACAAAGAAAACCAAACATAGAGAAAAGGACATTTAAAGCAACACTTTCAACAGGTCATGAGGGGAAAAGATGGTAGTAAAAACTAAAAGCAACTATAATATTCAATAGATGACATGAAGACTCGATGTAAAATAAGAAACTCGCTAACCATCTGCATCAACAAGGGTCATCTGCCTACCCTTTTGAGAGCCAGACAATACTCATAACCAACAGGCCACAAGGGAGTTTACTAAAAAAAAAAAAATTTAAGAAGGGTGCAAGATTGACATGAGGACTACTCAGGAAGTTGCTTGTCATAGTACCACATTTGTCTAAGCCCATTTAACTTAAAAATTACCATTTAATCACATAATGATATGGCTATCTAAGGTAAAACACCACAACTCGCAACAAATAATAATAAACAAAGATAATGAAATCCTTGGTTCAAACAAAATCAACAACCAGATCAAATAAATAAATGAAGAAAATAACTATTAGAAGATTCATGGCTTCACCTGTAAGGCTCCTTGCAGACAGCACGTACATCAGTTTTCACTGTCAAAAGGTCTAGGAACTGATCTTCCTCTATCTTCTTCTTCAAAATTTTGTTTGCCTAAAACAAAAGCACAAACCTTTGATTAATAATAAAGTAGATACTTCTACAGATCTAACTAAACATAATGCATGAAAGAAAAGAAAAGGAAAACCTCTTCCAGTTCTTTCTCATGTTCTTTATACAGATCTGCAACTCTCCTCTTGACCTTAGCATAATCTTCAGCATTTGTATACATGAATGATAGATTTTCAAGCTCAGACTGCAAAGATCATGTCAGGTAATCAATTAAAATTAACAGGGGGAAAAACTATAACAAGCTCTCCAAGCAGAGACCATCCTAAGCACTTTGTCATATTTTTAAATAGAAGAGGACACCAATGGCATCATGCAACTGTTGATTAACAGTGGACAAGCCCAAAGCAGATGGGAGAAATAAAGTGTGCGTCATTCAGCAGTTTTGGAAAAACATGTTGCATTCACACTTAGTAGAGCAAATGAGTTTAATTAAAGAGAACAATATATCACAGCACCAAAAATAAGCATAATATGGTATAGATTGACAAGGATTGAAACAATTAAATGGTCCGTTTTTAACAATTTCTTAGGCTAGAGGAATGCGTTGCCTCAAATTTTACTAAAATTTCAAATCTGGTTATTCACAGTATGGAACTAAGCAACAGAAATAACTATAGATGAAAATTGGAAGCATGAATTTCTCTATCTCAACATCTCAAATTTTGATCACCTGATATAATCAAGGCGAGTTACACAACATGAGTTAACATGTTTACAACCACTAACTAATTATATGCAACACAGAATCATAGAGAGGAATTTTACACGTAAAAAAGAGGTGTATAGATATACCTTGATTTGATACATTCCCAACAATTTTGCAAGAGGAGCAAAGACCTGAAGTGTTTCCATTGCAATGCTGGACTGCAGACAAAATAGTGATGTTAAATATAACTGAGGTCAATAGCCAACTAAATCTAAAATCTCAACACACTACCTGCTTATGTAATGGCATGTGCGAAAGAGTTCGCATATTATGCAATCTGTCAGCTAATTTGACAATGATAACACGGACCTGAAAAGGCAGCAGTTTAATTGTAAAATGGCTTAAACAATGGATAAGATTATGCACGGAAAAAAAAAATCTATAAGCAATGAACCACCTCCTCTGTCATAGCCAAAAACATCTGCCGCAGGTCATCAGCTTTTACATCTTGCACCGATTCATTTTCATTCTTACACTTTAATTTTCCCAGTTTGGATACCTAAGCCAATGGAAGAAACTTAGAATCAATATGTGCTGTGTGTTCAAACAAAATATATAAGATACACTTTCAGCTGCTTAGTTCATAGATGTACCAATGTAAAGAAAGCACCTTAGTTTCTCCTTCTACAATGTGGCGCACAATAGGACCAAATTCCTCCTCAATTCTTTCAAAAGTAACAACATTCGTATCCTCGACAGTATCATGCAGTAATCCAGCAGCAATTGACTCCCAATCCAGTTCCTAATAAACAGGCAAGTGAGCAAGTTAAAAGTCAATGTCAAGAAATGGGCATACATTATAAATTAAAGGAAACTCACAAGTTCTCCTAGAATACGTGCAACTTCAACAGGATGAATAATGAAGGGCTCTCCACTGCGTCTTTTCTGACCGTCATGAGCCTCGAAGGCCAGCTGTACCACCAAAACATTATGTTCACGAATACTTCACCTGTGTCAATATGCAAGAATATGTCCATGAAGATTATACAAGAGCAAGAGTACCTTAAGAGCTTTATGGACCAATTCCAATTCTTTTGGTGAAAGGTATGAAACAGTAGGCTTAAGATCCTGAGGCAATTACACAAAGTAAGCTAAGCCAAACCATACCAGAAAGAACCTCGCTTTCAAGAAGTTTATAGAGACACCATAGGAAACAATAGTGCAATTTTACCTCCCACAATCTCTCAGGAGAAACTTCATTGAAGGTATCTGCAGAAATGGACGATGAAGAAGACAATTGCCATTTTTTACCAGCTACATGATGCAATCTGGATTTAAAAAATCTCCCAAGAAGTGCAAAGTCAGAATCTTCACTGGAATAACAACCTCCGGTATCAAAGGCTTTGCATCTCTGGCAATGTAGCATAGAAAAGGCACAGATATTATAATCATGAAAATATTGTTTGCAAAGCAAATTTTGGTAATAAGACAACAGAGTTGTAGCACTATTGTAATATGCTAACCACAGACTGATGGGCAGTTGCATTAGGATTGCCTTTGGTTTTATAAACAACATGAATTTCACATGTTCACTTGGAGCTTGATACGGAGAATTTGGAACTCTAATATATGAAAATGATGGTATTTCTAGCACTGCAGTAATTATTGGATAAAGATGCTCTGATTGGCTCTTAAGCGATTTTTCATAACGCCTAACTGGAATATGGAAAGGAGGATGCTTAACAACTGACCTTGTCTGGACAAAATATGGCTACACTGAAATGGAATATTTTCATCCAAGATTTTATTCTAAAAATTGGCCATTGGAACAATAATGAACTCGAACTCACCAAAATTAGCAGCAGCTAAACAACGAAGCTGCATTTGAATCTTCTACTGACTTGATAGGATGGGCTCACCGATCTCACACACTTTCAAGGGCGAATGACTCATAAGAAAAGTAGATTAAAAAACTAACCATATTTTATGTTTCAGATTCAGAGTAAACTATAGAACTACTTAAGCTTTCATTTTACCACTGCTATCAAAATGAAAGATCCCGATCATTTCGTTTGCCTCCTAGGTATCAAAATCCGAAGAATTAACTGCGTATCTTCTTTTCATTTCCTTTACAATCGCAAGGCTTTAGGTATAGCTTCCAAATAAAACTATGAAGAAGTATGGGGGATAATGGGCTAAGCTAGCAATAAATTGGAAATAATTTTAGAAGGCAGGTGAAGGAAGGAACTTACAGACTTAAACTGCTTCCTTCTTCCATTTCGGCCACACAAGAATGACGAACACTGCGGAGAAGGATGGGCAGTGCTGGCCAGAAACCCAGTCAAAACTCTAGGAGCTTTCCACGCGCAAGAAAGCACACTACACTCATATCTCCCACTTCCATCCCCCTTCGATAATAACTTACATATATTCAAGCATTCCACTGGAACTGCAAAATTAACAACCACACAATTCTTAAAAAACAAAATCCCGAAAATCCTAAATCAAGTGAGGACAGTATTCTCCTAATTCAATTACCCGGAAGAAAAAAGAAAGATTAAAATACTTGAATTGATTGAGATGCTAAGTTGAGTAGTAATTCAATAGAGAAATCAAGATTCAGTGGTAAAAAGAGAAGCGAAAAAACCTGACAACGAAGAAGCAGAGGCCATTTCTACAGAGAAGCATCGGAGAGAAGGACCAATCTCATTGGATTAAATCTTCTACGCGTTTACAGACAAACACACTCCGCGCCTCAATCGGCACTTGATTGGTTCGAGATTACCAGAGAGAGGGAGGGAGGGAGGGAGCGCTGGCGTTTGATTTGTTAGAGCAAGGAGTCTTTAAGGGGTTTAAATCTCTGCTGTCTTGTTAAGGTAAGAGAATCTGGCAAGCGTAGCGGTGGTTTATGTAAATGCGAAAGTTTTGAATTTTGGACAGAGAAAAAATAAGCGATGGATTTTGAAGGAAGGAGGTGAAGAGATAATCTAGAGAGGGAGAGAGAGAGACTGGGACAGTTGTCTCGTTTAGCCAGAGGAAGGCCACACAAAATGAATGCCGTTCCATAAAAGATATATACTTTTCTTTTGCTTATGCAAATGTAAATTAAATTTGTCTTGGTAATTTCTAGGTGGAATTCTTCCTTTCTGGATTTTAATTTTAAAGGACTGGCAGCGGAGTAAAATTCGGAGATTCACGCCGTAAACGCCTGTCAAGCATGCCGTACACAACCCTCCTAAAAAAATATCTCGGCAGCTCTTTTTTTTTTTTAGAATTTTAAAATATATTTTGACATCGAATTTCATTTCTTACATCAATTATAACATATTGATATTTTCCTTTCCAAGGTTAAATGTTTTATGGGTTTTAGTGGCCTTAATTTATTCAGCGCACTGTGACTTCCATCGACAAGGACAAGATTGGTCAATGCTTTGGACAAGTGTCTTGAGATTTATTCTTTCTGTTTAAATAGCTGGTTTTTCCTGTATTCAAGTCGAAAGACACGTTAGT
>Ga0307513_10011101_pt1 | contig 11230 bp, 18 predicted proteins | sample 15_EM_MG_FD_202174 | JGI IMG/M metagenome (GOLD analysis project Ga0307513, IMG submission 202174) | Populus trichocarpa ectomycorrhiza microbial communities from riparian zone in the Pacific Northwest, United States - 15_EM | ecosystem: Host-associated > Plants > Roots > Unclassified | place... | reverse complement strand
TTGGAATCCGCCCGCGCACGAAATGAGCGGACGATCAAAGCTTTGCAATTGCAACTTATCAATGCCTATGAATCGATCACTCGTCGCCACCATCAACTGCAGGCATTGGAGAGGCGGGCGAAAGGGTCCACCACGAAACTTAAAGATACCTCTCATTCCGTTAGAATAGATGGCATCGCGGATTATTAGCTCATTGAGACGTTCTTATTTAGGGTTGCTAGCGGGGAGACTCAGTGGGAGAAAGGTCGTCTTGATCGTGATCATGGGTCGAATGTTGCAATACAATGAAGGACACATCACTGCGGCGACCGGATTATTTTGCCGGGGAGGCAAAATTGACAGCAGGTTGTTAAAATTTTGCCAAAGTTATGCGACCCCACTGTCTGGAACGGCAAAATGTGACTTGGCAAAGTTCAAACAACGTGCTGTAACATTTTGCCTCCTCGTCAAAATAGTGCGGCCCCGGCAGTGCATGCTTCTATCTGCAAACAGTCATGTGAATGTCGGGATCGGAGTCGATGTCGGCTCGCGAATCATACTGGTGTCTCACTACTGTTCACTATTGAACGGAGTTTAAATAAGTCATGTGATCTTCCAATTTCAGAAGCCGGTGTCCGGCAAGTGAGACACGTGCCACACGAGCCTCTAATTATGCTTTGGGGGCTCAGCACGGAAACGGGCTCGTCGTCAATGTGCTAAGTGTGGGAGGGATAATGAGGGCTGTCCAGGAAATACAGGTACAGAAAAATGTAGGAACCCATAACCAACATGATTGTGTTTTGATTCAAGTTGTGTTCAAGTTGGTCGAGACAGCAGAAACCGGAAAAAGAAATGCCCAAATGCCTAGCTGTATTGTACATCCTATGTTGGTCACAAAATCCTTTACTGATGTATTTGATTCCTACTTTACTCGCAAGTCTAGCTTCTGTGTAAATGAGGGATATTGATGGGTGTAACAATTCTATAGAACTATGATACAAGAAGAGTGTTCGAAACAACAGGCTCAAGTTCGAAATAATGGGGCTGTGTTTAAGGTGATGGGCTCACATTCAAAATGGTAGGGCCGTGTTCGAAGAGAATGGGGTTGTGTTTGAAAAAAAAGGCTTGCATTCGAAACAATGGGATCATGTTCGAAATGGCAGGCTCGCGTTTGAAGCAATGGGGTCGGGTTCGAAATCGCGGGATGGCGGGCTTGCATTTGAGGCAATGGGGTCGGGTTCGAAATGGTGGGCTCGCGTTGGAAACAGTGGGGTCGTGTTCGAAATGGCAGGCTCGCGTTTGAAGCAACGGGGTTGCGTTCGAAATGGTGGGCTCGCATTCGAAACAGTGGTCATGCTCAAAATGGCGGGCTCGCGTTTGAAACAGTGGGGTTATGACAGTGGGGTTGTGCTTGAAATGGGGAGCTCGCGTTCGAAGCCACGGGGTCGTGTTCGAAATGGCGGGCTTGCGTTTGAAGCGACGAAGTTGTGTTCGAAATAGCGGGCTCGCATTCGAAATAGCGGGGTTGTGTTCGAAATGGTAGGGTCGTGTTTGAAGCAACGGGGTCGTGTTCGAAATGGCAGGCTGATGTTTGAAACAGTGGGGTTGTGCTCAAAATGACAGGCTCGCGTTTGAAGCAACAGGGTCATGTTCGAAATGGCAGGCTCGCGTTTGAAACAGTGGGCTCGTGCTCGAAGCGACGGGCTTGCACTTGAAATGACAGCCTGGAATTCGAAACGACGGGGCTGTGTTCAAGATGCCAGGCTCACATTTGGAACAATGGGCTTGTGCAACGCATTTGAACCAATAGGTTTGGGGAAAGGGACGAGGTGGCATCTGGGGTCCACATTCGCGCTGGCCGTTGAGGTTGACAGTGGGTAGGGGTGGGCCGCAAGCAGGCGTGCCCAAGGCTAATTTGAAAGGAGAAGACATCGAGGCGGCGACTCGAGTTTTCGAGTCGCCGCCTCTGTTGATTTCCTATCAATACAAAGTAAATTTTGATAAAATTTTTAGAACAATTGTAATACTTACAATTTGAGGAACAGCAGACGCTGCTGTTCCTCGAGAAGGGATGTGGATGTGTGGATGGAAGGCAGCAAGCGATGAGATGTTTAAAGTTTTGAACCATGCGCGTGATCTATAAAAGATGCTGGCGTAATCCGTTATCTAATCTCAGTAGTGAGATCCTCAAAGACGACGCTCTGGCTCATTCAAAACTTCATGAAATCACTCAAAATTTCGCATACATACTACTTACAGTCATTAGATGACTCTCATTTTTTTTGTGTGGAGAGAGCCAGAGGATGTATCATAATTAAGTAGTGAACTCACTAGTGAATATTTATTTGATCTCACTACTTCCGTGGCTGTGCCAGTTCCAAATACGGATGCTCTTGCGGAGTTTTTCTTTCGGGGAACGAGGATGCCGACGGACGGTAGCTCAGATAATACCTTTGTAGGTCAAAACTCTTCCTTTTTCTTCTTCTCCCTTCTTTTTTTTTTATTAATTAATTTTAATTTTGGACACAGGTATGAGTAGCGAGCCTCGATGTCCGCAATTGACTCAGGATCTTGCGGTGATCCTTGCGATAAGACAAACCACAACAACAACAACATCGATAAAATAATAAAAGTCCTTATAAATGATCAGTACGGCCCTCTCCGAGGCCCCATCCTTGGCGACATTGTCCCCGTGCGTATACCTTCCCGTGTTCCTCTCTTGAAAGCTTGGTTTCATACGAGTGCTTGCCTTTTCTGACACTAGCGCTCCTTGTTAACTTGAAAACCAAGCCTCCTCTCTCGTATAACCTAACTTGATCTCGACACTGTAGAGTGTAATCCCCTCTTTGACCAGGCGCTCGTCGTTCTACAGATCGGCCTTCACTGAAAAGCGATAGAATCAGTTATAACGAAAAGTCGAATGCATGAGTTCTTATTGTTCGTGGCGTGGCACTGCCTGATGTGCTTCTCCATGAAGCCGAGATTAAAGCTGCGGTCGCTCTTCTTTTAACTGTCTAGCTTGATTGCTCTTCTGATAGTCGCGCCTCTTGTACGGATGGTGTTGAGGGTTGACATGCCTTGAAGAATGTTCAATGCTAATCGTCTTTCCTCCGCCTTTGAGTTTCCCTGGCATCCTTCTCCTTTCCTTGAACCGAAGTTGGACTCCGAATCCTTTTCTCCTCGATAGGAATTTCTCATGGTCGATTACGATCAAATGTGAATTCGGACTAGGGTTATTATTGATGCCTGACCGGTGTCCTCATGTCATCTTAGACTCGCAGGAGGCACATTTCGGTTCTCCGCATCTAGGCAACCCATTTCCCAACAACTATTTATCTCACCCCGGGTCGACTTCCACCTCGACGATGCATAAAGGCTTTCATATTTTGGCACACTTCTCCTTTGGCTGAATGAAAGTTGGAATGCGAGTTAGACTTCGAACCCTTTACTTTGCGGGTGGAGGCGTTTAGTTATCCCTCGGTATGGCCATAGGTTGAACCCAGTGAAGGAGTCTGACTCTAAGCAACACAAATCATATTCTGATTCCCTACCTTTGACGAATACATCTCCTCATCAAAGGTCGATGGTCTTATATCACCCCGGCAAGGGGCAGAGGTTAACCACCTTGAACAAGATGGTCATCGCTCTCGAAACTGCCTTCAGAAAGAACGATATGATGGAACAACCCCCTGTGGCAATTTCGAGCGCCCGTCCGTATTCCCGACTGGGTAAGCCACATTCAACACAACTCCAGTGGTTGAGCTTGAGTTCCACCAATCTTGCTATCTCGCGTATCTCGGAGGTGTCGCAGTTGACCTTGAAGAACGGCATAGAGACACAAGCATATTTTGCAGGTATCGATCAACACGTCTCCAACGCAGTTTCGTTCCGATGCTATCAGTGGGGACTCAATGATTCATACGGGATCAGCATCACCTTTTTTTTTAAGAATTGGGATGCACCGTACGATATGTTTCCCCTCATAGCAAATATCCGACAGATACCTGAATGGCGGTTTTCTTTCCCTCTCCTCTACCCATGATTCCAGAACGACGTTCAGTCAGAAGGGTTGATGTTGATGATGATAGCTAGTTGCTAATCCATCGAGATAATTCTTGTTTACAGAAGCCGTGAATACCATGTTAAATGCTTGATCCTCTGAATCGCCCAGAGGAAATTTTGGAAAACTGAGGCAAATAGCCGAGTAAAAAAGGCCGATAGAAACGGGTCTGATCCAAGTCATGATAAACATTAACCTTGATATACATCTTGCGATATCTTTGAATACACTTTGTCCGTGTTGAAATAGATACGCCTTAGCTTTCAACCGGTACAACTTTTGAAAATTTCCTGAGCGCACATACGGTCGATGGAGCACTGGGATACTGGTAGAAGAAATACTGGTACCCAAGGTCGGAATCCTATTTCCGAACGTGCTGGTGGTAGTGCATCCCGCCGGCCCCCGGCTAGGGGCCAATTCATCAAACCCATAAGAGACCAAGTTATCCACATTTTACCGAGGTTCGAGGTATCAGGCCTTTTTGTCAATGTAGTGCGTATAGAGCCATGAAAACCAAAGTGCACCGTGAAAAATAATGCCACTGTCAATGGGGAATCCACGTGAGGCAACTTCAATTTATACCGCAAAGGAAATCGACATAGCCCTGTGGCTATGACTCAGAGCAATATTTGATGTGACGAAGCCCTTCATGGACAAGGAACTCCAACCCCCTTCTCAACTTTTTTCGTCGATATCGAGGTCGCTGGTAGTGCAGACACCGATGTCTACCAGCAGCATGAGCAGGGCGTCGGCAACCGCAACCGCAACTTCGTCGCCAAACCAAAAGCCTTTTCCGATGGCAAAGTCTTTCTTGGTCATTCTGGTATTTCTGGGGCTGGGGTGCCTCGCTGCTCTGGTAACGATTGTTCTTAGACGGAGGAGAATTTCGAGGAGAGATTGGGCGACTCGTGCGGCACCAGTCGTGAGCGGCAATGTCAACATTCCAATGGTTATGAAAAAACCAAAACTGTGGGATTTGCGGAACGGCGGACAACTAGTGTGGGGGTACGTTGCAAGTTCAGACCCCGGTTATGGCGATACATATGGGCAATGGGCAAATATAATGGTGGTTCTATTCCCAGAAAATAAATTGTATGGATATTTGTTGACAATTTCTTTGTTGACAGCCTTTATCTGCAGAAGCAGTGTCAGCGAATAAAGCAGCCGAAGGCTGTCATCCTCTTCGGGTCGAATCAAACCTATCCAGTCCCTTTCTATCTTCAGCGTGGAAATGGAAAGCATCAAAGCATAATAAATACTCACCACCACCACCGGTACCACCCCAACCGCCGACGAAACTGCAAATCGGAGTGGCAATCATAATGCCATCACCACAGTATCCTCTTTATATCAATGAACAGAAACGTAACAACATATATGCATACTACGAGCAGGAAAAATGTCGGAAAAGATATGAGATTACGAACCTCTCGATCGGGATATATGAGGGTACTAGTACATGGACTGAATCGTGATAATAGTATATAGTTACTTAATTCGAGTTTCGAAATTTCCTACTCTAAACTGTCACCATAACGACTGCTAGAGGATCGACGAGTGCCTTAACAGACACTCACAAAACAGTGCAAACTGCGCATTAGTTTGATCTACCGCAGACAACGTCCAAAACTTGTCGATTCCCCGCGAGCGCGCTGGAGATCGTCTTCCCCTGAACGCGTTCGAAGATTTCCACACTGATCCCGGCACCAAGACCTGTCAAGATCCAAGGTCGACGCAGCGTCATCCGGCTATGCACATGCCCATCTCAAGGGGCGGGACTCTGCGACGATGAATGAATTGTGAGCCCTTCATTCAAATACTGCGCAAAAGGAGACTTATCGTTTTGTAAATGAATTATTCGACCTGCGCCAGCGCCCATGAACACCGAAACGACCCCAAACCCACGGGCCACCTTGAGTCGTTTCCCGGCACGCTCTTCCTACTGTAGAAGACAAAGATTCGTGTATATAGGTGGCCAATGTGAACGCATAGTTACGCACAGAACAACACCCATCCTGAATACAATAAGACCTTCGCACTCCTCCACCATCTGCCAAAACGCCTGCACCTCCCACCGCATAGGCCAGCCGCCATCACATCCACACCACCGACGCTTAATTATTTACACCCCATAAAGAGCCTATCCCTCCCGGAATCGAAATAAAAGCAGCTCCCACACGTCGGGAAGGTTACTCACCTATCTTTGCGCCCTCAGCCTAGCTTCTACTTCGGCCTAAAAAGCCTACTACCTCTGCGACGATGGTTAAAGGGTCCAACTGCCTCAGCTCACTCCCGGGCCGTTCATCTGATAGCGCCCCAAGGGACAGACGACAGAATCCAGTGAGTCTAATTATATATGCTTATTTAGCCTCGTCCGCTGAGATGGGGCGGTAACAGATGACGAACATATCGGGGCTTTAGGTCTGTTCAGTCGTTGTTTGGAGCCTAAAGAAGGTACAGGATGATGTGAAGTGTCCATCGACTGCCGTCGCCCTCACGACCCACTCACTGTGATCACAATCTCTTATTCCGCATTGTGGGCCGTGGCAGCAAGGAAGACAATGTGACGACCATGCTTTCTCTTAGTGTACGTATTTCGATCCATAGCTCAGATTTGCTCAAGATTTGCTCTCATATATGTTGGTTATTCTACTGCCATGCGCCGTATCAACACTTTGCTTATCAATATCATTGGTTTTTTGGCCTACTTTCGTGACCACTGCCACGTTCGCAGTGGCTTGAAACTGAAATACGGAGAAATGTGGAAAGGCGAGTGCCTCTAGATACGTAAATGGAATCATCGTGGTAGCTTACCTAAATCTCCATCCTTGCACGTCCAACCTGAGGATCCTCATCACCAACCAGCATCTCTACCTCCATTTCTGCCTCGCCACTTCGGGCCTCGGCTACCACGGTCACGATCCTTCTACCGTGCAGTTAGAGCTAAACTTGACTTCCAGGACTGCAGAAGGCTTACTAGAGATATTAAGAATACTTCATTGCCTAGTTTCACGCGTACGGCTTTCAATCCATGATCTTCGCTGCCCGGCAGTCTCTTCCCCCCGCAGCGATCACATTTCTTGCGCTTCTGAGCATATAGTACCTTTCTTGTAATAGACGACTTTTGGATGGTTGGGACATTTCTCCTGATGAGTCTTGCAAAATCCATTCTTGTTGTACAATGCAGACTTGGCAGTCGGCGTGTAATGTTAGAGGCGGAGCGTCCTGGGAGGAAGAGGGAGCTGATCCATTACTTAAATAACTCTTTGTTCATCCAAATATTTATGATACGGCCTGAAACGAAACTGACTAGTGAATCGGTAACCGTTCCCTCGTGCTCGATAATTCGGTGCAAGGTCGGGTAATACCATGATCGACAATAGCAGCCAATCAGCTGGAAGCAGACATTTCCGGGTAATGCCTTTGAATGAAGTATGTAGGGAGAGCCCAAGGGGCTGTCGCTGGCTGTCGGTAACTGTGAGTGCCTCCGATGGAGAAACGGGATAGCTGGGGATTACGCCAATATTACGCGCCCAATGAAAACATACCCTATTTCAGGCTATTTCCTGTGAATTTGAGTGAATTCAGCGTGAATGGCATGACAAAAAAAAAATCAAAGGAAATCGCACGAAATCGGAGGTTCAGAGCTGCATAACCACGCAACATATCACTGGAAATCATTCTATTTAAATGTTGCGACGCAAGTTTATTCGCTAATTGATCGGAAATCGCCTGAAATACTGTACTGATACGACCTAGTCTTCGCGTCACTAATCACACGTCACATAGGGCGAAGAGTTGGTCGTATCAGTACAGTCCCCGACTCTCTTACGTAAGTAAGAGGGAGGGTTGTTGCGAACTGCAAACGGGACTCCACCCGCCAAACGATTTGTTGAGTGTGAGAAAATGCAGAAAACGGCCCTGTACGCGATCATTTCCTGGAAATATCCACTCAAAACTTGATATTAGTGTGTAAAACATTTCTTTCGATTTTTGTATATAATTTTCTTTCTCGCTCATCATGAATTTCGTTCTAAAAGGCTGTTGTCGACGGTCGAGGGTCGACCCGTGTGGATGACGTTGTGTAGATACAGTGTGGGGAATGATTTGGTAATACTGTATAGTGCAAACTCAGCCTCATTCGTCTGCGAAGGCGGCTAGATCAGGCGGCTAGATCTGGCCCCTGCCCTCTGGGCACAGAAAATCAGCCGCAGTGTTCTGTTTCCTAGAAATTGCATGAAAAGTGCGAATGACGTGTCCACTTTTATATTATTTTTGTCAAAATTCCATATTCTGGGTTACATATTGTTCTTCTGAGCAATGTCCGCTTTTGCGATTGGATATCTCATCTACAATCATTGATCTGGAGATTTTGAGATGAAACTTAACATCTTAGTTAAGCTGCTCAAGCATTGCAGAAAAGAGAATGGGCTGCGAGGAGTCAACCGCAGGTTGTCGACGAGCAGCCCCAAAGTATTTATTTCAACCCTGCCCGATGTATTGGTCCCGTGAGAGTCGGGGATTAGCGTGCTTGGCACGCTGCTACGATAGGGTTGTTTTCACTGGGATCGATTACGTACGCTCCCACGCATCGTCGGCTGTTCCGTTCTTTCTTGACGAATTCAGTTCGCTGCCAGTTCTTGCTACTAGTACGAGGAACGAGGGAAAGGTCACCGATCCAGTGAGTGTCATGAATATTTGAATGAGCAAATCATTAATACTAATAGGATCAGCGCCCGCTTCCTCCCAGGATTCCCTACCTGCCAGACATTACATACCGACGACTCACCATGCCAAGTCTGTAGCAAGAATGGATTTTGTACCAAATATTGTGACTCCCATCCAAAAGTCTTCTATTAGTAGGATACCACCGGATATCCTCAAAGGTGCAAGAAATGTGATCGCGACTGAGGCGAAGAGACTGCCGGGCAGTGAAGATCATGGATTGAAAGCGGTGAAGCTAGGGGAGGGTGGCTACAATGAAGTATTCTTGATATCTCCAGTAAGCCTTCTGCAGTCCTGCCAGTCAAGTTTGGCTCTGACCGCACAATATCTAGCAGACTGATTCGAGTCATTTCAATGTCATAGAACCCTTCGTGGTCCGGTTGCCAAAGGAAGATACTTTTCTCCCTTACCAGGTCATGAACGAGGTTAACTGTATCTCGATGATCTCTTCACGTTGCCCCGATATCCCTGTTCCCGAAGTGTACGCTTTCTCTTCCGATGTGCCGGATTCGTTCATCGTTCAAGAATACATCGATGGAAATCCTTTGAGCTCCTCGTGGAACGGCTACACAGAAGGCGAAAAACGACAGGTCGCACAACAGATAGCCGACATCATCGTGAATATGGGAGAGATCTGTTTCGACCAAATCGGAAGCTTTACAGGTGACGCGGGCGCTTTACTGGGACCAACTGTGGAGGGAAGCAAGCTCTTCAAAGGACGAGTAGTATTTTAATTACCCCCTGTCCATCTCCTAGCGACTGATTTCAATGGATAGACCAAATTTCATTCGCAAGAATGCTATGATATAGGCCCTTACAAGAGTACCAAAGACTACGTTCTCGCTTGCTACGACAAAGAAATCTATTACTACACCCATGCTCCTACATCCGACATTGATTTTGACCTTTTCGAGGACACATCTCTGCAAGATTTCATACACCAACTGCGAGAGAAAAGGGAACAGTTGGCGACAAGTTTCATAGCTGCCGATGAACCATTCGTGTTGGTACACGGCGATTTCAATGGTCGGAATATCATGATGCAAGGTTCGAAAGTGAGGGTGATTTTGGACTGGGAGTTCTCGGGCGCATATCCTTTGAGCGAACTTGTTGGGGGTGTTGGGTTCGATATTCTCGAGGTAATTGATGATGCTTCAGAGGAGGAAAATTCGAAGTGGAGTCGAAGGATTATGGCCATGGTAGGCGAAACGGCGAGGCAGAGGGGTTGGACCGAAAAGAAGGTAGAGATGCTGGTTGGCGGTGGGGATCCTGTCGTTGGACATGCAAGGATGGAAATGTTTCCGACCTAGCATGTTATTTACACTGGAGTCACTTCTACTTTAGCCTTTAGGTATACTACCACGATGACATTGGCATCTACTATGTACTCCGAGAGGGCCACTGCCTTGAACAGAAGCGGCGCTACAATCTACGCTGCAGCCGTTGTTGATACTAAGGATAAGGATGGCGGGCATTTCCAAATCAATAAAAATGCCAGCGAGACCTCCATGGGGCCGACAGAAGTGATCCCGCGTAGTTGACTAGCACTCAGCCAGAAGTTTCGTCATTGCGTCAGGGGGAAATCTGACCATCAACTAGTAGCAGGCCTAGGTCTTCAGCCGCACAATACCCAAATCAGCAGCTATTCTCAATAAGGCGTTCTTAAACTTTGCTTGAACTTGTACATACATACTTTTTAAATTGAATATCACAATTCCTATCTGGTCAAAGTCTACCCAATGGCCAATGCTAGGAAAGGCGATGATGACGTCACGTACTTGAACTGACTTAGGGATATCCCAGTAATATGCCCGGAGCTGGAAACACCGGCCAATTACGACGATAACCATTGGAACTCAATTGAAATCAATGGTGGGACTTTCTGGCCTCCAACAAACTCCAATGACCCTCACGGTAACCTCCAATGAGTATCATTGTTCAACGTCCTCCGTCGACATATGTTGTCCAAGCGCATGGGATACTGGTAGTCGTGTCCTTTTTTTGTTGAACCTCACTCGCCTGAAGGTCGAGATTAAGGAAACAGAGGTAAGCCTGAGCACAACGATGATGCGCAAGATGCTTTCTGATCTCCTCGCATTCAGAAATCGACCCCTGGTGCGGACTCAACATTCCATCACGAATCGCGACGGACCTGTAGGCGACGAAATGTGGATTCAAACGTTGATTTAGAATACATTACACAATATTGTTGTGTGCGTAATAGTTCTAAAGGGTATAATGCCTCCACGCAAAGTCATGAAGGAATTTAGAAGCACGCCCAGAATGAATGGAAAAAGAAGGGCAAGTATTAGAATTTCCAACCACCTGCGAGCGCCATAACATTGTTCGGGTCCACCTTCGATTGGAGCGACCGTAACTTTGGAAGATTGCTCCCATAAATATTCTTCAATGGAGTATCGTAGATGGCATAATTCGGATACAACGGCACACCCTCCAAGGGCTGGC